>ERZ795053.66-NODE-66-length-114127-cov-16.313197_pt1 | contig 114127 bp, 101 predicted proteins | sample MGYA00375137_ERZ795053 | MGnify/ENA primary metagenome ERZ795053 (study PRJEB30182, sample SAMN05720284) | activated sludge metagenome | isolation source: Anaerobic digester | place: Hong Kong | collected 2014-12-17 ... | reverse complement strand
CGCCGCCTTCTTTGGGCCCCCCGCAAAACGCGGGGGGCCTTTTTTTTGCAATAAACTCGTATCCTTCATTTTATAAGGGATTTATTGTATCTTACATGGGTATAACTCAATTGGAAGAACTTCTAACAATTTCAATTTTGCCTATGATGAAAAATACACCAACTTTCAGACTATTAATTTTTGTCATGTTCCTTTTTTTGGGAATGTGGGTTCAGGCTCAGGAGCGTATCGCTTTGATACAGGAGCCACTGGTAATCTTAATTGATCCAGCAGACGGTAGCGTAGTAGACCCTTCATTTATTGATCTTACACCTTTGAGTCAAGGAACACCTAAGGGTTTGATTCAAGTAGGAGAAGAAATTTGGATTACCGATCAAATTGAAGACCGTATCGATCGGTTCGATTTGAATGGAAACTATTTAAGCACCATTTCAGGTGGAATGGATAATATAAAAGGGCTAGCCCTTGTGAATAATTCTGAAATATGGGTCACCAATGCCGGAACCAATAATGGGGCACCAGGAGATTCCATGATTCGATTTGATACTGCCGGCACTAATCTTGGGTTTATTGATACCGAACCAGATTCTTCCTTTGACATCATCGACACTGGAACCGATGTGTTAATTTCTTATATCAATGCGGGTTCCCGTGTGGAACGGCGCGATTACAGTGGAAATTTTATAGAGAATGTGGTAGCTGCTGGCGTAGTGAGCTTTATCCAGCAAATTGAAGTCAATACGGATAACAATACCCTGTATGCTGCGGTATTTAGTACTGCGGGTGCCAACGATCCAGGGCTGTATGAATTTGATATTGACTCTGGAAACATCTTAAATTATTGGGATGTTGGTAGCTTACGGGGAGTTGCGCGTTTGGATAACGGGAATGTACTGTTTTCTAGTGGAGCAGGCGTTAATATTTTGGATCCTACCAGTGGCGTTGTAACACCTGTCAATGGAACAGCTTCTCAATATTTTGGCCGTTTGGACCTTTCCCCCTGTACCACGCCTCCTACTCCAACTGGGGATGCTAACCAGTCTCTTCCGGAAGGATCAACAATAGAAGATATTGTTGTAGACCCTACCACCGTAACTTGGTTTGCTACCTTAACCGATGCCATGAACAATACCAATCCCTTAGCACCTGGAACTGTTTTGGTTGACGGTGCTACATATTATGCCGTGAATATTGTTGATGACTGTTTGAGTGAGCCTCTAGCGGTAACTATTACACTTGTTTTAGGGATTTCTGATTTTGCCGAGAATGGAATTGCAGTCTATCCCAATCCTGTAACGGGTAGGTTAACTATTGTTGCCGAGGAGTCCATTATTTCGGTTAGGGTATACGACATTCTCGGAAACTTGGTACTCGAAAGCAAAGCCGCTGCAAGTACTTATCAATTGGACGTGTCTGGTTTAAGCAATGGAGTGTACCTGTTGCAGCTTCAGAAAGGGGAGCAAATCTTGACGGGTAAATTGATTAAAGAATAGGAAAAATCTTTTTAATGTAAAGGGAGCCAAAGGCTCCCTTTACTATTTAAGCCAAAAACCTTAAGAATTTTGTTTGGCAGCAATAACGCCACTAATCTTTTGGGAATAAGGTGCTACTTCGCCACACTAATACGATTACTTTTTACAGGGCAATTCTTTTAAACGATTGCTTATTTCTATGGCTTTTGCCGTTTGCCACATGGGGTTTATATCATCAATAATGGTTCTAATATTTTGTAAAAGTTTGTTTTTTTCAGTTAGGTCCAAGGTTCCGTTATAGGAGCCACAGTCACAGGCTCCTTCCAAAGAGAGGTCTTCAGAGCAATAGGGATTCGCAATGGGCCTTATGTTTCTGTAGGGATAAAGCATGGGCAAACTTTCTTTACCGTACATACTGTCGTCTCCAGCTATTGCATCATAAAAATAGTTCATGGCCAACATTACATTCACTAGTTCTGTATCGCTTAATGTGTTGCCGTCTGGATGAAGGTGCTCTACGCAGTACAAATCCAAATTGAGGGATAACAGATATAAGGCATAATCTTGGAGTAAAGCTTTTTCTTGGCTACAGGAAAGTTTTCCATCTTTAAGAAGGTACTCGTATTCTGCGATTTTAAAGACCTTAATCAAGGTATTGTACATACACACATAGGTTTTTTCGCAACCTTCATTGACCATTTCAATACTATTTAGTGCACTTAATGGAAAAGCTCCTGTTGCGCCAATCCCTCCTAATGCTTCTTTAATGTCATTTAAGTTAAGTGGATTTGTTTCTGTTTCGTCGTTGCCATTATTGTCGTCGCCATCATCTTCTTCATAAAGATCAAAATAATCTTCTGGAACTGGCACTTGCGCTTTAACTTGATATATAATGCCACTAATTAGAATAGCAAGCATAAAATAGAATTTACTTTTCATATGAATGTTTTTAAAAGCCCGATTTATAATCTTTTTTATGAATTTCCAGAGGGGCTTTACCCAGTGAGGTGCATACCATGTGCATGTTGTCCTTCTCCTTTTTGTTTGACGTATAGGTCATCTCCATCACCAGAGAATTTTCGGTCAAGGGTAAGTTTTGATCCTTTGCACTCTTTGGGAGGGATTTAAAATTGCCAAATACGGCGTTTGGTGATACGGGGGCATCATTGGTAACCCAAAACTTACCTACGCCTTCTTTTGAAGTAACCTGATATCCTAAACAGGTATACCCCAATATTTCCTTTCCTTCTATAGGGGTAATCTGTATCTCTTCGTCTTCATCGGGAAAGATTTGTGTTCCAAATTTCTTTTCCAATTTCTTTACATTGGGCATCTTCATTTTCATGGCCATTTTTTGTTCCCCATTATCCATGAAGGTAACGATTGCACTTTTTTTGAAATCGTACACCATCGTTTGGTGGTTGTTGGAATTGTCCATTTTATTGGCAAAATATGTGGCATCGGGTTCCAGCAAGTAGGTTAGGGACATGGTTTCTTTTTTGCTGGTTAGTTGGTAGGTTAGGGAATACGAAAAAGTATAGGTGTCTGGAATGTCTTCGAGCCCACCCCCAAAAAAGTTTCCCATTTTAAGCTCATTGGCCTTTTTTTCTTCTTCGGTAGGTTGATTGGGTTCTGTGTTCTCTTCATCGTTGGTATTGGTTGTTTCTTCTTCATTTTCTTTGGAACCAACCGTTTTGTTGATTTTGTCCTTTATCTTTTTCAACAATTGCGCTTCCACAGTGGGCATGCTTAGGATGCCGAGCAGTAAAATAGCAGATAGAATGGTTTTTGTTTTCATAGAGGTATGCTTTTTATATTCCTTTTAGTTTTTGAAAATGAAATTGGTCGAAAGCGCTCCAAAGCTCACTTTCTGTTAGGCCCTTGGTTTCCAATTTTATGGCATACCTATTTTTAACAGCAAATTCCAAATCAAATTTGTCACCTTGTTTTCGGTACTTTTGGACAATGGTCATGGCATTCCTTGTCATTAATTTTTGAAAGCCCTGATCGTCTGCTTTGTCCTTGTATAGATTCTCTAGATTTAAATAGGGGCCAATGGCCTTGCTTCCTTTTTCTCCTGCACCATCCATAAAAGTGATGACGAGTTGTTGTTGGTTGCTGGGGTCTTTAAAGGTTGCCTTGGTCATAAAAATGTCCATCTGTGGCATCATGTCAACTAAATAAGAGGTTCGCTCCAAGGAGCCTATTTCGGTAGGCATCCAAGCATCCATCTCTGCGTTGGTGATGGGCGCAATTTCCTTAAGTTTGTCTGTTGTGGAACTATTTTCCTTGGCCTTTTTAATGATCTGGCTTACGGATGGGTTCTTTTTTTCCGTAATGGGTTTATCTTCTGAAGATTCTTTTTTGTTGCTGTTGGCACAGCTTGTAGCCAAAAGCGTTAAGAACAATAATATTGAAATGTATTTTTTCATCTGTTTTAAATTAAGGTCTAATATAGACACGGTCCCAAACGATTAACTCGTAGCCCTTGGAGCTGTAATTTTCGTGAAGGTTCATCATGGTGCAAAAATCCACCCATGTGGAGTTTGCTGTTATGGTGGTTTTTTGCTCCTTATCGGTAGGTTCCCAAATGCTGGCAATTTTCCAATTGTTATCAGTGGAATCGATATAGAGTTCCATATCCTTGATGCTCCCATTGTAAGCACCATTGGAAAGGTTGTCCTGAAATTCTGATGGCGATTTTATAAAGAAGTTGTTTGGGCTTCCTTTTACAAACAGGCACAAGAACGCATCATAGTTTCCGGCTGGGGATATCTCTATTTCCATAAGTTTTAGGTTTTGGCTCTGTGTTTCATTAATAAAGTTTGTAATATTTGTTAGATTACTTTTTTTGAAAAGAAAAGATTTTGGAGCATCCTTTTGGAACAGTGCATTGTAGGTAACGTTGAACTCGGTGGAAGCACCCCCACTGCCCTTGCCGTATGCAATGGCTACTATTTCCATTCCCTGTGCACGATAGGTATCGATTAGTTGCGTTAACTGACTTAAACTTTTTCCTGTAACGAGTACCTGAACCTTTTTTTCCTTTTTGAAGATTCCATCGTAAATTGACTCTTCGTCGTCGGTAAAATGGATGTCAAATGTATCTAGGTGGTAGCCATAACGGTTTAGGTTATTCATTTCTATTTTAAACTCTTCCAGACTTAGTCCTGTGCGGATAAGTTGTTCCTTGCCCGTTTTTCTCCAAACTCCTAAAAATCGATCGTTGCTACTTCCCATACCGTTATGGCAAATATCCAAAGGGGTAGCTTCTTTTTTGAATAAACTATCCCGGAGTCCCATTCTAACGATTAACTGGCGGGTAAGACGTTCCACATTTGCATTTCTATGGGGTGCCAAAACTACCACACCTGTTGTATCACTGGGAAAAACCATCATGAAGGCCCTTGAGTAGTTGTTTGTTCCTCCGTGGGAAACCCGCAAATTGTTTCCGGTACCCGCTCTGTTAATGCCAAATCCATAGCCCCTGGACTCACTTTCATCGAACATGTGCATGTTCTCTTTTCTCCAAAGTGCTTCCCCATCGTTTAAAAGCTCGCCGTCGCTTATGGCCCTAGCATAAGTAGCCAAATCGCAAATGGTGGATTTCCACCCTCCAGCTGGTAAAACACAGTTGTGATTTTCTACACGATGACTTTTTAGAATTCCATCCTCGAACATTTCATACCCAAAAACATCAGATCCACTTGTTGTTTTACTAAAAGTTTTAAGGCCAAGCTTTGATTTAATGTGCTTTAAGACCCATTGCTCATAGCCCATACTAACTTGTTTGTCCACCATGGCTCCTGCCAATACAAAGCCATAGGAAGAATATAGGTAGCTTGAGTCAGGTTCAAAATCCAAAACCGATTGGTTGAACTGTTCCACAGCTTTTTTTGCATTGAAGAGCCCATTAAAAAGAGGGGTGTAATCGTTGTAATTGTGAACAAATGGTACCTTTCGATCATTTAAATAAGTAAAAGTGGAGTCCTTATTGCCCCTGCCATAATGTTGAATGCCACTGGTGTTGTTCAGCAAATGCCGAAGAGTGATACCTCCCAAGCGGTTGTCTGTTATTTTTTTGTTGTCCACATCCTTTACTTCCACACTGGAAGGCCAGTAGGAGAGTAGGTCTAAAGCTTTATCGCTTAGTTTAAGTTTTCCTGCTTCCACCGCTTGCATGGCAGCCACAGCGGTTACGGATTTTGAAATAGAGGCCCATTGTATTTGCGTATCTAAGGTTAATGGTTTTCCAGGCCCCATTTTTCCGTAAGCTTTCATGTGGATGATGGAGTCTCCCTTGAAGATACAAACGATGACGCCGGGCAAATTTTGAAGCACCATTTCCTTCTTGATGGTTTTATCTGCAACGGTATTTACTACTTCTTCACAGGGAAATGCATTAGTGTCTTGCGCTCCATTGGGTACCCCACCTCCAGAGCCACCACTACCACCTTGGCCACCCTCTTGATCACCACCACCCTGATCGCCACCCTCTTGATTACCACCACCCTGATCGCCACCACCCTGATCGCCACCGCCCTGATCGCCACCACCCTGATCGCCACCGCCCTGATCGCCACCACCCTGGTCGCCACCACCCTGGTCGCCACCACCCTGATCACCACCTCCCTGATCGCCACCTCCCTGATCGCCACCGCCTTGGCCACCACCACTGCCTTGGCTTCCGCTACCGCCGCTAGGGCCACCTCCGTTTACCTCAATATCGGTTTGTATGATGCGCTGTGCGTTTGGGTTTGGGGGAGTTGCAATTGAGTTTCTAGATTTATAGTATTTTCCCGTAACTAAAGTAAAATTGCCACTAGTAAATGGTCCTTTTCCCTTTATGGGTTGGTATGCTTCAATATTATCTTCTGGCACATAGATTTGTGTAATGGTCTCACGATAGCTTTTTAATTTATAACGAATAAAGAAGCCATTGGGGTGTTTTGTCCATCGGCCCATGTTGTATTCATTGGTAACGGGTTCGATGCCTGCACGCATTGCAATTTTTTCGTATTCTTCATAACTAGATATCCCTTGATAGTACAATTGCCGCAAATTGTTTTCTGCCTCAAGGACATAGCGGACTGTTTTGTTTTTCTTGACAAGTTTGTAAATTTCGCCGGAAGCGTACTTTTCGAGGGATCCTTTGCTTAACCTGGCAATTTGTTTTGGGGTAAGCAGTCTTAGGGCGGTTGCCTTAATTTCGCCCTTCATTTTTTGAAAGTCGGTTTTGGAGATGATTGCCCAGAGCAACAATTGCACTTCTTTTTGTGAGATGCTGGAATTTTTTTGAAACCCTTCAATAATAGCTGCTACAATATCGGCTTGCGGGCCTTTCAATGCTGCATAAAATCGCCCATTACCTTCAGTTGGGGTATAGGTTCCTGCCTTAATGCAAAAAGATTTAAAGTGCCCCTCATAAAAGCCGGGAACGAGGTAGAAACCATTTTCCCAATCATAGGGCTGGGTGTTTAAATTTTTATAGGTTGCATCATCTCCAAAATCGTTCGGTAAGTATTTGGTGGTATCAACATCCTTGAAGCTAGTGGTTACAGGGTCGCTGCTTAGTTTATCCAAGGAAATGGATTCGCCAATACTTTCCTTGACTTTCTTCATCTTTTTCAAGATTTGCGCATTTGAAAAGTGACAAATAAACAGTGCCAAAATGATGAAGAGTAATGGTTTTGATTTCATGACCTGATTTTTCATTTAAATCAAAATTAAAACCTGTTGATATTCAATAAAATAAGTTTGTATCGATGGAAGTCAAAAATGGATGAATGGTCGTTATTTTTATGTCTATGGATTGAGGGAGTGCAATTTGGTTATGGATGCATCGCCCCCCTTTTTTTAACCATATAGACACAAAAAAGAACCATTTATCCAAGAATGCAATAACTTTAATGGCAAGTTGTTATATTTAACATTTAAGCGATATGCTTATGCTGAAAGCAATTATAGTTGACGATGAAGCAAATGCCATTAAAAACCTGAAATGGGAGATAGAACGTTTTTGCCCAGAAGTCTCGATTGTGGATGATTTTACCGATCCGACCGAAGCCATTTCAGGGATCAATTATTTAAAGCCGGACTGCGTTTTTTTGGATATCGAAATGCCCGAAATGGATGGCTTTCAATTGTTGAAAGAGCTTCGGTTTAGGGGTTTTAACCTTATCATTACTACCGCCTACGATAATTATGCCATCACGGCTTTTAAGGAAAATGCCGTGGATTATTTGTTGAAACCTATAGATTCTGATGACCTTAAGCGCGCTGTGTCCAAAATGGTAAAACAAAAGGAAAAACAAGGGCTGGGTTTTGAGCTGGATAAGGTAATTGAAAGCATCCGTCCTCCTGCTAATCGTCGCATTCCCATTCCTTTGTCCGGGAAGACCCTTTTTGTTGATAGAGAGGAAATCATTTACTGCAAATCGGACGGAAATTATACCGAAATACACCTTAAAGAAGGGAGGTATGAAGTAATTACAAAAAGCTTGAAGGAGGTAGATAAAGAGCTGTTGACCGATGCCTTTTACCGAGTTCACAACTCTTATGTTGTAAACGTATATCACATAAAGGAATACATTAAGGGTGATGGTCATTATTTGATCATGTCCAACAATACCAAAATCCCAATTTCAAGGACAAAAAGAGATGATCTTGTACAACGCCTTACCATTTAATAGCGCTTTTCAAAATACAGACAACTTTTTTTATTATCCTTACCAAAGTGGTTTTTTGGATTTTGTAATAGGTGGATTTGCCCTGTTGTCTATTTATCATTTATTTCTTTTCTTTCAAAATAGGAATAAGCTATACCTGCTTTATTCCCTGTACCTTTTTTTTATCATCCTTTCCCAATTGCATTATGTCCATTCAGGATTTTTGAATTCGATACTCAAATCATTGGGAACATGGGCCCAGTTTCCAGAGTTCTATACCGAGGCCTATTACTTTATTTATTTCCTTTTTGCTTTTAAGTTTCTCGAAATCAAAGAAGATTTTCCCAAATGGCACAAGTACATAAAAAGAGCATTGTATGTTATTGCGGTTTTTTGTGTAATTAAACTGTTACATGGCATATTTACAGGTCATTATTCATTTTATAGAAACGGATATTATGTATTCGACCTCTACGTGGTACTATTGAGCGTCTTCATGTACATGCTGTTTTTTAGGTCGAAAAGGCCATTGAAATACTACTTAATAATAGGGTCTTTTATCTTATTGGTTTTCTCGGTTCTTTCATTGCTGCTGTACTTTGACTATATAATAAAAGGCGAATCTCCCGAGCCGGCCTATTTTTATCTATATATAGGATACGTTCTGGAGAATATTGTCTTTTCACTGGGTTTGGGTCGAAGACAAAAATCTATTTTGGACGAGAGAAACCAGGTGCAGTTAAAACTTATTGAGCAATTAAAGGAAAACGAAAAACTTGAAGTAGAGGTCCGAAAAAAATTGCAACAGGACGTCGAATTGTTGCAAGCTAAGGTAGAGCGAGATAAACTGGAACGGCTTACCATGCAATATGAAAGGGATTTGGTTGAACTTAAATTGGCATCTCTGCGCAGTCAAATGAATCCACATTTTATCTTCAACTCCCTCAATTCCATCAAACGCTTCATTATCGACAACGAACAGGAAAACGCGGTTTTTTACCTCAACAAGTTCAGCAAATTGGTTCGGTTGATTCTTTCTTCCTCCGTGGAAAAGGACATCTCCCTGGCCGATGAGATTGAAATCGCCAAACTCTATGTCAATATCGAAAACATACGGTTCAACAACCACCTTCATTTTAATGTAGCAGTTGACGAGTCCCTGGCGTTGAATGCCATTAAGGTTCCTGCGTTGATTTTTCAACCTTTTCTGGAAAATGCGATTTGGCACGGACTAACTATGAAAGAAGGCGGCAAGGAACTTTATTTCAGAATCCATAAAAAAGGGGAGCACCTTGTTTCCGAAATTGAGGACAATGGCATAGGGCGTGAGCGTGCGAAGGCAATTCGGGAAAAAAAATTGATGAAGCGGGAATCCTATGGAATGCAGTTGACCCAAGACCGTTTGAAAAACTTCGTGGGTGCCTACGGAAAAGAGTATTCCCTCGATATCGTCGATCTGAAAAATAAAAAAGGCGAGCCCCAAGGCACTTTGGTAAGAATTACCATCCCAATCATTATTCCTAAAAAATAGCTTTTAAAATCAATTTTAACCCCTTAAATATTAAATAAATAGTAGCTGCCATCGCGATAATACCTAATGGAAGAAAAACATACAGTGGAATGGTTTCCTTATTTAAAAAGGCAAACGTTAGAATGTAGGTGGTAAGAATGAGCAAGGGAACTGATAAGGCAATTCTTTTCAACCCTTTTAGCAGAAGTTTCTTATCGGTATGTTTTTGAGAAGGAGCTGTCATTGTTTTGCTTGAAGTGCTTTGCGAACACTGCCATATTGCTGCAATAATATTTCGGCTTCTTTTTGGCTGATCATCAATTCATCCATCAACATTTGGGTTCCTCGGTCAACGAGCTTGTTGTTACTAAGCTGCATGTCGACCATCTTATTACCCTTCACCTGTCCCAATTGGATCATAGCAGCGGTCGAAATCATATTCAACACCAATTTTTGTGCAGTACCCGCTTTCATTCGGGTACTCCCCGTAACAAACTCTGGGCCAACAACGACCACTATGGGATATTGAGCGGTGATTGCAAGGGGGCTATTTTCGTTGCAGGTAATGCACCCTGTAACAACTTGGGATTCATTACACTTTTCCAAAGCACCTATTACATAAGGTGTGGTTCCAGATGCAGCAATCCCAATTACTACATCATTTTTAGAAACTTCGTACTTTTTCAAATCTTCCCAGCCTTGTGTGGTGGAGTCTTCCGCAAATTCAACTGCTTTTCGAATAGCAGTGTCCCCTCCGGCAATCATCCCAATGACCAGATCTTGCGGGACTCCAAAAGTAGGGGGGCATTCACTGGCATCGACTATGCCCAAGCGCCCACTGGTTCCGGCGCCTAAATAAAAAAGGCGGCCTCCTTCCTTTAATTTAGCTACCACTTTCTTAGTAAGTACTTCAATTTGAGGTATGGCCTTTGCCACCGCTAACGGAACCGTTTGATCTTCTCTGTTGATATTTCGTAACAAGTCTTCAAGGGGCATTTTTTCCAACGCCTGGTAATGGGAATCCGTTTCGGTAGTTTTGCGAAAGTTCACGGGTCGCTTGTGTTTTCCCAAAAGTAAGTATAAAACCCTATATTTATAAAGAAAACCAACCAAAATGACCGATCTCGTTAAACGCGCCCAAAAGGTGTTGCTTCAAAACTGGAAGGAAGGTTTTACCATACCTTGCGAGGGTTTGTATCCATTCCAATGGAATTGGGATTCGGGTTTCATCGCCATAGGTTGGGCCCATTTTGACCTGGAAAAGGCCATGCAGGAAATACATTCATTGCTTAAGGGCCAATGGAAAAATGGCTTTTTACCACACATTGTTTTTCATAATGAATCGGAGAGTTATTTTCCTGGCCCCGAAGTTCATGCAGCTTTTTTAAGCCCCAACGCTCCTAAAATCAGGACTTCTGGAATCACGCAACCCCCTGTTTTGGGGTTTGTATTGGAATTGCTTTATCAAGTCTGCAAAAAAAAACAATACGACAGCTTTCCATTTTTAAAAGAAGTTTATGCCAAGGTTTTCCAAAATCACCATTATTTTTATACGCATCGTGACCCTTTCAACGAAGGACTGGTTTACATATGCCATAATTGGGAAGCGGGGACAGACAATACCCCGGTTTGGGATTTGATTTGGGAAACTTTTGAAGTTCCTGAGTATCAGTTTCAACGGAAAGACACCCAATTGATCGATGCGTCACATAGGCCTTCAAATAAGGAATACCAATACTATATCCACCTCATTGAACTCTTCAAACAATGGCGCTATGACGATGCGATGATTAGCAAAAACTCACCTTTTCTCATACAAGACCCCTTATTTAACAGCATGCTTATTGCTTCCAATAACAGCTTGATTCGATTGGGTAAAATGCTGAATGAAAATGAAATGGTCTCCCAATTGGAAAATTGGAACCAAAGTGCCAAAAATGCGATGAATCAAAAATTGTATGATCATGAACAAAAGGGGTATGTATATTATGATCTTCGCAACCAACGGATCATTCCCTATCTTTCTTCTTCAAGTTTTACCCCGCTTTTTGCTGAAATTCCATCCATGCCACGTGCCAACGAACTGTTGATGCATTTCAATAAGGGGCGTTTTTCGGGCTATAAAAACGAAAACTACCTGTGTGCTTCTTTCGATCCCCAAAGCCCTTTTTTCAATTCCAAAAAATATTGGAGGGGTCCCATTTGGATCAATCTGAATTGGCTTATTTATATGGGTATGAAAAAATATGGCTTCGACAAAGAGGCTGAACAAATAAGGCAGGATACGCTGTTTTTTATTGAAAAATATGGCTTTTACGAATATTTTGAACCTAACAAAGAGACCAATAAAACCCTTTCAAAAGGATACGGAGGGAATAATTTTTCATGGAGTGCTGCGCTAGCCATCGATTTGTTAACAAATAACCAATAATGCATGAACTGGATTGATTTTATTATTGTCGCTGTCTACATTCTCTTTTTTTTGGGGATGGGTTTCTTTTTCAAGGAAAATAAGGATTCCAAGGATTATTTTTTGGGCGGTCGAAGTATGGGGTGGTTTCCTTTAAGCCTTTCTACCATGGCCACACAGCTTTCAGCAATCAGTTTTATTTCGGCACCAGCATTTGTGGGCCTTAAATTGAATGGTGGAATGAAATGGCTTACCTTCGAGTTTGCGGTACCCTTGGCTATGATTGGGATTATGCTTTTAGTGATTCCTCCATTGTTTCGGTCGGGAGTAGTAAGCATCTATGAATTTGTCGAGCGACGTTTTTCTGCCTCTACACGCCTTATCTTAAGTATCGTTTTTCAAATAAGTAGGGCATTGGGTACCGGTGTCATGGTCTTTGCCATTGCGCTCATTTTACAGGCGGTCCTGGATATTGAATACGTTTGGACGGTTTTGATTATTGGGGTCATTACGGTAATTTATAGTTTTTTTGGTGGAATGAAAGCCGTTGTCTGGGGCGATGCCATACAAATGATCCTGTTATTTGGCGGATTGTTGATTTGCCTATTTTATGGATGGTACTTACTTGATTCCCAAGGAGGTTTGGATACAGGATTTCCGGTGGAACGATTACAGGTAATCGATTTCAACCTTGGCGTTGGAAAAGGGGAGGAATATGGTTTCTGGCCTATGTTGATTGGAGGGTTCTTCCTTTATATGTCCTACTACGGCTGTGACCAAACACAGGCACAACGAATGCTTTCTGCCAAAAATGAAAAAACCATTCGACAGTTACTGTTGGCCAATGGGTTGTTAAGGTTTCCTGTGGTATTGGTGTATTGTACCATGGGGTTGATCATTGGGGGTTTGGTGGTGAAAGCCCCCGATTTTATGGCCGAAATTGCCAGTGTTACCCAAAAGCATTTCCCTCAAGAGGCCATTAATGGCGGTGTAAAAGCCGATTTGATGATTCCTGTTTTCATTGTAAAATACTTGCCCCATGGTTTTATTGGCCTTTTGATGGTCGCCATCCTTTCAGCGGCCATGTCATCTTTAAGCTCAACGGTCAATTCACTTTCGGCGGTGAGCGTGGAGGACTTTTTCAATAGAGGGAAGAAAAAATTAGAACACAAAAAGTACATGTTCACTTCCAAAATGGCTGTAATTTTTTGGGGGATAGTCGTTATAGGCTGCTCCTTCCTGTTTGGGGGAAGCAAAAGTACCGTTATCGAAATCATCAATGCTATTGGGTCGGTCTTTTACGGACCAGTTTTGGTGACATTCCTGTTGGCTTTCTTTTCCAAAAAAGTAAACCACATTGGGATGAATACGGGGATTATTACCGCGGTTCTGATCAATTTGCTCTTTTCAAAAACTATCCAGGGTATTTTTAATATCCATCTCGGATTTGATGTTTTTTGGATATGGCTCAATTTTACGGGTGTTGTCATTGCACTGGTAGTGGCCTATGTAGTTTCGGCTTTGACGAAAGTAAAACCAAAATCTGCTGAAAGCTTGAAATTCCGAGTAAAGAAAAGCGATATTTTTTCAAAAGAAGTATACATCCTCGTAACATTTTTTGTGGCCATCATCATTTTCAGTTTTATGGTTCCACAACTATTTGGCAAATGACGGTATTATTGGCACCGGATTCCTTTAAGGATTGTTTATCAACCGATGGTGTGCTCCAGGCTATGAAGCAAGGTGTGAAATTTTTCAATCCCAAGGCCAAATGCATCACGCTTCCCGCATCCGATGGTGGCGAGGGGTTTCTTAAAGCCGTAGCAGTTCATTTGAAGGGTTTGGAAGAAATTGCTACAAATACCCTAAACCCTTTGGGAGAGCCAATTTCAGGAAAATTCCTTTGGCACAAGGCTACGAACACCGCTTACATCGAATTGGCACAGGCATCCGGTATTGAGTTGCTTTCCGTAAAAGAGCGAAATCCAGCCATTACCTCTACCTTTGGGACTGGCATACAAATTCAGAAAGCTATTGAAAAAGGCGCTCAAAAAATTTATTTAGGAATTGGGGGTAGTGCTACCAATGATGCTGGAATGGGTATTGCCAAGGCGTTGGGTTTCAATTTTTTTGATGCCCAAGGTAATGAGTTAGCGCCAATTGGGGAGAATTTAGCAAAAGTAGTACGAATTTCGAGGCCTGAAAGTTTCCAGAACATTCAATTTTTTGCTATTAATGATGTCTTGAATCCCCTTTTTGGAATGGAGGGAGCGGCGTATACCTATGCGCGGCAAAAGGGTGCCAATGAACAGATGATTGCTGAATTGGATCGCGGGCTGGCCTATTTTTCTGAAGTGGTAAAAAATGAATTGGGCTGTGATTATGCCACACTCAATGGCTCGGGAGCTGCTGGGGGAACGGCCTATGGATTAAAATCTTTCCTGAATGCGAAGTACATCAGCGGCACTTCATTTTTATTGCAGTTGGCCCAATTTGATAATTTGATCAAGAAACACGCCGTTGAAGTAATCATAACTGGTGAAGGAAAGATTGATGGACAAACCCGATACGGAAAATTTATCCACGGGTTAATTGTTGAAGCCACCAAATACCAGATTCCAGTATTGGCAGTATGTGGAAAGTTGGATCTGGATGCCGAAGGATTGAAATCGCTTGGCTTGTCACAAGCCGAGGAGCTCTATGACCCTAGCAAATCCTCTTCCTATAGCTTTGAAAATGCCCCCCGATTGGTTTCCGAAAAAACGTTCTTGGTTCTAAAAAGGCATTATGAAACATTATTGGATTACTAGAGTTTTAGTGAATTCTTGGGAAACCGAAAAATAGCCCAAGGGAAAATTATCCGGTTGCTCTACATTGTCAAACTGATTGAGGTTGTCAATACCCGTTACATCGAAAATATTTCCACGCACTGTTGCGGCTGGGGTTTCAAAGATACCAAATCCGCCTTCGGTTTGCTCCAGCAATAAATTCATGTAACGGTAAAACTTTTCATCGGCGCCAAGAATACTTACCGTAATTTCATCGCCGGGTTCAAGGGCTTCCTCATAGAAATAGGAAAAACTGAAAGCTTGATTGGTATAGTAGGTATCCTCAGAAGTCAGGAAATTCCCAAAATCAAAATCAAAAACATAATAGTTTTCTACTTCTGGCTGATCGGTAAAGGAGAGAATGGCCTCCGTGTCGTTTTCGTCAAACAGGGTTCCTGTTCCTTGGACCAAACCATCAATTTTAACAGAGGGTACGTATTTGGTTTTGGCGGCATAAATGCGGTCTTCATATTCAACAAACATCCAGAAAGTCATACCAATTTCAAGTAAATTGGTATGGATTCTCTGGTCGGTTGTAAATGTTGGATCGGGTTCATACAAACCGCTTCCGGGCTCTAATTCAGCAAGGTTGGAATAGGCACCATTGATTACTTCCCCATATTCGTTTTCAATTCCATAATAGAAAAAAATAGACTTGATGTCTGATACTGGTTGGATGGGTTCAAAAAACGGGCTTGTTTTGGATATTTTCACTTTTACCGTTGCAAATTCCTTGGTGGTGTCCACACGGATCAAGGCATCCACTACCAGCCTTGGTTCATCCACTGGAACATTTACTTCGATCACATCTTCACAGGAAGCAAAACCTATGAACAGGGTGAGCAATAATGCACTAAGAAGGGCTGATTTCATGATTAAAATTTAAAATTATAGGTAACCGAAGGGACAATGCCAAAAATTGAGGTACGCACGGCTTCATTAACACCTGTGTCCTCGTTTTGCCTAAAATTAATGGAAGCGGCATTTTTTCGGCTATAAACGTTGTAAATACTAAAGACCCATTCGCTGGTCCACTTGCGTGTTTTTTGGGGTGTTGGGGTGTAAACTGCGGAGAGGTCCATCCGATGGTAATCGGGAAGGCGTTCCTTGTTGCGCAATCCGTAATATGGTATGATGATTTCCTGGAATTCGAATTGACCAATGGGATAATTGGTAGGTCTCCCGGTTTGGTACACGATGTTGGTGTTTAAACTCCAGTTGTTGTTCAGTTCATAACTGGCAAAAACAGATACATCGTGTGGTTTGTCGTAGGGAGTATTGTACCATGCCCCAAGGTTGATCCCTATTTCATGTTCGTCCCTTGGCGGTGTGCGTTGTTCTGATTTTGAAAGGGTATAGGCCAACCATCCTTGCAGGGCACCGGTGTTTTTGCGCAGCAAGATTTCCAGCCCATAAGCCCTGGCCTCTCCATTCAGGATGACTTGTTCTATGGCATTGTTGGCAATGAGGTCGGCTCCATCAATATAATCGATCCGGTTTTGTACTTTTTTATAATAAACTTCCGTTTCCAGCGTATAATGCCCATCCCATAAATTTCGAAATACACCAAATGCATATTGATCCAAAAGTTGGGGCTTTACATAAGGCCCACTGGGGGTCCAAACATCCAAGGGTGTTGGCGAGCTGGTGTTGGAAAGTAAGTGCAAATATTGCGAAAGCCTGGTATAGCTTGCCTTGATGGAAAAATCATCATTAAAGGCATAGGCAACAGATATTCTGGGTTCTAAATTTGTAAAGGATTCCAGTTGATCGCTTCTACTGGAAGCAATGGTATCGATGGGTTCGGCCTTTTGATAAATCAATTCAAAGCGGTCGAAAATGACGGGGTTATCATCTTCATAGACATAGATTTCATCTTGACCAAAGCGAATGAAATGACTTACCCGAAGCCCATATTCTACACTGAGTTTTTCGGTGATGTCGTGCTGCACGTCTAGATACACCGCAGATTCGTTTGCATATTTTTTGGTGAGTTGGTCTTCCAGTATTCCAGAATCCGGGTTATTTGGTTTTATTTTGCCGGGATTGAAGCTGTAATATATATTGTTAACACCATAGTTTACCTGAAGTTTGTCGCTAAGGTAATGTTTGAGGTCATACTTTAGGTTGAAATTCTGAATGCCCGAATCCCATTGAAATCCAACGAAATCAAGCTCCAAACCATAGTAGTAGTCGGAATAGATCAAGGAAAGGTTAGAGAAGAGTTTGTCGGAAAAAATATGGTTCCAGCGGAAATTGCCCAGTGCATTTCCATAAATGTTCACAAAGCTGTCGTTGATGCTAAAAAGATCCCTGCCAAAATACCCAGATAAAAAAAGACTGTTTTTTTCGTTAAGCCTGAAATTTATTTTGGTGTTCAAATCATAAAAGTAAGCACTGTTTTGAATGTCAAATAGTGGCAAGAACAAGTGCGCATAAGAGGCACGGCCACCCAAAAGGAAAGCGGATTTGTCTTTTTGTATGGGGCCTTCGGCCAAAAGTCTGCTGGCTACGACCCCAATGCCACCACTGAGTTTAAATTCCTTACTGTTCCCTTCTTTCTGAAAAATTTCCAATACCGAAGACACCCTGCCTCCGTACCTAGAGGGAATGCTCCCTTTGAATAGTTTTACGTCCTTGATGGCGTCGGGGTTAAACACCGAAAAAAAGCCAAATAGGTGCGAAGAGTTGAAGATGGTGGCTTCGTCCAAAAGGATCAGGTTTTGATCGGCTGCACCACCACGCACGTTGAAGCCTGAAGCTCCTTCCCCGGCATTGGTAACCCCTGGAAGCATCATCAGCGATTTAATGACATCGGCTTCTCCCAAGACTACTGGAATGCTTTTGATGGTTCCTGCTGTAAGGGTACTAACGCTCATCTGGGGCGCCCGGATGTTGGCCCGTTCAGAGTCGGCAGTAATGACCACTTCCTCCAGTTGTTCGGTTTCGGGTTCTAAGGCAACCGATTGCGAAATATTTTGAAAGAGGGAAATAGTATTGCGCTGGGTTATAAACCCCAGGCTGCTGTAGCTTACCTCGTAGGTTCCTTTTGGAAGTGTGATGGAGTAAAACCCGTATTCATTGGTTACGGTACCTGTATTCAGGTTGGGGATAATGACGTTCACCCCAATGAGTGTTTCGCCAGTGGAAGCCTCCGTTACGGTACCACTCAATGTAAATTTTTCTTGCGCTTGAAAATACTGAATTAGCAATAAAAGCAGGAGGAAAAAAAAGTACTTTTTCAAAGGAGTTTCTTTCAAAGATAGTGTATTCTGGTAAGAAAAAAAAGCCATCTTCGAAGATGGCTTTGGAAAAATAGTATTGAAATTGCTACAGTTTAGCAAGAATGCCATTGAAGGTTTTGCTGGCACGCATTTCGTGGTTCACCTTCTGTTCGTCTGGGGCATAATACCCACCAATAGCGACAACACTTCCCTGTGCTTGGTTCAATTCCTCCACAATCACAGCTTCATTTGCTTCGAGGGATTCGGCAATGGATTGAAATTGATTTTTCAGTGAAACATCTTTATTTTGACGTGCTAGTGCTTCGGCCCAATACAAAGCCAAATAAAAATGACTTCCCCGGTTGTCTAGTTCGTGCACTTTGCGCGAAGGGGATTTTCCATTTTCGAGTAGTTTTTCGGTAGCTTGATCGAGGGTTTCCGAAAGCAAAAGTGCTTTTGGATTGTCGAATGTATGCCCCAAATGCTCCAACGAAACGGCCACGGCCAGGAATTCTCCCAACGAATCCCACCGCAGGTGACCTTCTTCCACAAACTGCTGCACATGCTTAGGGGCCGAACCTCCAGCACCTGTTTCAAATAGGCCTCCGCCATTCATCAGTGGCACTATGGATAACATTTTTGCACTGGTCCCCAATTCCAGGATAGGAAACAAATCGGTTAAATAATCACGAAGTACGTTGCCGGTAACCGAAATGGTATTTTCTCCATTTTTTACCCGTTCTAAGGTGTATTCGGTAGCTTTTTCAGGTGAAAGGATTTTAATTTCCAATCCTGTGGTATCATGTTTGGGCAAATACTGCTGTACTTTCTTGATAAGTTCTGCATCATGGGCTCGGTCTTCATCCAACCAAAATACGGCTGGCCACCCTGTAGCCCTGGCCCTGTTTACGGCCAATTTAATCCAGTCCTGAACGGGGGCATCCTTTACTTGGCACATTCTCCAGATGTCTCCTTTGGACACATGATGTTGCATAATGGTCTTGCCATCTTCATCCGCTACATTAACGATCCCATCACTGGGGATTTCAAATGTTTTGTCATGGGAACCGTACTCCTCTGCCTTTTGGGCCATAAGCCCCACATTGGGGACCGTCCCCATTGTGGCCGGATTAAAAGCGCCATTTTTCTTACAAAAATCGATGGTAGCTTGGTAAACCCCAGCGTAGCTGCTGTCGGGAATTACGGCAAGGGTATCTCGTGTCTTCCCATCTTTATCCCACATTTGGCCAGAATTGCGAATCATAGCGGGCATGGAGGCGTCGATGATCACGTCACTGGGAACATGAAGGTTGGTAATGCCTTTGTCACTGTTCACCATGGCCAAGTCAGGACCTTGTTCCATGATGCTTTGTATGTCCTTTTCGATTTCGGATTTCTTTTCGGCGGAAAGTTCGGGAAGTTTTGAAACCAAATCGCCAAAACCATTATTTACATCCACCCCGAGTTTTTCAAAAGTGGCCCCATATTTCTTAAATAGTTCGGCAAAATATACTTCAACAGCATGACCAAAAATGATGGGATCGCTCACTTTCATCATGGTAGCTTTCATGTGCAAAGAAAAGAGTATCCCCTGCTCTCGTGCATTGGCTACCTGTTGTGTCAAAAAATCAATCAATGGTTTCTTTTCCATCACGGTACCATCCACGATTTCGCCCGCAAGTACCGGAATGGATTCTTTGAGGGTAATTTCGTTGCCCGCATTGTCGTTTAAAATAATTTTGAGACTCCCTGCTTTGGAAAGCGTTACCGATTTTTCATTGTGCCTAAAATCACCTGCTTGCATTGTGGCCACTTGGGTTTTAGAGTTTGCGCTCCAGGCACCCATGCTATGTGGATTTTTTTTTGCGTAATTTTTAACCGCCAAAGGAGCCCTTCGGTCGCTATTGCCTTCTCGAAGTACGGGATTTACAGCACTTCCTTTTATTTTATCATACGTTGCCTTTACTTTTTTTTCTTCGTCGGATTTTGGCTCTTCGGGATAATCGGGAAGTTTAAAGCCTTTGGCTTGCAATTCGGCTATCGCCGCATTGAGTTGGGGAACGGAAGCGCTAATATTCGGTAGCTTGATAATATTGGCTTCTGGTTTTTGGGCTAAAGCTCCCAGTTCTGATAGCGCATCCTCCACACACTGTTCTTTGGTGAGGTATTGCGGAAAATTGGCCAGAATCCTACCTGCGAGGGAAATATCCTTGGTTTCGAAATTAATTCCGGAAGATTTTGTGAATGCCTTTATGATGGGTAGCAAGGAATGGGTAGCAAGGTATGGGGCTTCATCTGTTTTGGTATAGATAATTTTTGCTGTGTCTTTCATGAGATGTTAGTTTCAAAAAGCGATTAATCTTCCAAGATTTCGGAAGGCTTGCAAATATAAGGATTAGCGCTTTAGCTTTCAAGTAATGTAACAATAGGAAAGTCTAGGTTATGTATAAAAAACAAGAAAAGCCATATCATTGTATTGCTACTCTGACATGGCTTCTTGTGAATCAAACCGTTACCAACTAACCTTTACGGTTCTGGGCAGGTTTATTATACCCCTGCAGTTGTGATTTGTTTCAATGAGCGTTACCAATGTTCCGGCTTTATTGATTATTAACCAATCTGACCATCTACTGTCTCGCTCAGCTCCTCGCATCTCGGTACTTAGCACTAAAAGCCCCAAGGACCTACATACGATGACGAAAAGCTTATATAAAGAACGTTACTTTATGTATCTCCGCAATCTTTCGATTACTTTGATAGTGCTAATGTAATACAGGAATTTGAATGTGCAAGTTTTTTACACAACTTAATAATAACAGTTTTTTAACCTCACTTATTAACAAATGTGAATAAAAAAAGCGGCATCCCAAGAATGCCGCCTCATATAACTTTAAGGGTCTGTAATTAGAAATTACGCTCCTTTATGCGAGCCTTTTTACCGGTAAGCCCACGGAAGTAATAGATACGTTTTCTACGAACACTTCCTTTTTTATTGATTTCGATTTTTTGAAGGGCTGGCATGTTAACGGGAAAAATACGTTCCACACCAACAGTTCCAGACATTTTTCGGATGGTGAAGGTTTTGGTTAGTCCGGTACCTTTTACTTGGATGACCACTCCCTTGAAGAACTGGGTTCTTGTTTTCTCACCTTCGCGGATTTCGTAGTAAGCTGTAATGGTATCTCCTGCTGAAAAATTCGGAAATTCTTTTTTGTTTACGAATTCGTCTTGTACAAATTTAATTAACGATTCCATGATCTATGTTTCAAAAAAGTTATGTTTAGAGCAACATGCACGTCTTTCGCCAGAGGTTGAAATAAATCGAGTGCAAAAATACACAAAAATGCAGTCCCTGCAACTATAACCCAAAAATTATTTATTGAGGAATGCCGAGTACATCCATACCAGTTTTTCCTGTTCCCGAATGTAATCACTCATCATGGAGTTGGTCCCTTCGTCGTCTATTTCCCCAGACAGTTGAAGAAGTACCCGCTGTTTTTTCAGGAGTGTTTGGAAGGCAGATAAAATATTGCTAACCGCCTTGAAACCATCATTCACTTCTTGGGTTTCCTTAATAGCGGATAGCTTCAAATAATCGGAAGCCTTGTGATTGGGCGTATGGCCAAGGGTTAAGATCCTTTCTGCTACTTCATCAATTTTTAAAAACAGATTGTTGTACAGTTCTTCAAATTTTACGTGGAGTTCAAAAAACTTTTCGCCTCGTACGTTCCAATGGTATCCCCTTACATTTTGGTAAAAAACAGTATAGTTGGCCAGAAGGTCGTTTAACAAATCCGAAAGCGCTTCACTTTTTTTGGTATCTAACCCTATTTGATTCAAGGTATTCATATCGTGTGTTTTATCATTTAACTATAACACCCTAAAGTTACCGATAATGCAGCTTTTCCACTAGCATACGCCATAGGAATTTACTAAACACAGATAAGGGTTATTTATCCAGAAGGTCGGGACGCCTTTCTTGGGTGCGCTTTAAGGCCTCAGTTTCACGCCAAACTTCGATTTTTGGAGTATTTCCACTCAACAATATTTCTGGGACCTCCCAACCTTTGTAGTGGGCAGGTCGGGTATAAATGGGCGGGGCCAATAAATTGTCCTGAAAAGAATCGGTAAGGGCACTGGTTTCGTCATTGAGCACCCCGGGAAGAAGCCGGATAATGGAGTCGCATAGTACTGCGGCAGCTAATTCACCACCACTCAACACAAAATCCCCAACCGAAATTTCACGGGTAATGAAATGGTCCCGCACCCGCTGGTCGACGCCTTTGTAATGCCCGCAAAGGATGATAATGTTTTGCTTGAGGGATAATTCATTTGCAAGTTGCTGCTGAAGGGTGATGCCATCGGGTGTCATGTAAATGATTTCGTCATAGGCGCGTTCCGCCTTCAACTTTGAAATGCATTTGTCGATGGGTTCAATCATCATGACCATCCCGGCGCCTCCGCCAAATTGATAGTCGTCCACTTGTTTGTATTTGTTGGAAGCGTAGTCCCTTAAATTGTGGAGATGCACTTCCACCAAACCCTTATCTGCAGCACGTTTGAGTATGGAAGCTTCAAACGGGCTTTTAAGGAGTTCGGGAACTACCGTAATGATGTCGATGCGCATCCTTACATCAAATCTTTCTTCATCTTGCAGCGTTCGATGGAGGTCTTGGCTCGGTCCAAGACATTTTTATCCAAAGTGTCCAAAGCCGCTTTGCGGTAATATTCGATAGCCTGATCCAATTTGCCTTGCTGCTCGTACATGATGGCATATTCGTTGTAAATGGTCGATTTGGTTATGCCGGGCACATTCAATGACTGATCCAAAAGTTCCTTCAAGTCGTCCCACTTCCCTAAGGTAGAAAGTAAAATGGCATAGTTGTAATAGACACTTGGGTATAAAGGCGATTTTTCCAAGCATAGTTTGTACAAGGTTTCCCCTTTTTCATAATCCTTGAACTTTACTTCATACAGGTAGCCCAAATGGTTGTAGGCCTTCCCAAAATTGGGATCCATGTCCAGAATTTTTTCCAATTTGTTCGTAGCTTCGTCATACAAGCCATCTTTGATGTCTAAATTGGCTTGGTCCAGTAATTCTTCAAGTTTTGTCAAGTGGTCCATGATGTTCGTATTTGTGCCATAAAAATACGCAAAATTGTTTGGTTCCCATGCAATAAATCCTATTGAAATGTTCCCGTATTATTTTCCTATCTTTAGTGAAACTAATCAAACCAAATTATGAAAAGACGTTCTTTCATCAAAAAATCTGCGGCCGCCAGTGCTGCATTTACCATTGTGCCCAGTTTTGTTTTAGGTGGGAGCCATGTTCCTCCCAGCGATACGCTGTATATTGGTGCCGTAGGAGTAGGAGGAAGAGGGGAAGGAGTCCTCAATGGGCTCTTTGAAACTGGCAAGGTAAAGTTTGTAGCTTTTTGCGATGTAGACGATGTAAGGGCTGCCAATACCTATACCAAGTACCCCGATGTAAAACGATACAAAGATTTTAGGAAACTGTATGATACACATATAAAGGACATCGATGCCATTATGGTGGCTACACCCGACCACAATCACGCTACTGTGGCCATACCTTTCATGAAAGCTGGAAAGCATGCCTATGTTGAAAAACCACTTACCCACAACATTTACGAAGCCCGAATGATGGCTGCTGTTGCTGCCGAAATGGGGATTGTGACCCAGATGGGGAACCAAGGGTCTTCCGGCGACGGTATCCGTTTGGCTCAGGAATGGATCGATGCGGGTGTTATTGGCAAGGTGCACCGAGTGGACTGTTGGACCAACCGTCCGGTTTGGCCTCAAGGATTTAAACACATTACCGAAGAAGAAACCATCCCCGACACCCTGAATTGGGATATATGGTTAGGCCCAGCCGCGATGCGTCCCTACAATCATAATTATTTGCCATTTAAATGGCGGGGCTTTTGGGATTTCGGGACAGGTGCCATGGGCGATATGGGCTGTCACATCATGGAAACGCCTTTTAAAACCCTGGGGTTGGGATTTCCGTATGAAGCCGAAGCGAGCTGTACCACCATTTGGTCCAACGATTTTGTGGAAGCCGATTATGCAGAAGCCTGTCCGCCCTCTTCCGTGGTGCGCTTGATGTTCGATACGCAAAAGCACGGTAGGGTTTCCCTCAATTGGTACGATGGAGGCATCATGCCCGATCTTCCACCTGAGTTGGGCGATGGGGAATCCCCCGGAGGCAGTGGTGGCGGAAGCATTTTCCACGGGACGGATGGAATCTTGGTCACCGATACCTACTCCTTAAACCCGCGATTGTTACCAGCATCCCGCATGGCTGATTTTGTACCTCCAACCCCAACCTTAAAACGTGTGACCACATCGCACCAGGGCAATTGGGTAGAAGCCATTTTGAACGGGGGCGAAACTTCTTCCCCTTTCTCTTACGGAGGTCCTTTAACTGAGGCGGTGTTGATGGGGAATCTCGCCATCAAAGCCTATCAATACAAAGCCCTTAAGGAAGGCAAGCAAATGGGCGATTGGGATCCGTACGACTATCCAGGGCGCAGGACCATTTTATGGGACGGACAAAACATGAAAGTGACCAATTGGGAAGAGGCCAACCAGTGGGTAAAACGGGATTACCGTGCCGGGTGGGAGCTGTAGCAAATTGAAATCTTCAAATTTTACAGGCTGCAATTGCCGTCTATGATGTCCTGCTTCGTGGGATTGTAAGCGTTTTCAAATGCGTAAAAGCCAGTGTTGGTATCCGTTGTCAAAAGATTTTGTAAACTGCAAAAATCAGTCAGGTTGGTATTATTAACAATTCTCAAAGAGTAAATATGGGTAAGACCTTCCAATCCATTTAAATTATTGAGATTTAGATTACCATCAATTGTAAAAATTCCAGGTGAAGTTTCCAGGTTTTCAAGACCTACTAAATCTGTAAGGGAATTGTTCCTTTTTATTTCAATGTGAATGTTAACTTTTGTTATCGATCCAAGTCCAATCAGGTTTTGAAGGGATTCGTTTTCAGTAATAGTCAACTCCTGAAAAACATTAATGTTTGATAAGCCCTCAATGTTTTGGAGTGATGAATTATTGAAAATATCCAAATTGTAAAGTGAAGTGGTCAAATTTTGAAGGCCATCCAGATTTTCAAGTAAAAGGTTATTCGAAATTCTTATTCCTCTATTCTCAAGAGGTCCCGAAAAACTTGTTACATTGCTAAGGCCGTCCAAGCTAATTAATGAATCACAATTGCTAATGTCAAATCCACTTTCTAGTGCTGTCAGGTTTTGAAGCCAGTCAATATTGGGCAATGATTCACAGCCTATTAAAGAAAAATACCCAATTTTTGTAATCTGACTAAATTCTGAAAGATCTGACAATGCTTCATTATCAAAAATGAATATGTTGTTAAAATACGTCATAGAGGCAAACCCTTTGAGGTGTACTAGCAAAGGATTATTAACAACTGCAAGCTGCACTGAAATTGTGCTTAGATTAAGTCCTTCTGTCGTTGTCAGTAGTGTATTGTTTTTGATTGTAAGGGCAGCTACGATTCCTATGCTATGCAATGGCGATAGATCAACGATGTTGGTACTGCCGGTTTCCTCAGGATGTCCAATGGTGAGTTGACCTGTAATTTGTGTATAATTGTTTGCTCCAAAGTCATTCACTTCCTCTTGCGTTTTCAATGTGACACTACCTTCATAAATATTTTCGATTGAGGGTTCAAGATTTATCGTAATGTTGATGTTCTTAAAAGTTGATCCATTTGAAATTTTTATAGTTGCTGAAATAATTGGATTATTGGAATAGTTGAAAAGACTTGAATCCAAAACAGATACTTCTCCATTAGTACTTCCCACTTTTAATGCTCCAACTGGATTTTCCTGGGCAATCGTAAAATTTAGACTACCTTGGTTTGTTGAGGCTTCAATGGTTCCTATTACTTGTCCATCTTGGGGGTTTTCAACAACTGAAATGGTGAAATTACTGGCTGTAATAGTTGTTCCGTCAGCAGTATTTTTATCATCTTTTGAGCAAGATAGAAAAGTGATAAGGACAGCTATTAAAAGTGAGGCTCTAAACAATTTCATACAATAGTTTTTTAAATATAGAAAATCCCATCAAAATTTCTCGATATTAAGCATTTATAGTCGTTAATAATACGTATACCTCCGTACCTCCGAGATGTACTTCGCCAAGCGGATCACCTGGTGGCTGTAGCCGTATTCGTTGTCATACCACACATATAAAACTACATTTTTACCATCTTCAGTAACGATTGTGGCATTACTATCATATATGGATGGAGCGGAAGAACCAATGATGTCGCTGGAGACCAATTCATTGTTCAGGGAGTATTTGATCTGCTCTACCAAGTCGCCTTCCAAAGCATATTTTTTCATGAGGGCATTGATGCCATCTTTGAAGGTCGATTTTTCTAAAGTAAGGTTCAAAATAGCCAAGGACCCATTTGGGACCGGTACTCGGATGGCATTGGAGGTGAGTTTTCCTTCAAAGGAAGGCAAGGCCTTGCTTACGGCCCTTCCAGCTCCCGTTTCGGTAATAACCATGTTCAATGCGGCAGCACGGCCACGGCGGTATTTTTTGTGCATGTTGTCCACAAGGTTCTGGTCGTTGGTGTAGGCATGGATGGTTTCCAAATGGCCATGAACTACTCCCAAAGATTCTTCCACGGCTTTCAAAACCGGCGTAATGGCGTTGGTGGTACAGGAAGCTGCAGAAAAAATGGCTATTTTCTTGGGATCGTAGTCTAGGTGGTTTACCCCGTGCACAATGTTGGGAACCCCTTTTCCAGGAGCAGTCAATAGCACTTTTGAAACGCCTTTGGATTTTAAATGCCTGCTTAGAGCCTCCTCGTCCCGAAAGGCACCTGTATTATCAATGACCAAAGCATCCTCAATGCCATAGGGTGTGTAATCAATCTCTTCCGGGCTGTTGGCAGAAATCATGTGTACGGTTGTACCGTTGATGATCAAAGCTTGGTTTTCGGCATCCACACTTACGGTTCCCGGAAAATCCCCATGTACCGAATCGTACTGCAGCAATGACGCCCTTTTTTCAAGAACATTTTGGTCTACCGTCCCACGGGTTACGACCGCACGCAGTCGCATTTGGTTGCCCTTTCCGGTACGGGTCATAAGTTCGCGGGCCAATAAACGACCAATACGGCCAAAACCGTAAAGTACCACATCTTTTGGCACAATGGTTTTTTGTTTTTTGGCACCTTTCAATTTATCGCTTACAAAGGCTATGGCATCCTGGTAACGGTTGTCTTCCAAATGGTACTCATACGTCAATTTCCCTATGTCTAGCTTAGCGGGGGGGAAATCCAAGGTTTTGATGGCCTGTGCAATTTCTACACTGTCAAAAATGGAAATGGGCTTTTGTACAAACTCGCCTGCATATTCGTGAAGGTTCAGGATTTCACTTACATTTCGGTCGATCAATTGGTTGCGGAACAGCACCAACTCAATGGACTTGTCATACCAAAGATCGCTCACAATTTTAATGAATTCAACACTGGCTTTACGGCGGTCTGTTTGGAAGGCCAGTTCTTTTTCGTACACTTCATCAAAACTCATATTTGGGATGGATTTTAAGGTTTTTGAAATTTTTTGCAAAAGTAAACAACTAAAACGTTTTCGTAAAGGATATTACTGAAAATAAAAATGCCTGCTGAATGGTATTCAACAGGCATTTTATGGATTCTAAAATTGTTTATCTAAAAATAAAGGAATGTGTTTCCCCTTGTTGGTTCACAAAGGTCAATTTGATGGGTTCATTGTATTCCCGATGGTTCATTGCATTTTTGATGTCGTCGATAGTTTCGACAGATTCATCGTTGATTTCGGTAATGATAATCCCTTCCAGGTTGTAACGCTGCATGTCGGGGGTTAAGGCTCGGCTTACCTTCACTCCATGTTTTACTCCTCTGGATTTGAGTTCTGAAGTGTTGATATTTTTCACTTCCAATCCCAATTCATCTATTTGGTAAACTTCCAACTTTACCAAGGTTACTGGGATCACTTTTTCATCACCACCACGAAGTATGGTTACGTTCACTATGTCGTCGGGACGTTTGGAACCTAAATAGCCACTTAGATCGGAAAACTTGGCCATTTTGAATCCGTCGATTTTTTTGATGATATCCCCTTTTTGGATGCCACCTTTATCGGCACCACTGCCTTTTTCAACAGAAGAAACATAAATTCCTTCGGTTTCAGAAACCCCAACTTGGTCGGCAGTACGCGAATCGAGACTTCCGCCGGTAATACCCAACATGGCCCGTTGAACGTTTCCGTATTCCATAATATCTTCCACTACCTTACGTGCCGTATTCGAAGGCACCGCAAAGGAATAACCCACATAGGAACCTGTTTCGCTGGTAATGGCGGTATTGATGCCTACCAGCTGTCCCTGGGTATTGACCAAAGCCCCGCCGCTATTGCCACGATTAACTGCAGCATCGGTTTGAATAAACGATTGCGGATTGCTATCAAATTCGTTTAGGTCCCGAGCCTTGGCACTCACAATTCCTGCAGTTACGGTGGAGGTGAGGTTGAAGGGGTTCCCAACGGCCAAGACCCATTCGCCTACTTTTACATTATTGGAGTCGGCAAAAGGAATGAAAGGTAGATCGTCGTCGGCGTCAATTTTAATAAGTGCAATGTCTGTTTTGGAATCGGAGCCGATGATTTCGGCTTTGTAGGTTTTGTTGTTGTTTAGGGTTACTTCCAACTGAACGGCGTTTTCAATGACGTGATTGTTGGTAATGATGTACCCATCGGGACTAATGATGACACCGCTTCCTGTACCTATCATGGCCCTCGGGCTTCCGCCACCAAAGAAAAGATCCATCATGTTAGTGGGCTGGCGACTAACGGTCGTGTTTTTCACGTGCACCACGGCGTGAACGGATTTTTGGGCAGCATCGGTGAAATCGATTCCGGCTGCCATGGCCGTATTCGCTGCATAATTAGTAGGAATGTAATTTGGATTTTCTGAAGTACTTACAACAGCTACTTGGTGAGGGGCTTCTACGAGCCATTTGTATCCGCCAAGAGTGGTAGCTCCCGCTACCAGTGCTACTAAAAATAAACGAATTGTTTGTTTCATCACGAAAAGTTTTTAATTAGGACTCTAAAATTAACTATCGAAGATCATTTCTATTGTTAAGATATTTCTTAATTAACGTCTATTTAACATCCTTTTTAGGTTCCTTTTAGGTTTGGATTTTGATACCTTTGCTGGCAATGGTTTTCGAATTTTATAAATACCAAGGAACCGGTAACGATTTTATCTTAGTTGATAATCGCGAAGCTGTATTTCGCACATCCGATGTGCATTTTGTAAGGGAATTGTGTGACCGAAGATTTGGGATCGGTGCCGACGGGCTCATTCTTTTGGAACATCACCCAGAGTTGGATTTTAAAATGGTTTATTACAATAGTGACGGAAACCTAAGTAGTATGTGTGGAAATGGCGGTAGGTGTTTGGTTCATTTTGCACAATTTTTAGGAATTGTTAAGGATCGGGCAGTATTTGAGGCCGTTGATGGGTTACACCAAGCCACCATTAACCACAAAGTAGTTTCCCTCCAGATGAAAGAGGTTTCACGACTGTTGGTTCAAGAAGGGCATGTATTTCTGGATACGGGGTCGCCCCATCATGTGCAAATGGTTTCCTATCTTGATGGTTTTGATGTCTATGGTGAAGGCAAGCGCCTTCGAAATGAATTATACGGAGATGCCGGGGCAAACATCAATTTTGTGGAACAACTGTCTGAGGATACCTTTAAGGTTCGAACTTATGAAAGAGGTGTTGAAAACGAAACCTTATCCTGTGGCACCGGGGTCACTGCTGTGGCAATTGCCATGCACCAAATAGGTAAAACCAAATCCCACAACATTTACTTAAAAACCCTAGGTGGGGACCTGGAAGTTTCCTTTCAAAAGGAGGCAACTGTGTATACGAATGTTTTTCTTATTGGTCCCGCGGTTCAGGTATTTAAAGGAAACTGGTCATGCGGTTGAAGGGAAAATATATTTTTTTAAGGGCCTTGGAGCCAGAAGATTTGGAATTCCTGTACTTGCTGGAAAATGACGAATCGGTCTGGGAAATCAGCAATACGGTTACACCCTATTCCAAATTCGTTTTGAAACAGTATCTCGAGAATGCCCATCGGGATATTTATGAAGTAAAACAATTGCGCTTGGTCATTTGCAGTAATGTGAATGATAAGGTTTTAGGTTTTGTGGACCTTTTTGAATTCGATCCAAAACACCGCCGTGCCGGTTTGGGGGTGATTATTTTTTCGGAACAGGACCGCGGCAAAGGATATGCCTACGAGACGGTACAGCTAATGTGTGCCTATGGGTTTGACCATTTGAATTTGCATCAAATCTTTGCCAATATTGCATCGGACAATAAAAAAAGTTTAAAGCTGTTTGAAAAGTTGGGATTCCAGAAAGTAGGAAAGAAAAAAGATTGGATCCTTTCAGGAGGGCGTTATAAAAGTGAATGGTTGTATCAGTTAATTCATGAGTAATCTAAAGAAAGTCATTTTAGCGACACTTATTTTGGGGTTAGTCCTGATGGGAGGATTTGCCTATTACGTATACCGTACTTTGTTTCTCGACAACACTGCATTTCTAAATACCGAAGCACATCTATACATTGCTACGGGGTCCAATTTCCAACAAGTTCTGGAGGACATTGGGCCTTTGCTAAAAAATGAGGAGTCCTTTATCGCACTAGCTAAAAGGAAAGGCTACATTGGAAATGTAAAATCCGGTCATTTCTTGCTCAAAAAAGGCATGAACAATAATGACATCATCAATACCATCCGCAGTAAAAATAGTCCCATCCTCGTAAAGTTTAACAATCAGGAACGATTGGAGGATTTGGCCGGGCAATTGGCGGGTCAAATAGAACCGGATAGCCTTAGCATCTTAAATGCCTTGAAGGATAGCGCATTTTTAACGCAAAATGCTTTTACAACACAAAATGCTTTGGGGATGTACTTGCCCAATACCTATGAGGTGTATTGGAATACTTCGGCAACAAACTTTAGGGATAAAATGCTTAAAGAGTACCAGCGTTTCTGGAACGAGACTCGAAAGGCAAAGGCCAAACAAATTGGGCTCTCTGAAACCCAGGTCATTTCTTTGGCTGCTATTGTACAGAAAGAGACTGCTAAAGTTGAAGAACGCGCAAGGGTTGCAGGGGTCTATTTAAACAGAATCAAAGCTGGGATGTACTTACAGGCCGACCCCACGGTGATCTATGCCAAGAAGCTTGTGGAGGATGATTTTGAACAAACCATCAAACGCGTACTCTATAAAGACCTTGAAATCGATTCCCCTTACAACACCTACAAGTATGCAGGGGTGCCTCCTGGACCCATAGCAATGCCCGATATTTCCTCTATCGATGCAGTGTTGAATGCCGAGCAACACGATTACTACTACTTCGTGGCCGATGTTAATCGTTTCGGGTACCACAAATTTGCAAAAACCTTGGCACAGCATAATGCCAACAAAGCCGAATATGTGCGCTGGATTTCAGGGCAAGGGGTTCAGCGATAACTGTTTACAATTTTGTTATTATTTATGATTTTCGTCTGATTTTTCCATTTTTTTTGGTCGTAACTTTAGATACAGTTTTGAAAAGGGCTGCTGAAAACGTTTTCGATAAGGGATTTAACATTTATTAACAGCCTGAAAATCAATTTTGTAAAATATTTCGTACCTTTGCACGCTGAAATTTGATAAGGTAATCTTGTCAAAAATCAAAACTTGATGAAAAGAAATTTATCTCAAATTGCCATTATGGCCCTTATGGTAGCGGTAGCTTCCTCTGGCCTATCTTTTGGAACCAAGGTAGATTTTTCTGCTTATAGAGTGGATGATGAAGCAATGTGCTACAACGTCCCCAATAAAACCGACATCAAAAAAGGGGATGATGTTGAAATTGCCCGTTACCAATTGTTCCTCGACAAATCGTACATCGCTTTTAAGGAAGCCTTGGCATTTAAGGAATCACAAGGCGATTACTCGACTATCAATAGTTATGGGTATTTAGGAAAATACCAGTTCAACAAAAACACCCTTAAAATGATTGGAATCCACGATTCCAGCGATTTTATGAACGATACCCGCCTTCAGGAAGATGCATTTAACGCTTATACGGCCCGAAACAAATGGATTTTGCGCAGGGACATTAAAAGGTATGTTGGCACCTACATCAACGGGGTGCGGGTAACCGAATCCGGTATTTTAGCCGCTGCACACTTGGCGGGAGCAGGAAACGTAAAGAAATACCTTCGAAGTGGTGGTACGGAAGAATTCGAGGATGCCTTCGGAACTTCTATCAGGTATTACCTCAAGAAATTTTCGGGGTACGATACTTCATTGATCGAACCGCAAAAACAAATTGACCTGTTGTAAAGCACTCAAGCTTTATGGATGATAAACAAGGTGGGCCTTTTATGTAGGTCCACCTTTGTTTTTTTCCACAACCCTGCAGGTTGGGTCAAAATGAATTCGGAAGAAAGGGTAATGTCACTGGCTATACAGAGTTGGGTATCGGGATGTAAGGTTTGCAGCAAACTTTCCAAGAGTTGATTGTTTCTGTAAGGGGTTTCGATAAACAATTGAGATTGTCCCAGTTCTTGGGAAAGCCGCTCCAATCTTTTGATCTCCTTTTTACGTTCTTGCTTTTCAATAGGGAGGTATCCATTGAACGCAAAATTTTGTCCGTTAAAGCCGCTGGCCATCATGGCCAATAATAAAGAGGAAGGCCCTACCAATGGGATTACCCTAATGCCGTTAAGGTGCGCTTGGGATACTATTGCTGCTCCAGGATCGGCAACCCCTGGACATCCTGCATCACTAATGACACCCATGTGTATACCCTCAAAGCATGGGGCAAGCATTTGCGGAATTTCGGAAGCATCCGTAAATTTATTAATGGTCTGTAGCTTCAAATCAGGTTGCGATTTTTTAGGGACGATTTCTTTGATAAACCTTCGGGCATTTTTTTCGTGTTCCACAATGTAATGGTCAATGAGTTCAATCACTTTTTTGACAGAAAGGGGAAGTACTTCCAAAGGGGGGGTTGCTCCCAACGGACAGGGAATGAGATAAAGGTTACCAAGTTGGGGCGTCATGAGCAGTTATTCTATAAGTAGTTTGTGGATGGAACATTGCCCTTCTTCTCCGTAGGCTTTGATTAGGTAAAGTCCTTTGGAAAAACCTTGAGTAGAGATGGTTTTGCTGTGGAAAGCTGAGCCATGACTACTTTTTATCAAGGTTCCGTTCAGATTGAATATTTCAAATTTAACAATGGATTCATCAAAGCTTTGAATGGTAAACGAATGGACGGCAGGGTTGGGCACAATATGGACTGTCGTGTATTTAAACTCCTCCAATTCCAAAACTTCCCCCACAATTTTGTAGATGGTTCCAGAGTAGGTAACAAGGTATAGTTCGCCATTTACATCTTCACCAAAAGATGAAAAATTGGAATTGGTATCGTCCAGAATGGTCAAATTTTCATCACTGTCAATGCTTCCAATGACCCCTGATCCAAAATCAGCAAAAAAGTAATAGCCCAGCATGTTGTTATAGGTGCTTCCCCTGTAAACATAGCCCCCCGTAATGGAATTGCCTACGGAATGATTGTATTCCCCTACTGGAAAGGTCAATTCGCTTGGATCGGGGCAATCGGTATTGTTATAAACCAAAGAACCTTCATAACATCGCCAACCGTAATTGAGACCGGCCGCGTTTCCAGCGGCATGGTCGATTTCTTCAATGGTACCTTGACCCACATCGGCAATCCAAAGGTCGCCATTGTCTTTGTCAAAACTGAATTTCCAAGGGTTTCTAAGTCCGTAGGCCCAAATCTCCCCTGCATTTGGTGGGTCGCCCGCGAAGGGGTTATCTGGAGGAATTCCATAGTTGTTTCCCCCACCGGGGCTGTCTACATCAATCCTCAGGAGTTTCCCCAAAAGCAGCTCTGTGTTCTGAGCGCGGTTACCAGGATCTCCACCACTGCCACCATCACCGGCAGCAATATAAAGGTATCCATCCGGTCCAAAACGAACACATCCTCCATTGTGGTTGGAAAATGGCTGTGTATAATCGATGATCGGAAACTCGCTGGCCGGATCGGCCAAGTTGGGATTTCCCGAATCGACGCTAAATCGCGAAACTTGTGTATCGCCTCCGGTATCGGTATAATTCACATAGAAGTAACCATTGGTGGCATAATCTGGATGAAAGGCCAATCCCAACAATCCTTGCTCGCTACCATTAGATACCAAAGATGAAATATCCAAAAAAGGTGTGGCCTCGATGGTGCCATCAGCATTTAGGATTTTAATGCGCCCTCCTTTTTCGACCACAAATAGGCGATCGTCCCCAGCATGTGCGATATCGACCGGTGCAGAAAAGCCAGAGGCAAAGGATTCCAGAGTGATCGTTTGTGACCAACCTTGGAAGCTGAAAAAAATTACAAGACCAGTTATTAGAATATTTTTCATGGATTTTTTTTCTAAATGTAATGAATAGAGACCAATTAAAAAATTCGATCAAAAAAACCAGTTACCGTTGAATACAAGTAAATCGAGTATGTAACTATTCCAGGACTATTTTTCTTAGAGAAACATTTCCGGAGATATCTTCAATCTTCACAAAATATACTCCCCTGTCCATGAGTGGAAGCTTAATTGATAAGTCTGATGAAGAATTTCCTGAGGTACTCCAAAGTTTCCTTCCATGTAAATCGAGGATGGTCACCGACGAAATCACGTGCTCTTTTAGCTTTATGGAAAATTCCATTTTTGTTGGGTTTGGAAAAAGAAAAACTTCATGCTCTTGATATTGCGGAATGGAAAGTTGTAAATCAAGTTTATAAATTTCCCCAACCGTGAATGCCGCAAGATAAATCTCACCCGAAAAATCAACCCCTAAACTCGACCAATTTCTTCCATAGGGTTGTGTAAAATGGATTGCTTCGCTTTCATCTACCCAACCCAAGATATCCGAACCAATATCGGCAAAGAGATAGGAGCCATAAAAATCGGGAAACGAAGTTCCTCTATAAACATAACCCCCTATGATGGCAAATCCAATATCATGGGTGTATTCCGCTAAAGGAAATTCAAGTTCATTGACGGGTGGACAATCTAAGGTACTGTGGGGCATACTCCCCTCGTAACAAGGCCACCCAAAGTTATAGCCACTTTCTATAATAGAAACCCTATTGATTTCCTCGACTGTTGACTCACCAACGTCTGCTATCCAAATGGTATTTTCAGGAACATCAAAACTAAACTTCCAAGGGTTCCTCAAACCATAGGCCCAAATTTCTTCTGATTCCGTAGTACTACCAGCAAAGGGGTTATCGGGAGGAATGCCGTAATTGTTCCCTCCAGAGGGATTATCGACATCCAATCTCAAAATTTTTCCCTTAAGGTTTGTGGTATTTTGTGCGTTGTCTGAAGACAGATCATCCCCGGTGGAAATATAAAAATAACCATCTGGTCCAAAACCAATGGTTCCTCCATAATGGAAAACATTGTCATGTTCGTAATTTAAAATGGGAAGTTCACTGTTAGGGTCTGCTATATTGCCATCTCCCGGACTTACTGAAAATCGGGAAATTTGCAGATCCCTGTTTAAATCCACATAATTCACATAAAAGTAACCATTATTAGAATAATCGGGATGGAAGGCCAAACCCAAGAGGCCACCTTCACCAGAAGGATCGATCTTGGTTGAAATGTCAACAAAGGGTGAAGGGGGAACTGTACCATCACCATTCACAATTTTTATCAACCCGTTTTTTTCAACAATAAAGAGACGATCGTCTCCAGCATTTTGAATATCCAATGGTTGGTTAAACCCTGATGAAAACAATTCAATGGAAAAATTTTGCGCTCTTGCTAAAGTGCCGATTGTACTAAGAAGCAATAAAAAATAGCAGGTTCTCAAGGCATTTTTTTTATAATATTATTCAATTTACTCATGCAGTGTTAGAGTTTATGCGCTATTTTCTCACACGCATCATCCAACAGCTTAAAAACATTTTCAAAACCCAATGTGCCCCCATAATATGGATCGGGGACATCTACATTCTCATCGGGGAAAACTTCATCCAAAATTAATTTCACTTTTGCGATTTCGGAACTGGAGTTGGCCAATTTGATGACATCCTGGTAATTGGAGTTGTCCATTACATAGATGTAATCGTATTGCTCAAAATCGTAAGCAGAAAATTTTCTGCCCCGTTGGTCCGTAATATCGATTCCATATTTTTGGGCCACTTCAATGCTCCTGGAATCGGGTAATTCTCCAACATGCCAACCTCCGGTTCCTGCAGAATCTACTTGAACTTTGGCTGGATCTACTTTGGATTTTAAAATACCTTCTGCCAAGGGGGAACGGCAAATATTGCCGAGGCAGACCATCAATATTTTAGTCTTCATTGTTTAAAAATAAAAAATCCCGCTCTCACGGGATTGATTACAGGGTTAATTTTTTATTGAGGTCCTCTACATACTTTCTAAACTGCTTATCGGTACTGGAGAGGTTGTCTACCGTTTTGCAGGCATGCAAAACCGTGGCGTGGTCCCGTTGTCCAATTTGCGATCCAATAGAGGCTAAGGAAGCTTTCGTAAATTTTTTGGCAAAGAACATGGCCAACTGCCTAGCTTGAACGATATGTCGTTTGCGGGTCTTTGACTGTAAGGTGTCCACATCCATCTGGAAGTATTCGCTTACCACTTTTTGAATGTAATCGATGGAAACTTCCCGTTTGGTATGCTTCACGTAATTATCGACAATCTTTTTGGCAAGATCGATGGTAATTTCCCTTTTATTGAAGGAAGAATGGGCAATCAATGAGATGATGGCTCCTTCCAATTCCCGGATATTGGTTTTTATATTATTGGCTAAAAATTCAATGATTTCCTCGGGCATTTCCACACCATCCCGATACAGTTTATTTTCAATGATAGCTACGCGGGTATCGTAGTCGGGGTGGTTTAGCTCTGCGGAAAGGCCCCATTTAAAACGCGATAACAGCCGTTGCTCGATATCGATCATGTCTACAGGCGCCTTATCACTAGTCAAAATAACCTGTTTGCCATTTTGATGCAAGTGATTGAAAATATGGAAGAACACATCTTGGGTTCCGGCTTTTCCAGACAATAACTGGATGTCATCCACAATTAGGACATCGATGATTTGGTAAAAATGGATGAAGTCGTTTCGGTTGTTCTTTTTGACCGATTCGATGTACTGTTGGGTAAATTTTTCCGCAGAAATGTACAGAACGGTCTTTTCAGGGTATTTTTCCTTGATTTCCACCCCAATGGCATGGGCCAAATGCGTTTTTCCCAGTCCAACCCCGCCAAAAACCAATAGCGGGTTGAAAGAAGTGCCCCCTGGTTTGTTGGCCACTGCGTAACCTGCGGAACGCGCCAGACGGTTGGATTCGCCTTCCAAGAAATTTTCGAAATTGTAATTGGGATTAAGTTGCGATTCAATTTTTACATTTCGAATCCCGGGTATGACAAAGGGGTTTTTAAGCTCGGGACTCTTGTTCTTCACAGGAACGTCGACCTCTTGGTCTTTCATCTGACTGCGGTTGGAGCTTGGAATTTTCTCGGTGAAAGGCTGCCTGTTGCCATAGGTGTTTTCCATCTTGATGATGTAAACCAATTTGGCTTTGGTCCCTAATTCCTTGGTAAGTGCTACCTTTAGGAGTTTCACGTAGTGTTCCTCCAACCATTCATAAAAAAACTTACTGGGAACTTGAATGCTAAGGGCATTATCGTTGAGCTTCACTGCCTTGATAGGTTCGAACCATGTTTTGTAGGCTTGAGAGGAAATGTTATCTTGAATAAAGGACAAACAATTGCTCCAAACCGATTCGGCAGTTTTACTCATAGTTACATTTTGAAGTTTAGTTAGTTAAAATGCACTGTTAAGCTCCAAGGGAAAAAGATACTTCCCTAACATTATCTTAACACTGCAAATATGTGAACAAAAAAATGAAAAAAAAAATGGAATGGGTATTGAATTTGTTATTTTTTTTTCACATACTTCAACTTGGCTAAAGCTACAAAAAAAGTTCCTTTTTCGCTCTACCAAATGATGAAAAAAACCAGTACGAAAATTCGGGTACGTTATGGAGAAACCGACCAAATGGGTGTGGTTTACTATGGAAATTACGCCCAATACCTTGAGCAAGGAAGAACCGAATGGCTCAGGGAATTGGGCTTTTCTTACAAATGGATGGAAGCCCACGACATTCATTTACCGGTCACCGAATTGCACATCCAATACAAATTGCCTGCACGGTACGACGACCTCATTCAGGTTACCACAACGTTAAGGAATATTCCTACAGCCAAAATTGAGTTCGATTACGAGATTTTCAATGAAGAAGGCGAGTTGTTGGTAACTGCTTCGACGACTCTTGTTTTTGTGGATTCGTTGACACAAAAAATCCGTAGGGCACCCAATTATTTGTTGGAAAAACTTAAGGTCTAATCTTCCAGTTTTTGAATGTATACCTTATAGGTGTCTTCAAACAGTCCAAAAATCCTTTCTGATTCGTTTTGCCGTATGGCAATAGTAATCGTACAATTCAATTCCAATTGTTGGTGTAGAATGGTGAGGTTTTCCTCCTTAATAATTCGCATGACGGTATTCATCTCTGGGTAGTCAAACGTTAAAACAAATTCCGTATCAATCGTTCGCTCTACAATAGCAGCTTTTTCCAGAGCCATTTGTGCTGCGGTACGATAGGCCTGTATCAATCCGCCAACACCTAGTTTTGTGCCCCCAAAATAGCGAACCACCACTACCAAGGTATTGGTCACTTCAAACGACTGCAATTGCCCATAAATTGGCATGCCTGCACTGTTGGAAGGCTCCCCATCGTCATTGGCGCGGTAGAATTCGTACTGCTTTCCCAACTGCCAAGCATAGCACCAATGCCTTGCGTTGTGGTGTTGTTTTTTCAAGGTTTCCAGATGTTCTTTGGCCTCCATTTCCGAAGCAACCGGTAAGGCATAGCCGTAAAACTTGCTCCCCTTTTCTTTGAAAAGGATTTCGGGGGTAGCGGCTTCAATGGTTTTGTAGGTATCTTTTTCCATTAATTTCGAGCAATGGCGACTAATGCAATGCTGGCGATAGCCAGGCCTATCCCAATCCAATTTTTCCGCAGTAATTTTTCGTGAAACAGAACAATGCCGGCAACGGTTGATAGCATCACAATACCAACATTGTTGACCGTAAAGATACCGGAACTTTCCAATACATTGCTTTTAAGTGCCTTTAGCAGGAAATAGACTGAAAAATAATTGGGAATTCCTAAAAAAAGACCACCCAATACGTTTTTCCATTGAAACTGGAATGATCCCCTCAAGACCAAGATTGCGAGGATAAAAAGACCTACACTGGCAGCAGCAAAAAACAATGTGGCAGAAAATAATGGCATCTCTGAAGCTGAAAGGAATCGATTTTCAAGGTATTTTAGCGAGGTGTCGATGATACCGCTACCCAAAAAAACCAATCCGGGATAGAGGATGTTTTTTCGGTCTATGGGGACGCCGACACGCGACTTTACCGAGGTAAGGTAAACTGCCAAAAGGGCCAGAAGGATCCCAAAAAATTTGAAAATACCCAAATGTTCGCTGTAATAGAGTAATCCGAAAAGAATGGGGATAACCACGCTCATTTTGGTTGCTACCGAGACTACCGAAAGACCGCTTTTTTGAGTGGTCCATGCCATCAAGTTAAAAATGCCAATGAAGAAAGCACCTAATGCCAATGCGTAGAAAAACCAGGGTTGACTTGGGATTTTTGTAAATTCCAAGTGCTGATTATTCATCAAAAGACCACAACAACACGCCACTAAATAATTGACAACGATGGCATGAAGTGTAGCAATTTTAAAACGATCGAAAAGCTTGAACACTATAAAAATAAGTGTTGAAGATGCTATGGAAAGAATAAGTGCTATCAAAGTTCAGGATTTGAATAATGTAAAAGTACATCGGTTGCAATTTCGGTTTTGGATTCCAATGTTCCCTTTAACTTTGGAGCTTTGATGCCTGCATCAAATGTTGTTGTACCTTCAAAAACAAAAGCTTCGTCCCATAGATTTGCATCAATAAACGATTGCAGGGTCTTAGATCCACCTTCCACAATGAGGCTCTGCAAATGGTATTTCAATAAAATGGCACAGATCGTTCCTGGGAGATTTTTTCCAAAATCGACCGTTTCGTAAATCAATCCTTCCCTTTCGGCACTTTTAATTTGGGTAAGGACGATGGTCTTTGCATTTTGGTCGAATACTTTTGATGTTGGCGGAATCCTTAATTGCTGGTCCAAAACGATCCGTACCGGCGAATTCCCTTCCCAATCCCTAGTGGTCAAACTGGGATTGTCCTTTAAAACGGTTTCGGTCCCTACCAAGATGGCCTGCTCTTCTGCTCTCATTTTATGGGTCCATTGTCTTGAATAGCTGTTGGAAATCCAAACGGGATTCCTGTCTTCTTTCCCAAGGGGTGCAACAAATCCCCGTCGGGTCTGTGCCCATTTTAGGAAGATGTAAGGCCTGTTTTTTTGATGGAATGCAAAAAACCTTTTATTTAAAAAATCGCAAGCTGCACCTAATATCCCAACGTCCACCTTCACCCCCGCGTCCCTTAATTTTTGAATGCCCCTACCCGCTACCAACAGATTTGGGTCCTTACTGCCTATCACTACCTGTGGAATTTTCATTTCAATGATTAAATCGGCACAAGGAGGGGTTTTGCCAAAGTGGCTGCAAGGCTCCAAGTTCACATAGAGGGTGGCTTGCCGTAATAAGGTTTTGTCCTTAACACTACGAATAGCGTTCACTTCAGCATGCGGCTTTCCTGGCCAGTCGTGCCAACCTTCACCAATAATACTGTTTTCATGAACAATGACACATCCTACCAAGGGGTTGGGGTAGGTGGTCCCCAGACCATTTTTGGCCAATTGGATACAGCGTTCCATGTATTTTTGATGTATCTTCACAGGGATCAAAAGTACGAGGAAATCGCCAAACATGAACAGTCCTGTTATTAGATCCATTCAAACTGATGACAATCCTTTTGTCGCAAAGATCATCCGGAAGGTTCTGGAAGACTTTGGTGTCCCCAAAATAGGTACGGCCTATGCCGATATTTCGCTAGACCGCATGTACGAAACCTATCAGGCTCCCAGTTCTGCTTATTATGTTTTGGAGGAGCGCGGGGTTATTATCGGTGGGGGAGGTGTCGCCCCATTGGCTAACTATGAGGGCCCAGTGTGTGAACTTCAAAAAATGTATTTCCTTCCAGAAGCCAGGGGGCGAGGATTGGGCACACAAATGATCGATATATGCCTCAAAAAAGCGCAATCGCTTGGATTTGAGAAATGCTATTTGGAAACAATGTCTTACATGGAAGCAGCGCAAAAACTCTACAAGAAATACGGGTTTCAATACCTTGATGGCCCTATGGGGGATACGGGACACCACGCCTGTGGGGTACACATGATTTTAGAAATTTAGGATATGACACTGAAGGAAATCAAAGATCGTTTTCAAACGGAACTGAAGCTGCTTTTCCCCCGCGAGGAAATCGATACTTTTTTCTTTTGGATCATTGAAAAGGAATTTGGCTATTCAAAATCCCAAACCCTTGCCCATAGCAACGAAACGATTAGTATGGGCGAAAGCATCATGATTCATGGGTGTTTGAACCGTCTAAAAAAATCCGAACCCATACAATACATTTTGGGCGAGGCCCAATTTTGTGGGCTCCAGTTCAAAGTAACCAAAGCGACGCTCATTCCGCGCCCGGAAACAGAAGAATTGGTCAATTGGATTGCGACCGATCTGAAAAAAGGCCCTTCTACCTCTCTAGATTTGTTGGACCTAGGAACGGGTACAGGCTGTATTGCCATTAGTTTGGCCAAACAATTTTCCACTGTCAAAGTAACTGCGATGGATGTTTCCTTAAAGGCTCTGGAAATTGCGAAGGAGAATACTAATTTTCATAAAGTTTCGGTAGATTTTATACTTCAGGACTTGTTAAAGACCGAGGGGCTTCCAAAAAAATTCGACCTCATGGTATCCAACCCGCCCTACGTGCGGAAATCCGAAGCCAGACTCATGAACGAGAACGTTTTGAAATACGAGCCTAAAGAGGCCTTGTTTGTTGACGACACCGAACCGTTTGTTTTCTACCTTAGGATTGCCCAATTGGCAAAAAGCCATTTAAAACCTCAGGGGGTGGTTTACTTCGAAATAAATGAGTATCTTAGTAAGGAACTAATCCAAGCCCTTGAAAAAGAAGGTCTTAAAATTCTTGAATTGCGTCAAGATTTTTTTGGAAAAGACCGAATGCTGAAATGCCGGCCCCAATGAATCAACTCGAAAAAATATGTGTGTTTTGTGGAAGCAGTGAAGGCAATGATTTAGCCATTACCCAAATGGCGCAGCATTTGGGAAAAACCTTATCCGAACAGAAAATTACTTTGGTCTACGGCGCTGCCAAAATAGGCGTCATGGGAGTTTTGGCCGCTTCGGTTTTGGAACACCATGGGCAGGTTGTTGGGATCATCCCTGGATTTTTAAAAAAGAAAGAAGTAGTCCACCTAGGGCTTTCACAGCTAATTACTACCGAGAACATGCACGAACGGAAATTGCGTATGCAGCAGGAAAGCGATGGCTTTATTGCTCTCCCAGGTGGGATGGGTACGCTGGAGGAGCTTTTCGAAATCCTTACCTGGTTGCAATTGGGATTGCATAACAAACCCGTGGGCATTCTCAATGTGAACCATTTTTTTGATGACCTATTGCAAATGATGGAAAACATGGTGCGCAAGGGATTCCTGAGTATCGAAAACTACGAACTTTTGCTGGTATCAGACTCCATTGATGCGTTATTGGAAAAAATGCGGGAATTTCGATCTCCCAGAATTCCCAAATGGCTTAGCCCCGAAAGGGCCTAGCAGTCAAATTATTAACTTTTTTTCCTAGTTTTCAACAATATACAATCGTAGGCTATTTTTGGTTAATTTTAATTCCATTAACCAATACAATTCAATATGAACGCAACAAAAAAATATGTAGCGGAAGGTTTGGGAACCTTCGCACTGGTGTTGTTTGGCTGTGGTGCAGCAACCATTGCAGGAATTTCTTCAACAGGCCCCTCTGGGATTGGCCTTCTAGGAATTGCTTTTGCATTTGGTCTGGCAGTTGTGGCCATGGCCTATACCATTGGACCGATTTCAGGATGCCACATCAACCCAGCAATTTCAATCGCCATGCGGGCCGCAGGAAAATTATCGACAAAAGATCTTGTTGGGTATGTCATTGCCCAATGCATCGGCGGTATTGCCGCAGCTGGAGTATTGTATGTTTTATTGAAGGGTTCCTCTGGATTCGTAATGCCCGAATGGGGCCTTGGAAGCAACGGATGGGGAGAAGGCTATTTAGGCGAATATTCCATGCAAGCTGCTTTCATTGCTGAATTTGTGTTTACATTTTTGTTTTTAATGGTGATTTTTGGGACAACCGCTAAAAATGCCGCACCACAAATGGCTGGATTGGCCATTGGAATTACACTGGTGTTAATCCACCTTGTGGTCATACCTATTACGGGAACCTCCGTAAATCCTGCCCGAAGTTTGGGCCCCGCTCTATTTGCAGGAGGGATGGCTCTGCAACAGCTGTGGTTGTTTTTTGTGGCTCCAATCGCAGGGGGACTTTTTGCTGCATTGGTTCGAAAAGTTTTTTTGGAGGACTGATCTAGTTTTTAATAAATTGTTAACAAAAGGGCTTCTAAATTGAAGTCCTTTTGTTTTTTTATCCACAATATACACTTTTCGTCTATTTTTTTGAATAATTATTGTAAATTCAAAAATTATTAATACTAATTTTTTTTACATGAAAACCAAAAAACTATTTCTTGTTTTGGCATTGATAGTGGTTTCCTGGGTGGGAGAGGCTCAGGAAAACGTCCAATCCAAAGCAGTCTACACGGGAACAGTTTCCTATGTGGAGTATGTCTCTCCCATGATCTCTAGACCCAACGATTTACTCCCTGCTACCGATTCCAGGGAAGAGGCAAAGGATAAGCGTTCCATTGCCAATCAAATTGTACGTGGACAAGACCCGCAGCGGGAAGATGATTTTTTCGTCCTTAATAGAAGCGAACTGGAACAAAGCATTACGCTGGCCCCTGCTAGTCTGGTTTTCAACGCTTATTCTTCGAGTTCACAACCTACGGACCCCTCATTGGCTGTTGGACCCAACCATGTTTTTATTGTCTACAATACGGGATTTACCATTTATGACAAATCAGGAAACCAACTTTTAGGGCAAACCTCGCCAAACCCAGCGATATTTCCATCAGGAGGTTGCTGCGATCTTACCGTATCTTATGACAATGCTGCAGACCGCTGGGTTGTCACCTTTTTGAGCACTACCGCCGGTGCACAGATCGCGGTGTCCGATGGCCCTAATCCTTTAACTGCAGGATGGTATGTGTACACTATTTCCGCCATTCAGGATTACCAAAAATTGTCTGTGTGGAGTGATGGGTATTACATCACCGAAAATACCAGCGGGTCCAACAAGGTTTGGGCTTTGGAGCGTGCGGCCATGCTTACCGGTAATCCAGGGGCAAAAATCCAAGGCTTTAACCTACCGGGAATTGTTACCAGTGGATTTTTTAGCCCTCAGGTGCTCAATGTAACCGATAACAACCTTCCTGCAGCCGGTGGGGCTACTGTGGTGTATTTGCAGGATAATGCTTGGAGTGGTGTTTCGACAGACCATATTAAGTTATGGACCATCGATGTAGACTGGAACAATACCGCCAATTCAACAATTTCTGCGGCACAACAAATCAACACCACTTCGTTCATTAGTGTTTTTGATAATGGAAGTTTTTCAAATTTATCTCAACCGGGTGGAGGTTCTGCTATTGATGCGTTACAGGCCACCATTATGAACCAGGCTCAGTTCCGAAAATTTTCTGGGCACAATTCCGCAGTTTTCAATTTTGTGGTAGATGCCGACGCAAGCGCTGGCGAATTGGCTGCAGTACGGTGGATGGAACTTCGCCAAAATGGAGACAACCAACCTTGGTCCCTTTACCAAGAAGGAACCTATACCGCTGCCGACGGCAAGCATGCCTGGAACGCAAGCTTAGCCATGGATGCACAAGGGAATATTGGTATGGGCTATAGTTCCATGTCCGGACCCACAACCTCTGGTACCGTAAGGGTTAGTTCTTATTTTACCGGAAGGTTGAGTACCGATCCCCTTGGAGTAATGACTGCTGCTGAACAGGTCATAGCCAACGGTAACCAAAATTTCTCTGGAACCCGTTACGGAGATTACAGTAAAATTGATGTGGATCCTTCCGATAATTCTTCTTTTTGGTTCATTGATGAATACATGAGCAGTGGTCGTAAAGGAGTGGTTGGGAAATTCCAGATCGAGGCTGGACCGCCAGATACGGAAGCACCCACCAATCCTACCAACCTCACTGCAACCAATATTACGGATACAGGAGCTACGCTGTCTTGGACAGCCTCAACAGATAATGTGGGCGTACATCACTACAACATTTCCATCAATGGAACTTTGGTAGGCACATCTTCTACCACTTCTTTTAATGTTACGGGGTTGACGCCTTTAACCAATTATACTGCAACGGTGAATGCCGAAGATGCTGCAGGGAACGTTTCGGGCAATGCTTCCACTTCATTTACCACCTTGGATGCGCCACCACCTTCTTATTGTACTTCTGCCAGTACCAATGTGAACGACGAGTACATTGGTAGGGTACAGTTGAATACCATCGACAATGCATCAGGCGGGCAATTCTATTCAGATTTTACGGCCATTTCAACCACATTGAATGAGGGGCAGGCTTATACCATCACTGTAACTCCTACTTGGACCGGAACGGTTTATGCGGAAGGTTATGCGGTGTGGATCGATTACAATCATGACTATGACTTTGACGATGCTGGGGAATTGGTTTGGTCCAAGGCCGCTTCAACCAATACTCCCAATAGCGGTACTTTTACAGTTCCATCCGGTACTTCGCAAACTGCTACACGCATGAGAGTATCCATGAAATACAATGGCATTCCAACCTCCTGTGAAACCTTTACGTATGGAGAAGTGGAAGATTACACCATCATCTTAGCGGCAAGTGGCGGCGACACCCAAGCTCCTAGCACTCCAACCAATTTTACAGCCAGTAGCATTACCACAAGTAGTGCCACCCTTTCTTGGACCGCTTCTACCGATAATGTAGGTGTGGATCACTACAATGTGTATATCAACGGTTCCTTGGTAGGGACTACGGCATCAACAAGTTACAATGTCACTGGTCTTTCACCCGCCACCAGCTATACAGCTGCAGTAAATGCAGAGGATGCTGCTGGTAATGTTTCGGGTGATGCTACCACTTCCTTCACTACCCAATCGGTGGGAGGAACGTATTGCACCTCTGCCAGTACCAATGTGAACGACGAGTACATCGGTAGGGTACAGTTGAATACCATCGACAATGCTTCTGGAGCTCAGTTTTATTCAGACTTTACCGCTATTTCGACCAACTTAAGTGAGGGACAGAGTTACACGGTAACTGTTACCCCTACTTGGACGGGCACGGTATATCCAGAAGGGTATGCCGTTTGGATCGATTACAACCACGACTTCGATTTTGACGATGCCGGCGAATTGGTCTGGTCGCAAGCAGCTTCTACCAGCACACCCAATAGTGGAAACTTTACCGTTCCAACAGGGACCTCACAAACGGCTACCCGAATGCGGGTTTCCATGAAGTACAACGGCATCCCAACCTCCTGTGAAACCTTTACCTATGGTGAAGTGGAAGACTATACCGTGAATTTGATCGCCGGTGGCGGTGGTGATACACAACCTCCAACCAATCCAACCAATTTGACGGCGTCAAATATTACGGATACTACAGTGGACTTGTCTTGGACGGCCTCTACGGACAACGTGGGAGTTACCGGCTATGAAGTTTTTGAAAGTGGTGTTAGTATTGGTACCGTTGGAAGCAACTCAGCTAATGTAACGGGTTTAACGGCCAATACTTCGTACGCGTTTACCGTTCGGGCTTTTGATGCGGCCGGGAACAATTCGGGCTTCAGCAATACAGCCAATGTAACGACCACCGGTGGTGGGGGCAATGGAGTGATCGCTGCCTACTACTTTGAAACCGGTTTTGACGGTTGGAGTGACGGAGGTAGTGATTGCGCAAGAGTGCTTTCCACAACAGCCTCTTATGAGGGAAGCTATTCCATCCGACTTCGAGACAATTCCAGTTCGTCCAATTCGGTTTCACCGGTTTTGAATTTGACGGGGAATACCCAAGTAAGCATCGAATTCCATACCTACGCAAGTAGCATGGAAACTGGGGAAGACTTTTTTGTGGAATTCTACAATGGATCGAGTTATCAGGTTATTGGGCAATACATTAGCGGAACGCATTTCAGCAACAACACTTTCTTTACGGATACCATCCTTTTGAATGCGGCTACGTATAATTTCAATGCCAATAACCGATTCAGGATTCGTTGTGATGCGAGTAATAACAGTGATTTTATCTACTTCGATCAAGTCATCGTTTCGGGCGATAACGTTTCTGCCGCACCAGCTGTAATTCCTAATGACATTTCTGGTCCGTCACAAAGTTTTGCGCATCAAGCGAATGATAACATTCGATTGTATCCAAATCCGACAACCTCGCAATTGACGATAGAGATTCTGGATGTCGATGTGGATGAAATTATGGTGTTTTCTACTTCTGGGCAATTAGTAAAGAAAATCAATCCTGCTGTGGATGATTTAACTTTCGATGTTTCCAGATTGGCCAATGGCGTGTATTACGTTCAATTTGTTTCAGACGGATTGGCCGTAACCAAGCGTTTCATTAAGGAGTAATCCATAATCTATTGGAATTAAAGCCGTCCCCTTGTGGGCGGCTTTTTTTGTTGATATAAGAAGATTCGAATCTAGGATTTGAACACTTTCAATTTATATATTTGTTGCATGGACATCAAACAGCAGATTACCGGTTTAAGGGATGAATTGCGGCAGCACAATTACAATTATTACGTACTGGACAATCCCACTATTTCGGATTACGAATTCGACGAGAAGCTGAAGCTGTTACAGCAATTGGAAAAAGCCCACCCAGAGTTTTATGACCCCAACTCCCCAACCCTGCGGGTAGGTGGGGAAATCACCAAAAATTTTGAAACGGTAAGCCATCGATTCCGTATGTATTCGTTGGATAACAGTTATTCGAAGGACGATCTGGAAGATTGGGAAAAACGCATCAAAAAGCTGGTGGATGGCCCTGTGGAATACACCTGCGAGCTAAAATACGACGGTGCTTCCATTAGCCTAACCTACGAACAGGGAAAATTAATCAAGGCCGTAACCCGGGGTGACGGAGTGCAAGGAGACGATGTAACCATCAATGTAAAAACCATCAAGTCGGTCCCCCTACAACTGATGGGCGATTACCCGGATTCATTCGATATCCGTGGGGAAATCATTTTACCGCTGAAGGGATTTGAGGCCATGAATGAAGAACGTGTGGAAGCAGGGGAAGATCCTTACCGCAATCCACGCAATACGGCCTCTGGAAGTTTGAAATTGCAGGACAGTGCCGAAGTGGCAAAAAGGCCCTTGGAGTGTTTGCTGTATAGTTTGAAGGCAGAAAGGCTTCCTTTTGCTACCCAATTCGAAGGGCTTCAAAAAGCACGCGATTGGGGCTTCAAAGTGCCATCCGAAGCTAAGCTCGCCAAAACTACAGATGAAGTGCTGGATTATATTAACTATTGGGACCAACACCGGCATGACCTTCCTTACGAGATCGATGGGGTCGTAATCAAAGTAAATAACCTGCAACAGCAGGAAGAATTGGGCTATACGGCGAAATCGCCTCGTTGGGCGATGGCGTATAAATTTAAGGCAGAACAGGCCATCACCGTTTTGAATAAAATTACCTATCAAGTAGGCAGGACCGGTGCCATAACTCCCGTGGCCAATTTGGAACCCGTGGAATTGGCAGGCACCATAGTAAAACGAGCATCTTTGCACAATGCCGACCAGATTGCCAAATTGGACATTCGGGAAGGGGATACGGTTTATGTGGAAAAGGGCGGGGAAATCATTCCTAAAATTGTTGGGGTAGAATTCAGTAAAAGGCCTCCACAATCGATGCCCACAGTTTACATCACCCATTGCCCAGAATGCCATACACCTTTGGTGCGAAAGGAAGGCGAAGCACAGCATTATTGCCCTAATACGGATGGATGTCCGCCTCAAATTATTGGTCGTATCCAGCATTTCATTTCACGAAAAGCGATGGATATTGAAGGATTGGGAGGTGAAACTGTTGCCCTTTTGGTAAACAATGGACTGATTCAAAATTATGCCGACCTCTACGAACTCACAGAAGCACAGGTGATTCCTTTGGAGCGTATGGCAGAGAAAAGTGCCGAAAACCTCATCAAGGGCATCGAAGCCTCCAAACTAATTCCTTTTGAAAGGGTACTCTTCGCCCTAGGGGTTCGTTTTGTGGGCGAAACGGTTGCCAAAAAACTGGCAAAGCATTACAAGAGTATCGATGCAATTGCGGAGGCCACACTGGAAGATTTGGTCGCTTTGGACGAGATTGGAGAAAAAATAGCGGAAAGTGTGGTAGCCTTTTTTAATACGCTAGAGCATAGGAGCCTGGTACAGCGTTTGAAAAACCATGGCGTTCAATTGGAAATCTCGGCAGCAGCATTGGCCAACCAAACCGATAAACTTCAGGGAAAAATTTTTGTGGTTTCAGGGGTGTTTGCAAAAGTAACACGGGAAGAACTTAAAAAGCTAATCGAAGATAATGGCGGAAAGGTATCCGGAAGTATTTCAGGGAAAACCAATTACGTAGTCGCAGGAGAAAATATGGGGCCCAGCAAGAAAGTAAAGGCTGAAGGTTTGGGAGTCACTATCATTTCGGAAGACGACTTTTTGGAAATGATAGCCTAATGCATCAACTTATAATGGGAATCCTTTATTTTTGTAGTGTTATTGTCTTATGGGAATCTTAGAAAAAATACAGAAGCAATCCTTTCAAAAGCATACCGAAAAGAATTTGGAACAACGCGATTTGTCGCAAGTCAATTCGAAATTGAGGACCCTTGGATTTTTGGTGGATGAGCATACCATACAGGAGTTTGAACCATTGTATGATTTTTCAAAATCCTTGGAATTGCAACCCAAAGATGTGAAAGTGTTTTCATTTCAGGAAGTGAAAAAGAAAACCCCATCCTTGAGGCAAAACCAGGTAAACAACAAAGATTTTACTTGGAAAGGTGAAATACACAACGACAACGCACTGGAATTTTTGAACCTTCCTTTCGATATCTTGGTGGGCTTGTACGATGGCCCTCACCCATACCTGGATTTGATGGTTTCAAAAAGCAAGGCCAAATTTAAAGTGGGGTGTAAGAATGCCGATGAACGACTTTATGATTTAATCATTACGATTCCTGCAGGGGAGCTTCAACTTCTGGAATCGGAACTCAAAAAATATGTAACTGTACTTAACAAATTGTAAATGAAAACATTATTTGGTACTGGAGTCGCTTTGATTACCCCTTTTACCCCCAACCTGAAGATCGATGTGGAAGCATTGAAGCGTGTCGTACATTATCAAATTGAACATGGTGTCGATTATTTGGTGGTGCTGGGAACTACGGGCGAGAGCGTTACGCTTTCAAAAGCAGAAAAGGAATTGGTTATCCAAACCGTAATAGATGCCAACGCCGGACGTCTGCCTCTGGTTTTGGGAATAGGGGGCAACAATACCCAAGCTGTCATTGATGAACTTCAGGAAATGAATCTGGAAAGCTTTGCGGCCATACTTTCAGTGTCTCCCATGTACAATAAACCCACACAGGAAGGGATTTACCAACATTTTGCAGCCCTGGCCAAAGTCAGTCCAAAGCCCATTATTCTTTACAATGTTCCCGGAAGGACGGCCAGTAACCTACTTCCATCTACAGTCATCCGTTTGGCCAACGATTTTGCCAATATTGTAGCCATTAAGGAAGCAGCTGGCGATTTGGTACAAGCCATGCGCATGATAGATGGCACGCCTGATCATTTTTTGGTCATATCCGGCGACGACATGATTGCATTGCCCATGGTGTTGGCAGGAGGTGCGGGCGTAATTTCTGTAATCGGGGAAGGTTTTCCTCGGGAATTTTCAAAAATGATCCGATTGGGATTGGAACGACGGGTCGACGAGGCCTATGCTATACATTACAAATTGGCTCCTGCCATCGATTATATTTTCGCTGAAGGCAACCCCGCCGGTATCAAAGCAGTATTCCACAAATTGGGTATTTGTAACGATGCCGTCCGACTTCCGCTGGTAGGAATAAGCAAAGAGCTTCGAGAAAAAATTGACCAGTTTGTTGATACATTTTAAACAATTTGCAATCCTACGCGTTAAACTTTTCAAAAAGCAGCGAAGAACCTCGAGGTATCGGCTTATTTTCGATTGTTTTTTAAATTTTGTAATCCCATAGAATTCACTACTTTTGCACGATGTTTTGGAACTCCATAAATAAAGTCTTGATTGTTTTGGTGACTGCATGCTCTTTGGTAGCATGTGGTGAATACCAGAAAGTGTTGAAATCGGATGATTTGGCACAGAAATATTCTTTTGCAGATTCGCTGTACAAGATTGGCAAATACAAGAAGGCTTTGGTGCTGATGGAACAAATTGTCCCTGCTTACCGAGGAAAGCCACAGGCAGAACCCTTAATGTTCCGCTATGCCAATACCTTTTACAAACTGGAAGACTTTTATTTATCCGGATATCAGTTTGAGCGTTTTGTGATTTCCTATCCCAAAAGCGACAGTGTTGAAATTGCCGCATTCCGTTCGGCCCGAAGCTATTACGAATTGTCGCCACGTTATTCCCTCGATCAAAGGGATACCCAAATGGCCTTGGATAAACTGCAGGAATTTGTCAATAAATTTCCCAACTCTTCCTTTAGGCCCAATGCCAATGCCATGGTGTCCGAACTGCGGGAGAAACTCGAAAAAAAAGACATTCAGACCGCCAAGCAATATTTGAAAATATCCGATTACAAGGCAGCGATCAAGGCCTTCGACAATTTTATCCTCGATCATCCGGGCTCTCCCTACCGTAAAGAGGCATTCTATGGAAAACTAGAAGCGGCTTACCTTTTGGCTATCAACAGTGTGCCTTATTTGGTTGAAGAGCGGCTTAAAACTGCAAAAAAGTACTACGAAGGTTTTTCGAAATATTATGGGGAAAGCGAATTGCGAATGGATGCAGACGTCATTCTTCAGGATATTGAAAAACGACTTTCACAAATTTAAAAACGAAATTAATTTTAGGAATATGAGCGATATCAAAAATTCGGAAGCGCCGATCAACACCACTACCTACGATAGGAATCAGATCGACGTTCCTACGGACAATATTTATGAGGCGATCTCCATCATCTCGAAACGAGCGATACAAATCAATTCCGATATCAAAAAAGAATTGATCGAAAAGTTGGACGAGTTTGCTACCTACAACGATAGCTTGGAAGAAATTTTCGAAAACAAGGAGCAAATAGAAGTCTCCAAATTTTACGAGCGCCTTCCAAAACCACACGCCTTGGCCATTCAGGAGTGGTTGGAAAACAAAATTTACCACCGCAATACCAAGGACGAGGCCATCGATAACTAAACCCTTTACATGTCTGTTTTAAGCGGAAAGAAAATCTTATTGGGCATCACTGCCGGGATTGCCGCTTACAAAAGTGCCTTTTTGGTACGGTTGCTAGTTAAAAAAGGGGCTGAGGTAAGGGTGGTCATGACTCCTGCAGCCAAGGATTTTGTAACGCCCTTGACACTTTCGACCCTCTCCAAGAATGAAGTGCTTTCCACCTTTGTGGACGAAGAAAATGAAAATGCCCAATGGAATAACCACGTAGCGTTAGGACTTTGGGCAGATTTGCTTTTAATAGCCCCAGCAACTGCAAACACTTTGTCCAAAATGGCCCAGGGGAGTAGCGATAACCTACTGATAGCTACCTATCTTTCAGCAAAATGCCCAATATATTTTGCTCCCGCTATGGACTTGGACATGCACCGCCACCCATCCACTTCAGAAAGTTTTAAAAAACTTACCGCTTTCGGGAACATCATGATTCCATCCACACATGGTGAGCTTGCCAGTGGCTTGGTGGGGACTGGGCGCATGGCAGAACCGGCCGATATTGTGACTTTTTTGGAACAAGACCTTTTAAAAAAATCACCTTTCTACGGAAAAAAAATACTCATTACTGCAGGCCCCACTTATGAGGCCATCGATCCTGTGCGATTTATAGGGAACCATTCCAGTGGAAAAATGGGCTTTGCCCTGGCAAGGGTTGCCGCCCAGTGGGGTGCCGAAGTCACACTAGTTTCCGGCCCTACTTCCCTGCAAGTGCCCCATGAATCCATAACGTTGATCAGGGTTACCTCGGCCAAGGAAATGTACCAAGCCTCCCATCGCTATTTTGATGCCTGCGATGTTGCCATCCTTAGTGCTGCTGTGGCAGACTACCGTCCTAAGGTCAAAGCCACTCAAAAAATAAAAAAGTCCGAAAGGGAGTTCTCCATTCAATTGGAAAAAACCGAGGATATTTTGGCTACACTTGGAGCAATCAAACAAAAACAATACTTGGTTGGCTTTGCGTTGGAAACGGAAAACGAGCTGGAAAATGCAAAAACCAAACTCAAAAAAAAGAATTTAGATTTAATTGTTTTAAATTCGCTGAATGATGAAGGCGTGGCCTTTGGGGCACAAACCAATAAAGTAACCCTCATCGATGCAGACAATAAAACGTATCCTTTTGGAGTTAAGGAAAAAACCGAAGTAGCCAAGGATATCCTAAAATTTATAAGTGAAAAAATACATGCGTAACCTTTACCTCGCCTTGGCATTAATAGCTGTGGCATTCCATGCGGAAGCCCAGGAACTCAATGCCACGGTAACCATTGACGCCGAACAAACGGGGCAACCCAATTACCAGGTTTTCAGAACTCTGAAAGATCAACTCACCGAATTCCTGAACAATACCCAATGGACGAGCCAGGAAGTGTTGAACCAAGAACGGATCGATTGCAATTTTACGTTGATCATTCAAAGTTTTGAATCGACCACATTTACGGGAAGCCTTCAGGTACAATCCTCGCGCACTGTTTTTAATTCCACTTACGACTCACCAGTTTACAACTACAACGACAGGCAATTCACTTTTGAATATTCCGAATTCCAACCGTTGGTCTTCAACATTAATAGTTTTGACTCCAACCTCGTTTCAGTACTGGCTTATCACGTGTACACCATCATTGGTTTGGATGCCGACACCTTTCAACAAAATGGGGGTGACGAGTATTTTGCCATTGCCAAGCAAATTGTAAATACGGCCGCTTCGTCCAATTACAAGGGTTGGAAAGCGACCGATGGGACCCAATCCCGCTTTCGATACAACGATGCCGTTCTCTCCAATGTGTACCAAGAATTTCGGGATGCCATGTATGCCTACCATCGGGAAGGTTTGGACAAAATGGAAAGTAATGCCAGGGAAGCGAAACTCGGAGTGATTAAAGCCATAGCTTCGCTAAAAGGGGTTAATGACCGAAGGCCCAATTCTTTTTTGATGCGTACTTTTTTTGATGCCAAGGCCGATGAAATCCAGAGCATTTTTACGGGCGGGCCCCAAGTAGACATCAATACTTTGGTCGAACACCTTAACAGAATTGCACCTACACGCCGAAGCAATTGGGATAACATCCGGTTGTAGTTTTTTTGCTGAAAAAATATAGTTCCCTTACATTTAGGATCCCCTAAATGTTTGTATATTTTCCATAAATTTTCTATTGATCACAACCCTTTCCATAAAAAATTACGCCCTTATTGAAGACATTGAGGTGAGCTTCGAAAAAGGACTTACCGTAATCACGGGCGAAACTGGTGCGGGAAAGTCGATTTTGCTGAATGCCTTGGGATTGGTATTGGGCAACCGTGCCGATCTGAAAGTGGCCAGGAATCCTGAAGAAAAGTGTGTTGTTGAAGCCGATTTTTTTGTGAAGCCTTATGGGCTGGAAACGCTTTTTGAACAACACGAACTGGATTATGGGGAGCATACCATCATCCGACGTGAAATACTCCCAAATGGAAAGTCGAGAGCCTTTGTGAACGATACCCCCGTTACCTTACAACAACTTCAGGTGCTGGGCGATTTTTTGATCGACGTGCACAACCAGAACGAAACCAGAAATCTAGCCTCCGAAGCATACCAAATGGACCTGCTGGATACACTGGCGGGTACTAAAGACAGGGTAGGGCACTACCAACAAGAGCTGCAACGATTCAAGCAGATTTCTTCCAGACTGGAAGCAATGGAGGCAGAAAAGGCCCAGGCACTGAAAGAGCAGGATTACCATCAGTTTTTATACAATGAACTGAAAATGGCGCAATTGGCGAAACTGGATCAGGAGAGCTTGGAAGAAAATTTTGAAAAACTCAGCAACGTGGAGGTCATTCAGGAGCAACTTGCCACATCCTTGCAAATGCTTAATGATGAGGGTTTTGGTATTTTGGAACAGCTTCAGAAGGTGAAGAACCTGATGCAAAAACTTCAAGGTTTTGGAGCTACCTACCAACAGACCTTGGAGCGCCTCAATAGTGTTTCCATCGAATTGTCGGACATTGCGGAAACCCTGCATGCCGATGCCGAATCGTTAGAATCCGACCCCCAGAAGTTACAGGAACTGAACGATACCCTCCAGCAACTTTACCGACTTCAGCAAAAACATGGGGTGCAGGGCGTTGAAGCCCTTCGGCAAATAGAATCCAATCTCGAAAAACAGCTGGAAAATTTTTCTTTGCTAGACGATACCATCGCGCGTTTGGAAGCGGAAAAGGCTTCGGTTTTGACAAAATTGAAAACGGAAACCGCACAGATTCACGACAAACGTGAATCGATCCTGCCGGAACTAAAAAACAAATTAGAAGTCATTTTGAAAGAACTTGGACTTCCCTATGCCGCTTTTCAATTTCATTTGACCAAAACCGATCAATTTCGCGCCAACGGGATGAGCAGCCTGGCAATCCTTTTTGCGGCCAACAAGGGAGAAAAATCCGGTCCGATTGAAAAAATTGCTTCCGGAGGGGAAATGAGCCGGGTGATGCTTGCCCTAAAATCTATTTTGGCAAGTTATAAGGAATTGCCTACCATTATCTTTGATGAGATCGATACAGGTGTTTCGGGCGAAATAGCGCATAGGATGGCCACCATTTTATCCCAAATGAGCAAAAGGGTACAACTTTTCAGCATTACCCATTTGCCACAGACTGCTGCAAAGGGCGACTACCATAAAAAGGTATTTAAAGAAATTTCGGGATCTAGGACCAAAACCCTTATCAAGGATTTGACCCAGGATGAACGCATTTTGGAAATCGCGCAAATGATTGGAGGAAGTTCCGTAAGTGATTCCGCCATCACACATGCCAAACAATTATTGAATTAGTGTATATTTACGATTGCTAACCGAACAAACAAAAACCAATGGCTTATAATTTATTAAAAGGAAAACGGGGAATCATTTTTGGGGCACTGGACGAGAACTCCATCGCTTGGAAAACGGCAGAGCGGGTGTATGAAGAAGGAGGGAGATTTGTATTGACCAATGCTCCCATTGCCATGCGTATGGGGCAAATCAACGAATTGGCAAAGAAAACCGAATCTGAAATTGTTCCAGCCGATGCGACCAATTTAGAAGACTTAAAGCACCTGGTTGGGAAATCCATGGAGGTTTTGGGCGGTAAGTTGGATTTTGTGCTGCATTCCATAGGGATGTCCGTAAACGTGCGGAAAGGAAAGCACTATACCGATCAAAATTACGATTGGACCTACAAAGGATGGGACGTCTCCGCCTTGTCTTTTCACAAAACCATGCAGGTATTGTACCACCAGGATGCCATGAATGAATGGGGCAGCATCGTAGCGCTTACTTACATGGCAGCCCAGCGGGTGTTTCCAGACTACAACGATATGGCCGACAATAAAGCTTATCTCGAATCGATTGCGCGAAGCTTTGGATATTTCTTCGGAAAAGAAAGGAAAGTGCGGGTCAATACTATTTCCCAATCGCCAACGCCCACTACGGCAGGGCAAGGGGTGAAAGGTTTTGATGGCTTCATAGCCTATGCCGAGCAAATGTCCCCTTTGGGCAATGCAACTGCTTTGGATTGTGCCAATTACACCGTTTCCCTTTTTAGCGACCTCACCAAAAGAGTGACTTTGCAGAATCTTTACAACGATGGGGGTTTTTCCAATATGGGGGTAAGCAACGAAGTGATGCAGGCCTTCATGAAAGAATAGAAACCTAAATCACGGATTACCAGCTTCATGAAAGCCCAAGTGAAACCTTGGGCTTTCTTTTTTTTCAGCCCCAGAAAAAATCAAAAAAAACTTGTGTAAAAAACTTTTGCAGTTCCCTTTTTTTTGAATATTTTTAGTGCTTATTAACTAATCTATTAATATTCATTATGAAAAAATTTACTTTACTCATTGCATTGTGCATAAGTGTGGTAAGTTTTGGTCAGAATGTTGCTTCACCGGTGAAGGAAAATCCGACTAGAACCACACAGCGTGCAGAGGCTAAGAAAGTTCCGACTCAAAACAAGACTCCCTATGCGAGTTTTTCTCAAGTTCCGGAGGAAGTTATTGCTGGTAAGGCACGTTTGGCAGCTGCAGCTATAGCAAGCCAATTGAACATGGCAAAAGCTAAGTATTTGCAAAGCAGCAGTAATTTAACCGTTAACGGCACCTCCATAGGTAAGCCTGTTTTCTCTCCTGAAACTGTTCAGAAAACAGGACAGGTAAATCTTACTGCTTCTTCCAGTGAAATGGTAGCAGGAGCGAACGTTACTTACGGTCCTCAGACGGTTAATTACACTACTACAAAATTTAACGGTTACTCTTACAAAGGCGCTGGCAACGGCAGGTCCGTAGCCGTATTGGCTTATGAAAGTGGCCCATACTTCAGTGTTGCTGGTCCTCCAGATTTGAGCATCCTTGAAAACGTTACCTTGGGAATGAATACCTTGGGTGGTGGAATGCAAGTAGCTGCTGGAAACCGTATGTCTGAAGACATCGTTCTTTCAGATGACTATGATGTAACCGAATTGGTTTTCTTCGGATACCAAACAGGTGCTCCAACATCGCCTCCAACCATTAACGAGATCAACGTTCAAATTTGGGACGGTGATCCAAGTGCAGGCGGTAGCTCTGTTATTTGGGGTGATGACACCACCAACGTCCTTGACGCTGTTGTTTGGAGTGATGCCTATCGTTTAGCAGAAGATAACCCTGGTAATACCGATCGTGCTATCTTCCGTATCTCTGTTGCACCTGCAGGACTTAGCTTACCAGCTGGTACCTATTGGGTAGATTGGCAAGTTGGAGGTACATTGGCTTCTGGCCCATGGCAACCTCCTGTAGTCATCACTGGACAATCCACAACTGGAAACGCACAACAATCGATTGCTGGTGTTTGGGGTGCATGGTTGGATACCGGTACCGGCACACAATTGGGTGCGCCTATCCAAGTTTATGGAGATTGTACTAGCTGCGGTGGTGGCGGTGGCGATATCGTTTACGCTAACGATGCCAGTGCTGGAAACTTTGTTTCTTTCGATAAAACTGCTCCAGGTGCTCCAACTACCATTGGTCCTAACTCAGGAACTGGTTTTGAAGGTGCTGGTGCTATCGATCCTAACGATACAAACACAGCTTATGTAATTGGTGACGATACCCTTTTCAGCTTAGATATTACAACAGGTGCTTACACCAACTTAGGTGCATTCCCCAATCCTAATGGTTTGATCTGGACTGGTCTTGCATACGACCCTTCTTCAGGAACATTGTATGCTTGTGCTACCGATATTACTCAATCCAACCTGTATACCGTTGACCCAGGAGCTGTTTCTGCTACTTTGGTTGGTTCAATGGGACTCCCTGCAACCATCGATATTGCGATTGATAACAGCGGACAAGGATATACCTATGATATTGTAAACGATACTTTTAGTTCATTTGATATTGGAACTGGGGCTTCTACCCTAATTGGTTCTCTAGGTTTTGATGCCAACTTTGGTCAAGGACTTGCTTACGATTCAGTGAATGATGTATTGTACATGAATGCTTTCAACAACTCTGTAGGAAGTGGTGAATGGAGAGAAGTAGATCGCGGAACAGGAGCTAGCACTCTTATCGGTGCCTTCCCTGCTGGAGACCAAGTGCCATGGGCCTCTGTCGACGTTGGCGGCGGCGGTGGCGGCGGCGGTTGTACCGCTGGTGTGTTCTCTGACCGTGCTTCTTTCGAGGCTGCATTTACAGGTACTTTGAACCTTGAAGATTTCGAAGGTGGACCAGGAGCTATTACAGCTTGTGATGGACCTATCAATGCCGCCGGTAACAGCTGTTACCCAGCAGGTGAAATCTTGGATGGTGTTGAAGTGGATTCAGTTGTACCAACTGATCCTGCTAACAACACGGTCGTTATTCCAGCTGGAGCATTTGGAAACCCAGATGTTTGGGTTGGACCAAACACTTTCGTAGACGTTTTGGAAATTAATTTCCCCGATGGCGATATAGATGCTTTTGGTGTGGATATTGGATTGCCATTGGCCGGTTCTACCAACGTTGATGTTCGCATCTACGGAACAGGTGGTCTTATCACCACTGAAACAGTAACTGTACCTGGAGGTGCAACTTCTGCCTTCTTTGGATACATTTCTGCTGAACCTATCCTTACCGTGGAAATTGAAGATTCTGCCGGTGCTGGCGAAGGTGAACTTATCGGTATGGCTGCATTCGGTACCTGCGACGGCGGTGGCGGTGGCGGTGGCTGTGGTGATTTCAGCTACGCTAACACTTCCCCAACTGGAAACGGTGTGCCTGCACAAACCTTCCCAGATTTCCCAGATTTCGACTGTCAAGCTGTTGATGATATCGTACTTCCTGGCCCAGATGCTGGTGAACTTTGTTCCCTTTCTGTAACAGGTACTTACACTGCTGGTGGTTTGCCATCAGATCCTGCCAATACGGTTGAATTGACTATCTATGAAGATGCAGCTGGTCAGCCAGGATCTGTATTCTATACCGAATCATTCCCTAACTCTGTGGATGCTGATGGTGATGGTTCCTTTACTTTGGAACCCACAGGAGCTCCAACTTTGAACCCCGGTACAAGATATTGGGTACAAGTTGTTGCTAATATGGGCTTCACTGTTTCAGGACAGTGGTTCTGGAGTAGTGCTACCGATGGCAATGACGATGCTGGTCTATGGCAAAACCCAGGAGGTGGCTTTGCAACTTGTGTTACTTGGGGAACATTTGCTTCCTGTGGTGTTGGTGGTGGACTTGGTCCAGACCTATTGATGGATGCTGAATTCATCGCGGTGCCAATCATTACTTATGACACTTGTGAAGGAGCACTTCCAATTGCTTGTGGTGAGTCTGTATTAGGAGATACGTTAACTGCAACAGCTGATAACTCTGTAGCTCCTGATTGCGACACTTCTACATCAGCTCCTGGTGTATGGTATAAGTACGAAGATACTACCGGTTTGGTAACCGATATCTTGGTTTCTACTTGTAGTACTAACACTGATTACGATACCAAGATTTCTGTTTATACAGGTGAATGTAGCAGCCCGCCATTAACTTGTGTGGCTGGTAACGACGACTCTCCAAACTGTACCAACTTCCAATCTGAAGTTGAGTTCCAGAGTGATGGTAACACTACCTTCTACATCTTGGTTCACGGTTTTGCTGGGGATACTGGAAACTTCGAGTTGACTATGACCTGTGTGCCTGTTCCACCGCCAAACGATGACATCGTAAACGCCATCGACTTGGATGAGGTTGGTTGTCCATTTACTGACGAAGATGTAGCTATGCCAGCTGCAACTACTGAAGGTGGAAACCCAACAGATTGTGATCTTACAGGTGCTAATGGTGTTTGGTATAAATTCACTCCTGAAACTGAAGGAACTGGATTTATCACCGGAACCATTGCTTCTCCTGCTGGAGCTTATTCTGTAACTTTCTACACCGCTCCTGATGAGAATGCTTCTGAAACTGATTTGGTACTTGTGGATTACTTCCAAAACCAATGTGTTGAAGGTCAAGATTCAGCCACAATTCCTGTTGAAGTTGGACAGACTTACTACTGTTTCGTTTTGAACACTGGTGGTATTACCGACATCATCTTCGACAACTGTCAGTTGGCTGTTGAAAGCAATGAAATTGAAGGATTTGCTTTTGCTCCAAACCCAACTAGCGGTGCATTGAGCCTTACTTCAACCTTAAACATCGAGAACGTTGCATTGTATAACATCTTAGGACAAAAAGTACTGGATGTTAACGTTAATGCTACTACTACCGAGTTGAATGTATCTAGTATCGCTGCAGGTGCTTACTTCATGAAAGTTACTGTAGACGGTCAAACCGGTACTTACAAGGTGATCAAGAAATAAATTTTTGATAAATTACCATATAGCCACCCTGCCGAAGCAGGGTGGCTTTTTTATTTGCGTACCTTTACCGCATGGAGGACTATTTTTCGTTTGTTATTCCTGTTTACAATAGGCCAGATGAAATACAGGAACTGCTGAATAGCTTTATCCATTTGGACTATAACAAACCTTTTGAAGTGGTTATTGTTGAGGATGGCTCCACCATTCCTTGTGAAGCAATCGTTGCACACTTTAAAGAACAGTTGAATATTTCCTACTTTTTCAAATCTAATTCGGGCCCTGGGGATTCCAGAAATTTTGGAATGAAAAAAGCCAAAGGCACCTATTTTATAATCTTGGATTCTGATTGCTTGCTTCCTCCCCATTATTTAAATGTGATTTCTAATTTTCTTTCTGAAAATTATACAGAGTGTTTTGGAGGCGCTGATGCCGCCCACCAAAGTTTTTCGAACTTCCAAAAGGCGATAAGTTATGTGATGACTTCCTTTTGGACTACCGGTGGAATTAGGGGAAGCCGTAATGCAGTTCAAAAGTTTGAACCCCGTAGTTTTAACATGGGACTTTCCAAAAAAGCTTTTGAAGTTACGGGAGGTTTTTCCGATATACACCCTGGCGAAGACCCCGACTTATCCCAAAGGATACTCAAAGCCGGTTTTAAAACCTGTTTTGTCCCCAATGCTTACGTATACCATAAACGTAGGATCTCTTGGGGCAAATTTTATAAGCAAGTACAGAAGTTTGGAAAGGTGAGGCCCATCCTCAATCAATGGCATCCGGAGAGCTCAAAGGTTACTTTTTGGTTCCCAAGCATGTTTATTGTTTTTGTTCTGGTCTCAATGATAGTAGGAGCATTTATTTCGCCCTATGCACTGATACCTATAGGATTCTATATGACCGTTCTTTTTTTGGATTGTACCTTCAAAAACAAAAATCCATATATTGGATTATTGTCCATAGTGGCCATGTTTGTTCAATTTTTTGGGTATGGTTTTGCTTTCATTAGATCGTGGTATAACATTCAATTATTGAATAAAAACCCTAGGCAACAATACCCCGAGCTATTTTTTAAGTAATTTTGGGTTATGGAAAAAATGAAAATCCGGCAAAAAAATCCCAAGGTAAAAACCTTTCTGTTTTTTTTGGGTTTGGCCGTTGTGTTCTGGTTCCTAACTAAGTTTTCCAAAGAAACCAAAACAACCCTGGTAGCAGCTATTGCTTATACAAATGTCCCTTCCAATACCGTCATTTCACAACGAAATTCAAAAGATATTACTTTCGATATTACTGCCAATGGGTTTCAACTGCTCTATTACGCTATTAAAGAGGCAACCATACATGTGGATGTTTCCAAATACCTTGCAACAGATTCTACCAAGGTTATCATTCAACATGCAGAACTCACAAATCTCATTAAGAAAGAACTTGGTGCTTCTACTGTAGAAAATCTTTCCAAAGAAACACTATCTGTTTTTTTGGATAAAACCACGAAGAAAAAAGTACCTGTAGTATTTGAGGGAGGGCTTACTTATAAAGAAGGATTTCGAGCGCTAAACGGAGCCGAAATAGTACCGGATTCTGTAGAAGTTGAAGGACCTTCCGAGACCATTTCGAACATTCATTCCATTAGCACCAAGAGCTTCAGTAAGAAAAAATTGGATGAAGATTTTAGCACTTCAATCCATTTGATTGCCCCAGATCCCGCAATCAAGCTTTATCCAAGTTCGGTTGAGTTGAAAGTAAGGATTGCCGAATTTACCCAAAAGCAGATTTCGGTACCCATTGAAACCATCAATCTTCCCGATGATATGGAAATAAAAATTCTTCCTGAAACCATCAGCCTGACTTTTGAGGTTTCGGTTCATGAATTTAATAAGATTTTGGCACACGATTTTAGGGTTGTTTGCGACTTTTCAGAAAAGATTACTGAAGGCAATTTTATGATCCCCAAAGTAGTTTCACAACCCAAAAGTATTTTCAATATTACATTTGAGCCAAAAAAAGTAGAGTACTTAATCTTTAAATGATTTTGAAAATAGTAGGGCTCACAGGGGGTATTGGAAGTGGAAAAACTACAATTGCTGGATTTTTCAGGGAATTGGGTGTGGCGGTTTATATTGCCGACGATGAGGCCAAAAAGCTTACGCAACACTCTAAGGTTATTCGTAAAAAAATAATTGCTTTGCTTGGGAACGAAGCCTACCCAAACGGAATTCTGGATAGGGCTTTTGTGGCTAAACGCATCTTCGAGGATCCCAAATTGCTACAAAAAGTCAATGACATCATTCACCCAAAAGTAAGACATCATTTTAAGCGGTGGCTTCTAAAACAGGAAGGCCCCTATTGTATTAAAGAGGCTGCAATCCTAATGGAAAATGGGGGTTATAAAGAATGCGATTACACGATTTTGGTTACCGCCCCAAAGGAAATTAGAATTCAGCGTATTTTGAAAAGGGAACCTACTACTACTGAAGCCATTGAAAGTCGAATGCAGCATCAATGGGAAGATTCAGAGAAAATGCCTTTGGCCGACTTTGTTATTGAGAACGTTCATTTGGAAGACTCCAAAAAAAAAGTTCATGAAATTCATAAATTATTGACAAAAGCCTAAAATCCTTGAGAATTCTGCATGTTTGTTAACATTTGGTTAAATGCCCCAAGCCCTAAATGTTAAAATCTTAATTTTGAGAAATGAACAAAAGGATTTTTGCACTCCTCATAGGCTCCATGTCATTATCTCTTTTGGGGATTATTTTTGTTCAAGGGTATTGGATTAATAATGCACTCCAAACCAAGGAAGACCAGTTTACCTTAAGTGTCCGTCAAATTTTGATTGAAGTTGCCAAAAATATCCAATTGCGCGAAACCGAACAGTACTATCAGTTGTATAACGGCTTGGTAGACAGTTTAGATACTCCCGACAATGTGAAAATTACGGAACTTATTTATCGGATTGTCAACGAGGATAAGAATGAAACCGTAATCTTTTCCGACGGTATTGTAGAGCAAGATTACAAGCTTTCTTCCTATTTTTTTGATACGGAATTGGATAGCATTCAATTTAAAAAAATAACCAACCAAAAAAAGACCACCAAAATTATTGGGGGTTTGGACGGAAGGGGAGGCGTGTTAGAGTCGCAGGTTGATTTTAAGCGCTTGAAAGATTTTGAGCGTAAGCGTTTTGAGGAAACAGTAAGCAATATTGCTTCGAGGGTTCCCATCCACAATAGGGTTTCGAACAATGAAATACGCGAGCTCATACAGGAAGAGGCCAATGAAAGAGGGCTTAAATCCAAATTTGAATTTGCGGTATATAGCAACAATCTTGCTACCAAGATACGTTCGAAAGGCTTTCAATTGGATTTGGAGAGTACCTATGGCGTTCCGCTGTTTGTAAACGATACCTTTAATACCAATTATCAGCTTTATGTCAATTTTTCTGGAAAAACCAAGGAAATTCTTGGCTCTATTTTGGGGATGGCCCTATTGTCGTTGGCATTTACTGGGGTTATTATTTTAGCCTATGCCAATGCATTGCAACAGTTGTTCAAACAAAGACAGATATCACAAATCAAAACGGACTTTATCAATAACATGACGCATGAGTTTAAAACACCCATTGCGACCATCAATTTGGCCTTGGACGCACTCAAAAATCCAAAAGTGTCCGAGAATAAGGAATTCATTGACCGTTATTTGAAAATGATTCGGGATGAGAACAGACGGATGCATGCCCAGGTTGAGAATGTGCTGAGAATCTCCAAGTTGGAAAAAAACGAATTGGATTTGCCCAAAGCACGCGTTAAGCTCCATGAAATTATTGAAGATGCCATTTCGCATGTAAGTCTCATTATTGAAGATCGGGGCGGGTATATCAAAACGCATTTCGAAGCGCAAAAATCCTCGGTTCTAGGGAATGACCTTCACCTTACCAACGTGGTAGTCAATATCATGGACAATGCCATTAAATATTCAGAAGGCCCCCCAAGAATTGATGTATTTACCGAAAATGTTAAAAATAGTATCGTGCTTAAAATCCAGGATCAAGGCATCGGGATGTCCAAAACAGTTCAAAAGAAAATTTTTGAAAAGTTTTACCGGGAACACACAGGCGATATTCATAATGTAAAAGGCCATGGCTTGGGACTTTCCTATGTTAAGCGAATCCTTGAAGACCACGATGCCGAAATTTACGTAGAAAGCGAGAAGGGAAAAGGAAGTACCTTCACCATAAAAATGCACTTAATATCTTAATATATGGAAACACAAAACAAAAAAATCTTGCTAGTAGAGGACGATCCCAATTTTGGGACGGTACTAAAGGATTACCTCACCATGAACGACTATTCGGTAACTCATGCCAAAAATGGTATGGAGGGCTTTGAAAAGTTTAAAAAGGACGATTTTGACCTCTGTATTTTGGATGTCATGATGCCCTACAAAGATGGCTTTACCTTGGCTAAGGAAATTCGCGAAAAGAACCAGGATGTCCCTATCATTTTCTTGACGGCAAAAGCCATGAAGGAAGATGTGTTAAAAGGGTATAAGGTTGGGGCAGACGATTACTTGAACAAACCGTTCGACAGCGAAGTGCTACTTATGAAAATAAAAGCCATCATTCAGCGTAAAGCTACCGATTCCATAGCCGACAGCAAACAGTTTGAGTTTCAGGTTGGGAACTTTTTCCTGAATTCCAAATTGCGGTTTCTTACCTATAAAGATGAAGCACCTATCAAATTATCCCCCAAGGAAAATGATCTGTTGCGTTTGTTGGCTCTTCATAAGAATGACCTAATGCCTCGCGAATTGGCTTTGACGAAAATTTGGAGGGACGACAATTATTTTACTTCCCGAAGTATGGATGTTTATATTGCCAAGCTCAGAAAGTATCTTGGTAAAGACGACGATGTAGAAATCATCAACATTCACGGGGAAGGATTCCGGTTGGTGGTGAAAAGTGAAGTCGACCAATAAACACCAAGCATATTAAGTGGCCTAAGCCCTTACCCTTTTTTTGGGGTAAGGGTTTCCTTTATAAAATTGACGATTTCCTCATAAGGAGTTTCCCAATCGAACCAATGAATTTCATTGTTTTTCCGAAACCAAGTTCCTTGTCTTTTTGCAAATCGACGCGTATTCTTTTTTATTTCTGATACGGCCTCTGGAAGGGTACTATTTCCGTCAAAATAGTCAAATAGTTCACGGTAGCCTACCGTTTGAAGGGCATTGCGTCTTCTGTGCACGTATAAATGCTGAGCTTCTTCCAGCAAACCAGATTCCATCATGGCATCGACGCGGTCGTTGATGCGCTGGTAAACAACCTCTCGATCGGCATCCAAACCTAGGTAGATTACATCAAAATGACGAGTTGTTTTTTTATTTTTTCTGAAGGAAGAAAATGGCTTTCCCGAACTCCGAATTACTTCCAAGGCCCTAATTATCCGCTGCGGATTTTGCGCATCTACTTGTTGAAAATAATCGGGATCTTTTTCGTTCAATTCCTTTTGAAGAGATTCAAGGCCCTTTTGCTGAAATTCCTCGTTAAGTTGCTCCCTAACATTAGGAAGTACTTCGGGAAAATCATCCAATCCCGTAACAATGGCGTCCACATACAACCCTGAACCTCCTACCAAAAAGACTAAGGGGTGTTCTTGAAATAATTGTTCGAGACAGTTGATGGCATCCCTTTCAAAATCCCCCACGCTGTAGTCGTCTAAAACACTTTTATGTTGAATGAAATGGTGAGGGACACTGTCCAATTCCATTTTTGAAGGTACGGCAGTACCTATGGTCATTTCTTGGTAAAACTGGCGGGAATCGGCCGAAAGTATTTCTGTTTGAAAGTGTTTAGCCAAGTTTATGGACAACGCAGTTTTTCCAATGGCAGTGGGGCCAACAATGCAAACCAGTAAAGGCTTTTGGGTTACCATCTATTAGGTTTCTGGGTTCAATTCCTCACCGCATTGGTAACAATATTTGGCATCGTCCCTGTGGCGAAAAGCATTGCAATTTGGGCAAGACTGTGTGTTTACGTGTACATAGTCCTTGGCTTTGGAGTATTCGGCACTCACTATTCCGGTGGGTACAGCAATAATGCCATAACCCAAAATCATGATGATGGTTGCTAAAAATTGGCCTAAAGGCGTTGCGGGGGCAATATCGCCAAAGCCCACTGTGGTAAGGGTTACGATACACCAATAAATACTTCTAGGAATGCTGGTAAACCCATTTTCCTCCCCTTCAATAAGGTACATCAGGGTGCCAGCAATTACCGCAATGATCAGTACTGCAAAAAGGAACACCAAAATTTTTGGTCTACTGTCTGAAAGGGCTTTTTTGAGCCGGTTGGCTTCGCCAAGATACCTAGTGATCTTCAAAATCCTGAAGACCCTCAACAATCGCAGTGCCCTTACCGTAAGCAGGTAATTGCTTCCGGCCAGCACAAAGGAGAGGTAAAGGGGAATGGTTGAAAGCAAATCGATGATGCCATAAAAACTGAAAATATACCTAAAGGGTTTCCGAACACTGATAATTCTCAGTACATATTCAACACTAAAAAATACCGTGATAATCCATTCTCCTACATACAGGTAGTCGTAAACCTTGGCGGACATTCCCCTAACGCTTTCAATCATTACAAAAATGACGCTCAAGAGGATCAAAAAAAGTAACACCACATCAAAAAACTTCCCCGCAGGGGTATCGGCTTCATAAATGATGTCATGAATTTTTCTACGCCAATTGGAGTTGGGTTTGGTCACAGTTTAAGATGATTTACTTCATAAAAGTACAGAAGTTTCTTCAATCTACCTTATGAGTAGCGAGGTTGATGATTTTCAGTACTTTGTTTTTACGAAGGTATGTTTGAATGATGTGTTGGGAATCCCTATTGTCCTGCATGGGGGTGATAATGGACTTCAACACTTCTGGATTGTTGATTTGGTAGTTCAGGTTGAAAAAACCAAAACCAATGTACTTGCCATTTTCAATCAAGACTACCGACCGTTCGTCAATATCCCTACCATGGTCGATGATGAGCATGTGCTTGTTGGCGTAGCTGTGTTCGTCTAAAAATTGTGTTGCCCGTTCGTTATAGGAACCGGGGGATTCTTTTCCAATACATGCACCATGACATTCCTTGATGCTGTGCAAAAAACAACTGGTTTTGGTTTCGTAAAGGCCGGTTAATTTTTGGCACAGTTGGTATTTTTCGGTAATTCGGTACAAGGACGATTTTGCTTGCTGAAAATTGCTAAAGGTGGTAACGGCTTTTTTGCGGCTGTCCGCTTTTTCGATTTTTAGGTTTAGGTAGCCCAAATCGTCCGTAAACGAAGAAAGTTGATACGTAAATAAACTCCTTCGAAGTGCTCGGTTAAAGAGTGGCTTATTGCGTTTTATTTCCTCGCTTTCTTTCAACAAGGCAATTAATTCGCTTCCTGTTTTTTCGTAGGTCACTTCCGAGACTTCCAACTGCATTTTTTTTGATTTTCGATTGTCACTGGTAAAGTGTTGGATGAGACGTTTCCGGATATTTTTGCTTTTACCGATATAGATAATACTACCATCGGCTCGATGCATGTAATAAACGCCAGTATCGGTAGGTGCCTTGTCAATGAGCTCTAAGAGTTTAGGCTCCAACTGGCGCTTTGGGTCTTTCCGTACAGTTTGGGTAACAATTTCCTTTGTGGTATCCCTGGCCAGTAACATTTTAAAGAGGGTCACTGTTGCCATGGCATCCCCTTGTGCTCGGTGACGATCGCTAATGGGTATTCCCAAGGAGCGGCACAATTTACCCAAGCTGTAGGATTCCTTTCCGGGGATCAGTTTTTTTGCCAATTCAACAGTGCAGAGGGTGTCCTTTTCAAATTCGTAGCCCAGCCGATCGAACTCGGTTGCCAAAATCCGGTGGTCAAATTGCGCGTTGTGCGCCACCACAATGGCATTTTCCGTAATTTCAATAATGCGTTTGGCGACCTCATAAAATTTGGGAGCATTCCGAAGCATTTCATTGTTGATGCCCGTAAGGTTAACCACAAAAGGTTGAATGCTCCGTTCGGGATTGATTAAACTACAGAATTGGTCTACAATCCCATGGCCGTCAAACCGGTATATGGCAATTTCGGTAATACCTTCTTCGTTATATTTACCTCCTGTGGTCTCGATATCTAAAATGGCGTAGTTCAAAAATGGTGTTTTAATCGTATTTACGTTGTCCAAAGATGGCACTTCCTACCCGTATCATGTTGCTTTCATGTTTAAGGGCAATTGGGTAGTCGCCACTCATTCCCATCGACAAAATATCAAAGTTAAATAGGGTCTTGTAGTTATTGTAAAATTTTTGCAAACGACCGAATTCCTCATCCAATTGTCTTTCATTTTTTGTGAATGTGGCCATGCCCATTAAGCCAACAATGCGAACATTTTTCAGGGTGTTTAGCAAGGGATGCTGCAACAAATCGAGGGCTTCATTTTCATTCAGTCCATATTTACTGTCCTCTTTGGCAATCTTGATTTGCAACAAGCAGGAAATGGTTCGCTGGTTCTTTTCAGCTTGTTTATTGATTTCCTGAAGGAGTTTCAAACTATCCACCGCATGGATCAAGGCAACAAACCCGGCCATGTACTTAACCTTGTTGGTCTGCACATGTCCAATCATGTGCCATTGTACATCCTTTGGCATGTGTTCCCATTTTGTGACCATTTCCTGAATTTTATTTTCCCCAAAAACCCGTTGCCCGGCTTCATACGCTTGCATTAACTCGTCGACTGGCCTGGTTTTTGAAACGGCGACCAAGGAAACATTTTCCGGAATTTGGGACTGAATATGATGCAGGTTTTCAGCAATGCTCATGGTATCAAATTTCAACATAAACTAAGCAAATTCCAAGCGGTTTAAGGACGGATTTCCATGAAGTTTTCAACGGTAGTTAATCCTACTTTCATGGAACAAATTTAAAGGGTTGGAGCAATCTACCTGCTTTTGGATGCATGGTCAAGCTTTTTAAAAAAGCAAGGGAATAGCACGAAGTTTACTTTAGAGGCCTCAGAACCTATAAGGATTTAACAAGAACCATGGCCATTTTTAGTGAAAGTATTGGGGCAGTTAGGATTGAAACATCTTGGCCACCTTTTCTGCCTTTTTACTTTCTGAATAATCATAAAACCCCTCGCCGCTTTTGATTCCAAGTTTGCCTGCCATAACCATATTTACCAACAAGGGACACGGTGCGTATTTTGGGTTTTTGAAACCATCGTACATCACTTTTAGGATGGAGAGGCATACATCCAATCCAATAAAATCGGCCAGTTGCAAGGGACCCATCGGATGGGCCATGCCCAATTTCATTACGGTATCGATTTCTTGAACACCTGCCACTCCGTTGTAAAGTGTTTCCACGGCTTCATTAATCATGGGCATCAAAATGCGATTGGCCACAAAACCAGGATAATCGTTTACTTCAACAGGAACCTTATTCAGCCTTTTCGAAATCTCCTCGACGGTTTTGTAGGTAACATCACTGGTGCTATATCCCTTAATGATTTCAACCAGTTTCATAATGGGCACCGGATTCATGAAATGCATCCCAATGACCATTTCTGGTCTGGAAGTCACGGAAGCGATTTGAGTGATGGAAATGGAAGAAGTGTTGGAGGCCAAGATGGTATCTTCGGGACAAAATGCGTCGAGGTCTTTGAATATCTTCAGTTTCAAATCGCTATTTTCAGTAGCGGCTTCCACAACCAAGCTGGCGTATTCAACTCCTTCCTCCAAATTAGTATAAGTGGTAATATTGGAAAGGGTCTTCATTTTATCGGCCTCGCTGATGGTTTCTTTGGCAACCATCCGATCCAGATTTTTGGCGATGGTGGCTAAGCCACGATCCAACGCCGATTGGGACACATCGATGAGTTGTACTTTATAGTCAAATTGCGCAAAGGTATGAGCTATGCCATTGCCCATGGTTCCGGCGCCAATTACAGCTACATTTTTCATTTGTAATTAAAGGGTTTTAAAATTTTGAATAATCTGCAGGGCAACACGCAATGCCTCGGTTCCTTGTTTCAAGGTTACAATGGGTTCGGTGTCATTTTCTATGGCATTGGCAAACGCTTCCAATTCGTCGAGGATGGCATTGTTATGCTCAATTTTGGGATTATCGAAATAAATTTGCTTTTTCTTTCCTTCAGCATTCGTCAATACCATGGCGAAATCGTCAGTCTTTTTTGGGGCATCCTTCATTTTAACGACTTCCACTTTTTTGTCCAGAAAATCGACGGAAATGTAGGCGTCTTTCTGGAAAAAACGGGCCTTGCGCATCTTTTTCATCGAAATCCGGCTTGCCGTAAGGTTCGCCACGCAGCCATTTTCAAACTCAATACGGGCATTGGCAATGTCCGGAGTTTCGGAAATGACGGCGACACCACTGGCACTCACATTTTTAACAGGGCTCTTTACCACACTTAAAATGACATCAATATCGTGAATCATTAAGTCCAAAACCACGGGGACATCCGTACCACGTGGATTGAATTCCGCAAGGCGATGTGCCTCAATGAACATGGGGTTTTCAAATTTGTTGCGAACCGAATGAAACGCAGGATTGAACCGTTCTACATGTCCTACTTGTCCCTTGACCCCAAATTGTTTGGCGAGTTTTAAGAGGGTTTCCGCTTCCTGAACAGTTTGTGTGATGGGCTTTTCGATAAAAAGGTGTTTTCGGGCTTCCATCACTTTTTGGGCACATTCAAAATGATGAATGGTAGGGGTAACCACATCGACCATATCGCAAGCCTCGATGAGGGCCTCCATCGATGGGAAACTTCGGTATCCTAACTCCTTACTGATTTGTTTGGAAGCTTTGGTATCGGCATCAAAAAAGCCAACCAATTCGTACCGCGGAGACTGGTGCAGTAATTTCAAGTGGATTTTTCCAAGGTGCCCAGCACCCAGAACGCCAGCTTTAAGCATGGTTATGTTTTTTCACAAAGATACTTTTTTTGACAGAAAATTGCACAGCACGCATTTCAAATTCCGATAGGGTTTTAGTAGCTTTGAATGATCAAAAAGCGCACAATCATTTTTTGAGGGTATGAAAGATACTTTTACGCACAAAGGCATGCGGAAAAAATTGGTCGATTCCTTGCGAAAAAAAGGGATTACCAACGAAAACGTCTTGGAAGCCATCAATAGGGTTCCTCGCCATTGGTTTATGGACAGTGGGTTTTTGGATCACGCCTACGTGGATAAGGCATTCCCTATTGCTGCCGATCAAACCATTTCGCAACCCTATACGGTTGCCAGACAAACCGAACTGCTTGAAGTTGTTTCTGGGGACAAGGTTTTGGAAATTGGTACCGGCAGTGGATATCAATGTGCCGTACTCCTTGAAATGGGTGTCCAAGTATATACCATTGAGCGCCAGAACGAGCTATTTAAAAAAGCCTCACTCTTCTTGCCAAAAATTGGTTACCGACCCAAAAAAATGGTTTTTGGTGATGGGTACAAGGGTCTTCCAGAATTTGCCCCCTTTGACGGCATCGTGGTTACCGCAGGAGCCCCATTTGTTCCCAAACCCTTACTGGCGCAGTTAAAAATAGGGGGGAGGTTAGTCATCCCTGTTGGAGAAGAATTGCAGATCATGACCGTTTTCACCAGAAAAAGTGAAAAGGAATTTGAAAAAACCGAACACGGAGAATACCGTTTTGTCCCACTATTGGGGGATAAAAACTAAGTTATTTCTCATAAAAAATACCATTCAAAAAAGCCAACATCACGTCTAGTGCGGGAGGGGCATCTTTTTCAAACTGAATTCCCAAATAGGGATTGGAACCAGAATCCAAAAATGCGTGAGGCCTATTTTTGTGTTCCCAGTACAAAGTATCATAATAACCTGCCTCATTCAGCTTTTTTATGAAAGACTTGATGGATGTAGGAGTGGTTGTATTGTCCTTATCCCCAACCGTAAATAACATGGGAGGTAATTCCAGAACTGTAGGATTGGAAATTTGATAGTAAGGTGAAACTTTTTGATAATATTCGGGATGGTCTGTAGAATTCACTTCGTTTCCAAAAATACCTCTTGGTTCAACATTACTCAGGGTCCAAAAAATATTGCCAGCCGACTCAAATCCATGCTTACAAGCTTCATAAAGATTGAAGGCACCATAACTGATGATGGCTGCTTGTACTTCCATTCCATTTTCCAAAGCAATTTCTTCACAAGTCTTTCCTTTGGGAAGCCATGAAGGATGAAAACCATCGGGGCCCTTATCAAAGCCCCCCGAATTTAGTTGCGTCCCCTGTAGGGTAATGACAGTGGCTAGATGTCCTCCCGCGCTATCACCAGTAACAATGATTCGGTCGGGATCACCTTTATAGTTTGAAATATGATGCTTTACCCACAATATGGCCCCCATGGCATCTTCAATGATTTCATCCATCGTTACCGAATTTTCCATATCGCCCAATAAACGGTAGTTTACATTGCAAACCACATAGTTCCCATGAGTTGCCAAATAGTCACAGGATTGGTCCATGATACTTTGGTTGTTAATCAACCAACCACCGCCATGAAACATTACAATTACTGGGTAGGAAACTTGTCCATTATTGGGAGTGTAGATGTCCATGGTAAGATCGAAACCATCGGGTGAAGCCCAAAGCACCTCACTCGCTTTGTCGTATGAGGTTATCGCAATTTCTGTCTGTGCAAGTGCCAAGGGAATTGCAACGAGAAATACCAAAAGGGACATTATGTAGGATTTTCGTGAAATCATCAGTGTATTGTTAACATTAGTGTGTGTTTTCGGAAAGTTCTTTTACTCGCTGTAACGCTTTCGGAAATGTCCCATTGAAATAGTCTTTATAGGCTTCATCCGTATCCAGCGAAACTTTAAGATTACAAGCGTTGCCATTTTGCCTCAAGGTATAAATTTCCATAGCACCCTGCCATTTTTCGAAGTCTCCATCAAATGGGGTTTCCTTTCCATCTTTGACGAAGCCTAAGTGTTTAAAGGCCATGATCTCCTTGGGTAGATGCTTATGTACCAAACTATGCATACCCTCCCCGTTAGGCCCCAAAAAATGTACTTTGGAACCTTCTTCCCAATCGTTGGTAACTACATAAGTACCTTCAGTAAAAGTAGCAGCCCAGTCGGAATATTTTTTTTGATTCCAAAGCGCTTCCCAAACTGCTTCTTTTGAAGCATTGATGTTCACTGAAAAGTGAAGAGTGACCATGAGTGCATTTATTTTTCCTGGTTAGGGTACCAATTTAATTGGTTCACGATGATGCTTGGATTTTCTTGGTGGACCAATTCCTTGAATTTGGCTACATCGCTTAACCCATCGGTTCCCCGGTAATGATAGGGATAAACCAATTTGGGCTGAAAGGCAAGAACGGCATCAGCTGCTTGTTCAACGGTCATGGTATAAGGAAGATTCATGCATACAAAGGCCACATCGATGTTCTGAAGTCCGCGCATTTCAGGAATGTCCTCTGTATCGCCGGAAATGTAAACCCTCCTTCCGTTTCGTTGAATAACATAGCCGTTGCCACGCCCTTTTTCATGGAATTTCAAAGCTTCCTCACGCAAGTTATACATGGGAACAGCCTCTATATTGAAACCTAAAATCTCACGGGAATTCCCATTGCTCAAAATGGCCACTTTGTTGGTAAATCCATTGGGAAGTTCCTTGGAAACGGCCAAGGGAACCACCAACTGGGTTTCAGGGGTCATGATTGCTTCTAGGGTTTCAACGTTCAAATGGTCACCATGGATGTCGGTTACCAGAATCAAATCGGGTTTCTTGAATTTTGAAAAAACTTCGGCACCACCAACCGGATCTACATAGATGGTTTTCCCATCCCAGGTTAGCACCATGGTGGCATGTGAAACGGGGTTCACCTTAAATTCCCTTTTGATTTCTGTTTGGGATACGGAGGTACTATCCGTAAGAGGGGTCTCGGTCTCTAGGTTTTTTGTATCATTTTTACAGCCAATAATCATCAAGGTGGCTGCCAAAAAAAAGGGAATATTTCTCATGGTATGCTGTTTCTTTCAAAGATAGTTTTTCTTTTTTGAAATAGGATCCCAAATATGGGTTCCGTAAAAAGCAATAGGATTAAATTTTTTCATTGACCAAGGACAAGGCCTTCGCTTCAAGTTGAAGTGTATCTTCATAGATTTTTGACGCCTTGGAAAGTAACTCCTCCGCAAATGTGCGATCTTTCAAATCCTTGGCATTGATACGCACATTGAAATAGGCTCCGGCCACCGCGGCACGAGCACATAGAATGCCCACCCCAGCATCCGAAAGGGAATTCTGCAACCCCTCCTGAAGCATCATCATAGTTACTTCCATCGATTGATAAGCGGTTTGCATCACTTCAAACGGAATTTCGGTAGCGTATTTTGTTGCACTTTCAATGGCCTCTTTTCGGTGGGCTATTTCATTATCATTGCTTTTGGGCATACGGAAGGCGTCAATTATTTTATTGAAAGCATTGGTATCTTCATCCACCAAATAGAGTAGCTTCTTTTTGTAGGCTTGGCCTTTCTCAGCCCATTGGGAGAAGAATTCCCAGCGATCGTCCCACCCCGCTTTGTGCCCCGACAAATTGGCCACCATAGTGCCCAGTGAAACACCCAAGGCACCTACATAGGCACTAATGGAGCCTCCCCCCGGGGCCATGGATTCGGAGGCAGTTTCGTCGGCAAAATCGGAAACGGTAAAATCGACCAGTTTCTTGGTTCCATCTTTCAAGAGGTATTCGATGATTTTTTCTTCAGGTTTGAAAGGCTTTAAATCATCCAATCCCAATGATTTGACCGCAATCTTTATTTTTTCGCTTTCAGAAATGCCCAATGAACGTTCTTGTTTTCTCAAAAAGAAATCTGCGGCATCCAATAACGCTTTCAGGGGTACCAATCCCACCAATTCCGAACCTGTTACCCGGAGGCCCCTCTCCGTTGCAGACTTACAGCTTTCATCAAAAACCTCGTGCATGGAGGTAATGGAAATATTGGTAAGGTTGTACGAAATTTGTGCAATCCCATATTCCTCAATGTACCAACCGATGCCCTTGACGGCTTTCAACTTTCCGGGAATCCTAATGGGGTTGCCATCGGTATCCAAAACAGCTTTTCCGGTAATAGGATTTCCCTCCCTTTTGGTGCGTCCTGCTTCGCGGATGTCGAAAGCAATGGCATTGGCCCGCCGTGTGGAGGTGCTGTTAAGATTCACATTATACGCAATGAGGAAATCCCGTGCCGAAATGGCTATGGCGCCAGTTTTTGCAACTTGATTGCTAAATTTTGAAGGTCCAAAATCAGGTTTCCAAGCTGGATCGGAAAGTTTTTTGGGTAATCCTTCGTATTCCCCTGCCCGACAATTGGCAAGGTTTTTCCGTTTTTCTTCCGAGGCAGCTTTCTCGTAGTAGTAGCCAGGAATACCAAGTTCTTTGCCTACCCGTTCCCCAAGTTGATGGGCATAGGAAGCGGTTTCTTCCAAAGAAATATTCGCAATGGGAACTAAAGGGCAAACATCGGTAGCTCCAAATCGGGGATGGGCCCCACTGTGTTTGCTCATATCGATAAGCTGTGATGCCTTTTTAATCAGTAAAAAAGCGGCCTCTATAACAGGTTCGGGTTCCCCAACAAACGTAATGACGGTACGATTGGTGGCCTTACCAGGGTCGACATCCAGAAGTTTGACTCCCTCTACCGTTTCCACCACTTGGGCTATAGCATTTATTTTGGCCATATCCCGCCCTTCACTGATGTTTGGGACGCATTCTATTAGCTTTTTTTGCATGGTTTCGTTTTACTTTTTTATCGTATTGTAGTACAGAATTTATAGGACTCTACCCTTTAATATCACTTGATCAATGTTCATGTTTCCAAAAGAATAGGGTAGGTAACCGTAGGACGGAATTTCTTTGGTAATCATCACATTGGCAATTTTTCCGCGAGTGATGGTCCCAAGGGTATCGCTAAGACCCATGGCATAAGCCCCGTTCAGGGTAGCGGCATTGATGGCCTCCTCGGGGGTCAACTTCATTTTAATGCAAGCAGCAGCAACCACAAAGTTCATGTTGCCCGTAGGTGAGGAACCGGGATTATAATCGGTTGCCAGAGCCAAAGGCAACCCTGAATCTATCAATTGGCGACCCGGGGTGTAGGGGATCCCCAAAAAGAAGGAACAAGCGGGCAATGCCACGGGCATGGTTTCCGATCCTATTAATGCATCTAGATCGGCTTGGGTCAGTACTTCCAGATGATCTACCGACAGGGCTTTGTGTTTAACGCCTGCTGCCACACCTCCTATGGACTTGAATTGATTGACGTGAATTTTTGGGACCAGGCCGTATTTTTTTCCTTCGGAAAGGACTCGTTCTGTGTCTTCAACAGAAAAGTATCCGTCTTCACAAAAGATGTCGATGTAATCAGCCAAGTTTTCTTCAGCAATCCTTGGAAGCATCTCATGGCATACCACATCCAAATAGCGCTCTTTTTTTTCTCTGAACTCACTAGGAACGGCATGGGCACCTAGGAAAGTTGTTTTAATGGCAACAGGGTATTTTTTGGCCAATTTCCTAGCGACGCGTAACATTTTCAATTCCGATTCCACGGTTAGCCCGTAACCACTTTTAATTTCAATGGCACCGGTTCCCATGTCAACTACTTCTTCCAACCGCTTGAAAGATTGTTCGAATAGGGATTTTTCTGTGGTTTGCTGCAATTTTTGAGCACTGTTCAGAATTCCACCGCCACGTTTGGCAATCTCTTGATAACTCAATCCCTTGATCCGATCGATAAATTCCTGCTCTCGGTTTCCCGCATAGACCAAATGGGTATGACTGTCGCACCAAGTTGGCATCACGATGCGCCCGGTACAATCGATAATTCGAGAGAAGGTTCCTTTGGGAGGTTGCTCCATAGTGCCGTAATCCTCTATGAGTCCTTTATTGAGCAAGAGCCAAGCATTCCTAAGAATGGGCAAGTGTTGCATTTCAGCACCACGGAGCTTTTGGGGTGGTTGGTCCCGGACTTGAAGCAGTTCCTGAATGTTTATTAACAAAACTTTCATCGTCCAAAGATAGCAAACCTGATGAGGATTTTATACTTTTAATGCAGCAAAAAGGTAGGCTATGCAACTAAAAAAAATTGGGGTAAATACCCTCTGTGCCCATGTTGGTGAAATTAAGGACGAACAATTTCACGGCGCCATTTCTCCACTCTATATGTCTAGTTCCTACGCCTATGAGGACGTTGATGTAAAACGATACCCCCGGTATTACAATACCCCCAATCAAGAAGCCCTTGGGAAGAAGATTGCTGCTTTGGAACATTGTGAGGCTGGGATGGTATTTGGAAGTGGTATGGCTGCAATCAGCACGGCATTATTAGCGTTTTTAAAACAAGGGGATCATGTGGTGGTGCAAAAAACCATTTATGGAGGGGCCTATAATTTCATAACCAAAGAATTTCCAAAATACGGCATCGATTTCGATTTCACAGACGGGTTCAATGAAAATGATTTTCGTTCCAAAATCAAAAGCAATACCAAGGTCATTTACATTGAAACCCCTTCAAACCCCTTGATGGAATTAACCGATTTGGAAATGATATCAGAAATTGCAAAAGAGCACCAACTCATTTCAATGATTGACAACACGTTTGCCTCTCCTATCAACCAAAATCCGGGCGATTTTGGCATCGATATCATGATTCATAGCGCCACCAAGTATATGGGCGGACATAGTGATATTTGCGCAGGCGCCATTGCAACTTCAAAAGAATACATGAATATCATTTGGCAGGAGGGTATTAATTTGGGGGGTAGTTTGAGCGATTATACCGTATGGTTGTTGGAACGAAGCATGAAAACCATGGGGTTGCGGGTGAAGGCACACAACCGAAATGCGAAAAAGGTCGCTAAATGGCTCGTCACTCATCCTTTGATTAAAAAAGTACATTATCCAGGTTTGCGAACTCATCCTGATTATGCGTTGGCAAAAAAACAGATGAAGGGCTACACCGGCATGTTATCTTTTGAATTGATTCCGACCATCGATGCCGACGCTTTTGTGAAAGCCTTGATTTTGATCAAACCTTCCATGAGTCTGGCAGGGGTCGAATCGACCATAGTGTCGCCCGCCAAAACTTCCCATGCATTACTTTCCAAAGAAGAACGTCTGCAACGTGGAATTGAAGATGGGTTGCTTAGGCTTTCTGTGGGCATTGAAGATAAAAAAGATTTGATTGCCGATTTGGAACAGGCTTTCGAGTCGGTTTCAAAAAAACAACTACAAAATAAATAGTATGAAGTTAGACATTTTGGCTGTTGGGGCCCATCCCGATGACGTGGAAATGAGTTGTGGAGCAACCCTAGCCAAAGAGATTTCCTTGGGAAGGAAGGTGGGGATATTGGATTTGACCCGTGGTGAATTGGGGACCCGAGGCAGTGCCGAAATTAGGGATGAAGAAGCCAAAGCCGCAGGTGCTATTTTGGGGGTAAGTTTTCGCCATAATTTGGAATTTGCGGATGGTTTTTTTGAGAACAATGCCGTCACACAGTTGGAAATCATCAAAATACTTCGAAAGTATCGCCCGGAAATAGTTCTCTGCAATGCCGTGGATGATCGTCATATCGACCATGGTAAAGGGAGCCGCTTGGTTAGTGAGTCTTGCTTTTTGAGTGGTTTGCCTAAAATAGAAACCCTTCACGAAGGAAATCATCAAAAAGCATGGCGACCAAAGCAAGTGTACCACTACATTCAATGGAAGGATTTAAAACCAGATTTCGTTGTGGACGTTACGGGCTATATGGAAACCAAACTGAAGGCTGTTTTTGCATATAAAAGTCAGTTTTATGATCCAAACAGCAACGAACCCGATACTCCGATATCTTCCAAGAATACCATGGAAAGTTTGAGTTACCGGAACCGCGATTTGGGAAGGCTTATTGGAACCGAATACGGAGAGGGATTTACGGTGGAACGCTACCCAGCGGTGAATTCGTTGGGCGATTTGATATAATTTTTTAAAAGTATTGTGCAGGGAAGCATTTTGAATTATATTTGCACCCGCTTCTGAAGCAAATTAACACGGTGGTTGTAGCTCAGTTGGTTAGAGCGTCGGATTGTGGTTCCGAAGGTCGCCGGTTCGAGACCGGTCTTCCACCCCAAAAGCCCTCAACAAAAGTTGGGGGTTTTTTTGTTATTTCAATTTGTCCGCCGTGATTCTTTGGTCCCTGTTGGCCACTTCCCAAGCCGTCTGGAAAATTAACTTTACCCGTTTGGCCATCAATTCATAATCAATCTTATCGGGGGTGTCTGTAGGCTGGTGGTAGTCTTCATGGACTCCATTGAAATAAAAAATGATAGGAATGTTGTTCTTAGCAAAATTGTAATGGTCGCTTCGGTAGTAAAATCGGTTGGGATCGTTGTCGTCATTAAAGGTATAGTCCAATTCCAAATGGGCGTAAGTCTCATTTATTTCTTCTGAAAGGTCGTGCAACTCCTGACTTAATTTATCGCTTCCTATAAGGTAGATGTAATTGGGGTTGTCCTTTTTATTGGGGTCGATACGCCCCACCATATCGGTGTTGAGGTCGCAAACGGTATTTTCCAGAGGAAATATTGGATGTTCTGTATAATAGCGCGAACCATACAGTCCAATTTCTTCACCGGTAACGTGCAAGAAGAGGATGGACCTTTTTGGGCCATTCCCATTTTTTACTGCTTTTTGAAAGGCTTGCGCCATTTCCAAGAGGCTTACCGTTCCGCTACCGTCATCGTCTGCTCCATTGTATACCAGCCCATCTTTCATGCCCACATGGTCGTAGTGGGCGGAGAGTATCACAATTTCGTTGGGTTTTTCACTTCCTTTGATGAAAGCGACTACATTTTCAGAAGCCTTAGGGTTTTTCATTCTGTTGAAATACTCCGCTGGAATGGTTTGAAAATAGTTGCCTTCACCTATGGGCGATGCAATGCCTTCATTCTCATAAAAGTTTTTCAAATATTCCGCTGCCATTTTCTGTCCGGGCTCTCCCGTCATTCTTCCTTGCATATCATCACTGGCAAGTTGGTAAAGATGCGTTTTCAAATCTTCTGCAGTAATGGTATTGGCATAGTCGATTCGAGTCATCATTTTGACATCCGGCATACTACTCTGTGCGGTATGGCAGGAAACAAAACTAATAGTCACAATTCCAAGTAAAAGATATTTCATATTGGTAAAAATGAATTTCGGTTATAAAGATACAGATTGCAGTAGATGGTATTCACAAAAAAATGTGAAAAGTAGGAGGGATTCAGGTATTTTGATTTGTCTAACAATTCACTCTTAAAATTAAACAAAAAGTTAAAATTTTATTAAAGACAAATAAGTAGGTAGTAATCTGACATCTAAAATTGTTTAAACATCAGTTATTAACTTTAAACAAAACCAGCTATGAAAAGAACATTATTGCCTTTCGTTTTTTTAATGTTTCCTGTCTTGGTGTTTTCCCAAGCTAGGGTTCAAGTAATCCACAATTCTGCCGACGCCGCAGCTGCGGAAGTAGATGTCTATTTGGACGATGTATTGGCGGTGGACAACTTTGCATTTCGTACGGCTACCCCATTCATTGATTTTCCTGCCGATGTGGAGGTGGTTATTGGCATTGCACCACCCAATAGTTCGAGTGCTTCCGATGCCATTGCCACATTCCCTGTAACACTTATGGATGGCGAAACCTATGTGGTGGTCGCCGATGGAATTGTGAGTCTCACTGGCTACGATCCTGCACCTCCATTTGGTCTGGAAGTATATCCTATGGGCCGCGAAGCTGCAACAACAGGAACGAATACAGATGTATTGGTGCATCACGGTTCTACCGATGCCCCCACCGTGGACGTGGCGGAAGTTGGTGTTGGGGCCGGCACCATTGTAGACGACTTAGCCTACACCGATTTCCAAGGCTACCTAGAATTGCCAACCAATGATTACACCTTAGAAATCCAAGATGCTTCAGGGACAACAGCAGTGGCTCAATTTTCTGCACCCTTAAGCACTTTGGGACTGGATGGGGCTGCATTGGTAGTGGTGGCCTCTGGTTTTTTGGATCCATCCAATAATAGCGATGGACCCGCTTTTGGATTGTGGGTAGCATTGCCCTCAGGTGGGGATATGGTGGAATTGCCTCCAGTACCTCTAAGTGTCCAGGAAAACATCCGGAATGCCTTCGCCGTATATCCAAACCCTGTAGAAAACACCCTGACAATTCAGGGACTAGAAGTTGGGAATTTTGGTATGACGGTAATTGATATGCAAGGAAGAATCATCCTTACCCAAAATAACATTAATGAATCATTCCAATTGGATGTTTCAAGTTTGGCACAAGGAATCTATAATGTAACTATACAGGTAGGAAATCAGTCTGTGGTAAAACGATTTATTAAGCGATAGGATTGTTGATAGGAAGCTTTCGAAAGGGCTCGTCATACGGCGAGCCCTTTTTATGATTCATGTTTCACTAAAAATTTAACAAACCATTAGGGACCTTTTTTGCACATTCAAAATATCTTTAGGCCTTTAAAAATCAAAATGATCCGGAAATCAGTAAAATTCCTTTTTTCATTGCTCATGGTATTTAGCATTTTAGCTCCCATGGCAGTTTCCTATTTACAGGTGAAGGAAAAAACTTCTTATTCCTTGGTCGATGCTCCTGAAAAGGAGCCCTCGCAAGAAAGCCAAAAAGAATTAGCAAAGGAAAAGGCTGAAAAGGACTGGATTGTGTTGGATTTTTCGACTTCATTTTGGGGTTCTTCGGAACCCAATGGCTTAAATGCCAAGTATCTTTTGGTTCAGAGTGTGAACTTGCCAAGCATACTGCCTCCGCCTCCCGAATACAGGGCATAATTCCATTTATTTTAAAATTATTTCTAAATCTTTTCCCGTTCGGGAAACAAATTCATTGTTATGTTTAAAAATTTGAAAAAAGACATACCGGCAAGTATTGTGGTATTTTTTGTTGCCCTGCCCTTGTGTTTGGGAATAGCATTGGCAAGTGGGGCGCCACTGTTCTCAGGACTTATCGCAGGGATTGTTGGAGGAATCCTTGTGGGTTCCCTAAGTGGTTCACAGATTGGCGTTAGTGGTCCAGCCGCTGGATTGGCTGCCATAGTTTTAGGAGCCATTGCTACTTTGGGCAGTTTTGAGAACTTTCTCTTGGCTGTGGTATTGGGAGGTGCCATTCAAATACTATTGGGGATCCTCCGTGCCGGAATTATCGGCTATTATTTTCCTTCTTCGGTCATCAAAGGAATGTTGACGGGTATTGGAATCATTATTATTTTCAAACAAATTCCGCATTTCTTTGGATATGATGCCGATCCTGAAGGCGATTTTGCGTTCTTCCAAGTAGATGGGCAAAACACTTTTTCGGAAATCATTAATTCCCTCAATTTTGTGAGTCTTGGTTCTACCCTTGTAGCCGCCATAGGTTTGGGGGTTTTGATTCTTTGGGAGAAAGTGATGGCCAAACGTTTCAAACTATTCCAACTCATTCAGGGGCCCTTGGTTGCTGTGGTATTGGGTATTTTGTATTTCACCTTCACCCAAGGATCTGATTGGGGCATTGCATCAAAAAACTTGGTCCAAGTCCCCATTCCAGAAAATGCAGCTTCTTTTTTGGGGCAATTCAGCTTTCCCAATTTTAGTGCCATAACAAGCCCAGACATTTGGATTACGGCCTTTACAATTGCCTTGGTTGCAAGTTTGGAAACTTTGCTTTGCGTGGAAGCTACCGATAAGTTGGATCCCGAGAAACGGGTTACCCCTACCAACCGTGAATTACTGGCCCAAGGTACCGGAAACATTGTTTCGGGACTTATAGGGGGGTTACCTATCACCCAAGTTATTGTAAGGAGTTCGGCCAATGTCCAGTCGGGAGGGAAAACCAAAATGTCGGCCATCATTCATGGGTTCCTTTTGTTGATTTCCGTAATTTTGATTCCAAGACTATTGAACATGATTCCTTTATCGGTTTTGGCATCGGTTTTATTGGTGGTTGGATATAAATTGGCGAAACCTTCCTTGTTCAAAAAAATGTATCAAATGGGCTGGAAACAATTTGTTCCCTTCGTGGTCACCGTAGTAGGCATCGTATTTACCGATTTGCTGGTTGGGATTGGTTTGGGATTGATTGTTGGGATTGTAGTGATCCTGATTAAAAGTTACCAGAATTCACATTTCTTGCATATTGAAGCTGTTGAAAACGGCGTTTCCAAGGTGAAAATGGCCCTTGCCGAAGAAGTTACCTTTATCAATAAAGGTGCCATCCTAAAGGAATTGGACGCCCTAAGCGAGGGTACGCATTTGGAACTCGATGTACGGAAAACCCGCTACTTGGACAACGACATCGTGGAAATTTTGGAAGATTTTTCCGAAAAGGCTCGAAATCGGAATATTACCATTAAATTGATTTCCGAAAGGGGCACTGTGGAAAATCCTTCCAGCTTTATCGAATTTTTCAAACTAAGACCAAAATCAGCATAAAAACACACCCATGAAAGCACATACACAAGAAACACAAGCTACGATGACCCCTCAGAAAGCACTAAATTTTTTGAAGGAGGGAAATCTTCGTTTTCAAAATAATCTGAAGGCCAACCGCAATTTATTGCAGCAGGTCAACGAAACTGCCGAAGGACAGTTTCCCTTTGCAACCATCCTTAGCTGTATCGACTCGAGGGTTTCGGCCGAATTGGTGTTCGACCAAGGTTTGGGAGACATCTTCAGCATTCGGATTGCCGGAAACTTCGTAAACCAGGATATTCTGGGAAGTATGGAGTTTGCCTGTAAACTAGCAGGTACCAAATTGATCGTGGTACTGGGGCACACCAGTTGCGGTGCCGTAAAAGGCGCCTGCGACCATGCCCGCATGGGTAACCTTACGGCGCTCATTAATAAAATTGAACCTGCCGTATATGCAGTGGAACAGCCCAAGGGAAAGGAACTTCGAAACTCTTCCAATACCGAATTTGTAGATGCCGTGGCCGAAAAGAACGTGGAAATGACCCTTGAAAACATCCGCAGCCAAAGCGTCATCCTGAAGGAGATGGAGGAAAAAGGGGAAATCCAAATCGTCGGGGCCATGTACGACCTTAGCAATGGTTCGGTAACGTTTTACGAATAAATACTTAATGCATGATCCTTAAAGCCCCAGATATTTTGGGGCTTTTTTTATGTATTTATAAAATTACAAGGCAGGCTTCTGGGTTTGCCGTATTTTTGCGGGAGAAATGCTTTTATGAAACCAAAGACAAAAGTAGTTATCATTGGTGCCGGATTTGGCGGCATTACCCTCGCCAAAAAGTTGAGCAAAAAATACTTCGACGTACTCATCATAGACCGGAACAATTTCCACAACTTCCAACCCCTAATGTACCAAGTGGCGACAGGTGGATTGGAGCCATACAGTATTGCATACCCTATTCGTCGTATCTTCAGGGAATACCGAAACGTTAGTTTTCGAATGGCCGAAGTGGTTTCGGTAGAGACCACTTCAAAAAAAGTAATTACCTCCATCGGGGAGCTCTCTTACGATGTCTTGGTGGTGGCAACCGGGAGTGAAAGCAATTATTTTAAGTTCGAATCGATCAAAAATCAGTTGCTTACCCTCAAGACCATTCCTGATGCCCTGAACATTCGCAGTTATATTTTTCAGAATTTGGAAAAGGCATTGTACCATTCCCGCGAGGAGGTTCCCGAAATACTGAACGTGGCCATTGTGGGAGGCGGCCCGGCAGGCGTGGAAATGGCCGGCGCCATCGCCGAGATGAAAAAATACGTCATCCCAAGGGATTTTCCCGAATTGAATACACAATACATGAACATCAATTTGTACGAGGCAGGAGACCGATTGATGAAAACCATGTCGGAACAGGCTTCCTCCAAAACCCTTCAATACTTGCAGGAATTAGGAGTAACGGTATTTCTGAACGCAAGGGTTAATGGTTATGACGGAAGTGAACTTACCCTGGAAAATGGGAATGCTTTCCATACCGATACCGTTTTATGGACGGCGGGGGTGAAGGGCGCTCCTATTGCGGGGCTCGGAGAAAATTGCTTGATGGGCGGAAATCGCGTCATGGTGGATGCTTTCAACCAAGTGAAGGAACACGAACACGTTTTTGCCATTGGCGATGTTGCTGGACAAGTAACCGAGGAAACTCCAAGGGGGTTGCCCATGTTGGCTCCCGTGGCTCAGCAGCAAGCAAAACATTTGGCTAAGAATTTAAAAAATCAGGTTTTAGGAAAACCCATGGAACGGTTTTCTTATAAGGATAAGGGGACTATGGCGACCATTGGTAGGAAAAAAGCGGTAGTCGATTTGCCCAAATTCAAGTTTCAGGGAAGTTTTGCGTGGGTGGTTTGGATGTTGGTGCACATTTTGTCTTTGGTAGGATTCCGAAACAAGTTCATTGCTTTTTTGGATTGGATGTCCAACTACCTTACTTACGATCGTCCATTGGGGTTGATCATTAGGCAGTTTAAAAGGGAAAATGATTAGAAATCGAACCCTATTCCGAAGGAAAAACGCATTCCTTCTTCCGATGCGAATAGGCTTAGTCGTCCTGTTAGCATATCGGCACCCTCTACCAATAACCCCCCGCCATAGGAGGTGTTGAAACGGCTTTGGTTGTGGCTTGGGTCCAAAACAAAGCGGTCGTCAATCCAAACCTTTCCATAATCAAAACCACTGTAAATACCCAGGGTAATAGGCACGAGGGCCGTTTTGATGCGACTGAAACTATACCGAACATCCACATTCTGGTAAAAGGAATTTTTCCCGGTAAAACGTTGGTTGCGGTAACCCCTAAGCCCATCATCTGCGCCTATGGTTGCTGCTTGGTAAAACTCATAATCATCGCCCAAAGTCCATCTCCCCTTGATTTTGGTCGCAAAGACCAATCGCCCATCCGGACTTATTTTTTGGATGAAGGTAAGCGAGGGAATTACAAAACCAAATTGATTGCTGTTTTTTAGGTTTTTGATAAAACCACCTTCGATGGATGCCTCCAATCCCAAAGTGGGATACGCTTCATTGTCTTGATTCTTAAAATGGTAGTTCAGGGTGCTTTTCAAAAAGTCATTGGAGCCAAAAACTGAGGCCTCTTCGGTCAATATTGTCGCTAAAAAGCGATCTGGGGTTCGGTCTACTTCAACACTTTCAAAACCCACACTCAAAATAACTTCCGCGCCATCGAACCCTTTCCACGACAGGGAAGGAGTGAATTCCATGTGCTGCTGGCGAATTCGATTGAAATCCGAATCCACATCGAAGGCATCATCTTCTGCCTCGTTTGGGGTGCTGTTCCCATAACCAAAGAAATTCCCTACATAGGTATCTGAAGTAATCCTCGCTTTGAAACCCAAATTGAGGGGAAACGGAAGGTGGGCAAAAACCCCCTGATAGGTTGCGTCAAAACCTTCTGTGGCAAAATAATATTCCGCTCTTAACGTATGCTTGGAAGTAAAGGGATTTCGTTCAAATCCGTACACGGTATAGGTGTCCAAAATTCCCAATCGAAAACCGTCATCTGGATTGCTGCCAATGGATGGCACCAGTTGGTTGGTATTGGTTTTGAGTTTCTTGTAGTCATAATTATTGGTTTCGTAATCATCCCGAAGCCTGATACTTGCACTGCGAGCCTTACTTATATCGTTAGGCTTGGATTGGTAATCGTAAAGGATCACATTTTTACCTTCAGGGATGTTGTAGACATCGTTATTTTGCCCGCCAACCAATCGAATTTTAATTTTTTTACTTTTTCCATTCAAGGTAAAGGTATCGTCATCATCCAACCCATACAACCACAATTCCTTGGTTTCCGATGGATGGTAAGTGCGCTCATGAAACTTGTCCTTTAGCATCCCGTCCTTAATGCGGTACACCTCCACGGTAACGTTCCCATTTTCATGCGCTGTAATTACAAAAGCATCATCCTTATCGGTTCCAGTGATGACCCCCAATTTGCTTACAAGCTTATAATAGCGGTCCGAAATAGCTTGTAAATTTTTCCTCCGGGATTTAAGCATGTCCTTAATTTCTTCCACGGTGGCATCGCTGACTTCCTTTGGAAGGTTTAGAAAAGCTTTCTCGATGACTTCATCGGTGAGTCCTTCTTGCATCCGTACCACTTGTTGGTCCCATACTTCCTTGGGGGTATCGCCCAAAAAGGCCATGTCCAATGGATAGGGTTCCAAATTCATCCCTTTAACATCTTTCAAGTCTCCACTGTATTTTCGCAACAACCGGGCACCTGGGGTTAGGGCGGTGACGGCACCCAAGAGTACCCCATCAGACATCCTTGAGAATGCCTGGTCGCGATCCCTTGGCAGCGGACGGTATACTTTTTTTCCGTTCTCCTTGAATTCGATCCAGCGCCATTGGTCTTGATGGCGGTCCCAGTCGCCAATAAGCATGTCGAAGAGACGCGCTCGGATGTAGGAGGCCCCGTCAATGGTAAAATCTTCATCCTTGTGTAATTTTTTGAATAAGTCGTAGGTACTGATGATTTTATCCGAATACCCAAAACTTGCCAGGTCTCCATGGCCTTTGGAAGTATGTTCTTCAATCATATAGAGTTCATCCCCAAAATCGCCGGTGTAACCATCCAGTGCTGCCTGCTTCGGGACATAGAACAAACGGGGATTGGTATGGTACACCCCTACAGCATCCGCTAAATCACCAATGACGAATGGCGCATAGGGATGCGCCCCGGTAAATACGTCCAAGACCAAGCTTTCCGTTTTGGTATCGTCAAACTGGCCTTCAATGTATTGATCCCGAAACACGGTACTTTGCAGGTATTGTACTGGTTGTTTTCGCAACGCCCGCATCACGTATTGTGTGCCATTCCGGTCTTTAAGTCGCAACGATTTGGACTGATGCCCACCTCCCTTTCTAACGGGTACCAATCCTCCATAAAGCGTGTCGAGGGAAACGGTTTGGGCCTCTATGGGGGTACTGTAGTATTTTCGGAATCGTTCACCCCAAAGGAATTTATAAAACCCACTCTTTTCCGTTTCGGCAGGCGTGTAAATGGAAGCCGTTACTTTAGGGGGAAACTGAGTTGCAAACTCGATTTTAGCACTGCTTTGGTCTTTGGGCAGGACCTCCTGTTGAAACACTATTTTTGGGTCATTCGCAGAAACAAAAGAAACTTTGGAGCTGCCATCCGTCCTTATGGAAAGGACCCCGAAGCCCGGGGCTCCATAGGAAAACAACCCGCCATGGGTATTTTTGGTGGGGTTGAGTTTGGAACCTGAGCCCGATACAATTTGTGGGAGGTTGTCTTGTACAATGTATTGTAGGTTGTGCTCGTGTCCGGAAACAAAAACCGTTTTTGAGTTTTGTTGTGCCAAGGCAATCAATCGCTTCCGGAACTCATTGTAGTGTTTGTTTTGTAAATCGGAGTTGATGATGCCTCCGCTTTTTCGGATGCTGTTTTTGACAAACCCCAATACGGGTAGCGGCATTTGGTAGTCGCCAAAGGAATACTGACCTCCGTGTGGTCCATTCGAAAACATGGGGTGGTGTACCGCGATGAGCGTGGTTTTTCCTCTGGCTTTTTTGACTTCACTTTCCAACTCCTCAAAAAACCGTTCTCGGGTTTTGATGTCGCAATCGTCGTTCATAGTGGGGTAGCGGTCCCAATTGGTGATGTACCATTGTGAATCGATCACGATCAGCACGATGTCATCGGATAAATCCACGGTTTCAATCGGACATCCATCCTCTGGTAAAAACGCCTCTTTCCCTAATGCCTCTTCAACCATCTTTTCCTGTGTCTTCAATCCTTTAGAACCGCTATACCAATCGTGATTACCCGGGATGAAAATGACTTTACCGGGAAATTGTTTGGCGACTTCCAGTTGGAGGTTCATGGCCAAAAGGGCCTCTTCGTAATGGTCATCCTCTTTTTTGGGAATGCCTTTGGGATAGGCATTATCCCCTAAAAACAGTAGTAGGTCGTCTGCATCGGCCTCCTTGCCATAATTGGCCAAGGTCTGAAGCGCAGGGGAAGCTCCGCCATCATGGGCCTTCCCTGCATCACCAATGAGAAACACGTTCACAGCACCATCTCCCTCCACCAAGGGAGAGGATGGCTTATAGCTGTTCGCTCGGTCACTGATTTGAAGTTCATAGGAAGCACACCCTCCTAAAAGGAAAAGCAGCAAGAGTCCATATGTTTTACGGAACGGATGCACGAATTAGTTATTCCACAACCTCCAGATCCTTGATGGTAAACAGACGGTTGGATTGGTCGAGGTTCAAGTTGATCTCTGCTAGAATGGCTTTCATGCCACTGGCTCCTTGCAATTCTTCCACATCGACCACTTCGATATTGGAACCGATGTACTTTTTGGATTGTAAAAACTCCAAATACTTTAGGTATTCGCGTTCGATCAAGCGGTTGGAAAACACGATGCACAATTTCTGCGGTTGAGCCAGTCGTACTTCACTGTTTTTGATGCGGGCTTTGTCGATGCGTTTCTTGATCATTTCATAACGCACATTATACGCCCCATCCACATCAAATTGTTTTTCATCGATACGATAGCGGATGGTGATGGGCACGTCGTACACAAAGATCATCGAGGCTACCTGCAACTGTATGGGAAATTGTTCCTGGTTTTGGTAAAATAGGGCTTCCATTTCACACATCACCTGCAGTTGCCAAAGGCGAAGGTTATACAGGTCGGTAATGTGGTAAGTTTCTTGTTGGGTAATCGATTGCCCCACATACATATTGTGTTCTACCCCATCGGTTTTGTACTTTTCAAAATAGTGGGGAAATATTTCCTGGGCCAATAACTGTTTGGCCTCAATAAACTCGGACAGTTCATTGTTGATGGCATCCACGGTTTCGTCATACATTTTACGGGCTTCGTAAATGGATTGGGTGTCGTGGTCAAATTTCTTGAAGAAGGTATTGAGGGCCGTAAGATTGCCTTGGGTTTCCTTTAGATGCTGAAAAAGGGGCAGCAATTCCTTCTGGAAAAAATTTTGGGTATGCTGTTCCGTGTTGCTGTGGAAGCCTTTTTTCAGTTTGGTGAGGTGCTGATCGATGTGAAACACCAACTGCTCATAGTAGGGTAATTCCTTTTCCGAAATCAGGGTCATCAGGATGTCACGGCTTAGGTTTAGCTGTTGCATCAAATCCTTTTGAATGGCATCGTTTCGCGCATCGGAGGAACCTTTGATGTCTATTTGTCCATAGAGCGGGAGCACATTTTGGAAAGTAATTTCATGGAAGGTAGGTTGTTTGCCTTGTTGGGTAACTTGAAGGTACCGCAAGGCTTCCTCCTGAAAGCGCCATTCTACCGAAGGGTGAATGGATGTACATTCCCGCTGGATGATGGCACTTACCTGGTTTTCAAACTCCTCGTGGGTTCTTCGTGCATAACTCTGGATGAACGGAATGATGGGTTCCAGTTTCAGTAGGTTGATGGCATTGAGTTGGTTCTTTATCTTGGAGGCGACCTCTACCACAATGGAAAACTCTTCGTTCACGTGGATGGGCAATAGAATGACACTTTTAATCCCTTGCTCCGTCAACATATTGCTTAGATGATTTCCTCCACTTCCTTGATGGTAGCTCTCCACGCTCGACAGGACCACCGGTTTTCGAATTTGGAACAATTGGTCCTCCACAAAATCGCAGGCATACTCCTTACAGGGAATGGATTGCTGCGGCCCGATGGAGATGCTCAGGATGCTATCCTTGTAGCTGGGTAGTATTTGGTTGTTCCGAACCTGATAACTGCCTACCCGCAGGTCCTTGTATCCAAAAATATCCTGGATGTCACTTACAATCTTGGCCATGGAAGTTTCCGTATTGGGCTGGATGAGGTGGGTTTTGAACAGATCGATCTGCTCGTCCTTGCTCACGTCGATGAGGTTCAGGATGCCAAATCCTTCAATGGTCCAGGAGCCCTCTGGGAAGTATTTTGCCCAGTTTTGGGGATTGTAGGGATCGGCCATCAGTTCGTCAAAGATGGTCTCGGTGATCTCGATGGCGCTTTCGTTGGGATACAGATCGATGAAATCGGCATTGAAGGTAGCACGATAGGTTTTTTCATTGCCGTCCTTTTGCAGCACCTTCACATGAATGGGCCTGGAAAGGTCGATCTGGTACTGATAGTGTCGGGCCAATACAATGGCGTAAGCCAAGAAGTTGAAATCGTATCCGTCTTCCACAAACAGGTTCCAAATGTCTTCGTCCACATTGCTTTGGGCATTGGCACGGATGTTCTTTAAACGATCGCTTTCGTAGAAAATGATGTTGGAAAATGGAAAGACCGCGACCTTGATTTCGTTTAAGGTGAGGGCGGGGGGGAAGAGGCAGGCCATCAACTCGTCGATTTGTTTTTTGTGTTTGTCGAAAGCCTTTTGGGTATGATATCCCGATTCCAAGGAAGGCTCCTTTTCAAAAAGCTCGAGGGCCTGGGCCACTACTTTTTGGGTGGAGGGATCTGCCGATTTTTGGAGTGCTAGGTAGGTCTCCTTCAACAGACGGAAAGATACCTTGGTGACGAAAGGGCCAGTTTGTAAAAGTGTTTCCATGGTGTGTTAGTTGAGGTGTGACGAATCATAAAAACTGATGATAAAAGCCAAAGCCGATACGACGATGCCTATCATGAAGACCGTATAGGTAATGCGCAATAAACGGTATTTACGTTCCAGCACCAAGCCCAGGTAATAAAGGTCCTTGGTAAGGGAATTGTAAAGGGTCTCTTCGTTGTCGATGAGGTAATCCATGCCCCACTCAAACTCTTCGAGGGACATTTTGTGGAAATTCCCAAAGAACAGGATGTTGGTCTTGTTGGCCTTGATCATTTCCCGGGTAACCGATACGTTGGACACGTTGGGGCGGGTGGAAAGTACCGAAAGCACCACCGAGACCACGCTGAACAGCATCAATATCAGGGTGGGATAGATCAAAAACGAGTTACTGGGGGCATCCAGTTTGGGCACCAGGTTGGACAAGGCCACCGAAATGATGATGGCGTTTACCGATAGCAGGATGTTGGCCTTGGTATCGGCGATGGAGCTGAGGTCGATGTGGTTTTTGAGGGTCACCCGGAACATGGTCTCCACGCCACGGCCCAATTTACGGCTGGCCGGTTTCTTCTTTTCCAACTTAGCCTCCTGTTGCTGCTGTTTTTGGGCGAGGACTTCCTGGTTGTGTTGCTTTCCTGCCGACCAGTGTTCTTGGGCGGAAGGGGTGTAAAAAGTATGGTTTTGGAAGAAATCGTTGTTCTGTTCCAACCATTGTTTTTTGGTAAGGTCGGTGCCCTTTTTGGCCACCAACTCTTGCCGCAGGGCTTCCGAAAGGTCAAAATAGGCGTAGGAAGCCACGTGGCCACAATCGGCGTCCTTCATGATCTTTTCCAGGAGCGTGGTGGGCTGTACCGCCATTTGGGTGACACGAATCAATCGGATAATGGTATCGATCTGCTCTTGGGGCAATTGCTGCTCTTGGAGGTAGGCCTGTGCAATTTCGGCACTGTGGGCTTCGTGGTTTTCATCGGAATGGATAAAGCCGGTGTCGTGGAACCAAGCGGCCAATTGCAGCAAGGCCTTGTCGGTAGGGCTACAGTCTTCGAGGCGGGCCAATTCGGTGACCTGCCCCACGACGCGGTGGGTGTGGGCGAGGTTGTGATAGGTATTTTCCTTAGGGAGCTGTTCCCGAAGCAGTTGCGTAACGTACTGCGCTGCTTTTTCCACCAATGTTTCCATAAATGTAAAAGTACGGAAAAAAAGGATTGGTAGTGTGTTGGGAGTTGCGGGTCCCCCTCCGTCCTTCGGACACCTCCCCCCGAGGGGGAGGCAGCTTTTTATGCAGTGTCACTTCGAGTGGCCCGCCTGGAGGCGGGCTGTATCGAGAAGTCTTTTGACTGAACGGCCAGCCTGTTCTCGATACACCTCGTTACACTCGGCACTCGAACTGACAGCGGCCTGTTATTGCTGGCTTGACCCGGAATCCATGATGCATGTTTCATGTATGTTCTTTTTCCCATTGCCGGAAAAAGAACCAAAAAGGTCTAGCGCTGCACCTGCTTGTTTTACTCGCACAGTTATATGGGATAATTTGGTGCTCGTGAATCTTCGATTTCCCGCCATGCCCTTGGTTCGCAAGAAACGGAAACTCGCCCCTTGGGCTCAAACATCCATTTCTTGTCCTCTCACCTTCGGGCGGCGGGGACCCGAAGTCGCAGCTGAGGCGCAAATTCTTGGGCTTCGCCCGAATAAATAATAGCAATAAACAATAGTTAATAATCAGTACCGCACTAATACCGCCTTTATACCGCCTTTGGTACACCTTTGATACGGATTTGGTAGGGAGTAAGGATGTTTTCCCTTCATTTTCTTTGCATGCCCAAAGAAAACGAAGCAAAAGAAAAGGCACTTTTCTGGTAGGCATTTGCAACAGTGCTTCCGCACTTTGCAACCGGGACCCCTTTCCTAAATTCCCTCCAAGGCTTCGGGAACGGGCCTCACTGCGTTCGGTTTTTTACGGAAAAGGCCCCCTATGCTTACAGAAAAGGGGTTCGGGCTTACGCCCGATTATTTTAAGGCTGAGGCGCGGACTTTCGGGCGTTGCCCGAATAAATAATAACAATAAATAATAATAATAAACAATACTAATGGAGCAATGAAGAATCTCTAAGTTGTAGCCCTCCCGTTAGCTGCCCCCTATGCTTACAGAAAAGGTTTTCGGGCTTCACCCGAATAAATAATAACAATAAACAATTAATAATAACCCCTAAGTGGGCTTTAAGTGGGCTTTAAGTGGGATTAAAGTGGGAGTAAAGTGGGATTAAAGTGGGAGTAAAGTGGGAGTAAATAGGGAGTAAAGTGGGAGTAATGGGTTTTTGAGAGGTTGGACAAAAACGGCACAAAGCGACCAAAAGTGGAAAAAAGTGACCAAAAAGGGAAAAAAGCTGCCAAAAGCGACCAAAAAGGGAAAAAAGTGCCCAAAAGTGGAAAAGATGGTCGAAAAGGGTCGTTTCCGGCGGGGACGGGTTGCGTGAACCAAAAAAAGGGGTATCTTTAAATCTCCCCACGAAACAAACCATAATAAACTACGGTTATCCCCAAGGATGTACCGGATAACCACAATAGAAAACTAGCGTTATCCCTTTTAATTTACTGGGATAACCGTGATAAAATTTGAGATATAACGAGTTGTACACAATTTAAAGAATGAGCAGTTTTTCAGAAAGACAAGGCATTACACCAGAAGGCAAACAGTTGCAACTGGAATACATAGACGATGAACTTCGCAACGGTCTCTGGAACGTTTTCCTAATTGATTTTATTGACACTTTGGACGTCCATTTAGATTTGAGAAAATCCGAATTTAAGAAGTTTGCGGAACTACTATGGCATCATCATTTTAAAGCTCCTATAGATGAAATTCCTTATTACCAAACTGATGCTATACAACATATTCGTAATTATTTCTTTAGAGCGGAATGGTACGAAGTCTATAATTTTATTGAGTTTATTTCTTCAATTATGAGCGGAAATCTGCGTGAATCATTCATGTCTTCAGCAAATGATATCTTGAAAAGAGAATTTTCAGGCTATTTGTTTATTAATGATATTATTGCGCCTATATCGAACGAATTGGAATCAGCGGAAATTACTGAAGCTTTTAATAACACCAAATCATTTACGAGTTTGGACGGGGCAAATATCCATTTATCTAAAGCGCTAGATTTTATTTCAGACAAGAAAAATCCGAATTATAGAAACTCAATTAAAGAATCTATTCAAGCTATAGAGGCAACATGTAGAATCATAACTGGCGAGAATACACTTGGAAAGGCCTTGAAGAATTTGGAAAACAGTGGGATTGACATTAACAATCAACTAAAAGCTGGTTTCGAGAAGATTTATGCATATTCGAACGACAAAGATACTGGTATTAGGCATGCTATCGTAATTTCACCCAAAGAGCCAGATTTTGCGGATGCAAAGTATATGCTAATATCGTGTAGTTCGTTTATCAATTATTTAATCCTCAAGGCTTCTGATAAGGGTCTTAAATTAAATTAAACTGTGTACAACAACGCATAACGGCCCATGGCTCAGTTTGGGCAGATTTTGAGCTTTGGCAATTACAAAAAAGCTATCTTTAATCTGATAAAAACGCACAAGCGGCGCCCACCTCACGCTGATTCGCGCGCTGGCCTTCGGCCACTGCCAACATCCCGCAAGCGGGATTTGTTCTGCCGACTCAGCCGCGAGGATCCGCCACGGGCGCTATACAATACCGTTGTGTGTAATGCAAAGAAAACCGCTAACAAATTGAAAAAATGATATTTAACATCTACTACATTAATTTTCCCAAAGTTTACGAAATCAAAATGATGTTAAGTAATGTCATTGCATTAAGTAAAGAAAAGGAGACTGACGTTAGTAACGGAAAGGAAGTAGATTATCGAGGGAAATTAGGCGTTAATTTTCTTAATCTATTTAACATAGCTGGTGCGTCAATTGATGGAGAAATTGGGCGCAAAAATATTAAATCAGATTCGCAGAAAGTACTTGAAACTTTCGAAATTAAAACAACGAAATCAGTTATTTTAAATGAGATAATTGAAAAAAGCAAACTGATTACAAGTTTTGACAGCAATAAAGAAGGGAGCTTAATAAAAATAGATAATGTCAATCTGACTTTAGAAAATGAACCTGAATTAAGAACTGTTAAACTATTTACAAGTGGTTCTTTTAAGGGAATGAACATACCTGGAGCAAATGGATTTGATATAAATAATTTATTCAATTCTATGTTCAAAGACTACGCCTACAAAATGAAAGGAGTGATAGCGGAAAGTACTGATGAATTATTAGTTAAAATCCCTTTGACTTTTGAGAGCGAATTTGAAAGTTCTTATAGTGTTGATGACTTGTTTATTGGCAAAGTTTCAATTGTTGGATTGTACAAAGGAAAAATTAAAATCGATTCCCTAAAAAATTCCTTAGAGTTTTTTCAAGAAATAGGTACAATGCAGAATATGATTGCTAATAAAGAGGATGAAGTTAAAGAAATTCAAGACAGTCAGTACACAGTAAAAAATGAGAACACAGGTTTTCTATTTGCAAGTTCAAAAGATGCTGACAAAGAATTTCATTATATAGATTTATTAGCAATAATACAGAATGTAGAAATTCCAAATCAATAAACTTATCAATGAGAGAGCAATTACTTTTTTTTGATAAGTTGTACTTCAACTTTTATAAAGCCTTAAAATCAGAAGAAGGCAAAGAAATCATAAGTATCACAGATGGATTACTGAATTTTGATAAAATAAACGAAGTGAATGAAGATATCCAGATTGTAGATATTTCATCTATATCTGGACTTGACAGATTGCAATACAATGCAGAGTTAGTTTTTCCAAAATTTCCTTTCAATACAATTTTCATAGCTGATAAAGAACATAAAAAATTATTTGAGCACGAATTACGATATTGCTTCGAAGATTTTGTTGACATCGATTTAATTGAAGATATACATGTCGAGTACAACGAAGTAGAAAACACTGTGAAATCTAAAAAATTAAAACACAGAAAGATTATAGACCTTGATAGTGATGAAATTGATGATTTTGTTATTTCATTTAAAAATCAAATCTATGGTCACGAAAAATTCAAAGACGATTTCACAGAATTAATAAGAAACTTCAGGGTTTTCAACAAACTGGGAGAACACAAAATATTATCATTGTTCTTGATGGGAGATTCAGGAGTTGGAAAAACAGAAGTAGCAAGGGCAATTCACAAATCACTTGGCGGAAAGAAAAAACTTGCTAAAATTAATTTTGGGAATTACAGCAGTGATAATTCCTTGAATTCATTAATAGGTAGTCCAAGAGGTTATATTGGTAGTGAAGGTGGAGAACTCTTCATTAGAGTAAAAGATTCTGATATTGGAATCATCTTAATAGACGAGTTCGAAAAGTCAAACTCAACTCTTTTTAATTACTTTTTAGACGTTCTCGAAAGCGGAAAAATGGTCAGTTCAATTGCAGAAGAAATTGACTTGAACGGCTTCATTATTATTTTTACTTCTAATATTAGTAAAGACGAATTCCCAAAACGAATCTCACCAGAATTAAGGTCAAGATTTGATTATAAAGGATACTTTATGCCTTTATTTCATAGCCACAAGGAAAAGTTTACAGAATTCAGAATTAAAAACATAATTGAAAAATTCAATAAGAACTTTGATTTTGAACTTCCTAAAGATATTGCAAATGATATTCTGAACCGAATTAATGTAAGCAACTACAAAAATATGAGGGATTTAAATAAAAAAATAAAAGATACATTTGTTAAATCCGTAATGGAATTATTAGTGAAAAATGATGAATAAAGCACTACACACAACATTGACTATTAGCAATTGCTTGTTCTCGCCTACTTTGGAAATTCCGTAGGAACTTCCAATTTGGTGTTTACTTGCAAAGTCAATTGCTAAACCACGCAACTACTCATAGCCGAGACCGTTGGGCAACATTTGAAAAATGACAAAAGAAGAAATAATAGAACATTCGGAAAGAATAATTGAAATAACAAAAAATAACTCTCACGGAGGACTTGTTCAAGCAAGAGAATTTTTAAGAGTTTATGCAGGAGAAGATACGTCTTTTTTTAAAACTCTTTCTCAAATTAATAGCACAGCTTCTGATGCTTTTAAATTTAATAGAGTTCACGGCGTTTTAAGTTCATTTATAGAATTTGTTAAAAGCGGACTTCTTCGTAGTATTTCACTTGAAAGAGAAATCCAAATTGAAACAGTATCTGATTATTTAGAACAAGCGGATGACCTTCTAAAGGATAAAAATGTACATCCAGCAGCACCAGCAGTTATTATTGGAGCCTCACTTGAAGAGTTTTTAAGAAACTGGCTTGAAGATGACGGATTTGACTTAACTACCATTAAAAATAGTCTTGATGCTTATTCAACCGAATTGAGACGACAAAACAAAATAACAAAACAAGATTTAAAGGATATTGTTGCTTGGGGAGGAACAAGAAATGACGCTGCTCACGGACATTGGGATAATGTTAATGACCGAAATAGAATTAAATTAATGCTAGAGGGTGTTAATCTATTTATGAGAAAATACTCTGAATAAAAAACGTTGCCCAACAACGCCTATCCCAAAGCCACGTATTTCGGTAAAAGAAAATCCGTAACTTTAAACAAACATTAAAACACTCCGACAAAACCACGAGGGCGGCACCACGCTACGCTGATTCTCACGTGGCGTAAAACGCCACTGCCGATGCTCGGCCGAACCAGCTGCCCAGTCGCCGCCTTGGGATAGCCGGGGACGTTGGCTGTAACCTAGAAACATAACATTATGAAATGGAACATTGGATTAAATGAAAGACAAGAAATATTAACGTTTGCTCTTTTACTTGAAAATTTCAGTTCTATTTTTTTGTCTGGTCTGCTAGGAATTAAGGATTATCGTGACACAAAATCTTTTGGGAACACGAATATTAGTCTATCATTTAATCAAAAAATTAATCTTCTAATTGATATCGGAGCTCTTGACTCTAATGAAAGAAATAAGTTTCTAACATTTATGGAAATAAGAAATCAATTTATGCATAATCTTGCTGCTGATTCTTATGAATCTTGTTATGCTTTTTTAAAAGGAAAAGAAAAGTTTATTTTAGATAATTATCCGCAAGAAACTACACTGACAAAAGAGGAACAATTAAAAAAAGCAACAGTTGAATTAGCTGATGACATTCTAAAAAAGACAATCGATTTAATTGATAAAGTCAAGGAGAAAATTGAAAAAGAAGTCAAAACCGAATTATTAGAAAAAATGCAACCCATTCTACTTAAAAAAATAGAAGAAATGTCAACGAAAAAATAAAAAAACCGCGATTACTCGCGGTTTTTAGTGACAGACCAGGGAATCGAACCCTGCCACCCTATTAGCTGATTATTTTAGAGAGTTACACACAATCACTTGTCGTTTAGAATCTGTCGGTAGTGATGGTCTGCCAATCAACGAGTGGTAAGTAACATTCAACAACTGTTAGTAAAAACGAAATTCCTAAATGAACACTTACTTTGTATATTAATTCTTTCATACTTTTAGATTTAAATTGATTAAAAAAAATTTCTGACAGAATAACAACTATAATTGTGTGAAACTGCAATGAACTTAAAAAGTCTAAACAACCTAGATTATAAAATTTTTAATTTTACAGAGCAGTTTATAAATTTAATAAAAAAAGGCAACAGCCAACAATGTATAACCGCAATTTGCTGGCGCCAGTTCGCTTCGCTCGTGTCGGCGGACAATTGAACTAGCAAAGAAACACTCCCCTAACTGAAAATAACGTAAATTGTAAAACGCAACTGCGGTTATGCGAGGCCGTTACCAAACAGTTGAAATCCGAACAATGAAACAACTTCTGATTTTAATATTAGCACTTTCAATTTTATCAAGTTGCGACCGAAAAAAGTCTGAAAAAACGCAATCTGAATTTAAACCAGAAACGGAATTAAAAACAGAACTGAAACCGGAACAGAAAAAATTGGACACAACCGTTGTTTATTGGCAAACTGACTTCGATACCATTCGAAAATATCAAGAAGTGCAAATCGGAAATGAAATTCACCAACTTGAATTAAAAACATACTCGTTGAATGACAGCTCAATTGTGCGAATCAACGACTTAAACAAACCAATAATTTATAAAGACATATATCACGATAACGTAACTGAAATAATATTAAAAAAAGGCAATGATGTTATTCTTAAATCTCAAGTCAAAAAAGCGACTTTTAAAGATAGTCTTGACGGAGATTTTTTAAAATATTCAGTGTTGAGAAGTGTGGAATATGATTTTATTCGCTCAAACCGACTTTATTTTAAAGCGGACATTGACGTGCCTGATACTGATTGGGCAGTTGGAGCTGATTTTGCCATTTTTTATCAAACAGAGAAAAAAGGAAAAATTGATTATTGGAATATTAGAGACATTGGATTATAAAAAACCGTTTGGGAACAACGCCTATCCCAAAGGGCGCATTTTGGTGAAAGAAAAATAGTAACTTTATTAAAACTTAAAAACCCTCCGACAAAACCACGGCGCCTTAGTCTTGGGATAACCAGGGCCGTTGTGCATAATTATGAAGAACATCCAGATTTTAGTAATAGTTCTATTTTCAATTGGAGTTTCAGCACAAAATATAACTGAAATTAATTCTGATTTGAAGTTATCTGATTCACTGACTTACGAAACAGAAGTCCGAGTTTATCAAGGTGGCGGAATAACTAATTATTCCTCGCTTTTTAGAATGTTTAAAGACAATTCAGAGAAGTGGAGAGCGGAATTTTATGAGCATTATGCTAAGGTTGAAGGACAAGCGGAATTGCGGACGGAAAAGCGATCACTAAAATCAGAAAATGATATGGAATTTGTTTTTCAAAACTTTATTCGGAGTCATATTTTGGACTTGCCAAACTTGAACCAAATACAATGGAAATTAGTTACTCGTGGAAGTGTAAAAAAAGTAAAAAGGGTTAGTCAAGGAAAAGAAATAGAGGAATATGAGTTAATGGACAAACAGATTGGAATTCTTGATGGAGAAGGATATATAATACAGGTAAAGGGTTGGAATAGAACAAACGAATTTGAATATTCAAATCCAGATGCCTACTTAAAACATTATCCTGAAATTGATGAACTGATCTATATGTGTGAAATTTTAAACACAATCCGCACTGAATTTGGGATATGGGAAAAATAACTAGGCACAACAACGCCTATCCCCAAGCTGCGCATTTTGGCAACAGAAAAACCGTAACTTTAAACAAACCATAAAACTCTCCGCCAAAACCACGGTGGCTTATCAAAACCAAAATCCAATGAAAAAAGTTCATGCCATTAATAGAAGGGCCTCGCTAAAGATGGGTTCCTTGGCAGTATTAGGTTTAGCCATCCCTAATTTTTCATTTGCAAATAAGGGTGCCAATCGATTTTTAAAATTGACTGAAAACAATACCGTGCCCGAGCATTTTCCGAATATTCCACCCGAAATCATAGCAGAGGTCGTGGGCAAATCCCACTTTGATTTGGACCGCGTAAAAGAACTTGTCGACAAACGCCCCGAGCTTTCCAGATCTGTTTGGGAGTGGCGGTTTGGTGATTTTGAATCGGCCATTGGTGCTGCATCGCACGTAGGGCGAAGAGACATAGCATTGTATCTTATGAGCAAAGGCGCACGGCCCACGGTTTTCACTTTTGCAATGTTGGGACATTTTCAGGTCATTAAAGCAATGGTAGAGTCATCTGAAGGAATCCAAGAAGTTACAGGGCCTCACGGAATTAGTCTATTGGACCACGCCCATGCAGGAAGACGAATGAAAGATACGATGACCCATACTGAGATTGAAAACTTGGATAAAACCATAGACTATTTAACCTCTTTAGGGAACGCTGGGGGTGAAAAATATATACCGGTAAGTCCGGAAGAACAAAAAAAATACCTGGGGAATTACAAATATGGTGATGGTGAAAATGAAGGGTTCACCATTGATATCAATATGCGAAAATTGCTTTCCCTGGGCCCCATCGGAGGATTTGGAGGTGCATTGTATAAAATAGGCGAAAATAGATTTACTTACAACGGAGCTCCTTCCGTGATCATAACTTTTGACATTCAAGAGGGGGTGGTGAAAAGCCTTAAACTTTCCGACCCGGATGTTACCATCATCGCAGCGAAAGATTCTTGAAAAATAACGTGCCACACCGAAGTAAAAGTGTCAATCAATGGCTGATTTCCAAGCGGAATAATCCTGTGGATGATTCCACAACGAAATCATAGTCATGACCGGGGTGCTTCTCTATTTTGGAACGGCAATCAATTAAAATCATATCTTTAGGGAAACCAACCTCTGATGATAAAATTCTTTAGAAAAATCCGCCAAAAAATGCTGGCAGGTAATAAATTGAGTAAGTACTTGATTTACGCTATTGGGGAAATTGTACTAGTCGTTATTGGGATTTTGATTGCTATTAGCCTCAATAATTCCAATCAACAAAATGCTTTGGCCAAAAGTGTCGATTTGAAGCTGAATTTGCTTAAAGAATCTATTTATCGGGACAGCCTATCGATGCAAGGGCTCATTGATTACAGTAAAAAGCAAATTAATGAAGCGGAACAATTACTTCAGTTGATGAACAAACCCATGAACGATGCTAATTGCGAAGAATTTATAATCAAATTTTCCAACCACAGTAATATTAGGACCAACATTGCGAACAGGGCCATTTACGATGAAATGGTCAATTCGGGCATTTTTAGTGAGATCAATAATCAAGAGGTTAAATCCCAAATTGCCACCTATTACCAATTATCCAACCACTTTAGCAGCATTATTAGGATCTACGTAACCGATTTTCGGGAGTTTAAAAACAAGATTGCGTTCGATGGCACTATTTCGCGGGCCTACTTCGACCCCAATTCGCAGTATAGTGATATGGAAAGGTGCGAATACCTTAAATCTTTAATGAATGCTGATGAAAAAAGAGTATTGCTTGAAAATTTCATTTACAACGGAATTGATACTTATGAAGAAATCAACATACTGTATTCGGTACTTCTAAATCAAATGGTAACCGGACTTACTAAAAAGCCTGATACCAAATAAAAACAACAAAAGCAGAACAAGACCTATCCCCAAGCGTCGTATTTTGGCAACAGAAAAACCATAACTTTAAACTGACCCTACCGCCCAATGCCCAATGAAACGGCCAAAATTGGGGTTGAATGTGTTGATGGGAACGAGCACCCTGCCAAAAGTATCCAACCTGTTGCACCATTTGTAGTGTGGGGCGTTACGGCTGGAAAGTTGGATTTACCAGAAAAATGTGGCAGTTTAAAAGATTATTTCAATTGTTGAAGGATGTTTGCATAGTACAAATGCCCTATCAAAAATTGTGTATCTTCACCATGGTTGAAATACCCTCCTACATCATAACCAACATTAAACCCCTATGAAAAAAACAATTCTATCCATTTTAATGGCCACTGTTTGGATCAGTATATCAGAGTTTGTTCGAAATGAATTTTTTCTAAAATCCTACTGGTCCCAACATTACGAAGTCATGGGACTAGTATTTCCCTCCGAACCGGTTAACGGCGCCGTATGGGGAATGTGGTCGCTATGCTTTGCCGTTTCCATTTATTTTATCAGTAGAAAATTTGCACTAGGGCCAACCACCTTGCTTTCGTGGTTTGTAGGTTTTGTCTTGATGTGGGTCGTAACAGGCAATATGGGCGTTTTACCTTTTAAGATATTGTATTTTGCCGTACCTTTGAGTGTGCTCGAAACATTTTTGGCTGCTTGGATTATCGTCAAATTTTCAAAAAACAAAACGCTATAAATTAGGTCCAGGGGTTGGTTTATCACGAGGATGATTGCCTTCCTTTCGCTCTTTAAAATACCTTTACCAATGAAGCAACATACCTTTTTAGGACACAGCACACTACAGATCAACAGGATGGGCCTGGGCTGTATGGGCATGTCGGAATTTTACGGCTCTTTTGATGAAAACGAATCCATCAAAACCCTGCACAAGGCCCTGGACCTAGGCGTCAACTTTTTCGATACGGCCGATATGTACGGCTGGGGCGCCAACGAACGCTTGTTGGGAAAAGCCTTCAAAGGACGTTGGGACGATGTGGTGCTGGCTACCAAATTTGCCGTGATGCGTGGCCCCAATGGGGAATTCCTGGGGCTCAATGGAAGTCCGGAATACATTCAGCAGGCCTGTGAACAGAGTTTGCGAAATTTGGGTGTAGAAGCCATCGATCTGTATTACATGCACCGGCAGGACCCCAAGGTGGACATCGAAGAAACCGTGGGCGCTATGGCCGATTTGGTTCGGCAAGGAAAAGTGAAGCACTTGGGCCTTTCCGAAGTAAGTCCGGAAATCTTGCGCCGTGCCCATCACGTACACCCCATTTCGGCACTTCAAACCGAATATTCGTTGTGGAGTCGTGAACCGGAGGAGGCCCTGTTGGACACCTGCCAAGAATTGGGGATTACGTTCGTGGCGTACAGTCCGTTGGGAAGGGGCTTTTTAACCGGGGCCATAAAAAGCCGGGACGATTTGGAAAAAGGCGATTTTAGATTGAACAATCCGCGCTTTACAGAGGAAGCCATGGAACAAAACCTGAAGTTTGTAGCGGTGGTCGATCAAATTGCCCAAAGCAAGGGCATTACCAAAGCCCAAGTGGCCTTGGCCTGGATTTTGGGTAGAAACGATAGCATTACGGCCATTCCCGGAACCCGAAAGATTCACCGCTTGGAGGAAAACTTGGGGGCTCTGAAAGTCGATTTAACGGCCGATGACCTAGCCACCATGGAAGCCCACCTGCCTTCAACTACGGTAGGCAATCGGTATTGAAAAAAATCAAGTGGGTAAACAAGACACCAAAGAACTTAAAAAATGCCTCGAACCTTTCAAAAAGGATCGAGTGGCATTGGTGTGGTGGTTGCGCGATTTTGCCTGGGACCTTTGCCCCGAGGCCAACGAACTGATCTATGACAACTACAATGCGATAGCTTTTGGCTGGAGCCCCACTGAAAAAGTAAGCCATACCGTATGTTCTATTGCCATCATGCGGTCCAACCAAAACATTCACTTTGGATTTTATTGGGGGAGTGAACTAAAAGACCCCAAAAAGTTGTTGTTGGGTAAGGGCAACCAATACCGCTATCTTTTGGTAAAGAACGAGGCGAGCTTTCCCAAAGCCTACGTAACCGAACTGGTGAACGAAGCCTACGTGAATTCCCTTTCAAAAGTAAAGGACAAAAGCCTTTCAGTCAAAGGACAGACCCTTGTAAAATCCATTTCCGAAAAGAAACGGGAGATGAAACCCTAATGCTTTCTTCACCATGAACCCTATTGAACTCCTTGCCACTTCCCTGAACCGCCGTGATGAAATCCCCAACATCGAGTTGGCGGAACGTATTGTGGCAACAAACAATGCAAAAGCCATCCAAGAACTGGTCGACCACCTGAACCACAAAAAACTGCAAAACGACTGCATCAAGGTCTTGTATGAAATAGGGGAGCGGGCTCCTTCCTTGATTGCAGAACACGCTTCGGTATTTCTGGACTTGCTGTCGCACAAGAACAACCGACTCCAATGGGGCGGGATGACTGCCTTGAGCGCCATCACTACTGAAAAAGCGGCTTTTGTGCGTGAGCACTTGGATACCATCATGGCTGCTGCCGATGGGGGATCGGTGATTACCCGTGATCAAGCGGTCAATATACTTATCAAGTTATGTGGTATGAAAGCCTATGCCGAAAAGGCGTTTCAATTGCTGGAAACCCAATTGCTGAATTGCCCTACCAACCAAATGCCCATGTATGCGGAACGGGCCTTGCCCATTGTGGATGACGCCCATCGGGAGGTGTTTGTAAACACCCTTGAAGCCAGACTTGGCGATTTTGAGAAAGAAAGCAAGCTGAAGCGGGTAGAAAAAGTGATTCAAAAGCTGCGTAGGCCCAAAAAGTAACAGTTCATGAAACGATTATTGGTTACCCTACTGATATTAAGCTTGTTGGGATGCAACAATCAATCAAAGCCATCCAGCCTCCCTGGCAGTGATGGAACCGTACATTCTGTGGGCGCTATGCGCAACGTGATGTGGAACGGCGCTCTCGGCCCGGTGCTTTCCTTGGACACCCTTATCCCTAGGGAAGGTCTTTATGGCTTAGGTCCGGAGAGCTACTTGAGGGGCGAATTGTTGATTGTTGATGGGCAAACTTATGTTTCAAGAGTGGTTTCGGACAGTACCATGCAAGTAAGCAAAACCTCCGAAGTATCCGCACCCTTTTTTGTCTACGGTCGCGTCATGAAGTGGAAAGCATCCCACTTGTCCAACGAGGTACACAACCTCAAAGCGTTGGAAGCATATTTGGATGCTGAAACCCAGGCCCTGAAACGTCCCTTTGTTTTTATGTTGAAAGGAACTTTGTCACAAGGAACCATTCACATTCAAAACCTACCTATGGGAACGAAAGTGTCTTCACCGCAAGAGGCGCATCAGGGACAGGTAAATTATGAATTGGAGGATGCTTCCGTAACATTGGTAGGCTTCTTTTCCAAAGCGCACCAAGGGGTGTTTACCCACCACGATTCGTATATGCACGTACATTTGCTTTCCGAAGATGAAACGCAAATGGGTCATCTGGATGCTGCCCAATGGGAAGGAGGCATGAAATTGTACTTGCCCGAGGAATAGCCACCATCAATTCATGAGGGTTTGAAAGCCTTTTTACAATCGACTGTTAAAATTGCGAAGCATTTGTTGGTACGCTTCGGGGGTGTCCATATCCTCCAAGCTGGTTTCACAAATAACGGGTGCTACCGAGGCGTGGTGTTTTTGGATAAGGCTCATGGCGCCACGATCTCCTTGGAGTTTTTGAAGTTCAGGAAAATACTGGACGTCAAACAATGCAGGGACACTCCAATGCCCATCGGAAGATTGGGATACCACAATGGTTGCGTTTCCTGGCTGAAATGATTCCAGCATTTTCAAAAAATGGGATGTTTCCACCAAGGGTTGGTCTGCCAAGGCAATGAGGAGTCCTTCTAAATGTGGGTTCGATTTAAAAACCTCTTGCGTTCCAAAAGCAATGGAAGTCCCCAAACCCTTTTCCCACAATGGATTGTAGCAGCAGTTGATGGGAACGGGAAGGTTTTTAAGTAGTTCCATAGGCGCTGCTGCTTGGGCTCCCAATACGACGGTTACAGGAAGTTTTAAAGGGTGCAATACCGATAATTGATGCTCCAAAAGGGTATGGGCTCCCCACGGAAGCAGTGCTTTTTGGGTGCCCATTCTGCTAGAGGCCCCTGCAGCCATCAATAAAACCTGTAGTTTAGTCATGGATGTTCCCCGTTTTGTGTTGTAGGGATTGGGGCAGGGTTTTTCGGATAGTACTAAGAATCTCTGCTACGATGGAAACGGCAATTTCGGAGGCACTTTCCGCACCGATGTCAATTCCAGCAGGTCCTTTCAGTTGTTCGAAGAAGTTAAATGGGGTATCGGGATAACGATCCAAAAATTCTGAAAATAGTCGCTCCCGGCGGTGTTTGGGGCCTAGCAGCCCAAAGTAGGCCGGTTGCACATCCCTTAGAGCCATGAGGTACTGTACATCTTTATGAAAACTGTGGGACATCAACACGACGGCCGTTTGGGCGTCGATTCTTGAAACATCCAGCGCATCGAAATGAGGAGTCCACAATGCGGTGGCCCCTTCAAAATAGTGTATTGTTTTTTCTTCATCGGGAGTGGCAACCACATACACATCCCAACCCAAAAGATATCCCATTTTGCAGAGTTCGACCGCATCGTGTTCCGCCCCAAAAATATACAGTTGAAAAATTGGGGAAAATTCTTGGGAAAAGATTTCGGTCTTCGTGGCAGTTTTTTCTGAAAAGGCGTCATAAAGCGGATGTTTTTTTCCTTTCAATACCAAAACGGATCCCATGCCTTCTGCTTCCCCTTCCTGTTTGAAAAAATAGCTATGGCACGCAAACGGGATTCGCTCCTGAAAATAGGGCTGTAGCTGGCCGTAAATCACTTCAGAAATTGCAATGGGTTCCAATAGGACGTAGAGTACCCCTTCACACCCCAAGCGGTAGCGTCCATCATACGCCATCATTTTGGGTTTACCCTCTTTAAAAACCGATTGGGACTGTCGTAGCACCTCTTTTTCCACGCATCCACCACTAACGGCTCCCATCATTTCGCCAGATTCGTTTACCAACATCCTCACTCCGGGACGACGATAGGAAGACCCTTCCCGTGCTACTACGGTAGCCATGACAACCTTGTGACCTTGCTTTTGCCATAGATGGGCTATGGTGATCAGGTTCCTGAATTCATGCGTCATTTCCAACAGGTATTTGAACTTGCTATCCTAAAAAGGGTTTGTTGGTCATGAAGGGTTGGTGGTAATAGCGTTTATCAGTCGCCTTGTAAAGGGCATTGGCTAAGGCACCCATTACCGGAGGCAACGGAGGTTCCCCCAATCCCGTTGGATCGATGTCATTTTTTGCAAAATGCACTTCTTGTTCCATGGGGGCCTCTTGATGGCGTATGAGTCTGTATTTGTCAAAATTACTTGCCTGTGGCTCGCCATTATTGAACGTCATGGCGCTATACATGGAGTGGCCTATTCCATCCACCACACCGCCTTCAATCATGTTGGAAGCCGCATCGGGGTTTACCACAATACCACAATCTACCGCACTGTATACCTTGTTGATTTTGGGCGTCCCATTTTGCATGGTAAGATCCAGCACTTGCGCCACGTAGGAATTGTGACAGAAATAGGCCGCAACACCTCGTGAAACTCCTGGCTTTGCAGTACCCCAATTGGATTTTTCCTTCACAAGTTTCAAAACGCCAGCATAGCGTTCGGCATCATAGTCATTATTCTCCCCTACGGGATTCTTAATGGCCTTGTCGAACAATTCCAGTCGGAAATCAATGGGGTCCTTTCCGGCCAATTCGGCTACTTCGTCCAAGAATGATTGTTCCGCCCCCGCAATGAAATTGGAACGGGGTGCCCTCCAAGCGCCAACACTCACATTGGACTTGATGGTCCAATCCTCTGCTAGGTAATTTTCTACGCTCCCTGCCGGGAAGCGATTGGCAAACAAGGGACTTTCCGGAATACCACCAGCCTTCACATGAAATGCAATGAGGTTGTTGTTTTCATCCAAACCGGCTTTATAGGTCACGTAATAGGAGGGACGGTAATTTCCAAAGGTCATGTCATCTTCACGGGTGTAGACCAATTTTATTGGGGCCCCAACTTTTTGGGAAATAACCGCTGCTTCCACCAAAAAATGTCCATACAGCCTTCGGCCAAACCCTCCACCCATGCGGGTCATTTGGATGTCCACCTTTTCCAAAGGCAAACCCAACCGCGCAGCGACGCTTTTTTCCATAAATTCTGGGGTTTGAATGGGGCCAATCAATTCGGCAAAGTCGGTAGTTACGTTGGCATAAAAATTCATGGGTTCCATGGTATTGTGTGCCAAGAAAGGGCAGGAATAACTGCGTTCCAACACTTTTGCAGCTTTTTGGAAGGCCTTTTCCACATTGCCATCCTTACGAACCACGTTGCCTTTTTTACTGGCCATTTCCACCATTTTCAAATGATGTGATTTGGTGTTTTCCAGTCCTGCAGGGTATTCGGTGGTGAGACTTCCTCCAAAAAAATCAACGTCATAACTCACATTTGGGGCCTCTTCCCAGCTCACCGAAAGGGCCTTTTTGGCCTGCATTACCTGCCAAGTGGTTTCCCCTACAATGACCACCATTTCGTTGAAGGTAGCAATGTCGGAGAAACTTCGAGGGGTGTCCTCTTTATAGGTATTGATGGTGAATACGTCCTTGATCCCCGGCATGCTAGTGACGGAGGAGGTATCCATGGACTGGAATTTCATCCCAAACGCAGGAGGATGCACCACCATGGCAATGAGCATGCCTTCTTTGTAGGTATCCAATCCGTAGAGGGGTTGGCCCGTAACAATCTTCTTGCCATCCACATTTTTACGGGAGGTACCTATGATGTTGAAATCCTTTTTATCCTTTAATTCCACTTGTTCCGGTACTTCAATTTGTGCAGCGGCAGAAGCCATTTCCCCATAGTTTGCGGATTGTCCGGTGGCTTGATGCTGCAACATTCCTGCTGCCGTGGTAATTTCGGCCACGGGAACTTGCCAAGCTTGTGCCGCGGCTTCTTTCAACATGTGTCGTGCCGTAGCGCCGGCCATCCGAAGCCCTTCCCAACCTTGTCGGATGGACTGGCTGCCGCCAGCTAATTGCCTTGTGAAAAGGTCGGTATTGAGCGGTGCTTGTTCTACAATGACGTTATTCCAATCGGTATCCAGTTCCTCGGCAATGATCATGGGCATGGAGGTCTTAACGTTTTGGCCAATTTCGGGATTGGGAGACATGATGGTAACCATGCCATTGTCACCAATTTTTAAATAACCATTGATTTCAAACCACTCCTTGGGCATCATGGCCACCTCTTCGGGGGTTGCTTCTTTGCAGGAAGCCAACCAACTAAACCCGATCATCATTCCACCACCGGCCAATCCAACCCGTTGGATAAAGGCACGTCTTCCGTATGTTGTTCTAACTAGACTCATTTTCTTTTGTTTTTATTAGGAAAGGGTTCCTGAATTGGCTGCCGTTTTAATAGCGGCTTTGATTCGTAAATAGGTGCCGCAACGACAAATATTGCCGTTCATGGTCGATTCGATGTCTTCGTCCGTAGGGTGCGGATTGGAGTTCAGCAGTGCCGCAGCTGTCATGATTTGCCCTGCTTGGCAATAGCCGCACTGTGGGACGTCGTGTTCCAACCACGCTTTTTGAACAGGGTGATCGCCTTTTTCAGAAAGTCCTTCAATGGTAGTGATTTCGGCCGTACCAATTGCGGATACGGGGATTTGGCAGGAACGGGTGGCGGAGCCATCGATGTGTATGGTACAGGCACCGCATTGCGCGATACCACAACCGTATTTGGTGCCCACAAGCTGCAAGTGATCCCGCAGTACCCAGAGGATGGGGGTGGACGGATCCACCTCCACGGAATGGCTCTTGCCGTTGATTTTTAAGTCGTAAGTTGCCATGATTTAATTTTTTTTTAAGATACGAATTATTTCTAATTCCATTTGTTAATTGTTTGTATTAGCTTCTGGAACCTTGCAGCAGTTTGATACGCTTTGGTTGGACTATTTTGCTTCAGACAGTTTGTATTTGTTGGGGTTGCCGTCTGTTGCTTATTTTGTCGACACTTGCATTGTTTGCCCAATGAGTTTCGGCGGATGAATTGATCATAAAGTCTTATTCGAAAAGGTCTATTGGTGAATCACTTTAAACACCCGTTTCTTCAAAGTATTCGAAGTAAGCACTAACAAAAAGATGCCAGGGGCCTGACCCGAAAGATTGATTTGGATTTCTGGATTTCCATTGTTGGTCAAGCTTTGGATTCTCTTTCCGTTAAGGTCGTACAGATCGATAAAGGGAATGTGTTCCACATTTCGAATCGCGAAATGACCCTCCAAGCTCGATTTGCTGACGATGACCTCGGAAAACGGATTGGAAAATGCTTCGCTATCAAGGATAATGACCGGGTCGCAACCATCGATGGAATCGAGGTTGGAGTAAAACAGGTTCGAGTTTTTGAAGGCACAGCTCAAATGTCCCACACCGTTAATATCGGGATAGCCGCTGGGGGCATTGATGAGCGACAGGGAACCTATGCCCTCTATCCAGACCGCGTTGGTGGTACTGACCGTGTTGGAAAGGGAAGGGGAAAGGTAAAAGTGATTGTAATCGTTCCCATTGGCCAAGGTTCGGGGAACGATGGAATCCAAGATGTAGTACCCTGCCTCTTCGGGAAATGGGGTAATGGGGTTTCGCATGTCGATGGAATCGCCTACTTCCATCGAGAAATCATAGAGGAGGTATTCGGGGAAACCCGCTGTATTCATTAGTTTTAGGTACACTTTTTTGTTTTGGGTTTCTTCCCGTAGCAAAAACGTCCGTGAGATGAAATGGTAGCCATCCAAGACTTTGTAATTTTTTCCGCCCACTAGGGTGTCGCCGTTGGTGTAGTACACATCGGTCAAGCAGCCAAAGAAACAGGTGGTAAAGTGCCATTCGTTGTAATAATACAGCAGCGGCTCGTATTCCTGAGCGCGCAGTAAGGGACTGGATAAAAGCAGTAGCAATAGTAATTTTTTCATTCGTTGGTCATCGCTAGGGCCCTAAATATCGGAAAAAATAAAAAATTTATAGACTCAACCCTTTTTTCTATTCCAGTCGGCCACAAAAGCAGGCTTTTTCAATCCTTTTCAGCTGCTTTAAAAGTTGCGTTTGTTTGCGGAGGAAGAGGGATTACCTTTGGTGATGCCCCCAAGAGAGGTATCCAATACAATCATAGAAGCCTACGCAAGTTTTACTTGCTTGATTTTTTGTCTTCGTGCATTTATGAAATTATAATTTTCAATATTTCTGAAAACAAAAAACCTACAACTAAGTTGTAGGTTTCTTTTTGCGGAGGAAGAGGGATTCGAACCCCCGGAGGTGTTACCCTCAACAGTTTTCAAGACTGCCGC
>ERZ795053.65-NODE-65-length-115079-cov-6.965355_pt1 | contig 115079 bp, 71 predicted proteins | sample MGYA00375137_ERZ795053 | MGnify/ENA primary metagenome ERZ795053 (study PRJEB30182, sample SAMN05720284) | activated sludge metagenome | isolation source: Anaerobic digester | place: Hong Kong | collected 2014-12-17 ... | reverse complement strand
TGAAATAGGCTGCACGGGTTGTCATAACGGTGTGGACAATACCGATGATAAGACGGTTGCCCACAGCGGAGATTTTATCCGTCATCCATCCATGGCTGCAGAACAAAAATGCGCAGAGTGCCATCAGGCTATTGTAGAAGGATTTGAAACAAATCTGCACCACGGCACGGGCCAAAAACGGAAGGTTACTATGAGGAGTGGGCTGGCCGGACCGGAAGAGTTCGATCAGCTCCCTGCTCATCAAATTGAAGGTTATAATGCAAACTGCGCTACCTGCCATGCAAGTTGTGGTGAATGCCACGTAGTTCGTCCACTTTCAGGTGGAGGGGGATTGGCAGCAGGTCACGCGTTTACAAAAACCCCTGACATGGTAACTGTTTGCGTTACCTGCCATGTTTCGCGTGGAGGACATGCTTATCTTGGTGTTGGTGCAGGAACCCAGCCCGATGTTCACCTGACTTCAGCAAATTTCCATTGTATCGATTGCCATAATAGTGATGAAATACATGGGGATGGCCAGCCGGTTGAGCAACGTTATGCCTATTCAAAATTACCTAAATGTACTGATTGCCATACCGGGATTGCTGGCAGCAATACATACCATACAATGCATATGGATGATTTCAATTGCCAGGTTTGTCACTCACAAGATTATAATAACTGCGGAAGCTGTCATGTTCATGGCGACGGAGCCAGGATACCGGCATACCTCGATTATAAAATTGCACTTAATCCTTTACCTGATTTGAAACCTGATGTAACATATGCAACCGTGCGCAGGGCACCCGGAGCTCCTGACAACTGGGATGTGTATGGGGTTGACTATTCAAATTTTAACGTTTTACCAACCTATAATTACACCTCGGCTCATAACATTCTTCGCTGGACCACCAGAACCCAAACCAGTGACAAAGCCTGTTTCTCGAATTGCCATATCAGAAATGAGGGTGGCACTTTAATAAATAAAGACCTCTACCTATTTATGGATGATATGGAAGAATGGGAAATGGAAGCAAATGCAGGAATTGTTGTGGATAATGCCCTTCCTGAATCATGGTTTGAAGAAAAGAAATAGAACAAAAACAATAGGAACAATAAAAATTTAACAACTTAAAAAACTTATTCTATGAAAAACACAAAATTGTACTGGTTAAGCATATTATTTGCTTTTTTATTCTTTACTGCTTGTAATAAAGATGACGATCCAACTCCAACACCACAGGTGAATGAATCCGAGGTACTTGCAAAATTCCTCGAATCAACTGCCTCACCGCTTCAAAAAGACTATGTTAATACCGACATGCCAAGTATCATGGCTGCCAGCGAGGTTAAAACCTTAAATGAAACCGGTCAGGTTTATATTATTGATATCCGCTCGCTTGATGATTTCAATAATCTTGGACATATTGCAAATGCACACCAGGTTGACTTTGCCAACATCCTTACACATGTGCAGGGAATTAATATGGACGACTATACCAAAGTAGCTATCGTATGTTACACAGGACAAACTGCTTCTTATGCTGCAAGTTTGTTGCGAATAATGGGATATGATAAAGTATTCTCAATGAAATGGGGAATGTGTTCATGGAATGAAGATTTTGCAGGCAGTTGGAACAATGCCATTGCCAATGGTAATGCCTATGCCACTCAATTTACTTCAGATGCAACTGAAAAAGGCGCCAAAGGTGACATGCCCACCCTTTCAACCGGAGAAACTACCGGCATGAAAATTCTTGAATCAAGGATGAATAGCGTAATTGCCGATGGGTTTGCCAAAATTACCAATGCCACTGTATTTGGAAATCTAAGTAATTATTACATCTTGAATTACTGGCCGGCTGCTCATTACGAAAATCCCGGACATATTCCAGGTGCTATGCAATATACTCCTAAAGAATCCATTCGTACAGATCTTGATCTTAAAACATTACCAACTGATAAAACCATCGTTGTGTATTGCTACACCGGTCAAACAAGTGCTTATTTAACTGCTTATCTTCGTTTATTGGGCTATGATGCACAATCATTGTTATTCGGTACAAATGGTATGATTTACGACCTAATGGTAGATCAGGGTTTAACGACCTTTAATGCAGATCAAATCATGGGATACGATTATGAAAAATAATTAGCAACTTTCTCATAATAATACATGGCCATTCTCTTTTAGGGGATGGCCTCTTTTTTTAACATTTCTCTGCCGGAACTCAAAAATTAAAGGAATTTCAACGCATTTGGATTGGATCACAATTTATCTTGAAAGCTCTTTTTACTTTATCTTTAGTAGAAAAAAATGTATATCAATTAAATAGATTTATTAATTTTATGGATCAATTAAAACCAAAAAACATGAAAAGATTACTTTTATTCGCAGCACTCCTTATCCTATTAACTCATTTTGCGGATGCACAGGAATACCATCCTTTTCCGATGGACAATGCTGCATGGAACACAGTTGGAGATAATTCTTTCTCCGGTAATATCTGGCATTTCAGGTATGCCGTTTTTGGCGACACCATAATCAATGAAATGGTGTATTCCAAGGTTTATGAAATGTATGATTCCACAATACTAAATCCTAATTCAACCTATTTTGCAGCTATAAGAGAGAATGATGATAAACAGGTATTTTGCTTAATTCCGGGTTTTGAAGAAACCATTCTGTATGATTTCGGTGCTGAACCTGGTGATGAGATCATCTACCCTATTGGGGGTGCGCTCTGTGAAGATGGAATAGCATTTTGGGAAACAACACATATTAAAACTGTAAGCAGTGTATCCACCTATCAACTTGAAAATGGTGAATCCAGAAAAAATGGAGTTTTAATGAATTTCTGCAAGATGAATGGGTTGAGGGTATTGGAAGTATCAAATGGTATGGCTTATTCAATCCGCTGATTTCAGACATAACCCTCTGTGGCGACAATTATCAGTTTGCCTGTTTTAAGCAAAATGACACTACCTTATTTTTAGACAATCCTAATTGCAATCGTTGTTTTTGCGATAACCTAACGGCAAATACTCCAAACCAATTGGAAACCGGTAATTTAATTGAAATTTCACCGAACCCTGTTCAGGAGCGTTTTAAATTGAGATCAAATTTTTTCGATTATAAATCAAATCCTGTAATCACGGTCTTTAATATCACAGGAATTACGCAACAAGTGAGCATCATAAGGAATATTGACCATTACTTAATTAATTCAAATACTTTATCTCCGGGAGTTTATATCGTTAAAATCCAATCAGGTGACAAATTGGAATACGCAAAATTTGTGAAGGAATAAAAAATGCGCCACGAATAAATTGTGACGCATTTGCTTATTTTCACGTTTGGGTAATTATTGTTTTTCTTCCTTATGAAAAACCTCCTCGGTCATTAAATTCTTAACAATTACATTGAGCAATTGCATTTTGGTATACGGTTTTGCAATGTAATCCGTACAACCGGCATCCAAACATTTTTGCCTTTCGTCAGCCATGGCGTAAGCTGTTTGAGCAATTATTGGCACATCCTGGTTTAGTTTTCTGATCTCACGTGTTGCCTCATAGCCGTTTAATCCAGGGACTTTTATATCCATCAGAATTACATCAATGTTTCCATTGTTTTTTTCAAAAATACGTACTGCACTGTCGCCATCTGTTACATGTTTGAGATGCACATTGCTTGATCTGAAAATACTTTCAATGAGCATGAAATTAGTAAATTCATCCTCAACAACCAGGATATTTTTACCCTCAAGTAGCGCCGGATTAACTTCTGCATCCGATGGATCGATTTGCTGAATAGTATCTACTTCGGTGTCGTAGGGTAAGGTAAAAAAGAAAGTAGAACCCTTCCCAACTTCACTTTCAACCCACATTTCACCACCAAGTAACTGGGTTAACTTTTTACTAATAGCAAGGCCTAATCCTGTTCCATCAAAATTACGGGTATAGGTTTCCTCCACCTGCCGGAATCGCTGGAATATCACAATCAGTTTATCCGCAGGTATTCCGATTCCGGTATCTTTTACATAAAATAAAATTTTATCAGGAAAATCAATCCGATATCCAAATTCAACCTCGCCGGTATCGGTAAATTTGATGGCATTGTTAATGAGATTTGAAAGTATTTGTTTTAATCGTGTTGGATCAGTTACAATTTTTGTACTTCTGTTTTGACAATCTTTTGGAATGGTCAAACTAACAGCTTCTTTATTTTTATTTTTGATATGCTCATGAAAGGTGAGGAAAAGTTCAGAAAACATGGTATCAAGATAACATTCCTCTTTGATAACTTTTACCTGACCGGCCTCTATTTTGGAGATATCAATGATATCATTTATCAACTTTAAAAGCGTATTGCCGCCATTTGTAATGTATTGAAGATATGTTTGCTGTTCAATAGGATCAAGATCCGGTTCTTTCATCAGGTCGGCAAAGCCTATAATGCTGTTTACAGGTGTTCTGATCTCGTGGCTCATATTAGCGAGAAAGGCAGTTTTCAATTTATCTGCCTGTTCGGCACTTACCTGAGCTTTCCTTCGTTCTTCCGCTTCCGTTTGCAATTCGAGCGTTTTTTCACTTACCAGCATCTCAAGCCTGACTTTTTGCTCGCGTATGGATTTAAACCGCCACCAAAAAATGAAGTAAGTAATACCTCCCAACAGTAATATCATTAGCGCCCTGAACCAAACCGTTTGCCATAGTGGAGGCAAAATAGTGAAGGTTATAGTTGTCGGTTCTACATTCCAAACCCCGTCGTTATTAGCTGATTTTACTTTAAATGTGTATGTTCCCGGTGGGATATTGGTGTAAGTTGTTGCAGTGGTTTTTGTGAGTGGATTCCAGTCATCATCAAAATTCTCAAGTTTTACACGATATCTTATTTTATCGGGTGCAATATGACTTATTCCGACATAATCAAAAGTAAGGTGGTTTTTTGTGTAAGGGAGCTCAAGACCCTGCGGAAGACCTGTGCGAAGATCAAATCCGGCGGTGTATAGATTGAAGTCATTTTCTTCAAAAAACAAACGAATATCCTCTATTACCGTTATCGGAGGGATTGCATTCATGCGATCAAGCCGTGTATTGAATTTCACAACGCCATTCATGGTACCAAACCAAAGAACTCCGTTATCACCTACACAAGCAGCATTTTGGTTATTTTCGATACCCAGAAAGCCTTCGTCCACACCGTAATGTTTAAAGGTTTCTGTAACCGGATCGAGGCGATCTAAACCCGAGTTTGTGCCAATCCAGATATAATCCTTTTCATCACATAAAATGCTAAAGGGACTATCTGAACTTAATCCATCTTCAATATTAAGGTTTGAAAACTCATTGCCATCAAACTTAAATATTCCACCGCCAATTGAAGCAATCCAGAGGTTATTGTGGCTGTCGTGGGTAATAGCTCCCGTACTTAAATTAGTTAAACCATCCGTTTCATTGAAAATTTTAAAATTCTGACCATCGTATTTTGTGAGGCCTTTATCATCACTTCCAAACCAAAGATTTCCAAATTCGTCGCGGTGAATAACCCAGAATTTATTGCTGCACAATCCATCTTCCTGCGTGTAAGTTTTAAAAGAACCATTGTCATTATTGCTGTTATAAATAAATTCGGAAACACCATATTTGAGTGTCGCAAACCAAACGTTCCCATTTATATCTTCATTGATAGCCAGCACTGATTGGGTGATCATACCATCACGCTTATCAAAAAACCGCATTTTCCCGGTTTGTGGATTATATCTTACCAGTGGTCCTTCAGAATAGAAACCGAGCCACACAAATCCACGAGAATCCTGAAAAAGAACATCCACAGAATTGTGTGGCAAACCCTCGGAGGTGGTGAGATAATCGAATTTTTTACCATCATATATGCCAACGCCCTTTTCCGTTGATATCCATAAGTTCTTTTGGTTATCCTCCATTACAGATGTCACCACGTTACTTGGTAATCCGGTTTCATCATCAAACAGCATAAATTTATCACCGGGATATTTAAACACACCCAGATTCATTGTTCCTATCCATATATTTTCCTCACGATCGACAAAAACGGTATTGGTTTCGTTTCGATAAAAACCGGTACCTCTGAACTCATAATCAAATTCACCATTTTCAAACCGAAAAACTCCCAACTCATGAGCACCCCAAACTACACCTGAAGGATCCTGAATTATGTTTTGAATAGAAGTTACTGAAATTCCCGGATCAAAAGGGTAAAATTCCAAAACTTTCATTTCCTTACTTTCGGTTATTTCAATGAGCACCAATCCTTCATATCCCAATAGCCAATAATGATGGTCGTCATGATGCGCTATCGATATTACACTTGCTATCGGGAGCCCACTATTATCATCGGTAAAGTTTCGGAATGAAAAATGTTCGGCAGTCTGGTCGGTTTGCAACACCGTTAATCCACCCATTGAGGCAATAAGCAACTGGTTGGTTTGTGTAAGTTTGATATCAGTAATATCCCCTGAAGGGAGATTTGCATTTACATCCGGATTTTTAAAACTTTCAACTCTCAATTCTTTTTCTGCGGGTAAAAGAATGATTCCGTCATTGTAGGTCCCTAACCAAATATTTCCTGAATGATCCTCACAAATGGCATTGATCTGGTCATCCGAAACATGCAAATGTATCAGGCTATCCTGAATTTTAACAGTGAGCCCTTTGTATCTGTGTCCAAACCAATAGCGGTTTCTTGAATCCTGTAAAATGCTGGTAATATGATTATCACCCAGGCCATGACGGGTGTCAAAGTTTTCAAAGCTATTACCATTATATTTGGTAACACCTCCCTGGGTTCCCAACCAGATATTACCGGTATAATCCTGGTAAATAGTTAACACCGACGATTGCGGCAAACCATCGTCGAGAGAGTAATGAATAAGTATGCTTTGCTGCCCCTTTACTGTAAACCCTGAAACAACCACCAAAAAAATCAGGGTGAATCTTAGAATCGATTTCATAGAAAAATATTGAGAGATCAATAACAATAAATACTTCATACGCATTGATTGGTGAGGGGTTACAAGTGATTGAGAATTGGGAAATGACATAAAAAAAGCGATCCGCCAGTTGGCGGATCGCTTGATCATTCGAACTAAAAATATTATTCTATAATGGTAAGCTCATCAATCAGATTTTGAGCTCCTGCAAATTTATCAATGATAAACAATACGTACCTCGAATCAACGCAAATGGTTCTTTGCAATTCAGGCTCAAAGGCGATATCGCCACTCATTGCTTCCCAATTACCATCAAAGGCCAATCCGATCAATTCTCCATTTCCGTTTATTACAGGGCTCCCGGAGTTTCCACCTGTAATATCGTTGGTTGTAAGAAAACAAGTCACCAATTGACCATCTTTACCGTAACGGCCAAAATCTTTAGCCTCAAAAAGCTCCTTTAATTTTTTAGGGACGATAAATTCAGGATTGGTTGGATCTTCTTTTTCCATCACACCATAAAGGTGAGTTAAATAATCATAATGAACAGCATCGGCCGGATAATAGTCCTGCACGGAACCATAGGATAAACGCATGGTAGAATTTGCATCCGGATAAAATACCTTATCAGATTCCATTTCCATTAATCCTGCAACAAACAACCTGCTGCCCTTATCCAAATCGCTCTGCGAACTACGATAAGCGCCCATAGAGCCCATCATGCCTTCCATTACCTGACCCGATAGTATATAAGCCGGATCTTTAGCCAGTGTTTTAGCTTTTGGTTTTTCAAAAAAGGCATTCAATTTTTCTTCATTGGCAAAAATCGAATTTGCAAATAGATCTGCAGCAAACTTATCATAATCACCTTTGTATTTTTTAGTAATTGCTTTCAGAAAATCAGGATGTTGTTCTTCCGGAATATTGTTAGCAAACATTGCATACATACCAGCAAGTGTTTTTTGATCGGTGGGTGCATTGTAATCTTTAAAATGTTCGGCCATTCCTTCCTTCAAATATTCAATGGTTGTTGCCGGTGCCTCCGGATTGTCTTTAATTTCCTCCAGTTGGGTTTCAAGCTGCGAAAAGTCCTGTGGATAGGAAATAATTCCTGGCCCCATGAGTCCAAGATTATAATACATGAGCATTTCAATGGAACCGGCGTTCATATCGTATCCATTTTTTATAAGGTCGAGAGCTTCGCCATATTTTTCTTTGCGATCTTCACTTTTACCAACCCAGGCAACAAATTTATCTTCCAGGGCTTTCTTTTTACCATACACATCCAATCGTTTAACTCCGCGTGATTGACCGATATAATATTTCCAGCCATTGGCGAGCATGGCATATGTGGAGGCATATTTGATATTTACTTCCTCATCAGCATCCATGTCTTCTTTCATGATCTCAAGCCTTTTACCAAGCAGATCAATCAAATTCGGGTTATAATAATCCAGGGCAAAGCGAACTCCGTAGGAGGTCATATACCTCTCAGTGCTACCGGGATAACCCCAAATCATGGCAAAGTCGTCTTTTTCAACACCTTTGATTGAAACAGGGAGGTGATGTTTGGGAGTTAACGGAACATTATCTTCTGAATAATCAGCAGGCGAACCATCAGGCGCTGAATATACTCTGAATATAGAGAAATCGCCGGTATGGCGCGGCCACATCCAGTTGTCGGTATCGCCGCCATATTTTCCAATGTCGGATGGAGGTGCTCCAACCAGTCTTACATCGGTATAAACAAGGTAAACGAAGCGGTAATATTCGTTTCCTTCAAAAAAGCTTTTAACAACCACATTGTATTTTCCATCTTCATTTGCCGATTCTTTGAGTTTGCCCTGCAATTCGCGCACCTTTGCACTTCTTTGACCTTCGGTCATGGTATCGGATAAAAACGGGACTATGCTATCGGTAACATCATCCATTCTTACCAGAAAAGAAGCTGAAAGGGCTTCATTTGGAAGTTCTTCATCAAAACTTCTGGCCCAGAATCCATCACGTAAATAGTTATGTTCGACGGAACTGTGTTGCTGAATAATGTCGTATCCACAATGATGATTGGTGAACAACAGGCTTTTGTCGGAAACAATTTCACCTGTGCAGAAATATCCGCTTGGCGTAGCACTTCCTGAAAGACCAACGATGGCATCCTTAATGCTGGAATTGTTTATACTATAAATTTCTTCTGCTGTAAGCTGCAATCCCATTTTTTGCATATCAGTGTAATTGAGCCGATCAACAAAAATGGGAAGCCACATTCCTTCATCAGGCGGGTTAAAAGCAAAGGAGTTGATTCCAATGGCCATCACCGCAACGATCATTAGTAAAATCTTTTTCATCTGTTTTTTGTATTTAAATAAATTGATTAAAAAAATAAATTCTGAATTTCCCGAAAATTATGCCGTTAATTACAAATTATTGGTTTTTAGCCTAATAGATTACTGAACCACTTTTGGCATTTAATACAATTGTTCGGTAGTAAATCAGCCCTGTTCATTGACGGACAATCTGCTATAAACCCAACATTTGAGGTCCCTGGTCAAATTCAATATCAACGGGAATTCCGGCCTCATTCAACTTATCCAGATCTGTCTGCAATTCGGCAGGAATAACGCCTTTCTCCTCAAGCAATTTAATAGCGGCTTCCATATCACCATCCCCCTGAATTTTTAAGATAAGTTGAGTAAGTTCCTTTGAAGCAGTTTTCATGTTTTCGATATCAATACTGTAAGTTCCGTCTTCATTTTTTGTAAAAGCATTTCTTTCACTGAAAAAATTAAACCTTACCATATTGGCTTTACCATGTGCACTGGCAGCCCCAAAACGCACTGAACGGAATATACCGGCCATAAAAGTTACATAATTATCCATCAGGTCGGTATCAGTAAATTCGCCCATTTCATGTAACCTGGTAACGAGGTATATTCCAAGAATGTCCGCTTTACCTTCTTCAATTGCACTGTATTGAGCCTGCAATGCATGCCTTACGGTTCCCTCACCTGTAATTGTATTTTTAATACCCATTCCATGGGCTACTTCATGAAACATGGTATTTGAAAAGAAAGCATCGAAGGTGATATATTTTTGCTGATCGGCTGATATGAGTTTCTCAGCGATTGGCACAAGAATATGGTCAAACTTAGCCTTCATGGCATTTTTTAATTGCAGTTTGCGGGTTCCTTTGGCCAATTGAACTTCTTCATCATTTGGCAGGTTAATGGCGATGGTTTTGCCGGCTTTATTACAATCTCCGGCATAATAAACCACATCATAAGCATTTAAATCAGCATCCGATCCTGGAGTTTCCTGCTTATAAACCGGATCAACCGGCAATTCCTTTTGAAGCTGAGGAAGGAAAGCCGCATAACGTGAAAGTTTTTCACTCCATTCGCGGTCTTTAATTAAAATGTATGACTCATGAGCTGCCTTATAACCATACAAATTATCAGCATAATTTTCGATGGGCCCGATCACCAGATCAACATTGTTATTCTTCACATCCAGCCAGGCCATATCGCTCGCCTGGTATTGATCGGTGAGCAGCGCCTCGGCCCGAAGTGCAAGGTAATTTGCAAACTCAGGATCTCCGGCAAGCTCAGAAGCTTTTTTAAGCAAATCCGCAGCCTGATTAATCTGATCATTATAGGCCTCATGGTACCAAATTGATTGCAACGCACCATTTTCAGCACGTCTGATCAAAGTATACTGGCTCGTTTTATTTGGATCTTCAAAAGCTTCAAATTCTTCTTTGGTCATATCAACCGGGTAAAAATTTGCCCCTGCTGATTTTTCACCGTATCCTCCAATAAAAGATTTTAATCCGTCCAGCTCGTCCCAAGGGCCATAGTTTATTTCTGCAAACTCACGGGCATAAGGACTTTCGATGGAAGACAAAAGCTGCTCTTTATCACCAAAATTTTGCATCCAAAATATATCATCAATTAAATCTGCTGCCTTAAACAATAACCGGAGCATTTCTTTTTCATTGTCAGTTAGGTGCGAAATATCGGAGGTTAACTTAACCGATACATATTTATCGACCAATTCTTTCATGGTATCATTTGTTACTGAATTCACGTCAGAACTTTCAATTTTGGTTCTGTTACCCTGGCAACTGATCATTACAGCAGCAACTGTAAGAATCAATCCGGAAAAAATAATTTTTTTAAACATGGATAAAGATCATTTTATTATGGTGCCAAAATTATATAAAACTGTTTACATTCAGTGACAATAATCCGTATTAATCTGAGGGTTAATCATTATAAATTTATAATTATAAATCACTTATTATCATCTATTTTTCGATGCAACCATAATATTTAAGTTCTTGTCTTACCCTCGTATTTTCTGGCTGAAATAACCCAGATCGTTCTTTGGCAAAAACAGGCTTTCTGTAAGGTTTATGATTAGCATTGGTAAAACCGGTAATTTTTTGTACTTTTACGGCATATGTTATTAATACCCTTATTTATAACATTTTACAAAATTTAGGTTTTATTCTTACCTGAAAAAGGTTGTTTGGCTGATTCATGTTTTCTGAAGAAGAACTAATCCAGGGGTGCATTGAGCAGAATGCAAAGGCGCAGGAATACTTTTACAAGCGCTATTCTCCAAAAATGTATGGAGTTTGTCTTCGTTTTGCTAAAAATCAAATGGAGGCGGATGACATCATGCAAGAAGGATTTATCAAAGTTTTTCTAAATTTAAAATCATTCCGAAACGAAGGGTCACTCGAAGGTTGGATTCGTCGAACCATTGTAAATACGGCCATCAATCTTTACAAGAAAAATATTAAGTATCAAAAAGACATTGAGATCGATCAGGCCGAAGGTATTCAAAACCATGAATCGGGCGCTTTCGATAATCTTTGTGCCGAAGAATTGCTTAAACTCATAACCGAACTTCCGGCAGGCTACCGAATGGTATTCAACCTGAATATTATTGAAGGATATACCCATAAGGAAATCAGCCAACTTCTAGATATATCTGAAAACACCTCAAAATCACAGTTATCAAGAGCAAGGCAAACCTTACAACGAAAACTTGAAGAGCTAAAAAACAAGGAAAAATTTTAGATGAGCGAAAACTTTAAAAATATCGATGATCTTTTCAGGGACAAGTTCGAAAACTTCGAACAGAATCCTCCAATTCATATTTGGGAAAATGTAAAGGCCGGCATCGCAACCAATGGCGGACCAAAAGGAGGTTTGCGCGGAGGAATTGCAGGATTCACTGCCTTACTGATCATCATCGGTACTGTTTTGGTTTACCTTTTAAGTAATTCTTTTACCATTCAAAATCCAGCTGATCAAACCGTGCAATCTGCCACAATTACTGAAAAACAAACCCTTGCTCAAAATCAGGCATTGGATAACGCAGAAACTGATAGTTACAATGTTGAATTACCAGGCACCCAATCAACCAGTGAATCGCAACAAAAAAACAATACTGAAAATGCTTCTTCCAAAAAACCAAATGCTGTAATCAATAACTCAAGTACATTAGCCATTCCTGAGCAAAGAATTGCAAAATCGAGCCTTGTGGTTAACCACCCTGTGGACGATATCGAGGAAATTAAGCAAGATTCGCAACAAGCGGCTAACTACGATTTACATAATCTTACATTCATCAACTTTGAAGGATCGGCCTTTACTGAGGGCGCAGAAAACCGTTATCGGTTAAACCAAAAAAACAGCCAATACGGAAATGCAGTTCCAGCTCCCCCACCAGCTGATTATGGTCCAAAAGGCGAGTGGTTTGCCGGATTGTACTACCGGCCCGAAATGATCCGCTACCCCGCTGATGATAAAATAACCAATTATTCTTCTGGCATTGACTTTCATTTTATCTATAAGAAAAATAACTTGCTCATTCAAACCGGGTTAGGATATACACGGGTGAAAGATGCAGGTAATTATCGCATTGATTATAATAAATTCCTGGGATCGTACCAGGATGTGTATGATGTAACTTTTGATACAGTGGGCACTCAAGTGGTACCTGTTTACCATACACAAACTGTAAATGTATATGATAGTGTAAACTATGTAAGGATTTCCCCGTCGGATCGGGTGTTTGGATATTTGGATATTCCGGTAATGTTTGGCTTTGGTCAGGATTACCCGCGTTATGGTTGGTTTATCAAAGCCGGCCCTGCGCTTTCACTCAAAATACATGAGAACATTCCTGATATGAATATGTCAGAAGATCAGTTTAAAATTTTAAATGTTGAAAATTCATTACCAACAAGAATAAAGGCAAACTGGCAATTTGCCATATCAGCCGGAATCAATTACAAATTAGGGAATAAACTTAGCCTTTCTATTGAACCATTGATGAGATATTATATCAATTCGGATTACGAACCTGGTAAATTTACAAGCAGGCATCCTTATTCACTGGGTCTCAGAGCAGGCTTATTAATGAGCTTTTAATTTTTTGAATCGAATGAAAATGAGCAACTATATTAAAATCCGTCAACGAATTAAGCCGATTATACCGGTTTTGATGGTGTTGCTGACCATTCATATAATGAGTCCTGCAGGCGCGTTGGCACAGGTATTTATGGGAAAAAACAAAGTCTTCCTGATCGGTCAGGTTGTAAACCAGTTAAATGGCGCTCCACTTAAATATCAAAAAGTAATAGTGGAGGCTGATTCATCGTATGAACCAAATTTTGTTTACAGCAATATTGTTTACACTGATCAAGAGGGCTATTATTACGATACTATACAAACTTATAATGTTAAAGGAGCGTTGAAAGTCAGCACTGTTGATTTTCAAAACAACACTCATGATACTACCGTGTTTTATCGTTTCAACTGGAGCGAAGACAATATTTTATTTGCCAACTTTGCATTGCCATGCCAGCAGGTACCAATAGTATACCAGGCTAATTTTTACTACATTAAAAATCCCAACGGCAATAATACCCAGGAATATAAATTTGTTGATATCACAAATTCGCAAAACATTGTTTCGTATGAATGGGATTTTGGTGACGGGGTAATATCATATGAGCAAAACCCGACCCACATTTTTGGCCAGGGCGGTTTAAATAAGGTTTCACTCAAAGTAGAAATTCAAAATTCGCCAACAAGTAAACCTTATATTTCAAATTTAGTGAAAGTGATTAATGTTACCTCCACCTATTATTTTCATATGGGTGGCCATGTATTTGCCGGGTACTTCCCTATCGACCTCGGGCACGCTTACCTTTATAAAATTGAAAATAGCGAGTTGATATTAATAGACACTGCAACTTTTAATGATGAGCTCGGCTTCTATTTATTTTACCAGCTAATCGAAGGTGAATATATTGTTAAAGCCGACCTCGATCCTTCATCTGAGCTTTTTAACCAGTTTATGGGAACTTACTATGGTGATAAAATCCTCTGGACTCAGGCAGATACCATATTCCATGAATCATCTGTTTATGAATACGACATCCATCTGAATCCAAATGAAAAAAGCATGACAGGACCAGGTGTGTTGGCAGGAGAAATTAATTATACCGGCGGTGGTGATGATTTTACGTTACCAGCCGATAACATCAGCATAATTCTTTACGATGATAACAACGAAGCCGTTGATGTATGCCATTCCAATGAATCCGGTGAGTTTGAGCTGATTGATCTGGATATGGATATTTATTATCTGTATGCTGAGGTTACCGGAAAATATTCTCAACCACTATATGTTGAACTTAGTGGGACCAACGCCCAGATTACCAAAATAGAGTTTTCAATTGAAGATAATATAGTTACTGGAGTAATCGGATATGCCGGGGTTAATGAAAACGCGTTTAATGAGCAAGTTAGTCAGGCATACCCAAATCCGGTTGCAAATGATGTTTTCCTGAATGTTGAAAACATTACAACCAACAACCTCCGGGTAGCACTGATAAGCGCTTCGGGAGAAACATTACATACCTGTGCTTACAGCAACACAGCAGGAATAGGAACCATTAGTTTACCGATGGCCAATTTACCCAAAGGAATCTATTTTATTCAGATATCAGATGGAACCGGGCAAACCATTACCCGGAAAATAATAAAATAAACACCCCTTAGAAGAAATATAAAACGGCGCTCAACAAGAACGCCGTTTTTTTGTATATACCATAAATACTTCTTAATAACTCAGGCAACCAAATAATAAAAGTAAAGTCTTAAGGTCGTATTGTTTTAAATGACTGTTGATTTAAAAATAGTAGAGGGATGCATTGCAGGTAAGCGTCGTTCCCAAAGCCAGCTATACAAGCAATTGGCGCCGGGGATGCTGGGTGTCTGCATGCGTTATTGCCACAACAAAGCCGAAGCCGAAGACATATTGCAGGAGGCATTCATAAAAGTATTCCGTAATATTAAATCACTTCAGAAACCGGCTGCCATTGTGGGATGGGTAAGAAGTATTATGGTTAACACGGCATTAACACACTACAAAAAAAACAAAATGTATCTCGAGGAAATCACTGACGATAATATTCCGGATACATCTACCTCCGACGAAGATGAAATGGGACCAGTGGATCCTCAGATCCTGATGAACCTCATTCAATCTTTACCTGAAGGTTATAAAATGGTACTCAACCTGTATGTTTTTGAAGGTTATACGCACAAAGAGATCGCTGAAATTCTGGAAATCTCTGAAAACACCAGCAAATCGCAATTGTCGAAAGCAAGAAAATACATCAGGAAAGAACTGGATGCAATGAATTTATTTGATAAAAAACATGTGACCGATGAAAGAACAGTTTAACAATCTGGATGAATTGTTGCGGTCGGGCCTTGAAGGTTTTGAACAACAACCTTCTCCGGGTGTCTGGAAAAGAATAGCTACCATGCTTTTCTTCACCGGAAAAGGCTTTTATTTAATGCTGGCTGCGCTTTTAATAATCAGCACCGGGGCTGTTTATTATTTTGGATTTACCGATAAATCAATTTCAAATCCAGTTAATAAGGAGTTACTGTCCACACCAGAAACCGGTTTGAATGATGAACCTTCTATATCTCAAATCCAAAATTTTACCGAATCTGCAAATCCGGCACTTGCGTCGGAAACAACCGTAAATTCCTCTTATCAATCCATTGATCAAAATGACGATGTTAAAAATACAAAACAAAAAGGAAAAGCAAAACAGCAGGAAATAACCAACCCAGGAAACGTGGTTGATGATCTTTCACAAGAAAAAATTCTATTTGCCTCCATGGCTAAAATTGATAATTATCCTGGAATTAAACGACTATATGTCGAATCAAACGATATCAGTTTTAATTTGAATTATCAATCAGATATTATATTTCCCTATTTGCTCTATACTCCTGAAAAATTGGAATTGCGAAGTGATTTTGGAAATTTGAAAATAAGATTTGAAGATGATTATGCTAAAAGGATAAATTTACTTTTTGGATTACACACCACACCTGAATTTATCTTTAATACCAATGATTCTAAACCTTCTGAGCCTGTTTGGAATTTTGATCTTACGGCTTACTATTTTAAAAATGACTGGTTCATACAGGCCGGTGCAGGGCTGGGAGTTGCAAAAGACAATGGCACTTTTGACATCAATTATGCACAATACGACAGCGTGGGTTATTACGATGCTGTTAAGTCATTTTCAATCGACGAGTCAACAGGAGCACCCGTTTTCAATATACAACAAGAAGCGCTTTGGGATACAGTTGAATATCATCAAAACGAAACCACAACAAATCAATTCACCTATTTAAGATTCCCGCTTTATGTGGGTTTAAGAATTCATGAAATAAAACGTTTTTCAGTTTATTTAAAAGCAGGTGGCATCTATTCTATTTTGCTCAACAGTAAAAAAGAGCAATTGAAATATGCCAATGACAGGGCCACCTGGATTACAATCACCAATGAAACACCAAACCGAATATCCACCAATTTCCAGGTTTCGGCAGGCATTGCACTCCATTATCAATTAAGCAATACCTTTGCATTGAGCGCCGAACCTATGTACAATTACTATTTTAACCCTGTTTATCGCAAAGACCAGGAATCATCAGCCTGGTCGTTAGGGCTGCGTGCGGGGATCATCTTTAAAATTAAGTCAAAATGAGGAAATTTGTGCTGATCATAGGCTCCATGTTTTTATTGCAGTCGCTGATTGTAAACAAAACATTTTCGCAGGATGTAACACTTTCTGTTTCGGGTATAATTTTGGATACCAACATAGGTGCTCCGGTTCCAAATCATGATGTACATATAGAAGTTACTGGTGGTGGTGCTACACAGGTATTCGAACTGCAAACCGATTTCGGGGGATTCTTCTTTAAGGATTCAATCATTGCCAATGTGCCGGGCAGTGTAATTGCCCAGGTATACGACTGCAATGAAGTTTTACATGAACTTGAAGAACCCTTTAGCCCTGCAAATACCAATCTCTTTTTTGATTTTCAGATTTGTGCCGATACTACCACCGAATGTTTGGCAAACTACATTTGGGGACTTGTTCCGGGCTTTGACTATTCAATACAGTTTATCGACCTGTCAATGGGCAATATTGAAGATTGGCTGTGGGATTTTGGTGATGGAAATACCTCCAGCGAACAAAACCCGGTTCATTTTTACAATGCACCCGGATTATATAATGTATGCCTGACCACTTCAAGTGCAGACAGCTCATGCTTCGATACCTATTGTGAATACATACAGGTCGATTCGATTCAGGGAGATTGTGAAAACTGGTTCATTTATGATTCACCCGATTATCTCACTTTCAATTTTGAAGGCTTTTCAATTCCGGAAGCTGAAGTTTGGCTCTGGGATTTTGGCGATGGAGGTTCAGATTCAGGTCCGATAGTATCACACACCTATGAACCCGGCGGCCCTGATTTTTATAATGTAACATTAATTACTATTCACTCCACCCCTTCGGGAGGTGATAGTTGTGTAGCGGTTTCATCGCAAACCATTTTTATGGGTAACGATTGTCAGGCTTATTTTGAAGCAGAACAAAACACGCAGGATCCTTTTACCTGGAATTTTACCGACCTATCTACAGGTTCGCCCAATTTATGGTTTTGGGATTTTGGTGATGGATCTTTTTCCAATGATCAAAACCCTCAGCATACTTATAATGAGCCAGGCATTTTTATGGTTTGTCTTGATATGATCAGCGACACTTTGGGTGCAATTTGCAGTGATAACTACTGCGATACGATTGTGATAAATTATAGCCTGCAAGCTGCTTTTAATGCCAGCCTTGATACCGTATCCGGACAAAAAAACCGCTATGTTTTTGAAGACATTTCAATTGGCAATCCGGATAGCTGGCTTTGGGATTTTGGTGATGGAACCACTTCTTCGGAGCAAAACCCGGTACATATTTTTGATCAATCGGGAAGCTATCAAACCTGCCTTACTGTTAGCAGAACGATTGGCGGACAACTTTATCAGGATCAGTTCTGTTTAAATCACAACACACCCAATTATTTTAATTTCGGGGGAACTGTATTTTTGGGAAACAACCCTATGAACAACCTGAATGGCGATACTACCATTGTGGATGTTGCCCTTGCATACCTTTATAGAAAGTACGACAATTCAATTGTTCCTGCTGATACAACCATGTTTCACCAGTATGGCTATTACTATTTTACGGATGTTCGCGAAGGGGATTACATGATTAAGATTGAGCTTATGGAAACTTCGGAACATTTTGGTCAGTTTTTACCTGGCTATCATCTGCACAGCCATACCTGGACTTCGGCCCATTCACTTCATCTTTATGATGAAAGCACTTATGAGATTAATGTGCATCTCGATCCACTGGAGGGCCTTGCTGGCGGTCCCGGCGCGATCAACGGCTATATTGCATTTACCGGCTCAGATATCGTTTCAGAAGAACAATTACAAGGGGTGGAGATCATGATCATGGATGAAAATCTGGTTGCCCTCTCCTACCAAAAAACGGACGAAAACGGGATATTTAACTTTTCAGGGATTCCGCTTGGCACCTATTATCTTCATGCTGAATCTGCCGGATTTTATACCGTAACCGAAAAGGTTGTGCTGAATGATAACAACAGCGTTGTGAGTGGAGTAAGTCTGAACCTTCATACCGAAATTTTAGATGTACCGGAATTAATCTCAAACAGTTTTCACCTTGGATCTATTTACCCTAATCCGGCTTCAGGAAATGTGTATATAAACCTGGAAAGCTTTGATGCGGATAATTATACCTTAAAAATTATGGATGTAGCTGGCAAAACTTATGCTGAACGAAAGGAACAATTTGTTTCAGGAGAGCATATCCTGCAATGGGATGTTTCCAATCTGCCGGCCGGTTTTTACCTGATTGCCGTTACACCTGATAAATCCGGGCAACCCGAAATTAGAAAATTTATAAAATAATTCTATTGTTCAGGCAACTTCATGATTTATTGAAGTCTATACATTGTGGGATTTGATCAATAACCCTTCTTTGAAATATTAACAAATCAACAGTCAACAAAACAATACAAGAATTTCTAAATTTGTTGAACCTTAACTTGAATACAATGAAAAAGATTTTTAACCTTCTTTTGCTAACAATAATTTTTGCAACAGCAGGATTTAGCCAAAATTCAGTTTTAACCGTTAACGGTATGGTACTTGACGAACTAACGGGATTGATGATCCCCAATAAGCTCGTCACCACCGAGATTCAGAGTGGTGGAATGATCATCACTTCAGAGACCTACACCGATGACGAGGGGTTTTTCACCGACAGTATTTTAACTTTTCCGCAAGGCAATGCCGAAGTTACGGTGATTGATTGTAACGGTGTTCCTCAATCGCACTCGTTTCCTTTCTGGGAAAACAACAATAATTTGTTTTTCGATTTTTTGATTTGCGGTGATAGCATTTCCTGCATGTCGTATTACTCCTACTTCATTCCGCCAGCAGGCGTAAATACCGTTTATTTTACGGATATGTCACTTGGAGGACCTGACAGTTGGTTCTGGGATTTTGGTGATGGCAATACTTCCACCGAACAGAATCCTTTGCATACCTATGCAAGCGCTGGTGAATATACCGTATGTTTAACCATCATGTCGGACGACAGCACCTGCTATGATGATTATTGTCAATTGGTTGACCTGGATCCTTCGGGTGATTGCACAGCCGATTTTTATTTCGAAACCTGGGACAACACTAACTTTACTTTTTATGGTCAATCCGGTCCATTGCCTGCAAGTACTTATTTATGGGATTTCGGTGATGGTTACACCGGAATTGGTGAAGTTGTAAATCATAGTTACACCATTACCGGTATGGTTTGGGTTACCCTCACAACAATGACCTATGAACCGGCCACAGGAGATAGCTGTATTGCAACTTTCGAAATGCCAATTGATGTTTCAGCTGGTAATGGCGGGGATTGCTATAACTGGTTTATACCATACACCATGGATTATCAAACATTTGCTTTTGAAGGACAGGGTGTGCCGGATGCTGATGTTTATATGTGGGATTTCGGCGACGGGTCAACCGGCTCAGGCCAAATGGTGGAACATACCTATACCGATTCCATTCCCATGGATTATGTTGTAACACTTACAACTTATCATAATATCGGAGGAACCATTGATACTTGCATGGCCGTGTCTGAGCAAATTATCACCACAGGAAACGGATTTCCGGATTGCGAAAACTTTTTCTGGTATGAGCAATTCAATTTAACTTTCAATTTCCACGGAGAATCCTTCCCGATGCCAGCTGATCAGTATTTCTGGAATTTCGGTGACGGAACAACAGCAGAAGGCCCTTCGGTAACCCATATTTATGAATTGGGCATGGGCGATGTATTTACCGTAACCCTCACAACAGTTGGTCAAAGTCCGGCAGGAGATTCATGCGTTGCTACTTCCAGCCAGCAAGTTTATATCAATGGTGGCGGCTGGGATTGCGAAAACTGGTTCTGGTTCGAAACCTGGGATAATGAAAACTTTACGTTTATGGGTGAATCATTCCCGGTAGCAGCTGATAGCTATTTCTGGGATTTCGGCGATGGTACCACGGGTTATGGGCAGGCAATTGATCATCAGTTTGATGTAACTGCTGCCGATCAGTACGAAGTAACATTGACAACATACGTTTTTAACCCTGCAATCGGCGACAGTTGTATGGCCACTTCCAGCCAGATGGTGTGGGTTGGCGGCAATAACCTGGATTGTGAGAATATGTTCTGGTATATGAATCTGGGAGATTTCACCTATGAGTTTATGGGTGAATCCATGCCCTTCCCGGCTGATGAATTTTATTGGGATTTTGGTGACGGATCCACTGGATTCGGCCCTTCTGTAACCCATTCTTTTGATCCTTCACAGGGAGATTCATTTGTTGTTTGCCTTACCACCTTCTCCTATGATCCAATTGGTGACAGTTGTGTAGCTTCATCCTGTCAGGAAATTCTCCTTGGCGGTCAGTCGGGTGAGCAAATATTCGGGCATATAGTAGCCGATGGTAGTCCGATTGACTTCGCCCTGGTTGGATTGTTTGCCATGGAGCCGGGTGGTGCTTTCACTTATGAGTTTACCTCCACTGAACCGGGCACAGGAAGTTATTTCTTTAACAATGTTCCCAATGGAGATTATTACCTTTTTGCAATGCTTACACCACAATCTCCACTGTTTTACGACTACTTCCCAACATACTACGGCGATGCGATCTTCTGGTTTGATGCCACAGTTATTAGCGCTGATTCGCTATCAAATCCATACGATATCAATTTAGTTCCGATTACCAGCTTTACCTCTGGCCCGGGTGTGATCTCAGGTTCGGTAACCATGGAAGACAGCAAAGGCCCCGGCGACAATATCATGGTGATGCTGATGGATGCTGATCAAAACCCAATAGGTTACATTCAAACCAATGAAAATGGATTGTTTGAATTTGATAACCTGGGTTATGGAACTTACAAATTAACTGTTGAAATGCCTGGCGTAACTTCTGAGATCGCAGTGGTGGATATAAATGAAAACAACGAAGAGACAGAACTGGCATTTTATGTAAAAGGAACCAGTGCCTACCTTGGCGTTGAACCGCAGTCGGCAATAAGTATTTCAGGTGATATTTTTCCAAATCCTGCAAGTGACCTTGTAAATCTGGAGTTATTTGCTAACAAACGGACTGAAATTCAAATCAACATTATAAATCAAATGGGACAAACTGTATATACCGAAGTTCAGAATTTACAAACCGGGAAACAACGGATTCAAATACCGGTGGCTGACTTACCTGCAGGTATGTACCATGTTCAAATGATTGAAAGCAATGGCAGCAATATGATAAAACGATTTGTAAAGTAACATTAATAAGGCAACTGATTCATTCTCTGAGGGCAGCGCTTTTGCGCTGCCCTCTTTTTAATCAGTAAAACTATTCAAAAACGCTGCATTGCATTTCTGATCAACTGAAAATATCCAGTGTTTACGGTATATGCAACCTGAAGGGCAATCACCCCACCCGATGCTGAAATCAAGCTTCATGTAATTTTCAAACCTTTCCAGGGTGATGTTATTACCATCCCCTATGGCACCTCCGCCAAACTCAACATACTCAAAAAAAGGAAATGCCTTTAATTCATTTATTACCGGAAACAGGTTAAGGCTTTCTTCTGAAATAATGGTGATCCAGTTAAATTCAGGATAATACAGCGAGGTTCTTACCTCGTTGAATTTATATTTTGCAATGATATTGTCGAGCTCCTGATTTCCGGTTGGTTCTCCTGCGATCAATTTTTGAACTTCAGAAGCGGTTGTATCAGTTTTCAATGAAATGGAGTGTAAGCCCATAAAGGGGAAAGCATGAATTTGGTGTTCAAAAAAAACTTCATCCCGTTCCGGAATATCCAAATTATACACTGCCTGGATGGCATTTAAAATTTCCGCAACTTTTTGTTCATCAAAATAGGGATTGTCGCGGTCTTCATGCTCAGGATCGGTATAAATTTCTTTGAAAATAAGCTGATAAGCATCCGACAGGTACAACGTATCAACGGGACTTGTACAATTACATTCACCTGAATGGGGACTATCATTTTTATTGCAGGCAAAAGTTGTAAGGATCAAAAAAAGTGTAATGGAAAGTAGCAGTTTGGAAGGGTAAATATATTTATGCATGGTTGATAATTTTACCCCGATTTAACACAAAAATCATCCCGAAAATTAAAATTTGAAAATTTATTTCCGTGTAATCCTGGCCACCCATCCCCCGCCTTTGGCAAGCTTGATTGTGAGCTTATCTGTGGATGCCGCTGAGATATTTGTCTTTTCAAAATCACTTGCATATCGGTCGGCATTTACGCCATCTCGCCAGATTGTTACCGTATATTTTCCTTCACCAAGAAACGAAAGATCAATTTCCATGGTGCGGTTATCCCAATTGGTCATGGCACCTACAAACCACTCATTTCCGGTTTTGCGTGCAACAGCAATATACTTTGAAACACTCCCTGATAATACAATGGTTGAATCCCAAACTGTGGGCACGGCTGAAAGAAATTCCATACATTCGGGTTCTTTCAAATAATTGCTTGGATTGTCACAAAGCATTTGCAAAGGGCTTTCATAAACCACATACATCGCCAGTTGATGACAACGGGTACCCATACTCATAGGTCGTGTATTGATGGCTCTAAAATTCTCCTTGTTTGCATTAACCATTGCTCCTGGGGTATAATCCATTGGCCCTGCCACCATCCTGATGAAGGGTATTGTAACATTGTGATCAGGGGTGTTGGCATCACTCCATTTGGATTGTTCAAGACCCCGAACACCTTCCCGGGAAATAACATTGGGATATTGCCTGCGCAATCCTGCGGGTTTGTATGAACCATGAAAATCAACGAGTAAATGCCTGTTGGCAGCCTCTGCAGCTACCCGGTGGTAATAATTTACCATCCATTGATCATCACGTTGCATAAAATCTACCTTAATACCCTTAATTCCCCACGATTCAAATTTATTAAATGCCCTGTCCCATTGGTTTTCGAGTGTTTTCCATACCACCCATAAAATCACCCCCACATTTTTTGAATTGGCATAAGCAACAATTTCATCCATATCAATGGCCGGCACCACTTTTAGGAGATTTCCCAGTTCATACCAGCCTTCATCCATGATGATATATTCAATGCCGTTTTCAGCAGCAAAGTCAATGTAATACTTGTAGGTTTCTGTATTAATACCCGCCTTAAAATCTACACCATAAATATTATTTGCATTCCACCAATCCCAGGCAACTTTACCGGGCTTTATCCAGGATGGATCAGCAATGGCACAGGTATCAGCCAGAAGATATGAAAGTTGATTGGTAATTAATCCGGCATCATTTTCCTCAATGGCCAATATACGCCATGGGAAATTCCGGGTTCCGAGCGTAAGAGCAATATAATCAGCATAACGCGTAACTTTTACATTGCGGTCCTTGATTTGTTCCTCCTCCAGTGCAACTCCCGGAAATAGTCCCCTCAAGGCATTACTTCCGGTTCCTTTAAGCCACATACCGGGGTAATCATTTAACCCACTTTCGGTGATCAATACCTTGTGATTTGAAGGAACCTCAACCAGTGCGGGCAAACTGCAGAACCGATCAGCGGAGATCAGGTTAATATCTTCGTAGAGGTAATATCGTTCATTGTGCGAGAAGAAAGATTCTTCCTCAGGGAACCAAATATTTGAACCTGAAGGAAAATTAAGAACAAGGTTTTCTTTATTTACGGTAATGTCCTCTTTAAATTCCGTTTCAAAACGCCAGGCAATTCCATTGTTATAAGCCCTGAATCGAATATTGTAATCACCTTTGCAAACCAGCAAAAGCTCTGTATAATTCTCGTGAATATATTTGAATTTTTCAGCAATAACCGGAATAATTGTATCATCTACAAATACCGGGATCCGCTTTTTAATTCTTGGTTTTAACCCCAAAACTTCATCTTCGTTTACATTCATACTGATCCTGGAGTACTCAAGAACGGCACTGGAATCATGCAACACTTCAAATTCAACATAATCATCCGCCCGAATATGAATGGCAATCTTACCATCGGGCGAAATTAGTTCGAGCGGTGTTTGTGCATTTCCTGAAAAATTGGAAAAAAGAAAAAGCACCAGCAGAAAAGTGAATCGATATATATTTTTCATTACGCGTAAAATTGAAGCTAAATATACGCAAAACCGCCGTTAATGTTTTAAATAATAGGCGTTAAAGCTTTGATCAACCTGCTTACCTCTTCAGGTGTATTATAATGAACCATACTCACCCTTATAACACCATGATTGCTTAGCAAACCCAAATCATCAATCAACCTGCGGGCATAAAAATCACCCCACCGAATTCCTATTTTTTGCAAATCGATCAATGGCACCACTTCACTACTTTTTTTATGATCAATAATAAATGAAAAAGTAGGAACCCTTACTGCCGTTGATGAAGTTCTTTCCCCAATGATCCGGATATTTGAATGGCTGTTTAAAAAGTCTATGAATTTTGTTGCAAGGGCTTCTTCATGCTTTTCTATCATTTGGTAAACCTGGCTTATTTTATCCGCGATTACAGCTTGTTTATTTTCAAAATGATGTTCGAAAAGGTTTTCGTAATAATCCGTGATACCCAGCAAACCATAACTCAATTCGTAATTTACATTTCCTGGTTGCAATTTATAGGGGATCTCATCTCTACCGATGAAAAAGTGATTAATTCCCGGTAGTTTTTCAAGATGTTCCTTTTTACCAAATAGCAACGAATAATGAGGTCCGTAGACTTTATAAAGACTAAAAACATAAAAATCGACACCGAGCTCCTGCACATTAATAGCTCGGTGAGGAGCATATGCCACAGCATCCACACAAACCATAGCACCCCGGTCATGCACAAATTGAGTGATCTCCCTGACCGGGTTTATAGTCCCAATAATATTAGAAGTTTGTGTAAAAGCTACCAGCCGCGTTCGATCAGTCATGAGTTTTTCAAGATCATGCAACTCCAGCCTGTAGTTTTCCGGATTTACCTTCCACGACTTTACCACTATTCCCTGTTTTTGCATCATCAGCCATGGTCCAATATTGGCCTCATGATCGCAATTGGTTACGATTACTTCATCGCCGGGATTAAATGTTTGAACCAGCGACCGTGATAAGTTTTGCAGCAACATGGTTGTGGAGGGCCCGAGGATCACTTCTGCAGTTTCATTCGCATGGATCACTTTTGCCCATGTTTCTTGTGCTTCCGCCACCCGTTGTGTAGAAAGTTGTGAAATTTCATACGAAGCACCCAATTGCACATTGGTATTATATAAATAATCTTGAATCCGCTCACCTACCTGCCTTGCAGGTTGTGTTCCGCCGGCATTATCAAAATAAACCCATTCACCTGAAAGTGCCGGAAACTGCTTTCTTACAAAAGGAATATCAAGCTGGTTCATAATTATATGTTTCCTCAAAGTTATAAATTCCATCAACGCAATTTAACTTGCCTTGCAATTCGCCAATTTTCTTTTTGAATGCAATCCAGCAGTTTTATTATCATTAACTTTGAAATAAATTTTCCAAATATGACTTATTTACCCGATCCAATCCGATACGATAAAATGCCTTACAAACGCTGCGGCAGAAGCGGCATCAAGCTCCCTGAAATTTCTCTCGGACTTTGGCACAACTGGGGCGATGTTGACGATTTTGAAAACGGACGTGCAATGCTTCGTCGGGCTTTTGATCTGGGCATTACGCATTTTGATCTTGCTAATAATTATGGTCCTCCCTATGGTTCTGCAGAGAAGAATTTTGGAAAGATGTTTGCCTTGGATTTTAAAAATCACCGGGATGAACTCATTATTTCCAGTAAAGCAGGCTGGGATATGTGGCCGGGCCCATATGGTAATTTTGGTTCAAGAAAATACCTGATCGCCAGCCTTGATCAAAGTCTGAAACGGATGGGGCTGGATTATGTGGATATTTTCTATCACCACCGCCCCGACCCTGATACCCCTCTTGAAGAAACCATGATGGCTCTTGATCATATTGTACGAAGTGGCCGGGCATTGTATGTGGGTATTTCTCAATATAATCCTGAACAAACCAAAAAAGCTGCTCATATTTTGCGCAAACTTGGAACCCCCTGCCTCATCCATCAGCCGGTTTATAGCATGTTTAACCGCTGGGTTGAAGATGGCTTGCTTGATGTTCTGACTGAGGAAGGATTAGGTTGCATCGTTTTTTCACCACTTGCCCAGGGTCTTTTAACCAATAAATACCTGGGTGGTATTCCAAAAGACAGCAGGGCTGGCAAAGAAACGGGATACTTGCAACCTCACCATGTTACGGATGAAAAAATCCAAAAAATTCATGAACTGAATAAGATCGCCCTGGAACGAGGCCAAAGTCTTGCTCAAATGGCCATAGTATGGGTATTGAGGCATCAGGCTGTTACTTCAGCGCTGATAGGAGCCAGTAAGGTTAAACAGATAGAGGAAATTGTAGCTGCGCTTGATAACAAAAACCTGAGCAGGGAAGAGTTGATCAAAATAGAAGGGATCCTGGGCAAATAAAAAAGGCAGCCCGGAATGAACTGCCTGCGATGTAGCCCCGATAGGAATCCCTGCCCGACCGGACGACTGGATTCAATATAATTTTATCTTGCAAAAGATTCCGGTCGGTCGGGCGGGCCCGCCCGACCGGACGTATAAGTCCAAATTGATTATTGGTAAAAACCAGTCGGTCGGGCGGGGAACCTATATTTAAAGTTTAGGAAACTTCCGTTCCCTGCCTGCCATGGCAAAAGCCCGCGCGTCGGCAGGCAGGTATCCATTAAACTATTTTAAGTATTCAATTAGTTTTTCTCTTAATCTTTCTTTTCCTATCCCACTTTTGAAATATTTTTCCCGATTCCTCGCTGATTCACGCGTGGAAAAGAATTCATAATAAAATATTTGCCAGGGACAATAGGCTTTTGTTGATCGAGTGCGGCCTGCATTATGCTCCTTCAGGCGCTTGTCGGTATTTGTTGTTAATCCGACATAAATCCGGTGGTCTTTTAAGCTATATATAGCATAAACATAAAACATTGTAAAAAACAAAACCCTGACGATTGGTGTCAGGGTTGTTGTAGCCCCGATAGGAATCGAACCTATATTTAAAGTTTAGGAAACTTCCGTTCTATCCATTGAACTACAGGGCCCAAATTCAGTGCAAAAGTAATAATTTCTTTTCTTCTAGATATTTTTGATTAATGATTAAATAATATAAAAAAGTCCATAGTAAATACTATGGACTTCCTATATGGATGGCTATATGTACCCGGAACTCAAATCCCGGAATTCCTCTACTCCTAATACCTGTAATGCTCAGGCTTATAAGGTCCTTCAACAGGAACTCCCAAATAATCCGCCTGATCTTGCGTAAGTTTAGTCAACTTAACACCAATTTGCTCGAGGTGTAAGCGGGCAACCTCCTCATCAAGTTTTTTGGGAAGACGGTAAACACCAACTTCATAATCATGTTGCCAAAGGTCAAGCTGAGCAAGCGTTTGATTTGAGAATGAATTACTCATTACAAACGATGGATGACCTGTTGCACAACCAAGATTTACCAAACGTCCTTCTGCCAGGAGGAAAATTTCATGCCCATCAGGGAAAATGTATTTATCCACCTGCGGTTTAATATTTATCTTTTGTATTCCCGGAGTCTCATTCAGTGGCTCTACCTGTATCTCATTATCAAAATGACCGATATTACATACAATTGCCTGATCTTTCATGGCTTTCATATGTTCAACAGTGATCACATCTTTGTTTCCGGTGGTAGTTACAAATACGTTTCCGATTTTTACGGCCTCTTCCATGGTGGTTACCTGGAACCCTTCCATTGCAGCCTGTAAGGCATTGATCGGATCAATTTCAGTTACAACCACACGTGCACCATATCCTTTCATCGATTTGGCACTTCCTTTACCAACATCACCGTAACCTGCAACAACCACAACTTTCCCGGCAATCATTACATCAGTCGCACGTTTGATACCATCAGCAAGTGATTCACGGCAACCATAAAGGTTATCAAATTTTGATTTGGTAACAGAGTCATTAACATTGATGGCAGGTGCTTTCAATATACCCTTTTCCATCATCTGGTAAAGCCTGTGAACTCCGGTAGTAGTTTCTTCCGAAATACCTTTCAATCTTTTAGCAGCACGATGCCATTTTGAACTATCTTCAATAAATGAAGCTTGAAGCTGACGCAAAATAGCAGCCTCTTCCGGGTTTCCTGCTTTTGCTTTAAGCAACTCAGGATTGTTTTCCACATCATAACCCTTGTGGATAAGCAATGTTGCATCGCCTCCATCATCCACGATCATATCCGGACCATCACCATCAGGAAAAGTAAGTGCCTGATTGGTACACCACCAATATTCGTCAAGGGTTTCACCTTTCCAGGCAAAAACCGGAATGCCGGCAGCAGCTATTGCCGCGGCTGCATGATCCTGTGTAGAAAAGATATTACAACTTGCCCAGCGAACATCTGCACCCAGTTCCACCAGTGTTTCGATCAACACAGCCGTTTGAATGGTCATATGCAGCGATCCGGTAATACGGGCACCTTTAAGCGGTTTATCGTTTGAATATTTTTTTCGGATTGACATCAAACCGGGCATTTCTTTTTCAGCGATCTCAATCTCTTTACGGCCCCACTCGGCCAGATTGATATCTGCAATTTTATAAGCCAGTTTTTTATCAACAGTTAAAGTTTCCATAATTAGTTAAAATTCAATATTATTAATACAATCTTCGAGCTTAAAAAAAGTTTGCAAATTTACTATTAAATACGGTATTGCCAAAATCGTTAAGCACATTGTAAACTTTACAACCTGCCATCGCGAATAAAGTTCAGAATGGTAATAAAAAACCTTGAAATTTTTACAGATCTTTAATAAATGCACGGCGGCGTTTGTGCTGTATGTTAGTAAAGTTTTTCCAGTTGCTGATCACATTATGGTTATCCTCAAAAATGCCGGTAGTCTCCATTTGGGTGATCCCATGCTTCATCATTTCATCCTGCAATTCAGCAAATAAAATTACAGCCGCTCCTGAAGTGTGGTATTCGGGGGTTACCCCGGTTAAAAGCAGATCAATAACCTCCGGTTTTTTCATCGCTTTCATGATATGAAACACACCAAAGGGGAATAGTTTTCCATTCGCTTTTTGCATGGCTTCAGTAAGCGATGGCATTCCAATTATGAAAGCTACCAGTTGGTCCTCCTTGAAAATCATTCTTACAAACCTGGGATCGAGTACCTTAAAATATTTTTGTTTTATGTACTCTATCATTTCATCATCAAAGGGAGTAACATAGGGTAATACTCCAAAAGCCCCATTCATCATTTTAAAAACCGGTTCGGCAAATGGCTGCATTTCGTTGGTTGAGGCAAAAGTTCTTACAGTAAATCCATATCTTCTTTTAACCAGTTCAGCCCCTCTTTTGGCTTTTGCAAGCGCAGTTTCACCCAGGGTTAGCCTGAATTCAATCCAGTCATTTTCTTTTACAAATCCATTGGCATCAAAATGAGTTTGGTAATACGGGAAATGATACACTGATGCAATAGACGGCAAATATTCAAAACCTTCAATCAAAAGACCCTGGTTATCGAGGTTATTGAATCCGAGCGGGCCATGAACCTTTTCCATTCCCTGATCACGCAACCAATTTTCAGCTGTATCAAAAAGCAACTTACTTACATTCCTGTCATCAATGAATTCCATCCTGCTGATACGGCCCAGCTTTTCGCCAACCTTTTTATTATAATCATGATTGATGATGGCTCCTATTCTTCCCACACATTTACCCCCGTCCCAGCAAGTCCAGAATTTTGCGGTGCATGATTTAAAAGAAGGGTTTGTATCAGCCTGCAATTGTTTGATCTCATCACTTTTAATCGGTGGTGCCCAAAACTTATTTTGGTTGTACAACTCAAAAGGCAAATCAACGAATTGCTTTAGCTCCTTTTTATTAGTAACCTCTTTGATTTCAAACATTATAAAAGCTGCTCTGTTTTAACTGAACAAAATTAATAGAATGATTTAACAATCGCATAATTTTTTGTCCTGTGGTAATGAAATTCTTTATTTTGCAGTAACTTAGATATTCGATTTGCAATATTAAAATGTCGAAAAATTTATATTCAGAAATAGCCAGGCGAATTCTTGTCCTGGATGGTGCCATGGGTACTATGATCCAGCAATATAAGCTTCAGGAGGAGGATTATCGGGGCCTGCGATTTGAAAATTTCCCCTACGACCTGAAGGGGAATAATGATCTGCTTTCATTAACCCAGCCCCAAATCATTCAGGAAATCCACGAAAAATACCTGGAAGCTGGGGCGGACATAATTGAAACGAATACCTTTAATGCCAATAGGTTTTCACTGGCCGACTACCACATGGAAGACCTGGTTTTTGATATCAATAAAGCATCTGCTTTACTTGCAATAAAAGCTGCCGAAAAATTTACAAATGCCAATCCTGAAAAGCCAAGGTTTGTAGCCGGTGCCATGGGACCTACCAATAAAACAGCTTCTTTATCACCGGATGTAAACAATCCGGGATATCGGGCGGTGAGTTTTGATGATCTGAGGAGTGCTTATCAGGAGCAGGCAAAAGGACTCATTGCTGGAGGTGTGGATATTTTACTAATTGAAACAATTTTTGACACCCTGAATGCCAAAGCTGCCATCATGGCTGTTTCGGAAGTTTTCAGGGAACTAAAGATAAAACTCCCGGTGATGGTTTCGGGAACGATTACTGATGCCAGCGGCCGCACACTTTCCGGACAAACCACGGAAGCGTTTTTAAATTCGGTTTCGCACCTTGATCTGCTCACGGTTGGGCTCAATTGTGCCCTGGGAGCCGAAGAACTTCGCCCCTACCTTGAGGAACTGTCGGCAAAAGCACCGTTTTATGTGAGCGTTTATCCAAACGCCGGATTGCCTAATCAATTTGGTGAATATGATGAATCACCTGAAATAATGGCCCGGCATCTGAAAAATTTTACAGATCATCATTTTGCCAATATAATAGGTGGTTGCTGTGGCACCACACCCGAACATATCAGGGAGTTTGTGAAGGTTGCTGAACAGGCCACGCCGCGCCAAAGACCGCAGGATGACCATCACATGAAGTTGAGTGGTCTGGAACCATTGATCGTATTTCCGGGAAGCAATTTTATAAATATTGGTGAACGCACCAATGTGAGCGGTTCGCGCAAATTTGCCCGTCTGATCCGTGATGAAAATTATGATGAAGCGCTTTCAGTTGCCCGGCAACAGGTTGAAAACGGTGCACAGGTGATCGACATCAACATGGATGATGCAATGCTGGACTCTGAGTCGGCCATGGTAAAATTTCTGAACCTGGTGGCCGCTGAACCTGATATTGCAAGGGTTCCTATCATGATCGATTCCTCAAAATGGAGTGTTTTAGAGGCCGGACTAAAATGTGTTCAGGGAAAAGCCATTGTAAATTCAATCAGCTTAAAAGAAGGGGAACAGGAGTTCAGGGCACATGCCGAAAAAATTCGGGATTACGGTGCTGCCGTGGTAGTTATGGCTTTTGATGAAGATGGTCAGGCTGCCAGTTTTGAAAGGAAAATCGCAATATGCGAAAGGGCTTATAACATTCTGACCAAAGAAATTAATTTCCCACCTGAAGATATCATCTTCGATCCCAATATTCTTACCATCGCCACCGGGATCGATGAACATAACAACTATGCTGTTGATTTTATCAATGCAACCCGTTGGATCAAAGAAAACCTACCCTGGGCAAAAGTAAGTGGAGGTATCAGCAATTTATCCTTTTCGTTCCGTGGAAATGATGTGGTGAGGGAAGCGATGCATTCGGCCTTTCTTTATCATGCCATTCAGGCCGGACTTGATATGGGAATTGTGAATGCCGGTATGCTGCAGGTTTACGATGAAATTCCGGATGATCTTTTAACACTGGTGGAAGATGCAATACTGAATCGCCGCAAAGATGCTACAGAAAGGCTGATCGCTTTTGCTGAAAAAGTTAAAGCGAAGGACACCGTTGAAGCAAAGGTGGATGAATGGCGCGAAAAACCGGTACAGGAAAGACTCACCCATGCTCTTGTTAAAGGTATCGTTGATCATATTGAAGCCGATGTGGAGGAAGCCCGGCAACACTACAATATGGCATTAAAGATCATCGAAGGTCCGTTGATGGATGGGATGAATGTGGTGGGTGATCTGTTTGGTTCCGGTAAAATGTTTTTGCCCCAGGTAGTGAAAAGCGCCCGGGTGATGAAACGCGCAGTGGCTAAATTGTTACCCTACATCGAAGAAGAACAAAAGGCAGGCGGTGGCGAAGTTAAATCAGCCGGAAAAATCGTAATGGCGACTGTAAAGGGCGATGTGCACGACATTGGAAAAAACATCGTTGGGGTGGTACTGGCCTGTAATAACTTTGAAGTAGTTGATCTAGGCGTGATGGTTCCTGCCGATAAAGTTTTAAAAGCGGTTCAGGATGAAAATGCCGATTTGCTTGGTTTGAGTGGATTGATCACCCCATCACTTGAGGAAATGGTGCACGTAGCAAAAGAAATGGAAAGGATGGGACTGAAAGTGCCGCTGTTGATTGGTGGTGCCACAACTTCAGAGATCCATACGGCTGTAAAAATTGCCCCTAATTACCATGCACCGGTGGTTCATGTTCGGGATGCCTCCAAAGGAGTTGGCGTTTCGGCGAGCCTCATTTCAGCAGAGCAAAAAGAGAGGTATGCTGCGGAGATCAGCGAAAAATATGCCGCGATCAGGGAACAACATGAATCCCGGAAATCGGAATCAAAATATATCCCTTTTGATTTGGCCACTCAAAACAAACTGAATATTCAGTGGAAAGCTGATCAATTGTACAAACCGTCTTTCATTGGGAATCGATATTTTGATGATTATCCCCTGGATGAGATCAGCAAATACATCGATTGGACCTTCTTTTTCCATGCCTGGAAAATTAACGGAAAATTCCCTAATATTTTTGAGGACCCCGTTAAAGGGGAAGAGGCAAAAAGACTTTACGATGACGCTCAAGTTCTTCTTAATAAGATTATTACTGAAAAGCGCCTTACTGCCCGCGGAGTGATTGGCTTTTACCCGGCTGCTTCGATTGGTGAGGATGTTGAAATTTACAGTGACGAAAAAAGAAGTGAGCTAATAACCACCTTACGGTTTTTAAGGAATCAACAAGAGAAAAACCCGGGAATTCCAAATTTATCGCTGGCTGATTTTATTGCTCCAAAAAGCGCAGGATTAAATGATTACATAGGTGGTTTTGCTGTAACGGCGGGCATAGGCCTTGAGCATTGGACCGATAAATACGAAAAGGAACTGGATGATTATAACAGTATCATGATGAAGGTTCTGGCCGATCGACTTGCAGAAGCATTTGCAGAATTGATCCATAAACGCGTCAGAAAAGAGATTTGGGCATATGCCCCTAACGAAAACCTTAACCCTGATCAAATGCTCCGCGAAGAATATCAGGGAATTCGTCCGGCACCAGGATATCCGGCCTGCCCCGAACATTCTGAAAAAAGGGTATTGTTTGACCTTTTGAACGCCGAAGAAAAATCCGGGATCAAACTCACTGAAAACTTTGCCATGTATCCAGCTGCCTCTGTGAGTGGTTACTATTTTGCACATCCAATGTCGCAATATTTTAACCTTGGTAAAGTTGGTGAGGATCAGGTGGAAGATTATGCTGGAAGAAAGGGTGTAAGCAAACAACAGGTGGAAACCTGGTTAAATGCTAATCTCAACTACAAATAACATTACATTAAACTGAAAATACGACGGTCATGCGTATTCCATTTACTGAATTTATTAAGGATAACCTTGTGCTTTTCGACGGAGCCATAGGAACTGAATTGTATAACAAGGGTGTTTTCATAAACAGCTGCTACGACGAACTGAACCTCACCCGCCCGCAGTTGATACAGGAGTTACACAAAGCCTACGTGGAAGCCGGTGCCGATGTAATCGAAACCAATACCTTTGGTGCAAACCGCCCTAAACTTCAGAAATTCGGGTTGGAGGACAAGGTTTACGATATAAATTTCAAAGGTGCTTCCCTTGCACGGGAGGTTGCCGGAGATGAAATTTATGTTGCCGGATCCATCGGTCCTTTAAAAGAAAGACTGGAACCCTGGGGACCACTGTCGGAGGAAGAAGCAAAAGCCATATTTCTTGAGCAAGCCAGGGCACTTATTGACGGTGGAGTTGACCTGATCATCCTGGAAACCTTTTCGGATCTTCACCTGATACAACAGGCAATTTTATCCATCAAAGAAAATTTTGATATCCCTGTCATTGCACAAATGACCATTGGAAATGATGGGAACTCGCTATTCGGGACCAGGCCTGAGTTTTTTGCAGCTAAAATGCAGCAATGGGGTGCTGATGTGGTGGGCATCAATTGCAGTGTGGGCCCAAAACCCATGCTTGACGCCCTTGAAAAGATGAACGAGGTGGTGAACATCCCCATCAGTATTATGCCCAATGCAGGTACACCGGTAGATGTGGACGGAAGGAATATTTACCTGGCGAGTGCCGATTATTTTGCAGAATATACCCGTAGGTTCATACAAGCTGGAGCTTCAGTTGTTGGAGGATGCTGTGGTACCAATCCTTCCTTCATCAGGGAAATGCGCAAATCTATTCAATCTATTCAACCGCGACAGCAAATTGTAAAAGAAATAAAAGTAGTAGAAGAGGAAAGAAGAAAACCGGCAATTCCTACCTGCAAAAAATCAAGTTTTGCAGAAAAAATTTGCAATCACGAGTTTGTGACTTCCGTTGAAATCATTCCACCCCGCGGAGCAAATGCTGAATTGGCGATCCATCAGGCTATTGAAATGAAAGCTGCAGGGGTAGATGCGATTAATATTCCTGACGGCCCCAGGGCTTTATCCCGCATGGGCGCTTCTTACCTTTCTCTCATGATCCAGGAAAAAGCGAACATGGAAGTGATACTTCATTACGCATGTCGCGATAGAAATCTGCTTGGCATGGTTGGCGATCTATTAGGCGCTTATGCTGCAGGTATCAAAAACATTCTCCTCATTACGGGTGATCCACCCAAAATGGGTACTTATCCTGATGCCACCGCTGTATTTGATGTGGATTCCATAGGATTAACAAACGTAGTGAATTACCTGAACTCAGGTATCGACCTAGGGGGGAATGTAATACCACACCCCACAGGTTTTTTTACCGGAGTCGGTGTTAATCCAGGAGCTATTGATCTTGATTATGAAATCCGCCGATTTGAATGGAAAGTGAAAGCAGGCGCTGAATACGCCATCACACAGCCTGTTTTTGATAACGATATCTTTTTCGAATTTCTTAAACGAATAGAACAGTTCAGGATACCCATACTAGCGGGAGTGTGGCCCCTTGTGAGTGTTCAAAATGCCGAATTCATGAACAACGAGGTTCCGGGAGCATCTGTCCCCGAACATATTATGAAACGTATGCATGCAACTCATAGTAAAGAAGAAGCTCGTGAAACAGGACTTGAAATAGCTCGTGAAACAATTCGTGAAATTAAGTCGGAAATAGCAGGGGTTCAGATTTCTATGCCTTTCGGAAATATTAAATACCCCCTTGAAGTGCTCAAGGAGGTATTATAAAGAGAATTATGAAAAAGAAGAAGTTTTAAGATCTTTTGTCGTAGTGCTACCTTACCGATTTACCTTTGGGTTAAATTCCTTATATATAAGCGTCCGTAATATCAATCGAATCCAGGTACAACTCAAGTACCTCGCTCGAATTAACTGCCACGATCTGGTCTATTTCGTCCGAACCGGGTAAATAGTATACTTCAACAAAAAAACCATAAACGGCATAAAGCTGTATGCTATAGATTCCATAACCTCTTTCTGCCACGTGCTGACCATTGTTTAGTAAAACATAGCTTTTTAAGTCTTCGGTCAGATTCTGAAAGTCTATTGATGTAATCACTTTGTTTAGGTTTTTTAGTTAATACTTACTTTAATTGATTAGAAAAAAACTCAGGATAGCCAGAATTAAGCTTATCAACTGAATGTAAAAAAGGCTTTTTGAGAAGCTTTCTTTGGATTCTTCAAATTCCCTTTTTGACAGTTCTTCATTTTTTAAATTCATGTTACCTTACTGATTTGATTTATTACCTTGGATTGACCCTATATATAAAAGCGTACCAAACTATTTTTAATCTTATAAATAGCTGATTTATAATTCCTTAAAAACCCAAAAAAGGATTAACAACACTATCCGATTTCGAAGGATTGTCTGATATCGGATAGTAGCAGGATTACTATATCGGAGGATTAAAATACAGGGGTAAAAAAATGAAGGTAAATGGATATTAAATCATTGCCGGGAGAAGGCACTTAAAATTGGTTCAAAATCGGGAAAACGGAAATAAGATTTTACCTGAGAATAGCGATAGGAATTACATCTCGCCGCCTGAATCACCACCCTTTTCAGGACGTGGTTTAAAATTATTCAATCGGTAACTGAGTGTTAACATAACAAGCCGAGCCTCAGGTTGTCTGGTCTGATAAATATAAAAATCGTCTCCGTACCTGTACGAACGTTCTTTTCGCGTCTTAAAAACATCACTCACCTTGAGCGTGATATTGAAATTTTTATTTAACAAGTCCTGACGTATTGTGAAGTCGGCCCAATAGCTTTCTTCCTTACTACCCTGAGCCTCTACTGTAGGGCTCTCGTAAGCCAGGTTAAGCTGGAGCCGTGTATTTGCTTTAATCTTAAAAGCACCAATCATTCTGGCGTCCCAGTTATTTGAGCTCAGCGTTCCGCCTGACTCGGAGGTTTTATCATCAAGTTGATAATTATAATAACTTCCCGATAAGTTTAAGTTAAACCATTTGGTAAAGTCATAAATATATGTGCCTTCAATACCGAGGGATTTGTCGTTATTCAGATTCTCAAAACGGTTGTAAAGAATACCTGTTTCCGTATCAAGGGTACTAATAGATGCAATTTTATTATCGGTTTTACGATAGTACAGATCAACAGAAATATTTCCGGCATCCAGGGTTCTGAGGTATCCTAACTCATACGAATCAGTGTACTCAGGGAGTAAGTCCGGATTACCAATTCTCCGCGTATTTTCGTCAACATAGGTAACATAAGGTTCAAGAAAATATCCCCTCGGACGTTCAATCCGGCGGCTATAACTTACCATAACCTGATTCAGTTCGCCAAAGTGATTTGACAAATGAATGGAAGGAAAATAATCGAACCGGTCCACCAATGATGTTTCTCCGGTATTTGTGATTTCAAGATGCCTGTATGTGTATTCGCCACGCAAGCCCAATTGATATTCAAGGGTTTTAAACTGATTTGCATATGACCCGTAAATAGCGTGAATATCTCTTTCAAAAACCGTAAACTTGGTATAATTATCATCCCTGAGCCACGAAGAAGCATCATAATCAAAGGTTTCGAGGATATAGTCCTCATGGTCCAATCCATTACGAAAGTGGTATCCTGTTTCTAATTTCCCCTTTTCTCCAACAGGTCTGCTGTAATCCAACTCTACCCTGAATTGTTTTGAAGGGCCTGATTCATCTGTTCTCAGTAAAAACGGATCAGATTCGATTGAATTCCAATTGGAATCTGTGTCATATTCTTTTTTGTCCTGCCTTTCGGTTCCATCCCGGTTACTATAAAAACCAAACAAAGTGAGTTGATGATTTTCACCGGCAAATTCTCTTTTATAAGACCCGTTGAGGCTATAAAAATTTCGGGTAAAACGCCTTTGATCGTCATTAATATAGTATCGTGAACTACCCTGGGGACTTGAAAATTGCGAAACATTTTGATAGCTATCCATACCAAAGCCAAAATCGCCGTATTCCGCACCCATCGACCAGGTGGTATTATCATTGGGTGTAAAATCGACTCCACCTTTTAAGCGGATTCCGTTGCGCAGCCAGCCACCTGTTCCGGTTGAATTTTGATAAAAGGTGGTATCGTTTGAATACGTTTCCCTGTTTTCGGTTCCTTCATTGGGGAATACCCGGTCGTTCCAGTCAAAACCACCATACAGGTTAAACTTACCAGTTTTGTAATTAAGATACAGGTCAGAAGCATATTTATGACCGGTGCCTGCGGTAACATTTACCACCCCGGCAAGCCCGTCGAGCTTATTTTTCTTGAGTTTGATATTTATTATCCCGGCAGTTCCATCCGGATCATATTTAACCGAAGGATTGGTAATGATTTCAATATTTTCAATGGTACTGGCAGGAATTTGCTGTAAAGCCTCACTTCCCTGCAACACACTTGGCTTGCCATCAATCAGCACAGTAAAATTAGACGATCCCCTCAATGAAACTTCACCACTCAAATCTACCCGGATGGAGGGTATTTTTTCGAGCACGTCAACGGCTGAGCTTCCGGCCGCATCAAGATCATTTCCTACATTTACGATCTTACGATCCAATCGGTATTCAACAGCCATTCTTTGAGCAGTAATTTCTGCTCCGCTTAATTCGATGGCCGACAATTTAAGGTCAATATTTCCAAGGTCAACTGAAGAATTCTGCCGATTTACCGAAATTCCGGAAATCATTTTCTTTTCATAACCAATAAAATTAATTACCACGTAATACTCCCCAATAGGTACATCCTTGATCTGAAATTCACCAGCCATATCCGTTAATCCACCCGTCACCATTGACGAATCAGCAGGATTCATTATTAAAATATTGGCAAATTCAACAGGAGCTCTCTCTTCCTTATTAACTACTTTTCCTTCTATCTTTCCTTTATCAGAAGAATTTTCAGGGTTATCTCCAAACGCATTCAGTATTCCCATAAACAGGAGCATACCAACTATTAAATTTTTTATGTGAAACGCTTTTACCATCGCCAACAGAACAAGGAAAGGCTAATTTTGTTCAGGAATTAACAAGTTTTACAATTCATTTAGATTAGTTTCAAAATAAGGTATTATTTACGAATTTATATGCTGGAAAATGCTCCAAAACAGAATAAAAAATAATTACCTACATTTGAATTCCCAACTACGCATGAGTATGAAAAATTACCTGATCCTGGCTATGCTATTTTTTGTTGGCCAGTCAATATATCCTCAAACACCGGTGCCGGGCGGAGCAGTAAGTGGTATCTGGGATGCAGCCGGGAGTCCGTATCTCGTTCAAAATGCCATCTCTGTCGACTATGGTCAAACCTTAAGTATTGAAGCCGGTTGCGAGATAATATTCCAGCCGGGGATTGAGTTTTTAGTTAACGGAACCCTTGAGGTGAACGGAACAGCAGCAGATAGTGTATCATTCAAATGCAATATGGGGTCCTGGGAAGGATTTCAAATTGTTGGCATATGGGAATACAACCATTCCACTTTTAAGTTTTGCTCCATCGAAAATGCCTCGGTTGGTATTTTGACTTTTTATACAGGCAGTGTTTCGGTTTCAGATAGCCGCATACGAAATAATTTAACCGGAATGCACATCCAGCACAGTTCTGCTTATTTCAACAATATTGAAGTTTACAATAATAGTGATGCAGGAATAATGATGTCTGATAACTGCTGTAATATGGATTTTTTATTATCAGATTTTAATATACACGACAATGGCGGACGCGGTCTCGAATTTAATTTCGACAGCGGTGGCACACAGGAAATTTCCAATGGCAGCATCACCAACAATGCCGGTGGCGGGATATTCAGCAGCTCTTCAGATGGATACGTAAGCTTTACAAATTTGATGATTACGCAAAACGGACCCACCGATTTTGGTGGTGGTATTCATGCTTATGCAGCTTGTTTGATCGAAAATTGCACCATTGAAAATAATTCGGCAGATTATGGTGGAGGAGTTTATTTGCGCACCAATGTGGATGTGCAGGAGATCAGGGATTCAAAAATTATCCATAATGAATCATTCATTGATGGTGGCGGACTTTACCTCGCCGATGGAGCTACCGATCTTTTTAATACGCAAGTTTCAAATAACATTTGTGCCAATAACGGTGCCGGTATCTACATCGAAAAAGTGAATTTTATTCATGGTATTCAAATTCGCAACCTTTTATTAAGTGAAAACGATGCAGTGAATATGGGTGGAGGATTTTACCTTGAAAATGTGGATGCTGATCTGCGTATTTTACAATCCACCATTTCGGGCAATACAGCCGGAACCAGTGGTGCAGCCCTTTCCTTTTTATCCAATCCATTCAACGAAACAGTGGATATTAATTCCTGCATTTTTTATAATAATTCACCGGATGAAATTGATGACCCAGTAGGTGGAATTGAGCTGAATTATTCAAATTATCCCGGTGGATGGGCAGGTTCGGGGAGCAACAACATCCTAGAAGATCCGCTTTTTGTGGCTGACGGAATGTTTGCCTTTGATCTTGCAGAAGGAAGCCCTTGTATTAATGCCGGTGATCCATCAATTTTACCTGCTACGGAAACCGATTTAGCCGGCCGCCCCAGAATTTGCAACGATACCATCGATATGGGCGCTTTTGAATCGGGTCAGCTTTTTGGTCCTACCTGGGGACTTGAGGTTAAAGTTTGGCTGGAAGGTGCTTATTCAGATGGTAAGCTAACTTCCACACTTCAAAACAATGACCTGCTTCCCATGCAGCAGCCATTCAACCTGGCGCCCTGGAATTATAATGGAGATGATTCCATTTGTGAGGGAGTGACCACCGCGATTTCAGACTGGATTTTGATCGACTTATATGACTATTCATCAGCTGGAAATTTATGTCCCTGTTCCAGATTCTACCGGAAGGCATTTCCAATCAGCCAAAACGGGGACCTGATCAACGAATCGGGAGTATCAACAATCAAATTTATGCATCAATTTAAGGATAGTTTATTCATTGCCTTGCGCCACCGGAATCACCTGGATATTCTATCGGCAGAAGCACTGCCTCTGACAGATGGAATTTATAGTTATAACTTCACGAATATGGCCGATAAAGCCTTTGGTGGGGCAAATGCACAGACAGAAGTAGCAGCGGGTATCTGGGCCATGAAAGCCGGTGATATCAATCAAAATGATACTGTATCCGATTCAGATATTGATTCCTGGGCTGCAATTGCCGGGATGAAAGGTTATTACACCGCCGACCTCGATTTTAACGGCGAAATCGACAATATTGACAAAAACCTGCACCTGATTAAAAACCTCGGAAGTGTTTCGATGACCCCCATTGGAGATACCATTTTTACCTGTGGTGAAATATTTATGGATTCAATAAATGGGATCTGTTATCCTACGGAGCAAATTGGCGATCAATGCTGGATGGCAAAAAATCTAAATATCGGAATTCAAATCGACAGTCTGCATACGGCAACTCAAAACGATACCATCGAAAAATATTGTTATGGCGATCTCGAGGCAAACTGTGATATATTCGGCGGCCTCTATACCTGGGATGAAATGATGAAATACAGCAACACATCGGGAGCACAGGGTATTTGTCCGAACGGCTGGCACATCCCCACTGATGAGGAATGGAAAACGATGGAAGCGAGCAGCGATTCACAGTTTGGTGCTGGCGACCCGGAATGGGATGCCGCCGGCTGGAGAGGATTGGATGCAGGGCTCAATTCAAAAAGTGAAACTGGCTGGACCCAAAACGGTAACGGAACTAATCTCTATAACTTCAATGCGCTTCCGGCAGGATATCTTGAATACACGGGCGGATATTTCAGGCTAACCGAAGGGGCTTATTTCTGGAGTTCCACCGAATCCGATGCAGATCATGCCTGGCGACGCGGATTCCATTTTACAAAAGATAACGTTCATCGCTGGCCTTATGAAAAAGCGGCTGCCCGCTCAGTGCGCTGCCTGAAGGATTAATTCAATTCAACAACCAAACAGGATAAAAACAAAAAACCCCGAAGATTGATACCTTCGGGGTTTGAATTGTTATAGCCCGTTGACGAAACATTCAATGGAAATAACATAAAACTAAAACATAACCCAATAAATATTCAAATTTACCGGGTTATATTAATTTCAAAATTACTGTTCCAACTGGAGATAGCAAAGTTTGTTAGTCCGGCACCTGACTTTTATAACTTGTTATAGATTGTTTACCCGGAGTTTGTCCGCCAGATCCAAGATTTATTTTCCAGTAATTTGCCTCATCTGTATTCTGGGTTAATCCGTTTAAATTAAAATCTCCACCCATATATCCTGAATTGCCCAGGTCAGCTTTCCAGGCAGCCGTTTCATCCGTATTCTGAATCAATCCATTGCCATTTCCATCGCCGGCGACCATTCCCCAGATATCCGCCTCCAGCAACTTATGTCCATTTGCACCTCCATATGCCTGATCTGCTGAAGAAGAGAAATTATAGGTATACACGCCTCCACTTTCGGTAAGCGGATAATTTGATATAATAGCGAGATGATTTCGATGATAAACAACTGCATATAAATTTTCTGTAAAAGAAACATCGAAATGAAGTGGATTAACTCCATCCAGACCCACTACTGTACCATCATTTTTCAGGAAAGCTGCTTGCGTATCCAAAATAGTTGCTGAGGTTGCATTTTCAGGAAGATCCGCTTCACGCAGTTGTACCAAAACCCAATCTACCACATCTGGTGGAATGGCTCCCACACTTTCACTTCCACCATAAAGCCATTTAAGCTCGCCGGGATCAACAATATCATAATAGGGAAGAGTCGGATTGTAAGGTTGTGCCAATGGTAAATATCCTGATGTATTCAGCCCAGTCGACATTGTTCCACCTGAGGCAGGGATATAGGGACCTTCCAGAAATACTGTCATATCGAGCGTAATTGCTACTTGAATCGCCATGGGTGAGTTGATATCTCCGACAGCAAAGGCACTCAGTGAGGTAATGCCGGAACGGGTTAAAGTATAGGGCCCTGTTCCCTGGGCCGCTATTGCTGACTGTTTATCCCATTCACCGCCACTGTAATGGCCTATACCGCTTTGCGTGCGGTCAAAAGAAATTCCTTCATCGGAGAGATTCCATTGGGTGGTAATAGTAAGGTTGCAACCTCCTGCTGTTTCTTCTGTTATGATCCAGGTATTGTTGACACAATGATCAATTTCAGGAATGGTTGTTCCAGTAGTCCCACCATCCAGCACATCCTTAAAAACATTTATTCCAATATTATCGGTGGTTCCGCTATTCGATAATGTGACAGGAACATATGATTCTGATGTACCAACCGGGTAAGACACACTTTCTACACCCACTTCCTGCACCAACCTTCCGGAGTTTTCAGCTACGATATATTGTGTGGGTCCGGCTCCTGTCATGGTTGCCCCGCTTTCTATGACCAGGTCGCTGGATGCCAGAAATACATTCCCGCTCTGAATGTTCAAGATTGAGCTTACCGAAGTTTCGGTATTCATATTTATATCGTTTTGAATTTCCAGGTTGTTAAACCATGTTTTCGCAGAACCACCAACCGTTTGGGGAGCAGTACCGTTGAAAGTTACTTTGCCGGTGGTGCCTTGTAAGAGAGAACCTCCGAGGTCCTCATTTGTCCAGTTGCCGGAAATTTTCATTTCTCCATTGTTGTTCATGCTTCCGCCTGTCTGGTTTAATAGATCTCCCTTTATAACCATTACAGTACCATCATTGACCACAATTGCGCCACCGTTGTTAACGCTTTGCTGGGCATGGGCCACGCCAAACATTGCTGTGGTTAAAATGATTAAAATTTTTGTTTTCATTTTTATGTTATTTTTAATCATGATTTTATCCATTTTATTTTTAATTCAATTTCGTGATTTGACCGGAAGCATTAGTTCCATTTAATAATAAAACTTCTTTGATTTTTTGAACATCAGCCCTTAAATCTTCATTTTGTTGGGTAAGCAAACTGTTTTGTGAATGCAATGAATTAACCTGTTTCTCAAGTTCTTCAATCTTGCGCTGCTGCTCCTGCGTGGCACTCACATTTAGCATGGAAATGGCTTCATAATCTACGGTGTGGAAGTCGTTTACTTCGCGGCCGTACACGAAGACAGTTTGAAGTTTGAGGTTTGAAGTTTGAAGTTGGGCAACCTGGAAACGGTTGTTTTCCACTGCACTTACTTTGTATATTTCTGAGCCGCTTTCCGTAATGATTTTTACCCTTTCACCGGCTTGCAGGTCGGTGGCCAGCATAATCCAGCCATTTTCCATTTCAGCACGCTGGTAGATGTCCGGGATTACCTCTGTTAGGTTTTTGGAAACGGCTTGCGGATATACTTCGGCTACCTGTTGAGCGATAACCTTTTTCTGTGGCGTGCTGCCTTTGCCAATGGTATCACGCAGGGTGTAATTGGTGATTTGAATCTGCATCAGCGTAGCCAAATCAAGGCTGGCATTGGAGATACCGCTGATATTTTTTATCCGTCTATCAGAATGCGCATTGAATTCACTAGCCGCAATGCGCTCATTGGCATAGAGCGAATACAGATTGGAACCGGAAGAGGTTCCTGTATTGCCGCTGCTGTTCAGATAGCCATAGCTGCCGGGGTTGTAAGATGCGCTGCCATTGATAACCACTTTGGCCTGGGTAGGACTGGTAGTGCCAAAACCTACATTGCCACCTGTTGCCAGAAACAACCTGCCATCAGCTGCACCCGTTTCGGCAAAATTCAGCCCACTGAGTTTGTTGTTGATGTGCCATTGCGTGAAACCCGCATTATCCTTGAAACTCAACCATTCAGAATCGGTTCCGGTACCCTTGATAGTCAAAGGCCTGTCAGGACTGGTAGTACTTATTCCGACATTCCCATTTCCTTCTACAACAAAAGCTCCATTCTGAATATCCACAATATCTGTGGTGCCATTTGAACCACTTGTAACTTTTAGGATATTGGCGTTGCCAGTACCATTGTTCGTCAGGGTCATCAGGGTGCCGTTGTTAAGTGTCTTATCTATGTGCAAAGGAGAAGAAGGGGTGGTGGTGCCGATGCCAACATGACCATTCCCTGTAAACGTCATTACTGTTCTCGTCCCGTTATAGGTTCCATCGCTTACCTTAAATAGCATCTTCTGTAAGGTGTCGTTGTTAGCTATATTAAAAATGGCATCGATGGTTGACCTTCTAAAGTTTGTTAAATCTGCGGAAGTAAAATCGTTGGTTAATATGAGGCCTCCGTTTTTTAGTTGAGTGGATCCGGCTATATGCAGCCTTTGATCTGCTGTATTTAATCCAACGCCAACATTTCCACTAGTAGTTACAAAGATCCCTTCGTTTCCACCATCACCAGAAAGATAGTTGCCGTTTAGTTGTAAATTCTGGGTAGCCGTGTGGTTGCCGAGGTTGTCGCCAGGAAGGTTGGTAAGCCCAGCCCCATCCCCAACAAAGGAAGTTGCCGTTACTGGTCCATACACCTCCAGCGGAGTATTAATATGTGTAAAGCCACCATAAACGCCATAATTTATACGAACAGAAAAGTCCTCATTTGGATTATGACTGCTTTGTCCATCGGGGTATGGATTAAGACCCACATAACCAACGCCTGCATAGGACGAAAACCAAATGGTGTATTTCTGTCCTGAATTCATGCCAACAGAAGTAGGCAATGGTATTGTATTCCACCCATGACTTAAGGTATGTGATCCCAGATCGATTAATTCAACACCTCCGGTACCCTGCCCTTCGTATATTTTAAAGCTTTTAGTAGAATAGCCACCGAAAGTATTGTAGCTAATTTCTATTGACAAAATCACGGTATTTGCGGGAGCCGTGAAAGATTGCCAGCCAGGGGCATTAGTGCCGAAATGTTGTAAACTTGAAACTGTTTCTACCGTGCCATATACATTACCACCAATTTTCATGGCTTCAAAATTCCCGGCTACAAACCGTATCGTATCCTCATCAGCTGATGCTTCTACATCGATTTTCGTATCCCCATCTGCATCGCTTAGTGTGGTTGTATTACCGGAAACAAGTTCTGTCCATTCGCTACCATTGTAAAACCAGAAACTACCTGTTTCATTGTCAAAAACCAGTAGTCCGGTGGCCGGCGAAGCAATAGCGGTCCGCTGGGCGGTGGTCATTCGGGGAATTAGCATCCCCTTGTCTGTAGATTGTACATCCAGCATGGCGCTGTTATCAGGGTCCGTGCCGTCGGTGTTGATGCTTACCTGGGCGCTGAGGCCAAGGGTTGTTATGATGGCTAAAACCAGTGTGTAAAATTTGATGGTTTTCATTGTTATGAAGTTATTTGTTAATCGTTATTTCTTTGTCCTCTGAAGCCCTGGCGAAAGAGGGGTTATTTTTATTGCATTTTCCATTCGATCACTACCGCATTGACAGCTATATCGCCCCAGGAGCCAGAACCTGGCCATGCTCCACCGATTACATCGACGAGTATGTAATAATTATTAGTGCTATTGTTGACAGTAGTGGACAACGCAGAACTTTCAGCATTATAAAAACCTGGTGAGCCACTGCTTGTGTGGGTGAAAATCGTATATGAAAGACCCTGATTTACCCTGCGCTTTAATGTAATCGACAGATTAACAGTGGTCGATGCATCATTCCCGTAAACAGTGACCTTTGTGATTGTAGCTCCATGTGGAAGAACCACCGGAGCTATCAAAGAAATAGTGCTTCCGCTTGTTGTTATGTATGTGCCTCCACTACCATTCGAAAAACCAGTCGAAACTTCTTGTGCACTTTTTTGCGATACAAAATGACCGGTTGCCACAGTGTATATACCCGATGAAGTAGTTTGTACCGTACCATCTGAAAACTCAATAGCGTCAACTGAAGCGGTTCCATTGACGTCAAGTTCCGTAGCCGGTGCGTTGGTGCCGATACCCACATTGCCATTCCCTTCTACCACAAAAGCACTATTTTGAATGTCCACGATATCCGTAGTGCCTAATGAACCACTTGTAATTTTCAAGACATTCGCACCGTTGGTGCCGTTGTTGGTCAGCGTCATCAGGGTGCCGAGGTCAAGCGTCTTTTCAATTTGCAGGGGAGAAGTAGGTGTGGTAGTTCCGATGCCAAGGTAGCCAAGGTTATTTATGTTTACCGTATGTGCAGGATTTCCTGAACCATCAATGGCTGTCACAAAACGCACACCACCGGTGGCGCGGACCGCGAATTCATTGGCCGCTACTGAATTGAAATCATAATTGTTTTGATCTGCGAATAAAAAGGAGCCATCATGGGCAGGATCGATCTTTGCACGACGACCGGCAGCGAGACTGTAATCTCCAGCAGCCAGATTATCTTTTCCACCTGGAACTGTGCTGTGGTTTCCTGATGCCGTGTTGGATTCACCCCCTGCTACAGTACTTACGATTCCGGAAGAAGTGTTGCTGAATCCACCTCCAACCGCACTTAGATTGCCCGATACCGTGTTATAAGATCCTCCGCTTACAGCACTCAAGCTCCCGGAGACCGTATTCTTGATTCCCCCGCTGATGACTCCGAAATCTGCTGTGATCGTATTTTTCTGTGCCAAATTAGTTCCACCCCCTGCGATAACTGCTCCCTGCACACCATTGCTAATAACATTTCCGGGATAACCTCCCGTGATACTCGGTGAAGTTGTGGCTGGACTAATCCTCAATCCTCGCTGATTGTTTACCCGGAAATCCAGCGGCATTTCATCGGTGGTACCGATAAAATGGGTGGTAGTATCCGTACCTGCGTTGCCAGCCAGGCTCCAGTTATTGCCAGAGGGCAGATTTGTAAGTCCTGAACCATCGCCCACGAAGGCGGTTGCATTTAAGGTTCCAGAGTTATCTATAGTCACAGTTTGAGTAGGATTACCGGAAACGTCAATTGCGGTGACGAATCTCACTCCTCCCGTCGCACGGGCCGCGAATTCGTTGGCTGCTGCTGAATTGAAATCCATGTTATTATTATCGGCAAATAGGAAGCTACCATCATGATTTGGATCAATCTTGGCCCGGTAGCCTGAAGCAAAACTGTAATCGCCACCAGCGGTATTTGAGGCTCCACCGGGAATGGCAGAAAATGCCCCGGATGCATCATTGCTTGAACCACCGGCAATCGTGCTATGGTTACTTGTGGCATCATTGTATTGTCCACCTGCAATTGTTGCAAGGGATCCGGTTGCATTATTATAACTACCACCTCCGATTGTGGACCATTCTGCTGAGGCTTGATTGGCCGTTCCACCTCCCACGGTGGCGAAACCTCCGGCTCCGTTTGCACCAAATGCTGGCGATCCACCACCACTAATAGTTGCCCCAAATGCGGTTGCGTTGTTAACGGATGCACCAAATACGATATTGGGTGCATGTTCATCATCATAGATGTCGATGGCATGTTCAATTTTTCCTACCCTGAGATTGTTCACCCTTATTTCGAGCGGCACATCATCGGTGGTGCCAATGAAGTCGATACCCTCAACCGTACCGGTGTTTCCGGTCAGACTCCAGTTGTTACCAGGTGGTAAATTTGTCAAACCAGAACCGTCACCAAAAAACGCAGTGGCTGTGACAGTATCGCCATTTGTTATATTGAAGTTACTCATATTGAGTGCCTGAGTTGCGGTATGATTGCCGAGGTTATCACCAGCAAGGTTGGTCAGCCCGGAGCCATCTCCCACAAAGGCCTCTGCTGTTGCTATGCCATTGACTTCAAGGCGGCCATTTATAAATGTGTAGCTTGCATTCTCTGCATAGTTTACCCGAATTGCATAGTCATTGTTTGGTTCTGTGCTGGCTCTGCCGTCCGGGTAGGGATCCCAGGAGGCAAAATTTATTTTTTCATATGACGAAAACCAAAGTGTATACTTTTGTCCAGAAATCATGCTGACAGGCAAGGTCAATGGTATCAAATTCCATCCACTGCTTAAGGAGTATGGACCAAAATCTGCCAGCTCTGTTCCTCCGTTACCTTCTCCTTCATAAATTTTAAAACTCTTGGGTGATGTACCTCCCGTTGAAGCCTGTTTGATTTCAACAGAGATAATATCTGAGCTTGAGGGAGCTGTAAATGATTGCCAACCAGGGAACGCAAAACCATTTGACGTATTGGAGGTAGCTATTTCCAAAGTACCTGATCCTACACCAATTTCCATGGCTTCTAAACTGTCTGCCGTAAACCTGATAACATCCTCATCAGGTGACACTTCCACCTGGATTTTAGTATCCCCATCTGTGTCTTCCAGCACAGAGGGTATTCCCGTTTTGAGCTCCGTCCAGGCACTGCCGCTGTAAAACCAGAAGCTGCCCATTTCATTGTCAAAAACCAGTAATCCGGTGGCCGGTGAAGCAATAGCGGTTCGCTGGGCGGTTGTCATCCTGGGGATAAGCATCCCTTTATCTGTGCTCTTCACATCCAGCATGGCGCTGCCATCAGGGTCGGCGCCAGTGGTGTTGATGCTTACCTGGGCACTGAGGCCAAGGGTTGTAGTGATTGCTATAAGCAGTGTGTAAAATTTGATGTTTTTCATTGTTATCTATTTATTTGTTTATCGTTATTTCCTTGTCCTCTGAAGCCCTGGCGAAAGAGGGGTTAATCGTTAGTAGATGTTTTATTGCATTTCCCATTCGATGACTACAGCGTCGATCGCCAGTTCTCCCCAGGTACTTGGCCATCCTCCTCCTATTACATCAACCTGGATATAGTAATTTTGAATACTATTATCAATGATTGGAGTACCAATTGAAGTATGAACCGAGGTGTAAGCACCGGAAGAGGTATTACTCGTGTGGGTGACCATTGTTCCGGCGCCGGCATTCAGATATGTCGTAAAATACAATGAAGTTTTGAGGTTTAAGCTTGCGGATTCATCGTTTCCATAGATGGTCACCTTTGTAACGGTGGCTCCTTGAGGCAGGTGAACAGGGGCAAGTAAACTGACGGTGCTCCCGGAAGTAGTGATGTAGGTTCCTCCCAAACCATTTGCATATGTGGAGGAAATACCTACAAATCCCGTAGCCCCGCTCCGGGGAACAAAATCGCCATTGGACACGGTATAGATGCCGGATGCTGTGCTTAATGCGGTACCATCCGTGAACTCCAGGGAGCCTGTGTTATCGATGCTAACGGTTTGTGTAGGATTACCTGACCCGTCGATGGCCGTCACAAAGCGCACACCACCGGTGGCACGGACCGCGAATTCATTGATTGCTGCTGAGTTAAAATCATAATTGTTTTGATCAGCGAATAAAAAGGAACCATCGTGGGCAGGATCGATCTTTGCACGACGACCTGCCGCAAGACTATAATCTCCACCGGCCTGATTATATATTCCGCCCGCAACAGTACTGTGGTTTCCTGATGCAGTGTTGGATTCGCCCCCTGCTATCGTAGCAACGATTCCGGACGCGGTGTTATTGAATCCTCCTCCAATCGCACTCAGGTTGCCTGATGCTGTGTGAAAAGATCCTCCACTTACAGCGCTCAAGCTCCCGGAGACCGTATTCTTGATTCCTCCGCTGATGACCCCATAATCTGCGGTGATCGTATTTTTCTGCGCCAAATCAGTTCCGCCCCCTGCTATAACTGCACCCTGCACGCCATCGGCAATAACATTTTCAAAATAGCCTCCCGTGATATTCGGTGAAGTTGCTGCAGGGCTGATTCTCAAGGCGCGTTGATTGTTTACCTTGAAATCAAGGGGCATGTCATCGATTGTGCCAATGAAATGAGTCGTAGTATCGGTACCGGCGTTACCGGTCAGGCTCCAGCTGTTCACAGGTAAATTGGTCAACCCTGAGCCATCACCCACGAAAGCAGCGGCGGTTACCGTCCCGGTATTGTCCATGCTGATGGTTTGTGTCGGAATTCCTGTGCCATCGATGGCCGTCACGAAGCGCACACCACCGGTGGCGCGGATCGCGAATTCGTTTGCAGCCGATGAGTTGAAATCCTTATTGTTCTGATCAGCAAACAAAAAGGAACCGTCGTGGGCAGCATCGATATTTGCACGACGTCCGGCGGCGAAACTGTAATCGCCAGCGGCACTATTCAGATTGCCGCCAGGTACGGTAGAAGATGATCCCGATGCATTATTGGAAAAGCCTCCTCCTACTGAACTATAGAGTCCAGAGGATATATTTTGTACGCCCCCACCCACTGAATTATATGATCCGGAGGCCTGATTGTCAAGTCCTCCAACCACTGTACTATAACTTCCGGAGGCTATATTACCACCACCTCCTCCCACAATTGCCCGACTTCCGGAAACATTGTTGGATGATCCTCCACCGATTACACCAAAAATGCCGGAGACCAGGTTAGCTCTGCCGCCACCAATAAAGCCATAATTTGATGTGATCGATTGCACATCCCCTGCTTCACCTCCTCCCGCAATAGTAGATGCAAAAACACCACCGGTAATGGAATTACCAGTGTAACCGCCAATTATATTTGGAGAATATGGTGCATTTTGGTAGCGCATCACCCGCTGATTGTTCACCTTGAAATCCAATGGCATGTCATCGGTAGTTCCGATAAAATTGATCGTGGTGTCTGTACCGGTATTGCCGGTTAATTCCCATCCTGAAGTCGGAAGATTGGTTAGTCCTGACCCATCGCCTACAAAGGCTGTGGCAGTTACTGTATCTGCATTTACAATGTCGTTGCCGGCCATATCCAGTGTTTGCAATGCCGTATGGTTTCCAAGGTTATCACCACTGAATGATGTTTGCCAGGTGGCATTGCCGTTTGCATCGCTGGTCAACACATACCCGGTGCTTTGCGTACCGTCATTGATGCGCAAAGAACCATTGACTGTTAAAGCATCGGAAGCGAAATCACCATAAATGAGTGGCGAATTTGTAGCATGGTTGGAAATGTAGAGTTTGTTACTGCCTGTTGCATTGGCACCGGCCTCGTATCCCAAAAATATGTTTGCGTTGCCGTCATTTTCAAAACCCGCGTTCACTCCTATTGCCACGTTATTGCTTCCGTTATTAAAGTATAGAGAACTTCTGCCTATTGCTGTATTGGATGATCCGAAAACATTGTTATACAAGCTTAAATACCCGAATGCTGAATTATCATTTCCGGACGAATTATAACCCATTGAATTGCTTCCAAATGCACTGTTACTTTGGCCGGTACTCAGATAGTACATCGCACCGTTTCCTACTGCACTGTTGGAATTTCCTGTAATGCTGTTATTACCAAACATGGCATCCGCTCCAATAGCAGTATTGTAGCTGCCATTAGAGTTGTTCTGCATTGATTCAATCCCAATTGCGGTGTTGGCATTGCCAGTGGTGTTATTGGAACCTGCGTTTTTACCTATGAAGACATTCTGATTATTGCTCAGGTCATCACTCTCACCTGCGCCTTCTCCTATAAAAACAGAATTTCCTGAATTCAATACCTCCAGTCGCGGTCCGTCCATGACAAACTGCTCTGTTCCGGCCATGTCAAAACGAATCTTGTCCTCATCCGGGCTTTCCTCCACCTGTATTTTGGTGTCGTTGTCCGTGTCTTTGATGAGATTCTGATTGGCGTTGATGATAACTGAAGGATCGGTCCAGGTCATGACTCCCAAGTTGTCAGAGACCGGGATGAAACCCGCAGCGGCACCCTCACGCATCCGAATCTTTCCATCCACGTCCAGCGTCTCTGTAGGTGTAAATATGCCCCCTATGCCCACGTTATTACCGCCAATGACGATTCGGTCCCATGCTGATCCCTGCTTTATCCGGAAAGGTTGGTTCGAACCTCCGGTGACATCCCGGATGAAAAACGCAGTGCTTCCACCCATATCCCAGGTATAAGGTTCTTCACCCAACTCATCTGTTTGTACGAACTTTATAATAGGAGTATCGCCATGTTCTATGTAAACACGATCGGCAGTCAAATTTCCAATGTTGTCCATATTCATACCCCCTCCATTATTCCCATTGCTCAGAACGTCTAGGAGAGTTTGACTCGATGAGCCGATATTCTGCCATTCCGTTCCATTGTAAAACCAGAAACTACCTGTTTCATTGTCAAAAACCAGTAATCCGGTGGCAGGCGCAGCAATAGCAGTTCGCTGGGTGGTTGTCATGCGTGGGATGAGCATCCCTTTATCTGTGGATTGTACATCGAGCATGGCGCTACCGTCGGGGTCGGCGCCGTTAGTGTTAATACTTACCTGGGCACTGAGGCCGAGGGTCGCGATCATTGCCAGAATAAAGATGTAGTGTTTCAAGTTTTTCATTTTCCTAGGTGTTGATTTTTTTTGTCAAAAATGTTCAGTGCAAAGATGCAGGCAGGGTGGTCCAAATGCCTTTCACTATTTCGGAAAATGTTTGGATTATTTCGGAAAGCCTTGAATGTCTGCTAACAAGAAGCTGTGTGTAGCTTAATGGTTTCAGGAAAATGGAGGGTGTTCATTTTCCTGTTTTTAAAAAAGAAAAGATAATAGCCTGTAAAAACTAGTTGCGGAAAGTACTGGGAGCCTGTCCGAATTCACTGGAAAATGTGCGTGTGAAATAGGCAGGATCAGAAAACCCGACAGCATAGGCAATTTCTGATATGGTCAGTTCGGTAGTGGTGAGCATTTTTTTGCCTTCGCGCAGACGCACCCCACGTATAAAGATGGAAAGGGTACGTCCGGTCAATGCCTTGATCTTCCGGTTGAGCTTGGATTCGCTCATGCCCAGGGCTTTTCCTAAAGCATCATTACCAAAATCCTCCTGGTCCAGGTGCTCTAAAACATGACGGGTAGCTGTTGCCAGAAATACGTCTTCAGGGTTGTAGGATTCAGGCTTATTTGCAGATGTTGCTTCAACAACATCAAAATCCTTGCTGGCATAGTATTCCTGAAGCTTTTTTCGTTGTGCAAACAGATTCCGTAGGTTAAGCAGGAGTTCCTTTTCGTGGAAAGGTTTGGGAAGGTAAACATCGGCACCCTGCTCGAGCCCCTCTAATTTGGAATCAATATCTGCCTTTGCCGTCAACAGTATAAAGGGGATGTGGCTGGTGTGCGGATGTGTCTTGAGGGCTTCACAAACTTCAAGACCGTTTTTTCCGGGCATCATCACATCGCTGATGATCAGGTCGGGAATGTTTTCCAGGGCCTGTTGGATACCTGACTGTCCATCCCTGGCAATGTCAAGTTTATAGTGGTTTTGGAGCAATGATTCGAGATAAGAAACAACATCGGGATTGTCTTCGATGATCAGGACATTGACTGCTGATTCGGTAAGTTCCCTGTCGATTTCAGTCTCTGACACAGATGTTTGTTCCCCAGAAAATTCTACAAGTGGTGAGCGTGCTTCTATACGGATTTCTGAAAGATCAGCTTTTAAGGCTTCATTGCGAATGGGTAGTTTAATATGAAAAGTCGTTCCTTTGTTAACTTCACTTGTTACCTCTATGATTCCCTCCATAAGGTGAACCAGTTCCCTGACCAGTGCCAGGCCGATGCCCGTTCCTTGTTGTATGCGTGTTGACGAGGCGTCAACCTGGAAAAAACGATCGAAAATATGTGGTAATTTTTCCGCAGGAATACCCATACCAGTATCACGGATTTCAAGAAGAAGAAATTCTTTACCCTGAATGGTTTTATCTTCAGTAATTGATGTGGATCGTTCAATAGAAAGATAAATATTACCCTTTTCAGGAGTGTATTTAATTGCATTGGAAAGTAGGTTGGAAACGATACGCAGGATTTTATCCTGGTCATAATCCATGTGCAGTTCCTTTTCTTTACTTATGAAATTTAGCTCAATCCCCTTGCTCTCTGCCAAAGAATGGAATGACTCGGTGATGTACCGGATGTAAAAAAGGATGTCTTCCTGGATCAGATCGAGGGTCATGGCACCTGCTTCAAGTTTTCGCAGGTCAAGTATCTGGTTAACCAGGTTCAACAGGTTTTCGTTATTGCGCCTGATCATCTCCAGCCCCTTGTTCATCCATTTTTCAGGATCTTTCTCAATCTGTTCGGCCATACCCCCGATGATGGTGAGCGGGGTACGGAGTTCGTGAGAGATGTTGGCAAAAAAGTGGGACTTGAGTTTATCGAGCTGTTCCAATTGTTCTTTTTGCTGGCTGATCTCTTCGTTAAGTCGTTTGAGTTCATTGTTAACACGCTGTTTTAACCTGTTGAACCAGATGATGGCACCAATGAGCAGCAGTGCAATAACCAGTGCAGCAATAATCAAACGTTGTACAAAGCGTTGTTGTGAAATCCGTTGCTGGTAGGCAATTTCAACTTCTGCCTGCTGTTGTACCATTGCCAGGGAGTCTTCCAGCGCTTTCTGACGGTATTCGAAGGCAAAGGTAGCACGTTGGTTTTCCTCGCGCTGGAGGCTATCGCGCATTAACACAAAGTACTGGTAACTTTCCATAGCCGCAGCGTACTGTCCGAGTTCTTTGTGGCATTTCCAGAGAATTTCGGCGGCATCTCTTTCACTGTCAGACAAACCTGCTGCTTTGGCAGCTTTAAGTCCCCGGCTTGCATAATCCAGACACAATCGCCAATTACTTTTTATCGATGCCAACTTTGCAAGACCCAATAAACCATTGGTTTGTAGTTTAAGGTCTTCAATACTTTCTCCGATGGCCAGGCTTTGCTGAAAGGCTTGTTCTGCCAGCAAGTTTTGACCGGATTTCAGGAAGATATCACCCTTGATGGAAAAAGCCCAACCCTCATTCAGCCTGGCCCCGATTTGTTGTGCCATACCTAAACATTGATCAGCATAATCAAGGGCAAGGCTATCCTGATCCAATCGCAGATAAATTTTGGCAATATTGATCAAAGCTGTGTTAATATCAAGTTGATTGCCGATATCTTTCAGAATATCCAGGCTTTGCTTGTAATAATTCAGGGCCTGTTCATTTTCAGCCTGCTGTGAGTATATGTTTCCGATATTGTTCAGACAGGCTGCAATGCCGCTTTGGTTTCCGGTACTTTTACGCATTTCAAGACTTCTGCCGAAATAATCGAGGGCCAGGCTGTAATCACCCTGGTCCGCATAAATTATCCCGATATTCCCCAGGACGTATGCCATCACATTTTGATTGCCCGTGGCTTCACTTTTTTCAAGGCTCTGCCGGTAATATTCCAGGGCTTTTTCATGATCACTCAGGCTATGGTAAACATTTCCAATATTGGCCAGTACTGAAGCCACTTTTCGTTGATCTTCCCCGGCTATTCGTATGGTCAGGCACTGCTGGTAATAATCCAGCGCCTTTGAATAATCCCCCTGATCCATATAATTGAATCCTAAATTTAGTAAAATGCCGGCCGCAGTAATACTATCTCCGGCTGCACGGCAATAGACCAGCCCCTGCTGCAATACCTCCTCTGAGGTGGAATAGTCTCCAACATTGTAATGATATTTACCTAAAATATAGAGTGCGCGGCCCTGTTCGGCTTTATCATTGGTTTTCAGGGCGAGTTCATAGTGTTGCTTTGAAAACAGAAGGGTGCTGTCAGGTTGGGAATATTGATAATGATCGGCGAGCGCATACATAGCCTGCATTCTGCCAGACGTAGAAAGATTAGTATCATTGATCACCGAACGAAGGGAATCTATATTGTCCTGGGTAGACCCGGGGATCATTATGATGAGCAGAAAAAGCAGGCAGAAAAAGTGTTTCATTGGTTGTTAAAACATAAATAACGAAATTAAGCATTAAATTGTTGACGGTATGTAAAAATGAATAGCATCATTTTTTACCTGATGGAACCAATCATTATAAGGTAATAAGAATTTCTGGTGCTCAATCATGGTATCACAAAGTACTTCTCTCATTATGAAGCCCACGTACTTCTCTCAAGTACTTCGAGATAAACAAGATGCCATGGAATTAATGCCATAATTGATCGGGTTTTTCTTGCATTGTGTTCCTTTAACCGTATTTCAAGGTTTTGACAATGACCTTTGTAGTAACGGCCAGAAGATAGGCTATATAAAACGTATGAATAAAATGACATCGGTTAATAACAAAAAACCCCGAAGATTTATACCTTCAGGGTTTGTAGTCCGTAGGGGAATCGAACCCCTGTTACCAGGATGAAAACCTGGCGTCCTAACCCCTAGACGAACGGACCATATTTTTAGTTCTGAGTTCGAAGTTTTGTGTTCAGCGTCAATCGTCTGATTACTGATTTCGAATCTCTTCAAAGAACGTATCTTAAATTTGGGAGTGCAAAAGTATTACTTTTTTTTAAAAAAACAAGATTTTTAAAAAATTTCGTAAGTCTCTATAAAAAAATTTATTTCCCGTTGATATCTGCCTGAAACCTAAAGCCCATACGCTTGCCTGTTTTCATTTGCATGCTGTCGAGCGCAGTGATGAAATCCTGAACCATTACCTCCTTGATGTTATCGTAAGGAGGTACCAGCAAATCAAAATTAATGGTGTAATAAATGGCTGATTCAAGGATATCTGCAATGTTTTCAGGATTTACCTCGGAGGTTCCGAAATTGGAATACAAAAAGCCCAGCTCTCGCTTTCCTTCCACAAAATAGTGCATGTCCTTGTTCACAAACAGCCGCCCGATCAAATACCCGGCATCGTTCATGCGCTGGTATTTGAATGAATCACTCAAAAAATTAAAGATATTGATCACACCACAGTAACTCCTTTCGATATCCTCGTTGATATAAGGTGTTTTCATGACGGTATGGTCTCTCGGAAATTCAAATACATTGGTGTGCATCATAAACACCAGGGTATCACCGGCAAACTTAAGCTCAGCCTCAAACTCGCTCCTGTCCTTAAAAGTGAATGGGATCTCTTTCGACAGATCGGTTTCCACTTCCTCATATTTGGTGGTGAGCTGAACCATGCCTTTTTTAAGCATGTTAAGGGTGGTGAGGGTGTTTCTATAAACTTTTTGTTTGAGCGTAGCTTTGCCAACAAGCGTGTCAAACAATTGTTGTGTACGTTTTGCAACCATACCGGTGGATTGGATTATTCAAAAGTAAATGAAACCTGGAAGATCTTCGACCTCAATTGGTCAATACCCAGGGTGTAAATATTGTTTTCGTGTTTTAACACATCAAAAAATCCGTACGACATTTTGAGTTCGGTGCCGAGCTTGAACCACTCAAAATAAAAATCGAAGCCAACACCAAGATCCCATGCTGCATCCAGTTGTTTGAGTTTAACCTGCACTTCAGCAGCATCCTGCCGCTTTTTGGCTTCTGATGCCAGGTCGATCCTGAGGTTAGGCCCCGTAAGCAAATAAGCTCTCAGGTTGTTTAATCGTTTGGATTTATACTTCAGATGTAATGGCGTTTCAATATAAGTAGAGGGAACATTTTTCTGAATTTCTACAATTTCAGGAATGCCATCCCGGTATTTTAAAAAACGATAATTCAGGTTGCGTTCGCCAAAAGAGAGGGACGGAATAAAACGCAGATCAAAATATTCACCAAGTCGTAAGTTGCTGACAATACCCACCGTAAATCCCATGGATGGCTCGTCTTCAACCGAGTAAATCATTGCTGAATCGGCATTAATTTCCTTGGCTTGTACTGCATCAAAGGTTTTATAATATAGTCCTTCTGTGGGTTTAATTGAAAAGTGCATTTGATTAACAGCCAATACAAATCCGAAATGATATTTGGCGTAATCATAGGTGGGCATGTTTTCCACCCTGCTGCTTTGCGCCAGTAAGCCAAAGGGAATAATTAGTAAAAGGATTGCAGATATGATTGTTTGACGGAAATTCAAATACTTATCTATTTTGATCAATACTAACGGGACAACCTATTAATTATTTTCGGGCAAATTTAATTATATTTTTATCAAGACAAATTCTGAATTAGCACCTTAAGCGGATCACTTCTTCCATCAAGCGTATCTTATCCACCGGCACTACACCCACTTTCTCGCATACCTGCCCACCGGCCAAATTAGCGATGAATGCCAATTCTTCGGAACCTATTCCTGAAGCCAAACAAACAGAAGCTACGCTGATCACGGTGTCGCCGGCTCCCGAAACATCCGAAACGGCACGCACATGCGAAGGAAGCATATGATACTCCTGCTTTCCGTTAATTTTCCGGTCGACATAAATGCCATGTTCCGATAAGGTGATCAAAACAATTTCGGATTGCAGCATTTGACGCAGATTATCTGCCGCATGATTTAAATCGCTTGCAACAGTTGGGTCAACACTCAGATTCAGCCCTTCACGCAGTTCCTTCAAGTTGGGTTTAAACAAACTCACCCCTTTATAATCGCCAAAGTTATTCTTTTTGGGATCAACGGTAACCGGTATGCTCCGATCCTTCGCTGCCGCAACCACATGATCAATTAGCTCAGCGCTGATCACCCCTTTGTCATAATCCTGAAAGATGATAACATCAATTTTTTCTTTGGAAACCAGCTTATCAAAACAGCTTACCAGCGCCTGAAACTCTGCAGAACTTAATTCTTTGTCGTCCTCCTCATCCACCCGTAAAAGCTGCATTTTATTCCCGATTACCCTGAATTTAGTAGTTGTGATCCTTTCGTTGCTTTTAACAATTCCGCCGCTTTCCATTCCCTCTGCTTCAAGCAAAGCAGTGAACTCTGCCCCCTTTTGATCATCGCCCACCACCGAACACAAGATCGGACGGGCTCCCAGGGCTTTGATGTTTAGCGCCACATTGGCTGCTCCGCCCAGCCTGTTTTCGCGCTGTTTAACTGCAACAATGGGTACGGGCGCCTCAGGTGAAATCCGGTTAACCTGCCCCCAGATGTAGGAATCAACCATCACATCGCCAATGATCAATACATTGAGATTATTGAACGAGTCGAAAAGATTTGTGTAATCCGATTTTTGCACAACAGCATTTTTAGCAATTCGATCCACAAAAGTAGACAAATCGATGCAATGAATGATAATGAGTTTGCTAAATGAACTTATAAATTAAAAATCCGCTGTTGAATTTTCAAGAGCGGATTTTGATATTAATTGCTAAAACCTTTTGGTATACCCGTGGCAGTATGGCGTGGAGCCCTTTCGGTCATAATAATCCTGGTGGTAAGCTTCGGCCGGGTAAAATGTACTGGCCTTTAAAACTTTCGTTGCCACCTTATATCCATTGGCTTCAAGCTGTCCGATCAACTTTTCGGTAATCTTCTTTTGCTCATCATTCATGTAAAAAACCACCGATTGATACTGCTCTCCGACATCAGGCCCCTGCCGGTTTACCTGCGTGGGATCATGAATTTCGAAAAACAATTTTGCCAGTTCCTCATAGGAAACCACGGAAGGATCATACTCAATTTCCACGGCTTCAATGTGGCCGGTCCTGCCGCTGCAAACCTCCTCGTAGGAGGGATTTTTGGTTTTCCCGCCGGTATAACCCGACACCACCGATTTTACACCGGGCTGTTTTTCCATGTAATATTCCACACCCCAGAAACAACCGCCTGCGAAAATGGCCTTGCTGGTTGTTTCTGTTTTCTCAGCTTTTTGCTGCTTCTCCGAAACAAAATTTAAAGAAACCGAATTCACACAGTGCCGGGTATTTTTTGCAGTAAAGCCCTCCCCTTCAAACACGTGTCCGAGGTGTGCACCGCAGTTGGCACAAACAATTTCGGTACGCATGCCATCCGCATCGGGAACCCGCTTAACGGCACCTTCAATTTCGTCATCAAAACTGGGCCAGCCACAATGCGAATCAAATTTATCATCCGATTTGTAGAGCTCAGCGCCGCATCTTTTACAGGTGTAAGTGCCATCATCCTTTGTATTTACATACTCCCCCGACCACGGACGCTCCGTTCCCTTATTGATGATCACATATTCTTCGAATGGTGTTAATTCGTTGTATTGCATATTTTCTACCTGTTTTTCTAATTTATTCTCCTGTTTGGTTTGAGAGCATCCCGTTTGATAAACTCCCAAAAACATCACGATTATCAGTAATTTTGCTGTCTTTAGTGTATTCATGTTTTGTGTCTTTAAAACAATTTAAATGATTGAATGTTGTCTGCTTTTTGATGACTTGGTCGTTAAAAACATCAAAACATTACAAGCTATAACTTAAAATTTGTTAAGTTGTTTAACTAAATTACAAAAACATTGAACAAACAAATTTAAACCGTGTTTGATGCTTAATTGAAAGATCAAAACTATGCGAGTAGAGAGGTTATTTTTTTTATCATTAGGTATATTGCTAACCCTGAATATTTGGGGGCAAAACGGGAAGATCACCGGACGGGTTTTTGATGCAAAAAACAATGAGCCCCTTCCCTTCACCAATATCATTATCTGGGGAACCACCATTGGCTCCACTTCCGATTTGGATGGGAATTTTACGTTTACCGGACTTGAGCCGGGATATGTGCGTTTAGCCGCCACTTCGGTGGGATATGAGGATTACGTTTCGGAAGATATTTTGGTGACCAATGCCAAAAATGTGTACATCGAAATTCCGATGACCGAAAAAACGGTGCAACTTGATGAAGTGGTGGTGAAGGCATCTCCGTTCAGAAAACCGCTGGAAAGTCCGCTTTCGTTGCGAACCCTTGACATCAGCGAGATTGAAAAAAATCCGGGGGGTAATAGAGATATTTCCCGCGTGATCCAATCGTTGCCAGGCGTAGCTTCATCCGTTTCATTCAGAAATGATGTGATCGTAAGGGGTGGTGGCGCCAGCGAAAACAGCTTTTACCTCGATGGTGTAGAGATCCCCAACCTCAATCACTTTTCCACGCAGGGCGCTTCAGGTGGCCCGGTTGGCATCATCAATGTCGATTTTATCCGCGAGGTGGATTATTATTCCGGAGCATTTCCCGCATCCACAGGCACAACGCTAAGTTCGGTTTTTGAGTTCAAGCAAATTGAAGCCAACAAAGACAAAATGAACTATAAGGCTACCCTGGGAGCCACTGATCTGGGCTTGTCGCTAAACGGACCTATTTCCGAAAAATCCGGTTTGCTGCTTTCGGTGCGACGTTCTTATCTTGGTTTTCTATTCGATGTGATCGGACTTCCATTCTTACCCACTTACAACGATATCCAGCTTAAATACAAGATCAAATTCGATCAGAAAAATGAACTCAGCATCATCGGCCTGGGAGCCCTCGATCAGTTCAAACTGAATACCGGCATCGAAAACCCTGATGAATCGCAACGTTACATCCTGGGCTACCTGCCCGTAAATGAGCAATGGAGTTATACCATCGGTGCGGTTTACAAACATTTTCGCAGCAACGGTTTCGACACCTGGGTGCTGAGCAGGAATTACCTCAACAACCGCTCGTACAAATATTACGACAACAATGAGATCGACTCACTGAAGTTGTATGACTATTCCTCCACCGAAGCCGAAAACAAGTTCCGTTACGAACGCGATATTTTCGCCAGTGATTTTAAGATCAATTTCGGTGCTGGCGCCAATTTTGCCCGATACACCAACAGCACCTACCAGCAAATTTTCACCGATTCATCACAACTGATCGACTACGATTCAAAACTTGATGTGTTCAGTTATAACCTGTTCGGACAGGTAAGTAAAAAAGTGCTTAAAGAAAGATTGACCCTTAGCCTCGGAATCCGCATGGATGCAAATAATTATTCCAAAAGCATGGCCAATTTGCTGGATCAGTTTTCACCCCGATTTTCGGCCAGTTATGCCCTCACCGAAAAATTCTCCATCAACTTCAATACAGGCAGGTATTACCAGCGGCCGCCTTACACAACGCTCGGATACCGCACCAATGCAGGAGAACTTGTAAACAAGGACAACGGATTAAAATACATCTCAGCCGATCATCTCGTAGCCGGAGTTGAATACCTGCCCAATGAAAACGCCAAGATTTCCGTTGAAGGTTTTTACAAACAATACCGCGACTATCCTTTTTCGGTGCGCGACAGCATTAACCTGGCGAGCAAGGGCGGCGATTTTGGCACCTTTGGCGATGAGGAAGTGATTTCGGCCTCGAAGGGAAGAGCTTACGGTTTTGAGGTACTGGCCCGGAACAAAAACCTGGCGGGATTTAATGTGATCCTCTCCTACACCTTTGTGAGAAGCGAGTTCCAGGATAAAAACGAAGAATACATCCCCTCGGCATGGGACAACAAACACATTTTGAATTTAACCGTTTTGAAAAAGTTAAAACGCAATTGGGACGTGGGAGCCAAATGGCGTTTTGTGGGAGGCGCCCCGTTCACCCCTTACGACATCATGAAATCGAGTTTGCGGCCGGCCTGGGATGTGCAAAATGTACCCTATTTAAACTATAACCTTTACAATACGGAAAGAACAGGCGTTTTCCATCAGTTGGATGTTCGCGTAGATAAACAATATTACTTCGACAAGTGGTCTTTAAATTTGTATCTGGATATCCAAAACTTGTATAATTTCCAGCTCAAGCAGCAGGATTTCCTCACCAATCTCGACGAGAACGGCAACCTGAATATCGATCCGGCTACCGCCAATTTGCCTTATGAGCAGCAAAAATATATACTCAGATCGCTGGTAAATGAATCAGGAACAGTGCTGCCGAGTATTGGAATTATTGTAGAATTTTAAAATTTGCCCCTATGAAAAAAATAAAATTGATCACGCTTTTTATGGTCATCATCGTTTTCGCAATTGCAGATCCTTTCGAAATCGGTGCGTATTTCCAGCCTCAGAAAACACAAAAAGGAGAGGCAGAAAAAACCGATGTGCTGATCACCAACGAAAACGGAACAGGCTCATCACTTACCATTGAATTTGAAAAGGGTGAGGCACACAACCACCCGCTGATGGCCATTTGGGTGGAGGATACCAGCGGCAATTATTTGCAAACCCTTTACGTGGCGCGATCCATCGCCACCGGTGTTTTTAATTTCGGCGATGCTTCAACCGGTGAGTGGAAACAGGGTGAGGTCCGACGGCCGGCAGCTCTTCCCTACTGGGCGCATAAAAGGGGTGTTAAAGAAGAAGACGGTTTATATATGCCAACTCCCAAAACTCCGGTACCGGATGCATATACCGGTGCTACTCCACAAAACAATTTTGTACTAAACACAAGATTCGACAAGCCCGGACCACAGGTTTTTGATGTTTACATGGAGATCAACCAGCCATGGGACTGGAACGAATTCTGGACCAATAACAAATATCCCGACAATGAAGATTACAAAGCCTCAGCGCAGCCTGCTGTGGTTTATAAGGCCAGGGTTGATCTGCGGCAAAAGATCGCCTTTTTTGAGATGAGACCGATTGGGCACAGCCACTACGCCGGCGAAACAGGGGAATTATTTTCGGATTTAAGCACGATCACCACCGCACTAAACATTGCTGAATCAATTCGGGTTAATGTTGGAAACTGATCCCGTCTGGCTCTCACACCATTTTATAAAAACCGCATCATCGACGAAAGCACAAGGATAACGATAGCGGAAAACATCGCCAGCATGCCGCTCATCATTCCCAGTTTTTTCAGTTTGGCCACCTTTTCGGGTTGATTGGCAGCCGCAGCCTTTCCAACTTTAGGGGTAATTATTTCGAAATTAACCACCGCCAGCAGCACCAGCAATCCGTAGAAAAGATGCTTGACAAAGGAGATGACCTCCCATTGATTTTCAAAATTGATGATGCTGATATAGTTTGGATTAACGATCTTCATTGGAATGCCGGTAACACCTAAAATAACAATGCAAACATAGATCACCACGCGGTACCGTTTCATCACCGCCTGCATCAGTTTGCCGGCATTGGCAGGATCCAAAATCTTTTGAGCAGTAGGCATAAACACCAGCATATTGATAAACATCCCCCCGATCCAGATGATGGTTGCGAAGTTATGAATGAATGAAAGCAATGTTTTTACAAATAAATTATCCATTGGTTCGACCTGTTAAATTTTGGGCAAAGATATTGAAAAAGAATGGTGAATTTTGATCGGAAATAAAGGAGTATATCAAAATACACGCTTACGAGTAAATGAGATTATTCTGAGAAAATAAGTTAAGTTTTTTAATTTGAAAAGTAATAGTAATTAATTGATTATCTTTGATGTTGCATACTCATTTGGAAATGAAGCCAATTTACAAATATACACTTCTGTTAATCTTCTATTTCTTAATCTCATTTAATTCCGGCTTTTCTCAAATCGTAATTCAACCGAATTCTGATCTTGAAGAGATGGTAGAAAAAATTGTTGGTGAAGATGTGTATTTTGACAATGTTGCCTACCAGGGTGCAGTTATGGCGCGAGCAATATTTTCAAATGGTAGTTCTACAAATCTTGGCTTAGATAACGGAATTATCTTATGTACTGGCAACCCCAATTTTATTCCCGGACCAAATACCTACTGTCTAAAAAGTTACATTTATGGATTACCAGGTCATCCACTTTTATCATCAATTGATCCAACTGGTGATACTGGTGATGCATCAGTTCTTGAATTTGACTTTATTCCTGAAACGGACTCAATTCATTTCACATACGTATTTGGCTCTGAACAATATAGTGATTTCAATTTCATAACAGAAAGTGATGTTTTTGGATGTTTTATTAGCGGCCCAAATCCCTTGGGGGGGAATTATAACAATAAAAATATTGCAATTGTACCCGGAACTTCAGATGTGACAATTCAAACTTATAATATTAATAACGGATTAATAGGTTGCGGAAATATCCCATATGGCCCGTGTAACTACTGTGAATATTATTGGGATAATACGAACGGGGTCACGCTTGAATACGATGGATTTACTGTTGTTCTTGAGGCAACTATCGAAGTTATTCCATGTGAAACATATCATGTCCTTATTGGAGTTGCTGATGGTAATCCTGTAGTCAGGGATTTTGATTCAGCTGTATTTATTGAAGCCAATGACTACAAAAGTCCTCAAATGGAACTTACCTTGAATTCTTTTTCCACAGATACGATCATTAATCTTCTTGAAGGTTGTGATGAAGCTGAAATTAAATTCAAATTACCAGACTCAGATTTCTCACCAATTGCAATTTATTTTGATTTTAGTGAGAGTACTGCAAATCCTCATGCCTACCCGGCTGGAGATTTTAATATAGAGATTCCAGATGAAATTATTATTGAACAAGGAGAAGATTCAGTTACTGTTATTATTTCTCCTGCAAAAGATGGCTTGGTTGAAGGAAATGAAACACTAAAAATAATTATTGATTATACATTGACATGCAATCCAAAATATGACACAATTGAATTAATAATTGGTGATTATATTGACATGAGTACTCAAACTTGCCCAAATACGACTACTTGTCAGGGAGAGGAAATTGAGCTTTGGGTGAATGTTCAAAATGGAAGTCCAAATTATTCATACAAATGGGAAGGTTTGCCTTTTACCAACGACACCATAACGGTTAACCCAAATACATCTACCTGGTATTATGTTGATGTAATTGATAATTGCCAGGATACGGTAACCGATTCCATCTATGTGGAAGTGATCACTGCTCCCGAAGTTTCGCTTGGAGCCGATACCACGATCTGTATCGGAGACCAAATAACCCTGCAATCCACAATGGGCAATATTTCAAATTATCTCTGGTCAACCGGAGATACAACGTCTGCCATTACAATAGATGATGCTGGGACATATTCACTAATTGTTTTTAATGAATGTGGACAAACAGAAGATGAGATCGTCATTGATCAGTGGTCATACCCTGATCCCAATCTTGGCCCCGACCTGGAGCTGTGTTTTGGAGAAACAGCTTTTCTGGAAGCTGATCCCGGTTTTGTTTCTTACACCTGGCAGGATAATTCAACCAATGACTTTTATACCGTGGTTCAAAGCGGTTTGTATATCGTCAGCGTTGAAGATATCCATGGTTGTGTAGGAATGGATTCGGTGCTGGCATTTGTTGGTAGTATCGTTCAACTGGCAGGTTCAACAACCTTATGTGCAGGTTCTGCAGCAACGATAACAACCAATAGTAATTTTGACAATTATTCCTGGAGTACTGGTCAGACAGGGATTGACAGCATCGTAGTATCAGAACCGGGCTGGTATGCAGTCAACGTTTCCTACGATTTTGGCTGTCCTTCCACAGATTCAACCTTTGTGGAAGAAATTCCTGTTCCTGAGGCAGCAATATTTGGAGATGATTTTTTGTGCGATGGTGATACCCTGTGGCTTACTGCTCCCACGGGTAAGTACGAATATTTCTGGAATGATGAACTAGGAAGCGCAGAATACGTAGTAACCTCAGGAGGAACTGTTACTTTAAAACTGGCCAACGCTTGCGGAGAAGATGAAGACTCAAAAGTAGTGCAACTGAGTTCCCTGCCCAAGGTTGACCTGGGTGAAGACAAACTTTTATTCCCCGGTGAATCCATTACCCTCGATGCCGGCAATTTCCACTCTTTTATCTGGAACAATGATCCCGGCCAGACCGGGCAATATTATACCATTTCTTATGAAGACATTCAGGATCAGGACAGCATATGGGTGGAAGTGTTTGACGGTTTTTGCAAAAACAGCGATGACATTATCATTGAGGTGTTCAGTGTGGAAGTGCCCAATGTGATCACTCCCAACGGGGATGGTTCTAACGACCGGTTCCTGCCAGGTGAAGGCTGGAACGGAATAAGCAAACATACCATCATGGTTTTTAACCGCTGGGGTGAAAAGGTGTGGGAGTCCTCCAACTTCAGCTCAGGTTGGGACGGTAAAAACAACGGGCAATTGGTTTCCAGCGGAACGTACTTCTGGATTCTGGAAATATGGTATGGAAATAGGGATATAAAGAAAGTATATAAGGGGAGTTTGACAGTGTTAGGTTCAGAAAATTAACAAACTCAAATGCTTTCAAATACACCACTTGTTTCCGAATTGCTGTCTTGATATTAATTACTCTCAGATAATAACTTATCAAGGCATCAAATAGCTATAAGGCCATTGAAGGTATTTTTATGAGAACAACTGGATTTATCTTATATATTTTACTCTTCCTATTTCCTTCATTTATTGAAGCTGAGGACTATTACTGGGTAGGTGGTACCGGCAACTGGTCGAACCTCAACCACTGGCGCACTTCCGACAATCAAATCCCTAACGAAGTACCCGATGCCAACGACAATGTGATCTTTAATGAAGATTCCTTTATAAATCCATTTGATACGGTTTATGTACTTACAGGTAATCCTACTTGTCATAATATGACCTGGGAGAATCTTGTTGATACCGTGGTTCTTTGGGGAAGCACAAGCATTGTTAGCTTTGATATTTTTGGATCTGTGACATTACATCCTAACTTAAGAAACCAATATTCTGGTAAGATTACTCTATTATCTAATGAAACTGGAAATACAATTAGCTGTGCAGGATCAAATTTTAGAGGTGATTTGTATTTTGAAGGTAGTGGTGAATGGATTTTGCAGGATACACTCATTGTCCTTGACACCAATGCTTGGCGATACACGATTTTCGAGTCTAATACTGGCTTTGGAAATTCATTTTTAATTAAGCACTCAAACGGCAAGCTTGATTTAAATGAACATGGTATTGCTGCAGGAAGCTTTATTACTGGCAGCAATAATTCATGTGAACTAAATATAGAAAACTGTCACATTTATTTGCTTAATTCCTGGACTCTTAATGGGGAGTATCTTAACTTCCTGGCTACGGGCTCTTATATTTATATAGGCAAATCTATGACAAATCTTTATGGCGACGAAATCATTTACAACGATGTCGATGTAAAAGATTACACTGGAGCTGTTACATGTACTGGAATAAATACGATATTCAGAAAATTAAATTTTTTGGGAGGAGGGGCTCTGCAGGGTATTGATGGAGGAACAGTAACAATAGATACACTACTATTCAGTGGTACCTATAAATTTTTTAACAATTATACTTTAGCTTATATTTCAGGTAACAATTTTAATATTTATTATACTGGTATTGACACATTAATAACTAATATGAATGTCAATCAATCAACTTTCCATAGAATTGATATTTGGGGTAAATATATGGGTAACTTATATGAAGGATCACCTGATATTATTCGTGGTATGGATAATACCTTTGATACGATTAATATTGTAAATACCCCTTGCAAATTTATTGGAAAGAATACAGTTACTGGGTTAATTCGTTTTGGGTGTGAATCCTTGTTAAGTTCAAAAGGAAATAATAAAAACATAATAAATCATGCCGTGTTTTCTTCTAATGGTCATATTGAAGGTAGTAACGATTTTAATATCCTGACGCTTGGAACAGGGTTCCATTATCGACTTCAACATGATTCAATATCTCACCCAGGAAGTTATTACACCAACAAAATTATTCAAACGGTTAATCAACTTGAGGTTTCAGGGAACTGCAATGTGGGGGTTACTATGCTTTCTTCTGACTACAGCCCTATTCAAGCAGTTATTAATTACACTGGTGGATTGCTGTCAACAGAATATTTACAAGTTAGAGATATTAAAAATACAGGTACGACAATGAATGTTGTTGAAGGTATCAATGCTGGGAACAATGAAGGCATCGAATTTATAAATTCTCTTCAGCCAAGGATATTGTATTGGGTAAATGGACAAGGCCTTTGGTCTGACTCTAACCACTGGTCACTTGAAAGCGGTGGAAATGGGGGTGAGTGTCCTCCAACCCGCTTGGATGATATCTTTTTTAATTCTGGATCTGGGTTCACAAATTCAGAAGATACGGTACTTGTACAATCACCACATGTTCACTGCCACGATATGATCTGGGTTGATGGCTTATCAACTTCACTTGTTCATTTTGCATCTGCAGATACAACAAAGGAATGGTTCTTTATCGATTCCTTACAAACCTGGACCCTAAAAACACATATTGAAGTAATTGATACATGTGCCTTGCATATTTCAGGTTCGGTAGAACTTGATCTGCAACTGGATGTTGGTTTTGCAGGCGATGTATATTATGAATCTGAGAATAATGATGAATTTGAAATATTAAATCTTGAATGGTTTGGGCCCAGATATAATTTCAAAAATAAAACCATTTTTGATGGTGAGGGCGGAAAGTGGAAATTAGCAGATGGGACTAAGTTCTTTAATCCGGTAGATTCAGTTATTTTTAGACAGGGTGAATTACTTCTTGATAATGACACCATGGAAGTATATAACTTCATTGCAGTTGATACCCTGCCTCGTAAAATATCACTTCTCGATAACACACTGGTTGTTTTACATCAATGGAACGCTGATGCGTGGAACATCAATGCTTCAATGGGAATAAACGGAAATACTTTACTTGAATTTGATGCAGGAAAATCGACGATTCGTTCTTTAGGGGATTATAATAATTATACATCACTTGAAGGCCAATGTAATATTAAGACATCTGGAAGTTCATTAATTTATAATAATATAGAATTTGGTTTTGAATCTGTTACAAATGGAGCATATAGCGCCTTAATTAGTGAAAGTTCTTCTAAATATAATAGAGTCGAATTTTTCTATCAGAAGTGTTATGCATCTGGCACTGGAACTATAGATACTTTATTATGGCATCCCACTTCAAATAATTCATTCATACTCGATAATCACAATATTAACGTTCTTATGGCCTATGGTCAAAATGATGCAATTTATGGAACCCAACAAATTGATACTGCTCTTTTTTTTGGTGATGCAATAATTTCAGGTAACCAAAATATTGGATTCCTATTGACTGAAAAAACGTTGATACTTGATTCATTAAACACTATAGACACAGCTGTAATGCTTGGAAACACAAGGCTTTCTGGTAAAAACATTTTTTCTCAATTGACATTGGGCCCAAACAGCCGTTATATATTTGAAAACATTGATTCCCCAAAATCCGACACCACCATGATCATTGATGACTGGATCATGGAGGGTACCTGCGATGGCCCTATCAGGTTGCAATCGGACCTGCCCGGAACACAGGCCGAAATCATATACAAAGCGCAAAATCCTTCCAACCCGGATTACACAGCCAATTATGTTTCGATCCAGGATATAAAGATGTTCCCGTGGAATAATAATCAATACCTTGCTATGAATGCTGTTGACCTGGGGAATAATGAGAACTGGGTCTTTGATCAAACCGGCGGTGATACTTATTACTGGATTGGAGGAAGCGGTAATTGGAGTGATTGGCAGCATTGGTCCAAATCCAGCGGAGGTCTTCCGATTATGGACAAATGCATTCCAAGAGAAATAAATTCCGTAGTTTTTGATAATAACTCATTCACCGGAACTCATGATACTGTATATGTAAATGTTTCGATTGCATATTGTAATAATATGTGGTGGAAATTCGATACCATATTATATAATCCAATTTTTCAGAGTAGTGATTCTACTTTATTATTTATTTACGGCTCGTTGATGTTGAAGGAAACTTTGTTATTTGATTTTAATGGCGAAATATATTTCGACCAATTTATTGAAACTGCAAATTTACCGGATACAATTTATTCAAAAGGTTTAACATTTCTTAATAACGTTTATTTCCAGGGGAAAGATGATGTTATAATATTAGATGATCCAATGAGGTTGTCGGTTATCAATAAATGTATTCTGTTTCATCATTATGGCACACTTAATTTAAATGGGAATGAAATAAGCACCGGTGGATTTTATTCCAATAAAGAATTTGAAAGAACTTTAAATTTAAATAACTCAACTTTAAGCGTAAACTATAGTGCAAATCGAGCTTTATGGTTAGAGGGGAACAATCTACTTTTGAATTCAAATAACTCAACTATAATTAATAATTCTACCGGGGGTTCAATAGTGCTGTTAAATGGATCAACCTTTAGCTTTGACAAAATAATTGTAAATGGTGGTGGTGATAGTTTGTATAATCAAAATAATGAGACTTTTTATGGAAAGGTTGATATTTTAGGCAATGCCAGCTTAATTTCTGGTTCATTTACCGCAGATTCAATCTTTTTACGAGGCTATAAATCAGGTATTTATAAAAAAGGGGATATTAAGGTTTTAATAGTTGATGGTTTAAATGGATCAATTAATAATTCTCAAACAATTGACCAGTGCTTTTTTAACAAAGCAGGTAAAGTTAATGGAAACAACCAAATCAAATATTGTGTTTTTCTGGATGACGGAACCTTTCTGGGGCAAAATGTTTTTGACACGTTGGTGCTCTATCCGGGAGAAGCGGATGAGGGCGGTTTAGGAAACTGGTATTATTTCCAAATCGATTCCACACAAACGATTCATGATTCGTTGTATATGCGGGGCAATCAGTGTAGCAATATGAATATCTCCACCACCCCGCCTAATTCACCTGTTCCGGCTTTCATCAGGAAAGATAATGGATTTGATATAGCCGCAGACTATTTAAATATTTACAATGTGGGCGCTTATTCAGGAGGTGACGTAAAATTTTATGCCGGTGCAAACAGCACACCTTTGCCCGATCCCAATAATCCTCCACCCGGCTGGATATTTGAAAATGCACAAGGATACATACCCGGTTTTAACGGGAAAACTGAAAGTTTTTGTACCGGAGAGGAGTATGCTATTGATGCGAGTGCTTTTAATGGTGGACCTTCCACACAGTATTTTTGGAACGGAATCCCGGGGGAAGTAATTTATCCTGTGAGTGAACCGGGAAAATATTACATCAATGTGGTATACAATGAAAACTGCGATGTAAATGATTCCATAATCATTGAAGAGTTTGCACCACCAATAGCAACTATCCCTGAAGGGCCTTATTGCGAGAATTATCCAATTGTAGTTGAAGTTACACCTTCTGGTGATGATTATTCATATGTTTGGTGGAATGGTGAACAAATTGCTGCCATTGAAGCTCAATTGGATTACACAGGAACCGTATCCGTTGTTGTTAATGATATGAGCACGAGTTGTATTGACACCGCGTTCCTGGAAATTGTGGTTAAACCAACACCCGACCCCGAGTCCGTCCTGGGTTCGGATACGACCATAAAATTTGAAGAAACAATTACCCTTGATGCTGGTGAAGGTGATTTTTATGACTGGACTTCCGAACCCTTCCAACCTATCGACAATCCTGATCAAAGGTATATCACCGTTCCCGGTTATGTGGAACCTGTTGAATATATCGTATGGGTAGAACTGGATGGCTGTGGTGCTGAAGGAACAAAGGTGATTTCTATGTATCCACCCAGCCGAATCGGGATTCCAACTGCTTTCTCGCCCAATGGGGATGGTTTAAACGATGTGTTGTTTGTGAGAGGAAGTGGTTTTACAGAAATTGAATTTAAGGTGTTCAATCGTTTCGGTCAACTTGTTTTTGAAACCAACGACCCTGCGGAAGGATGGGATGGGAAATTCGAAGGAATTGATCAGCCTGTTGAAGTTTACACATGGTTAATTAAAGCCTCTTTTGCTGATCAAACCTTTATTGAAGATGCCGGGAATGTGACCTTGCTACGGTAATCACCTAACCTTATTAAGAAACTGAGTTACCCAACTTTATTAAATATTTCGATGTAAAATTTATTGCACCATTAAACTCATCGCAAATCCCCCGCCGGGTGCCAGCCAAACTTTGTATTCATCTCCTTTTTGCACTTCCAGGGTTTCGATGGAAATGGAGGTAGGATTGTCGTTCCAGTGGGCATCCACGCCGTCTTTATAGATGGTGGCTTCATAAAGTTTCCCTTCTTCAAGAAAATCAAAATTGATGATCATGTCGCGTGCATTTTCATCGGTAATGCCCCCCACGAACCAGTTGCCGGTGTTGAGCTCCTTACGGGCGATAGTCACAAAATCACCGGGCTCCCCATTCAAAACTTTCGATTGCTCCCAGTCGACTCCCACATCCTGAATAAACTGAAAAGCAGGTTGTCCTTCATAGTTTTCAATCAGGTCGGCAGCCATCTGGATGGGCGAATAGATCACCACATAAAGCGCCAGTTGTTGGGCCAGCGTGGTGTTCACCTGGTTATTCTTTTTCCATTGATCAAACTTAATATCAAAAATTCCGGGCGTAAAATCGATGGGGCCGGCCAGCATGCGGGTGAAAGCAACAATGGAAAGGTGCTCAGGTGGATTGCCGCCATCCCTGGCCCAGGCGTTGAATTCCTGTCCGCGTAAACCTTCGCGACTGACGGCATTCGGTAAAGTTCTCCGGATACCGGTAGCTTTGATCGGCTCATGGGCATCCACTGCAATTTGATATTTGGCCGCCGTTTCGAGCACCTTGCGATAATGGTTTACCATCCACTGTCCGTGGTGATACTCACCTTTGGGAATGATCTTGCCCACATAACCCGTTTTTACGGAATGGATTCCGATGCTGTGCATGAGTGAAAACGCCGTATCCAGTTGTTCATCATAGGTTCTCGGCGCTGCCGAAGTTTCGTGATGCATGATGATCTCCACACCCCTTTCTTTACCATATTCAACCACTTCTTGCAGGTTATAATCGGGATAAGGCGTTACAAAGTCAAAAACACCTTCCCGTTCCTCAAATCCGATCCAGTGCTCCCAGCCGGTGTTCCAGCCTTCCACCAGCAATCCGCCGATGTCGTTGGCTGCCGCAAAATCGATCAACTCTTTTGCATGTTCCGTAGTCGCACCGTGTTTTCCTCCTTCAAAAGCCCAGGTGGACTTACCGAGGTGCATCTCCCACCAGATCCCGATATATTTCATCGGTTTGAACCAGGATACATCCACGATTTTATTGGGTTCATTTAAATTCACGATCAGGTCCGATTCAATAAGTCCGCCGGCAGTTTCAGAAATCTGAATGGTTCTCCAGGGCGTGTTGAAAGGCAGGCTTCGTTTCACTTTGTAAACCGTCCGCTCCGAACCCACCAGATTGCTCTGCATCGAGAGGTTTTTGGTATCGACTTTCAGGGTCATTCCGGCATAATCGGTAAGATTGGCTTCATGAAAACTCAGAAAAAGACCATCGGCCGTTTCCATTGTCACCGGTGTATTCACGGCATTTTCAGGAATGAAAGTTTGCGCCAGGTCGGGGTGATTGGCTTTGCTCAGGGCATCAATCTCCGAAAACTTTGTGGTATTGTAAAGATGCTCATAGATGTCCCAGTCGCCGGGCTGCCACCAAACCTTGTGATCGCCGGTGAGCTTAAACTGTGTGTTTTCGTTCAAAATCTCCAGCTCCTGCAAACCCTCGTGTTCGGGAAATTCATACCTGAAACCAATGCCATCATTATACACTTTAAAATGCAGATCCAGCTTCCGGTTGGGCGTTTCCGTTTCCTGCAGGTTTAAAATCAGCTCGTTGTAATTATTTTCAACAAAACGCTTTTCGCCCCAGGGCATTTCCCAGATCTCCTCCTGCTTTGATATCTTCGAACTCAATACTTCAAATCCTTTTGCCAGTGCAGGCTGATCTTTCAAATCGAAGCCCAGCAAGGAAGTATCGATCACTGTGTTTTCATTAAACTTTATCGTGTACGCAGGTTGTCCCGAATTATTTAAGAGCACCTGAACCGCGACCATGGCATCGGGCGATTTGATGATAAACATAGTTTGTGAATTTTGCCGGCAGCCTGAAATAAGCAGCCAGATCAGGAAAACGTAGAGGAGGTTTTTCATTGGAATTAATTTATTATCAACAAATTTAACCAGTAATTTTCAATAAGGCACTTAATTAATTCTTAAATCCAAAATAATCGGGTAACGCCTAAACATTTGCCCCAAAGGCTTGTTATTTCAGTAAAATCAATAATCATTAATAAAATAATATCAGGAGGAATCATGAGAAAAACATTGTTTTACATTTTAACCATTGCATTATTTTCTGCAATAAGCACCAAATCATTCGCGCATTGCGAAGTTCCCTGTGGCATCTATAACGATGAGTTGCGGATTGCCATGTTGTATGAGCATTTCACCACCATCGAAAAGGCGATGAACCAGATCAACGAACTTTCGGCTGCCGATGATAAAAATTTCAACCAGATCGTTCGCTGGATCACCACCAAAGACGAGCATGCAGATGAAATCCAGCACATTGCTACACAGTATTTCATTACCCAACGGATCAAACTGCCCGAAACTACCGAGGGTGAGGCATTTGATAAATATGTTGAGGAGTTGTCGCTGCTGCATCAGATCATTGTTTATGCGATGAAATCGAAGCAAACCACCGATGTGAAGTATGTGGAGAAATTAAGGATCGCCCTGAAGGCTTTCGAAGACAGCTATTTTGAAGGCCAGCACAGGCATAAGATCGAAAGCGACGATCATTAAAAAAGTATTCTAACGCTTCAAAAAGAAGGCTTTCTCAAAAGTTTTAAGTTACTGAGAATGCCACTAAATCACAAAATCACAAAAATCCTCAAAAGTCTTAAAATCAATATATTTAGATTAGTGAGATTTGGTATTCTTGCTTTCCAGCAAACAGGTTTGTAGCATGAAGTAAACTTATGAGACAGCTTCTTTTTTTGTTTGCACAAAGCAATGATCAACTGCCTAAATTCTTTGTTACTTTGCCGGATTAATTTCAGCGTATGATCGAGTCGCATTTGGGTGAAATAGCTGCATTGATGACGGCCATGTTCTGGGCAGTGACCAGCACCTCCTTTGAGGCTGCCGGAAAACGGATCGGGTCACTTACACTCAACGTGATCCGGCTCTATTTTGCCTTTGCAATCTATACGGTTTACCTCTGGATCGTGCGCGGATTGCCTTTCCCAACCGATGCCACTTCAAATGCATGGATGTGGCTTTCGCTTTCCGGACTGGTGGGCTTTTTGATTGGCGACCTGCTGCTTTTCCAGGCTTTTGTGGTGGTGGGTGCCCGTATTTCGATGCTGATCATGGCGCTGGTGCCGCCCATCACAGCCCTCACTGGCTGGCTCATCCTGGGTGAATCCCTCACACCCCGCGACTTCTTAGGTATGGCACTAACATTAACCGGCGTGGTGCTGGTAATTCTGAAAAACGAACACCTGGATCAAGAATCGGGCAAAAAGAAAAAACTGAAGTTCTCCTATCCGATTGTTGGAATTTTGCTTGCTTTTGGTGGTGCGGTGGGACAGGCAGTCGGACTGGTGTTAAGTAAATTCGGCATGCAGGATTACAACGCCTTTGCTGCCTCACAAATCCGGGTGCTGGCCGGACTCATCGGCTTTACCATTGTTTTCACCTTAATGCGCCGTTGGGGCCGCGTGTGGAAGGCGTTTAAAAATCCAAAAGGAATTTTGTTTACCGGCATCGGTTCGGTGTTTGGACCTTTCCTGGGTGTTTCCTTTTCGCTGCTGGCGGTTCAGCATGCCGAGACCGGCGTTGCTGCCACCATCATGTCGATCGTGCCGATTTTATTGATCCCTCCTGCTGTTTTGTATTTCAAAGAAAAAGTGACCTTTAAAGAAATCCTCGGAGCCTTCATTGCTGTGGGCGGGGTGGCTATCCTTTTCCTGGCCTGAGCTAAACTTTTGTTTTTTCAAAATGTTTGATTCCTGTAGGATGGAGATCAATTTGTTTGCCCCTACCATAAAGGGAGCAAATTGCCCTCCTGATTTAGATGATATAAGAATTAGGGATTAAAATTTAAAACAGGCAATGAAAATCAGTGCAAGAAATCAACTCAAAGGAATTGTAAAAAAGGTAAACGAAGGCAGTGTAAACACTGAGGTGGTCATCGAACTGGCACCGGGAGTGGAGATCACTTCGATCATCACCAAAACCTCCGCCGAAAGCCTGGATATAAAAGTCGGAAAACAGGTGTATGCCGTGGTGAAAGCTTCGAATGTGATGGTGGGGGTGGAACACTAACTAGTTCGAAGTTCGGGGTTCAGGGTTCTGAGTTCAGCCTGCCCGGATGAACAACCGTTCGGACGGGCCCGCCCGGACGACACCGGTCGGATGGGGGTTCTGGGTTCTGGGAAACAGCCTCGCACTTCTATTTTCAAAAAAACCTCTGCGTAACTCTGCGCCAACTCCGCGTAACGCTGCGTAAAAACCTTGTCTTCTGACCAGCCTTGTTTAATCAAGGATTCAACAACTGATCAATATTTTCATTTTTGAGGATAAGCAATCCTAAGCGTTCGTCTGATATTCCCTCTTTTAGATTAAAGCTAAACACAGGTTTACCTTCCTGCACCGCCGAATCAAAATAGTTGAATTGTATGCCGGTTTCGTCTTTGAGTTCCTTTGCCAGTTCAATCAAATGGGAGGACAACAAAAACACCGACTGATTCCAGTTCAGAAATCCACGGATCACAAGCAGAGAGCCATCAAAGGCGTCTTTCACATTAGTCCCCCGGAATAATTCATCAAATATAAACAAGCTGCGTTGTTGCTTTTTGAGGAGTTCTGCGGCCTCCTTCACCCGCAGCACTTCGCTGTAAAAATAGCTGTAGCCTTTGCTCAGATTATCCGACACATTGATGCTTGAAAAAATCCGGTCGAAGCCGGAGAGTTTCATCGAACGGGCCGACACCCCAAATCCCAAATGAGCCAGAAATACAGCCACACCGGCTGCTTTCAGGTAGGTGGTTTTCCCGGCCATATTGGGCCCGGTTACAAACATGAAAAAATGATAATCACCAAACTTCAGGTCATTGGGTGTGCAGTTTTTGACAAATAAATGCCGGAGCCCTTCCACTTCCAGTACAGCCCTTTCACTCTCCACAAAGGTTGGGAATTGAAGATCGTACTTTTGATGGACTTTGGCCATGCTGATAATGAGGTCGAGCTCGTAAATAAGATCGATCAAAACTGCCATCTGCTCCTTGTGATCTTCCCGAAAAGCCTTATCAACAGTGAATATCGAAAGAAATCCAGGGGCTTCATCATCATCATTCTCCAGTATCTCCCGAATGAATTTCTCCTTCAGGATTTCACCCATCTGACTGATGATCTTTTTCAAAAATGGCGGCAACTCACTTCCCCTGACCTTCACATAAAACTTGCTCAAATGCCGGAATAGCAGGTAGAGGTTTTTAATCCCCTCCTTAAAAGTTTTGTAATAAGAGCGGTACATCACCCAATACCGAAGCCCTTCAAAATAATTGACGATCTTAAAATTGCTGATCACCGGATCGATATTGAGGAAATAATAATATTCCACCAGGTCCATCAGCTTTTGATTTAGCGGGAACTCCCAATCAGCCTGATGCTCAATGATAAATTTGATTGCCTCATGTTTTTGGCGAACCAGATCCGGATCAAATTCGGGCTTTAAAAACTGCCGCATAAGCTTGTCTTTTCCGCCGGAAGTCTCCGTAAGATTGACCATTTCAAAAACACTTTTGCGATGAGGCTCCGATTCCAAAAGCTCAAGCTCCGTGATCGTTTTTCGGTCGATTTGAAGGGTGTGCATGAATACCAAAAAGTTGAAATACAAAGATAGGGAATGCAAAATACCGGAAGAGGCTCAATTGGATTTATATTTATGGAAACAAAAACAAGCAGGCCAAAGTACAAGTTTCAATTGAACACAGCAGTATTTTAAGGGTTATTAAGTCTATGAATTATTTTCGAAGTGGAATTTTATTGTTGGCAGCTTTGGTCATCTTTTTATCAGGATGTCAGAAAGATCGTCCGAGTCCCTCCTGGGAAGTGGATCTGCTGACTCCGCTTGTTTCCGACACCATTCATGTAACGGATATTCTCGACAGCACTTTCTTTGACATAAACGCTGATCAAACCATCTCGTTTATTTTTGATGATGAGCTTTATAAACTCAATGTGGATTCGCTGGTGAAACTCCCCGACACCCTGTTTAGCTGGGGTTTTGGACTGGAGGCATTGCCCAATCCCATCACATTGCAACCAGGCGATACCATCATCAAGGAGGTGTTTGACTGGCCTCTCGATATAGCATCTTACGACATTGAAGGGATCAAACTGTTAGCTGCCCTGATCCGCTCCGGAGCAGTTGTGTTCGAGGCTTTTGATCAGTCGGAAAGCGACCTGGAGGTGGTGTTTGGGATCAATTCGGCGGTAAGGAATGAAACGGATACCTTCCTTGTGAAAGAGTCGGTTCCTACCTTTGAAAGCATCAGCAAATCTTATGATGTTTCGGATTATCGCCTCGACTTAACCGGCACCGATGGGGACACCATCAACATGCTCAACTATTACCTGGCGCTGATCGTCCACCCGGATGAACCCGGCCCGGTTACCCTTTTCCCCACCGATTCGTTTGCTGTAAATATCTATTTTGAAGAAATTATTTTGAACTACGCACGGGGCTATTTTGGTCAAAACACCTTTCATTTTGGTCCTGAGTCGCAACCCATCGACTTTTTCAACGACCTGCAAATTGGCGGGCTCTCCTTTGAGCAGGCGCAGGTTTTTTTGCGCTTTGAAAATTATTACGGGCTGGAGGCCAACATCAATATTCAAGAGTTGACCGCCATCAACAACAGCACCGGAAATCAAAAAACATTGGAAGGTTTGCTGGTTGGTGAAGATATGTTTGTGCCGCGCGGAGTGGAAAATGGCCTCGAGTCGGGGAATGTAACGCCAGCTATCGCAAACTTTGATTTTTCGGATTCCAATTTCCCGGAACTGATCGCAGTGATGCCCGATGAGATCGCATACACCATGACCTTTGAAACCAATGTGCTGGCCGATTCAACGCATTACAACAACTTTCTCTATTACGATTACCCGGTTCAGGTGTACCTGCAGGCAAGAATGTTTGGCGGAATCCGGATCGACAGTTTGCTGGAATCGTCTCGGATGGCGTGGAACGGAGAAGGCATTCAGCTTAATAATGTGAAGGATGGGGATCTTGTGCTGGCACTCAATAACGGCTTTCCGTTTAACCTTGATGTGAACCTCTATTTCCAAGACGAGAATTTCAACAATATTGATACACTTTTATACAAGGCATTTGCTCCCGGCGCCTTGCTTGATGCGGATAATGGCGTTGCAGAAGCCGTGATCACGCGTTTTCCAATACCACTTGATGATCAGCTTCGGGAAAGCATTCCGGCGGCCAGTTATATTTATTACGAACTCACGGTTAATTCGGTGCTCAACGAGCATGTAGTCATTCATTCAACCGATTTTGTGGAACTGAAAGTGATCGGAGATTTCACCTATTTATTTGAGAACTGATGGGAAAAACAAAAGCAGGCATATTGATCATATTGATGATTTGGGCAGGAAATGTTTTTGCTCAAATGCCGGGTTATACACCCTATTTCCCAACTTCACAAAACAATGCCGACTGGAAATACAATTTGCGGGCTTTTTATTCGGATGATGCCAACAGCAATCATTTCACCAATGATTTTTTTGCTGCGGTGAACAGTTCGGAACTGCTTACCGATGAAATGAAAGATGATCAGATCAACAACCTGAATGGTCAAACCTTAACCGGCCGGATCCGTCAGTCGGGGCTGGATGCCTGGTTCAATTCCAAACAAAAGCCCGGTTCCATGTTTTATTATTTTGGTGTCGATTTTCAAAATGTGCTGGATAGCCAGCTTGATTCGGACCTGATCCGTATTTTGCTGAAAGGGAATAAACCTTATGCCGGTCAAACCTTGTATATCAACAATTCAGAATATTTAAATCAATATTTCAACGGGATCAAAGGCGGTGTAGGATTTTATTTCGGATCGGGTGAAGTAGTCTATGCAGTAAGTGCAAAATTGGCCCTAAGCATTGGCCAGAATTACGATCAGGTTCGGGTTTCGGGAAGCAGTTTTTACACCCATCCCGAAGGCGATTACCTCGACTTAAGCCTGCACGCCGAAACACAAGCAGCCGATACCTCCTGGGGCAAACTGACCGATATCAATGGCCTTGGAGTTTCCACCGATCTGTATTACTCCATCCAAAAAGAGAAAGATTTTTATGCAGGCATTGGCATCCAAAACCTTGGATTTATAAGCTGGAGCGGCAATCCATTTGTGGCATCTATGGATTCAACATTTCGATTTAGCGGCATTTCAAATGATACCACCGGCAACCAGGATATTCCCACCAATTATTCTTACGATAACCTTCGCCGACTGATTTTTGACAACCCCGATGATTCACCTTTTACCGAATCACTACCCATGATATTAAACCTGTCGGCCGGGAAATTTTTCAGTGAAGGGAAATTTTATGCCGGGCTCAGTGCTTATTATTATCCTTCACTCATTTCAAACTACCGCCTCGAGGTATTTGGCACCTGGAATTTGAAAGATCAAATTAGAATCACACCTATTGTGGCTTTCAGCAGCTATTCGAAAATAAATTATGGCCTGGCAGCCGACTGGCACATCAGCGAACACATCATACTGAGGGCAGGCTCCACCTATCTTAATTCCTACTTCAGCAAAACGGCCATCGTTGGCCGGGGTGGATTTGTAAGCCTGCAATTTTTCTTTTAAGCAACGGATCCTTTCTTTTTCCTGTCTTTACTTCGTGATTTTCATATATTTGTAAAGCCAAATTTTCTCGTCATGAAAAAGTTTTTCTTCAAAGCCATTTTAGTCGTATTTCTTTTTGCAGGTATTTCTTCGGGTATTTTTGCCCAGATACAAATTGATACCAACACGACCTATGAACAGATCGTCAGTAAAATTCTTGGGCCGGGTATTTTGGCATATGATAATGTAACCATTCAGGGGGCCAATTGTGCAACGGCAGTTTTCACCAATGGAGCAGAAACACTTGTTAACATGAAAGACGGGATACTGTTGTGTACCGGAGATGCCACCCTGGCTGCCGGGCCCAATTTATCGTATGATGCAGGCAAAAACAACAACAGGCCGGGACATCCTTCACTTCAAGCAATTACAATTCAAACAACCTATGACGCTGTCGTGCTTGAATTTGATTTTCAGGTTCAAAACGATTCGCTGCGTCTTTGGTATTCATATGGTTCGGAGGCTTATGACGAAAAAGTAAATACAAACTACAGCGATGTTTGCGGTTTATTCCTCACAGGACCGAATCCAATGGGTGGATTCTATTCTGATAAAAATTTGGCTATTATTCCCGGCACCCTCAATTCCACTGTTCAGGTTAACAATGTGAATAATGGATGGACTGAACCCGGCTATCCTCCTGTTGGCCCCTGCACCAATTGCGCTTATTATTTCTCAAACCTTGACACCACTGCCATGGAATATGATGGGTTTACAACAAAGTTATTTGCCTGGGTTCTGGTTGTTCCTTACGAGATTTACCACATCAAAATTGGCATTGCAGATGTTTCTAACCGGGCGTATGACTCAGGGCTGTTTTTGGAAGGAGATCATTTTGTATCACTGGGACCTCCGGAGTTTATCTCCTTTGATTTTTTGAAAGCGGACAATCCTGATCTGCCCTTTGATATTGAGGGTGTTGTTTACGACAATGAGATCCATCTCACAGTCCCTTTCGGAACGGATGTAACAGGCCTGGTGGGTAGTTGGGAAGATGCCGGTGCCTGGGTATATGTGGGTGATAAAAAACAGGTGAACGGAGTTACCCTCAATGATTTTTCAAATCCTGTGCTTTATTCCTTGCAGGGAACAGGATCAAAATCGTGGTCGGTGCTGGTCGATATTTCCACGGAAGTTTCGGAACAGGCAAAATCAATGGTTCGGATTTACAGCACCGGAAAAGACATTGTGATTCACAAAGCAGCCGGAGCCACTGTTCAGGTATTTAATACCTCAGGCGTTAAAATCAGGACATTGGAATTATCTAATGACAGGGAGCGAATTGCCGGACTCAAACCTGGCTTATACATCATCCAAACTGAATTAAATGGAATAATCCATCAACAAAAAGTACTGATATCGAATTAATTATTAACTTTGAGAACAGTTTTCTCACCAAAATAAAACGATCATGAAAAAAGCCGTATTCTTTTTTACACTTGTTCTTTCTGCAAGCATTTTCATTTCGCAAAGCACTTTTGCTCAAATCACCATCAATTCAGCTGCATCACCGGAAGAGATGGTTGAAAATCTTATCGGTTTGGGGGTATCTTATTCCAATGTTACCTATACAGGAGCCAATCAGGCAAGTGGTGAATTTTTGAACGGGAATACCACCAATCTGGGCATCGATGTCGGAATATTCCTAACTTCAGGTGCGGGATATAATATTCCGGGGCCAAATGTAACTTGCAGCGCAACGGCAGCTAATGGCTTACCCGGCGATCCGCTATTAAATACACTCACAACAGCAACTACCTACGATGCATCAGTCCTTGAATTTGATTTTATACCCCAAAATGACACCATTAAATGTATGTTTGTTTTCGGTTCGGAAGAATATAACGAATGGGTGAATTCCCCCTTTAATGATGTGTATGGTTTTTTTGTAAACGGACCACAACCTGATACCGGAAATTATGTGGATTTTAATATTGCCCTTATTCCCGGAACAGATGTGCCCATAGTGATCAACAGTGTGAATAACGGAAATGCATCTTGCGGAACTGTTCCAACCGGTCCCTGCAACAATTGTGAATATTATGCAGATAATACCAATGGATTAACGATAGGCTACGATGGGTTTACAATTCCGATTGAAATGCAAATCATTGTCGTTCCCGATGAAACCTATCATTTTAAAATTGCCGTTGCTGATGCCGGTGATGGAATTTACGACAGCGGTGTTTTTATCGAAGGGCAAAGCTTTAAGAGCCTGGGAGCCCCCGAATTCCAGAATTTCAAGTTTCTGGCCGTACTGAATGAAGGCCTCAATGAAGATGTGGAAGGGTTCATTGAAGGCAATGATGTTTACCTCACTGTTCCGGCAGGCACCGATGTAAGCTCCCTGATTGCCACCTATGAGGTTCGTGGTGTTGAAGTTTCGGTAAATGGGAATATACAGGTGAATAGCATAACTCCCAATAACTTTATGGGCGACCTAATTTACCACCTCGACGGTTATGCCGAACAAGACTGGACCGTGCATGTGGATATCAATACCGGCCTGGGTAAAGTATTATTCCAAAAGGTGATCATGGGTCCTAACCCGGCACCCGGCAAATTTGAGATCAGGAATGTGGCTGATATGGATGTTCAGGTGATCAACGCCCAGGGTGTCGAGTTTTACAACTCAGAAACTTTTGGACATCAAAAAAACATTCAACTTGACAACCTCACTTCAGGGGTTTATTTTGTGGTTTTGAGTAAAGCCGGTAAAACAGAAACGCGGAAGATGATTGTAAAATGATCCGTTGATCAGCGATAATCACTTTTCACCAGCACCTTTTCAGTTTCCCAGACTCCAATTAATTTTTCTTTCGGGATGGCTTTGCCATATTCATCCAGGAATTCACCCTTTTCATTTTTTCGAATTACCATCATTTTACCAGCAAGAATAGCATCGATGATCAATAGTTTGAGCTCCTCCCTGTTAGCCTCAGGATATTGCAGCCCCATTTCAATGCCGATCTGATTGTTATAAAGATCCATTTCAGACGCCACCGCATCATGGGAGTTGTAAAGGCCCTTCTTATTTGCTTTTTTAAACTCCAGATAATTCCCCTTTTCATGTGCCTTTCCAAGTCGGAGCGCTTTATTTTTGCTGATTTCCTGGGCAAGCAAAGCCATCCAGTAAGCATGTTTAAAAGCATCCACCTGTCCGCCTGAGATATCGCCATCAAGTGTGTCGGATTTTTCCATTTGATGGGCTATTTTCATTGCAACCTGAGATAACTGAAAGGCTTTTTTGGCAATAAAAACATGCTTAATCACCCACCACTTTTCAGGCCGGCTGAGTTTACTGAAGGATTGTAACCGGTTCGCTGAATCCTGTGCTGAAACACTAGTAGTGAGCCAAAGCAACAAGATATACAGGATTATATATTTACGATTTAACAATAGCATGAAGGCATCAAGTTTCAACAAATAGTTTACAAGTTTAAATAATAATTCAACGGGCATTGCATTCCATAAATATTAAAATTTTTACATTTGCTACTCACTGTTATAAAGAAAATTATGGGCATACTCTCCGACCGGATCAACCGGCTTTCAGAATCAGCAACGCTGGAAATGGCGCGAAAAAGCCGCGAGCTTAAAGAGCAGGGAATTGATGTAATTAACCTCAGTATCGGTGAACCCGATTTTGATACGCCCGATGATATTAAAGCCGCAGCCCACCAGGCAATTGATGATAATTTAACCCATTATACACCGGTTCCGGGCACCATTGAGTTGCGCAGGGCCATTGCCAAAAAACTGAAAGAAGAAAATAACCTGAATTTTGCACCTGATCAAATTGTTGTTTCAAACGGAGCCAAACAATCCATCGCCAATGCATTGCTGTGTTTGGTTAACCCCGGCGATGAGGTGATCGTTCCTTCTCCTTACTGGGTTTCCTACCCCGAAATGGTGAAACTTGCAGAAGGTGAAATGGTGGAGATCAAAGCGCAAATCGACCAGGATTTTAAAGTTACCGCTGAGCAGGTAGAAGCAGTGATTACGCCAAAGAGCAAAGTTTTTTTATTCAGCTCTCCTTGTAACCCCAGTGGATCGGTTTACACACACGATGAACTCAAAGCGCTTGCTGAAGTTTTTGAAAAACATCCCAACATCTTCATCATTTCCGATGAAATTTACGAGTATATCAATTTTAATGGTTCCCATGAATCCATCGCACAGTTTGAATCGATTCGCGACCAGGTGATCATCATCAATGGCGTTTCGAAAGGATATGCCATGACGGGCTGGAGGATTGGATACATGGCTGCAATTCCTGAGATTGCGAAAGCCTGCAGCAAGTTACAGGGACAGGTAACTTCTGGGCCTTCATCCATTTCGCAGCAGGCTTCCGTAATTGCCATCGAAAAGATGAATGCTCAATCAAAAGATGTTTTGGAAATGCTCAATGCCTTCAGGGAACGTCGTGAACTGGTTTTAAATCTCCTGAAGGAAATTCCGGGAGTAATCCCTAATGAAGCCAATGGAGCATTTTATATTTTCCCGAATATGTCGTATTATTTTGGAAAATCCAACGGATCAACTACCATAAAAAACGATGAAGATCTATGTTTGTACCTGCTTGATAAGGCGCACATTGCTTGCGTGTCTGGCGGAGCATTCGGCAATGATCAATGCATCCGGTTATCTTACGCTACCTCCTCCGACTTACTAAAAGAGGCCCTCCATCGGATGAAAGAGGCCCTCTCAAAGTTGAAATAAATATCTTAGATTTTTTTCTTAAAATCTCAGGTTAATTAATGTCCTGAATGATGCAAACTCTCTTCGAGTAACGGATGTTTTTCCGGGATCAGAGCTGCGCTGCTTAAGGTGCGCATGAACATGTAAATAAACAGTCCGGCAAATCCGATAAAGCTTCCTATTTCAACAAAACCGAGATTAAATTCACCAACAGTTCCGGGCATAATTTGCTCGAACAAATCAGTATACTGGCCGATGATGAGCATTACGATCACAAATGCCAGGATGAATTTTTTACGTGCAAAATAGTTCGGTAACAATATCAGGAAAGGCACCAGCCAATTAAGCACCAGGTTCAGGTAAAAATTAAATTCCCATGGTCCTTCCAAACGACGTACATAATAAGTAGTTTCTTCAGGGATATTGGCATACCAGATCAACAGGTACTGTGAGAACCAGAAATAAGCCCAAATGATTGACAGGATAAATACATATTTTGAAAAATCCTGCCAGTGTGCATTATTGATAAACGGAAAATATCCATAAGTGTGCATGATCAAAACGATCAGCACAATAATGGCCGATCCGTGATAGAATGCGGCTACAAAATTCTTCAATGAGTAAATCGTACTGTACCAGGTTGGTTCGAGGGTCATTAACCAGTCGAATGAAGCCAGGGAGAAAGTGAGTGCAAGCGTAAAAATGTAAACTTTAGAGTAGAATTCACTTTTTTGGAAATATGCCAAACCACCTTCCATATCTTCTTTCAATGAAAAACGGCGAAGCATTTTGGTCATAAAAATCCACACTGCAAAATATAAAACAAGCCTGACGATGAAAAAAGGCTGATTTAAATAAGGTGATTTATGATGAAGCACATGCAATTCGTGTTCATCGAACCCGTGTTCAGATGGGTTAACCCATGAATAAAGCGACCCCATTCCGAATATTAAAATAACCATGAGGATCGCAGCTACAGGAATATAGGCACTCATCGATTCGGGAATACGTTTAAATGCCGACGACCATCCTGATTGCGTGATATACTGCAAGGCCAGGAAGAACGATGCGCCGATTGCCAGTGAAAGGAAATAGAAGTTATTCAATAACAGGTTGGCCCATCCCCTTTCCGGATCTGAAGTAAAGCCTACAACCACCGCAATGATTCCAATGGCCATCAATGCATAGGTGATGTATCTCAGTCGTGGCGTAAATTCAAATTTCTTTTCCATGTTTGTCATAATGTTAAGGATAAAATCAGGTTACCTGTTAGTTTACTTTAAATCCGTTCTTCACATAGGTCACAATTTTCCAACGATCATCCTCGCTGATCTGGTTACCGTGTGAGCCCATTAAACCGGAAATACTTCCTTGTGTGATCACATGAAAGATTTCGCCGTCCGGTTTGTCCTGCACATAATTGGTTCGCAACGATGTAGGCTGAACCGGGAACAAACCGCTTTTAAATAAATGGCCGTCGCCCATGCCCTGCTCTCCGTGGCACATTGCACAATAAATATTAAATTCGGCCTGACCTCTTTCCAGTATCTCTTTTGAGGGCTGGTAAGGATTTACCAACTCACGTCCGGCACGTTGCTGCTCATCAAATGATTTAGCTGCATACTGATATGGAATTTTACCCCGCGGAATAGTTCCGTTCACAGGTAATAACATCCTCACTGAGTCACTAAAATTGGGACTTGATGCATAGGTTTCAAATGCATTGGAGTAAGCCATATCAGGAAAATAAGCGTGTCCTGTATAATTGTTGTCGCGGTTACACGAGGCAAGCAAAATCAGCACAGCAGCTATGGTGAGTAATTTTGATATTGACAGGTATTGTTTTTTCATCTCGGTTGAATTTATCAATCGTTGATTATTTTTCAGTTATTTCAATTGCACCACCCGACTTTAGCAATGCATTAACTGCATCGGCATCAAGCTCCGCACTTTTTTCAATAATGATAAAGTATTTATCATCTGTCATGCCCGGATAGTCATATTTAGGAACGGCACCGGGTCCTTTTTTCTCTCTCAGAAAAAATGTAGTAAGTGTGGATGCAATGGTAATATTAATGATCATCACAAAAATCACAATCACAAAAGAGAGTGTATTTTGTGGTTTTCCTCCAAAAACCAGCGGATAATTTACCACTGAAGTCCAGTATAAAAACCCAAAGGTTGCCAGCATTCCAAATACCCCATACATAAAAGCCAGAACCGGAATCCGGGTTTTCAATTTTAATATATGGAACAACTCTTCAATTGGATAAGGTGAAACCACATCGGTGATTTGGATCCCTCTATCGCTTATTTTACGAACAGCGCTGAGGAGACTATCCTCATTGTCGAAAACGCCGTATATTGCTGTATTATTCATGATCTTCCGTTTTCTGATTTGTAACAATACTGGTTCCTTTCAGGATCATTTTCAGTTCGCTCATGGCCATCATCGGGATGTAACGGATAAAGAGCAGTACGCCAATTCCGAAAATTCCGAGTGTTCCAATATAAGTTCCGATCTCAACAATGGTAGGAGAATATTCAGCCCAGTTGGCAGGCAGGTAGTCTTTCGAAAGTGAAGTAACAACAATTACATACCGTTCGAACCACATACCAATATTGATGATAATGGAAATGATAAATACCAGCCACAGGTTTTTCCTTACTTTTTTGAACCAGAATAGTTGAGGTATGATGGCATTACAAGTTACCATTGTCCAGAATGCTTTCATATGGTCACCTGAAATACGATTGTGGAAGAAGGTATAAATTTCACCTTCCATGCCTGAATACCATGCGATAAATATTTCGGTGGAATAGGCTGTACCCATTATCAAACTGATAAAGGTAAGGATGCGCCCGATGGCATCAAGGTGGCCGTCGGTTACAAAATCCTCAAATTTAAATACCTTTCGGATAATGATCATCAGCGTAAGCACCATTGCAAATCCGGAGAAGATGGCCCCAATTACAAAGTAAGGTGGAAACACGGTGGTGTGCCATCCAGCCATAACTGAAGTGGCAAAGTCCATGGATACAATGGAGTGAACGGCAATAACCAGTGGAGCCGCCAATCCACCAACGATCATAGCTGTGGTTTCAAAACGTAGCCATGATTTGGCAGTTCCAACCCATCCGAAACTCATTAATCCGTAAATTGCTTTTTTCAGCTTTGATTTTGCCCTGTCGCGAATAGTTGCCAGATCAGGGATCATCCCCAGGTACCAGAATGTAGCCGAAGCCATGAAATAGGTACTGATGGCAACAACGTCCCAAAACAGCGGTGAGTTAAAGTTCACCCAAACAGGTCCGCGTGAATTGGGATAGGGGAAAATGAAAAATGCCATCCATAACCGTCCCATGTGAAGCAGCGGAAACATTCCGGCACAAATCACGGCTACAACGGTCATTGCTTCTGCAGCGCGGTTGATCGATGTCCGCCATTTCTGACGCAGGATAAGCAAAAAGATGGAAAATGCGGTTCCGGCATGACCGATACCAATCCACCAAACAAAGTTAATAATACCCCATCCCCAGGCAATGGAATTATTTACTCCCCAGGTTCCGATTCCCTGCGAAATAGTGGTGTAAATCGCCCACAGTCCAAAGGCCATGGCAAGGGTTGATACAAACATGGCAACGAACCACCAGGCGGGTGCTTTTTTCTCCTGCGGAGCCAGAATTTCATTGGTTATCTGGCCGTAGGTTTTGTTACCCTGAATGAGTACGCCTCTGACATTCTTATTGTACATGAGTTCTTATTTTATTTCTTGTGCAATTTTTTTCAGTTTAAAATTTATGCATGATCGCCATGATCATCAGCTGCATGCGACTCGCCGGCAGCTTTATTCCTAACCTTGGTCAGGTAAGATACCGATGAAAGTGTATGGAGCTCTTCCAGGAGATTATAGGTACGAGGATCGCTTTTAACCTGTGCAATCACGGTGTCGCTGTTATTCATATCACCAAATACCAACGCATTTGTTGGGCAGGCCTGAACGCATGCGGTTTTAATTTCACCATCGCGAAGCTGACGATTCTCTTTTTTAGCTTCCAGCTTTTTCTCCTGAATTCGCTGTACGCAGAAAGAGCATTTTTCAACAACACCGCGTTCACGAACAACCACATCCGGATTGAGCACCATTTTGCTCAGCTCTTCATTTTGGTTATAATCAAACTTATCATTATCCACAAAACGGTACCAGTTGAAACGGCGAACCCTGTAGGGGCAGTTGTTCATACAATACCTTGTTCCGATACAACGGTTGTAGGCCATCTGGTTTAAACCTTCTTTGCTGTGTGGTGTGGCAGCAACCGGGCAAACGTTTTCGCAAGGAGCATTATCGCAATGCTGACACATTACCGGTTGATGAACCACTTCAGGATTTTCAGGATCGATTCTGTAAATCGTATCCGGTCCCGGTCTTTCGGGTTCTGAAAGCGAGTAATACCTGTCGATACGCATCCAGTGCATGATCCTGCGGTTTTTAATTTCCTCTTTACCGATCACGGCTACATTGTTTTCGGCCTGACAGGCGATCACACAAGCACTACATCCTATACATTTATTCAGATCAACACCCAGTCCCCAATGAAATCCTTCGTATTCAGGTTTTTTATAAAGTGTAACCGCCTTTTTCTCATTGATTTCATGGAGCTCATTCCCGGCATCTTTCTTTTCTTTCCACTCATCCAGCACGGTTTCGCGCACCAAAGGACGGCCTTCCATACTATGATGCGTTTGTGTGGTGGCAAGGGGATATTTTTCACCGGTTTTCTCAATACTGATGGTACTAACATTAAACTGTTTTGAACCATTTCGCATGGCGGCCAATTGGAAAACATTTTCGCCCAGGCCATTGGCTACTTTACCTATTTCCGAACGCCCATAACCCATTGCAATGGAAGCTGTACCATAGGGCTGGCCAGGCTGGTACAACACAGGAAGTTCAATTTCTCCATTGATTTTCACTAAATCTTCCTGGGTAAGGTTGTTATCACCAGCAAATTTTGGCGACATGGCAATGTAGTTGTCCCAGGTGGCTTTCGAAATTGGATCGGGCAATTCCTGTAACCAGGGGTTATTCGCCATCTTGCCTGTTCCAATACCTAATTTTTCATAAATGATGAGTTCAATACCTTCCTGGTTTTTCGGAACAAGCTTATCAGCATTTGCTCCGATGAACTCAAAATCATAAAGCGGGCACTCAGCAACCGGGACTTCAGGTTCAAAAACACCATCCTGCAAAGCATGGATCCAGAAATCATTAAAGAAAACATATTTGTCTTGTTTGCCAAACAGATTGTTTTCCCAGTAATTTTTGATGTAAGTGTGAATATCAGTTTCTATTCCGGCCCATTTCAGAAAACTTTCGGCTGCCTGTCGGGTATGGAATATGGTTTGAATTGCTGGCTGGCCTAAGGTATAAATACCTGAATAAGGCTCTGCGTCACTCCATGATTCGAGGTAATGGCAAACAGGAGCCATATAGGCCGCCTGACGTGCCGACTCATCGTTATATTCGCCAAGGGCAACTGTAAGTTCAACATTTTTTAGCGCGGCAGCAAATGACTCACCATTAAAATGATCGTACACCGGATTTACATCAACCATGAATAAAGCTGCTACTTCGCTTTTGTTCATCGATTCAATCAATGCTTCAAATTTGCGGTCGCAACCCTTTTTGGTTTGTAAGGTGGATTCAAAATTGAAAGTCCCACCCAGATTTGCAAGCAGGAAGTTGATTCCATTTACAATAGCCTGAATGTAAACATCATTGGTTCCGGAAACAATCAGCGATTTGCTTTGGTGACTCAAAAGATCATCCACGAGCTGGTTCAAATCCACAGGTGATTCCTTAACACTGAATGTTGGCATGGCCGATTTAGCAGCAATCTTATTATAAAGATTAAGTAAAACCACTGCTTCATCCGAAGGTTTTATGGGGTACCTCACATCAGCATTTGAACCTGTAAGCGACATGTACGACTCAAACTGATAATGTTTCGACATGCTGGTTTTTTCTTTATTCAGTTCACGGGTGCTGGCATATTGTTTAGCAAACTCAACCGGCGAAAGCCATGAACCCAGAAAATCACAATTAAACCCGACAATTATATCAGCTTTATCAAAACGATAAGAAGGAATTGCAGGCCGGCCGAAAGTTTCATTGTTCGCCATGCGAATGGCTGAATAAGAAACCGTATCGTAATACACTACCTCAGTAGTGGGATATTGCGCTTTAAAATCTTCAAAAACCTGCAAAAATGAAGGGCTCATCACCGTGGAAGAGAGGATCACTATTTTCCCTTCTTTTGCGTTAATGTCACTCAGTTTGGCTTTGATTTCACCATCCAGGGTTTCCCAGTCGCTTGGGGAACCGTTTTTTAACGGATGCTGCTGCCTGGCTGAATCATAAAGATTTAAAACCGAGGCCTGCACCCTGGCAGATGTTCCGCCTTTGGTGATAGAAGAAAGCTCATTTCCTTCGACCTTGATAGGTCGGCCATCACGCACTTTAACAACCACAGGACAAAAATCATGACCATCGTAAAACGTGGAAGCATAATAATTGGCCATTCCGGGTGTGATTTCATCAGGTAGATTAAGGTAAGGAATTGCCTTCCTCACAGGCGCTTCACAACTGGTTGCGAGCGCGACAGTGCCTACCGAAAATCCCAGAAATTTGAGAAAATCCCTTCGGTTTGATTTGAGCTTATTCGAAACTTCAATTTCGGATAAACCTTCGATGGAAAATTCAGGTTCGGGTCTTTTCTCAACCTGAACATCCGAACCGTCCTGTATATCTTTAAGTTCTTCTAAACTTTTCCAGTACTTTTTCATGAATATATAATTAATGTATCCTTAAAGATGCTGATTAATAATGGCATGACTGGCAGTTGTTACCACCAATTTCATCAACAGTAACACGTGATCGCTCTCCGGATTTCATCTGTTCCTGGAAATTCACGTATTCCTGGTAGAAGTTATTTTCTTTAAAATTCACTTCAGTAGTCCTGTGACAGCCGATACACCATCCCATTCCCAGGTTTTGAACCTGCACAATGCGATCCATGGTTTCAACTTGACCATGACATTCGTGGCATTCGCGTTTGCCGGCATTCACATGCTGTGCATGACTAAACCAAACATGGTCGGGTAAATTGTGAACACGCACCCATTCAATGGGTTTGCCACTGTTCCAGGCATCCAATACTTTGGCAATTTCTTCAGTCCCTGTCTTTTTGCCATTTTTAACCACGTTGTGGCAATTCATACAAACATCAACACTCGGTATACCGGCACTTTTGCTTTGCATAGCTGATGAATGGCAATACAAACAATCTATTTTATTTTGCCCTGCATGCACTTTATGGCTGAACCAAACCGGTTGATCAGGTGAATAACCTTCCTGACGGCCCAGTGCCTTAGCTTCGACATACACAATTTCGCCAACTACGAAAAATGACACCAGGATGATAATTATGTGAATGAATCTGGCTTTAATAATTTTGAAGAAAACCAAATCAAGGAGGGCAACAAAGATCAGGATGAGAAAAATGATAAATGTAGGTTTGGTATCACCAGGACCGTATTTGTTATGACCTTTTAACCCTGGAGCAGCATCTTCAAAAGTAGTCTCTTCGCCGTGAGCTTCTTCTGTAGCAGTAGTTGTTACAGGGGCTGCAGCAGGTGCCGATTCATCATAATTTTCGATGTAGGCTAAAATATTATCAATCTGTTCATCGGTCAGGTTGTTGTCCGGCATAGGGATTTTGTTGTTCTCCTCAAACAATTTCACTGCTACAGGATCGCCGTTTTTAACCATTGTTTGCGACGAACGGATGAAACTATGCAACCATTCTTTGTCGTGCCTTTCGTTGACGCCTTTTAAATCCGGGCCAACCAGTTTTCCTTTGCCAATGGTATGACAAGCAGCACAAACCGCCCACTCAGGTGGTGGCGTATTTTGCGCTTGAAGTGATTGAAATACAAAGGAAAAACACAAAAGCAATACAGGGATAAGTATTATGCTTTTTCTCATTTTAAGGTAAATATTGTTACTCATTTAAAATCTTTGAATTCGGCAAGGAAATGATGTCCTCTTATCATTTTTGAAAGAGCAAAAATACAAAGGAAATTTATTTTTTGGTAATCGAATACCTGATTAATTTTATTTAGAAAAGTTTTAAATAGTCATATTCTATTCATGAATGATCAACAGGGGTACCGATGCTCGTTGTACAATACCCTGTGTAACACTGTGTTTTAAAAGCTGAATTAACAAATCATCCTTTCTGCCAATGAGTGCAAGCAACCCTGCCTGCATGTTGCTAACAAATTCAATTATTCCCGACTCTATGTTTACATGTTGCTCATAATGAAACGAATAGTTAATCCCGGAGAGAAATGGCTCCATACATTGTTCAAACTTATCAACATTTGGTTTTTCTTCGGTATAAACATGCAGAATCAGAAAATCTGCCATCATTTTTCTGACAAGTCCGGTAAGTTTTTCAAAATCATCTTTATTTCTGCACTCCTGCAAGTCGGTTGCGAATACTATTTTATCACAAGTATTGTTTTGTGCAGATTCGGGAATTAAAAGTGTGGGGACTTTAATTTGTCGCAAGATCCGGCCGGTAGTGCTACCGGCAACAATCTCACGAAAAAGGTTGGTACCTTTGGTGCCAAACACGATCAACTCAGGATGATGAACTTTGGTAAGTTGTTTTACCACATCAGTAATTTCTCCTTTTTTCGAAACCAACTTTAAATTCTTTCGGGGCCATTTCAATTCGTTGATTATAAATTCAGCCTCTCTTTTCAGATCTATTGATGAGATTTCAGCCAAATATTCATCCAGGTTGATCATTTGAAAATGGCCCGTTCGGGGTTGTTTCCATGCATTGATCAAAATTAAATTGTACCGGCCGGCTAACTTCGGCCCAAAAGTTTTGGCAAAATTTCGGATGGCATGATTGGCTGCCGAAGAGAAATTGGTTAAAAACAGTATCGATTTCACGGCTGCTTATTTTTTTGGAACACCTAAATTTACAAAAAATCGTTTTAAAAATGCATTAAAACCATATATTTAATTTGAAAATTTAGTTCCTTTATTTTCCGGCAAAACCTTTCTAAAATAAATTAGTATAAACCGCTATCCATCCCCATAAGGTCGTTTAAAGCAAAGAGAATTTTCATTCAAAACTATATAATGAGCAGAGATTTAATTTTGGTTTAATCAGGCTATTGGCTGTAACATCCCTTTTGCCCGGTTGGAAAACCATAACATAACATCAACCCTCGAAGTGAATGAAGTAAATATAAGGCGCAAAACTGTTAATGAAGTTTGATTAAAAACATGCAAAGCAAATACATAGCACCCTGAAAAGAAATTTTTAATAGGCTTGGTTCTATAATTGATTTATTTAGACATTTTTTTACCTAAAAAACGAATCCCGCAACTACTGGTACGGGATTCGTTATTTTTTATCCAATTCCTTGATGGGTTTGATTACCAGCTTCCGCTAGCGCCCCCACCTCCGAAACTTCCGCCTCCGAAGCCACCAAAGCCACCGCCTCCACCGCCAAAGCTACCTCCACCTGACCTGAAGTTTCCCCAGGATCCACCTCTGCTTCCCAGCATGCTTCCTAACCACAGAGCAGTCCATAATGAAGGGCCTCTCCTGCGGCCACCTCCCATGGTGTTGTTATTTCCTTTTGAACGGCTAATGATAATAATGATGATGATGAGCGCTATAAAAGGCACCAAATTACCGAATCCATTATCGTTTCTTGTTCGTTTGTCGTATTGATCAGCTGAAAAATGTCCTGCTGCAAGTCCCATGATTACATCCACAGCTGCGTTCAGACCACCATAATAATCATTGCTTTTAAACCTGGGAATCATTTCATTTTCAATGATCCGTTTAGCTGTGATGTCAGGTATAATCGGCTCCAAACCATAACCAACATTTATATTCACATCGCCGTTTGAATCAGCCGTTTTTGGTTTGAGGACAATGATCACCCCATTGTCATATTTCTTTTGACCAACACCCCACTTTTGTGCAACACGTTGTGCAAAATCACCAACATCATATCCATGCAGATCATTTACAATGAGAATGGTTATTTGTGTTGAATTGGTATCGTTAAAAGCTACCAGTCTGCGCTCGAGTTGATCAGCCTGCGAACGGTTAAGTAATTTCACATAATCATTTACCAGTTTACCCGACTTATCAGGTAAATCATTTTGGGACATCACTGCAAAAGAAAATCCTGAAATGAAAAGGATCAACATGAAGAATTTAAATAATTTCATGATCCTGATTTTATGATTTCGACTCCCCAAAGGAGATTTCATCTGTAAGTTCATTAACATCATCCAACTGATGTGGAAAATGTTTTTTAAGCTGTTTTCCAGCTTCGGTAATTCCATTGATCAAACCATCAACAAACCTGTTCTCTCTGAATTCATCCAGCATCATATCCCGAATGCCATCCCAAAAATTTTCAGGAACCGATTTATTAATCCCAACATCGCCAAGGATGGCGAATTTGCGGTTATTTACAGCAAGGTAAAACAATACGCCGTTTCGTAGTTCGGTTTTATGCATTTTAAGTTGTTCAAAAACATAAGCAGCCCTGTTTCTTGGATCACCCTTGCATTTGTCTTCAATGTGTACCCTAATCTCACCGGAAGTATCAAGCTCTGCATTTTTTATGGCGAACTCAATATCCTGCTTTTCTTTATCACTAAAAAAACTACGAGCTCCCATGCCTATTGATTTAGCTGACTTCCAACATCAGGCGCTTGATCGGCACCTTCTTTGGCAGAGAAAGTAGGTTTTTCTTTAAACCCAATTGCTCCGGCAAAAAATACCTGCGGGAAATTGGTTATGAGCGTATTGTATTCCTTGGTTTTTTCAATGAAATTCCTTCGCTCCACTGCTATTCGGTTCTCTGTGCCTTCCAACTGTGCTTGTAGCTCCATGAAGTTTTGATTTGCTTTAAGCTCGGGATATCTTTCCACAACTACCATCAGCCTCGACAAAGCAGAGGTCAGTCCCTGTTGTGCTGCCTCAAATTGTTGCAAATTATTTTCACTTAAATTGGTTGGATCGATATTTACAGATGTTGCTCTTGACCTTGCTTCTATGACATCGGTGAGGGTTTTCTGCTCAAAATCAGCATAACCTTTCACGGTACTTACCAGGTTTGGTATTAGGTCGGCACGGCGTTGATAAACATTTTCCACCTGCGCCCAGCTTGCATCCACCTCTTTACTGGCAGCATTCATTGAATTATAAGTGCCTTTAATGGAGGAATATCCTATTAGCAACAGGATTACTACAACCCCAATAATGATCCACGATTTTTTAATGTTTTTCATGATTTTATAATTTGATTAATGGTTGACTATTTGCCTATCATTTCAACACTTCGCTTGATGAAGTCAGTCAATTCCTGACCTTTCAACAAATTTTGTGATAAACGAGCCAGATCGGTAACCTGTTTTACCAGGGTATCTTGTTTTGCAGTATCCTTTTCGTTTAATATTTCGCTGATAAGTTTGTGATTTGAATTGATCACCAGGTTATACGAATCGGGTAAAGTACCCATATAATCCATACCTCCGCCCAACTTCGACATATCTTTCATACGGCGCATGAATTCTGGCTGGGTGATAATTACCGGCTGATCTGTTTCACTCAAGCTTTCGAAGGAGATGTTATAATTTTCTTTGTTGACAAACTTTTCAAATACCGGCTTGAGTTTCTCCTGATCTTTTTCATCCAACTTGGAGGGTTGGTCTTCTTCTTTTTTAATGAGCTTATCAATAATATCCGCATCCACCCTTGCAAAACTTGTATTTTCAAATTTTTGTTCAAGTGTATTGATAAAGTGGTTATCCAGCACGCCGCTCATAATCATCACATCATAACCCCGTGATTTGGCCGTTTCGATAAAAGCATGCTGCTCATCGGTGTCAGTGGTATACAGATAGATCAACTTTTTATCTTTATCCAACTGTGTTTTTTCTACATGCTTTTTGTACTCATCAAAGGTGAAATATTTACCGTCGGTGTTTTTAAACATGGCGAATTTTTCGGCACGCTCATAAAACTTCTCCTCGCTGATCATACCGTATTCAATAAATACCTTGATATCGTCCCATTTCTTTTCAAAATCCTCACGGTTGTTTTTGAAAAGCTCTTCCAGCTTGTCGCCCACCTTTTTCATGATGTGGTTGGATATCTTTTTCACATTGGAATCGCTTTGCAAATAACTCCTCGAAACGTTCAACGGAATGTCCGGAGAATCAATCACCCCGTGAAGAAGGGTCAGAAAGTCGGGTACTATTCCTTCCACTGAATCGGTAACAAATACCTGGTTTGAATACAACTGAATTTTATCGCGTTGAACCTCTATGTTCTTTTTCACTTTGGGGAAATACAGGATACCGGTGAGGTTGAACGGATAATCCACATTCAGGTGAATATGGAAAAGCGGTTCTTCAAAATTCATGGGATAAAGTTCCCGGTAAAAGTTTTTGTAGTCCTCATCTTTGAGGTCAGCAGGTTTTTGTGTCCAGGCCGGTTTAGTATTGTTAATGATCCTCGGTTTTTCAACTTCCTTATATTGATCATGGCCATCTTTATCCTTTTCACCCGTGGGTTCAGAGGTTTTTTCCATTCCACATTGAATGGGTACCGGCAGGAATTTGGAATATTTTCTCAGTAACTCAAGTATCCTGTATTCTTCCAGAAATTCCTCCGAATCCTTGGCTACATGCAGGATGATCTCTGTTCCACGATCATTTTTGTCGATGTCGTCCATGGTGAAGTTGGGGCTGCCATCGCATTCCCATTTCACAGCTTTGGTAGCACCACCTTTTTTGTAGGTTTTAGTTCTGATCTCAACTTTTTCGGCCACCATAAAAGCAGAGTAAAAGCCAAGGCCAAAATGACCGATCAATGCATTTTTATCAGCATCCGATTTGCCTTTGTATTTTTTCACAAACTCTTCGGCACTTGAAAAAGCAATCTGATTAATGTACTTATCCACCTCTTCGGAAGTCATTCCAATACCACGATCGATGATCCTTATCTGTTTGTTTTTCTTATCCACTTCCACATGAATGGTCAAATCTCCCATTTCGTCTTTTACTTTGCCCATGGAAGCAAGCGTTTTAAGTTTTTGTGTTGCATCTACCGCATTCGAAACCAATTCACGCAAAAATATCTCGTGGTCTGAATAAAGGAATTTCTTGATTATTGGAAAAATGTTCTCGGTTTGGACATTGATAGTTCCTGTTTGCATCGTTCTGTATTTTTAAAATGTTAAACCTGAGCCACGGTTTTACAAAGCATATGCCACCGGATTTGTGCTGACAAAATGTCAAACCAAACAACAATACAAACAATACATGAAATGCTTGAAATATTTTGAAAAGTAAACATGTAAAAAACCTAAATAATATCCTACCTTTGCAAAAAATTTATCAATAAACAGAAAATTTATATCATGAAGAAAATCAATTTATTATCAGTATTAGTGGCTTTTACAGTAGTTTTATTGAGTTCATGTGGCGGAGGTGGAACTACCGAAACTACCGAAACCAAAGAAGAGCCTAAACAAGAAGTGAAAGAAACAGCAAAATCACCATACGATGCTCAAATGGAGCTTGGTGCCAAATTATACACTGAAAAATGCGTTGCATGTCACCAGGCCGATGCCAAAGGTATTCCAAATGCATTCCCTCCACTTGCAGGATCTGATTATTTGCTGGCCGACCCAAAAAGAGGAATCCATCAAACTTTGAATGGAAGCCACGAGGAAATGGTAGTTAATGGAGCTACTTATAATGCACCAATGACACCACAGGTAAAAACAAAAGAAGAAGCTTTGGCTGTAATTAATTATGTGCTTGTTCATTTTAATGGTTACAACCAGGATCAACTCTTAAAAATGGAAGACATAGCTGATATCGAAATCAATCCTATGCAAATCAATCAACCTGCTCAATAATAACTGATGAAAAAACTATTTATACTTGTCGCACTTTCAGGTCTGCTGTTTTCATGCGGTGGCCCCGCAACGGAGCAAACCGATAATACCGGTGAACAGGAAGCGGTTCAGCAGGATGAGAACAAAGCCTATTACGGAGCCACTATCAAAGGTGAGAATATTATTTCCGGGGAGGAAATGATAAAGATGCTTGAAGATAAGGACTCGGTGTATGTTACCCTCAAAGGCACCATCGTTTCAAACTGCCAGGTATCCGGTTGTTGGATGGACCTCGACCTTGGCACAGACGACCAGCTTGCTAAAGTTACCTTTAAAGATTATGAATTCGTGATCCCGATTGACTCAAAGGGTAAAACTGCAACCGTGGAAGGCATTGCAAAACGCGAGATCATTCCGGTGGATTTACTGCAACATTATGCCGAAGACGAAGGAAAATCGGCTGAAGAAATTGCAGCTATCACCGAAGATGAAGTGTCCATTACTTTTGAAGCAGTGGGAGTGATTATTGAAGATTGATAATATTGAAAACAAACATATTAAAAAGGCTATCGATTTCGATGGCCTTTTTATTTTAATGACTTTTTGAAAAACTCAAGGATATGTTCATCAATCCCGGGAAATTCATGGCAATTAGAATGCGCCATTCCCGGAAGCAATAATAGTTCTGCCTTTTTATCATTTGCTGCTTTGAATAATCTGTGGGCCTGGGCAACAGGCGCTGTTATATCCTCTGTTCCATGAATTATCAGGAATTGAGCATTGGCTTTACCTATATTCTTTTCAGGTGCAATATCATTAAAACGATCTTTCATAATAAACTGCATATATTCAAACATAAGCCAAACCATCGGAAAGTAAGGTATATGCCGTTTTTTAAATTCAAGCCGCATTACATCAGCAGGATGGGCAAATGCACCAACGGTAGCAACAGCCTTGATATGTTCATTTTTTGAAGCAGCATAAATGGCAGCAGCCCCACCCATCGACAATCCCAAAGCACCAATGGCCTTACCCGGATAATTTGCATTAATGAAACTGATTGCAGCTGAAATATCTTCGGCAAACCGCGGCATTGACGAATAGGTATCCTCCTCGCTGCGACCATGGCTGCGTGAATCAAAGGCCAATAAATTAAAATCATTATGCAACATTTTAACATAAGGCAACATTCGCTGCACATTGCGGGTCCATCCATGAACCAGGATGATCACCGGACGTTCATTTCCACCCTCCACCGGTATCCACCAGCCATAAAGTTGCTTTTCATTTTGCGTTTGGAAACCAATTTCCTCAAACTCAATACCCAATGAACCCGGATCCTCCTTATGTGGCCTTGGATGTGTTTTGTAAACCCGGGTCATCATCATAAAGAGCACTGCCAGTAAAACAATAATAACTATCAGGATTCCATAAAGGAGCATATTTGTATGTATTTGAGCGGCAAATTAAAGGAATTATATTGAGTTTTGACACGGTTAAACAAAATATGTCGATTAGCGTTATATCCTTTCATATGTTCAAGCGACTTAAAGAAAAATGGGGTATTGAAAGCAATTTTCAGTTTTGGCTGATTTTTGGAATATTTGCTATTTCGGGCACCAGCAGTGCATTTGTAAAAATCCCCATCTTTATATTAACCGGCATCGACGAAACTACTGAAACCTGGGTAATGGTGCTGATTTACCTGCTGGCAATCACACCGGCCTATTTTACCCTTTTGCTTTTCTACGGCTTTATTTTCGGTCAATTCAGATTTTTCTGGAACTTCACCAAAAAATTCCTCGGCCGATTTGCACTTCTTAAGAAACTCTTTATCGCATAAAATGTATCTTTGCTTCTGGCGTTAACAATGAGCCATTCAATTAAACTTTGAACCAGCAATCGATACATAGTCAGCTCGATAAACCGGCTTTCGAACTTTTGTTTGAAAACTATTTTGAGGTTTTGTGCCGCTTTGCTTTTGGCTATATCAAAGACCGGGATGCCTCCCAGGAAATTGTGCAAGATGTGTTTATAAACCTTTGGAACAAACGGGAAACCATTGATCCTGACAGGCAGGTGAAATCATATTTATACACTTCCGTGAAAAACCGGTGCTTAAACTATATCAGGGACAATAAAAAATTCCGAAGTTTCTATTTAGATGTGGAAGTGGAAATGGAAATATCGGACACGGATCCCGATTTATTTTCAGAAAATGAAACAAAGATAAAAATTGAAAATGCGCTGGATAAACTCCCTGAAAAATGCAGGCAGGTGTTTGAGTTGAGCCGATTTGAAGAGATGAAATACAAGGACATTGCGGATAATCTGGGAATTTCGGTAAAAACAGTGGAAGTGCAAATTTCAAAGGCATTGCGGATATTGCGGGAGGAACTGAAGGAGTTTTTGATGATTTTGATTTTATTAATATTAAAGTGACAAAACAATAAGGGAAAAACTTATTAAATGTGTATTCTTCACACACATCAATGAAAGAACACGATGAACATATCGAATTTGAAATCCTGACCGGGAAATACCTGGCCGGGGAAACCACCGCTGAGGAACAGGTTACCCTTGAAAACTGGGTAAAAGCTTCTGAAGCAAACAAACGGTTATTTTTGGAATGGAAACATGCCTGGCAAATGGCAGGCATTAATGCGATGAATTTCAACATTGAAAAAGCCAAACAAACCATCGCTGCTAATTTTGCTACCGAGGAATCGGTCATGCATAAAATTCCCCGCGAACCGGCTACCCGCAAATTAAATATAAGCTGGCGTATCGCTGCAGCTGTTGTGATATTTGCGGCTTTGGGATTTTTACTGTTTACCATGTTTGGAAACAATGAACAGCAGTTGGTTGCATCCAAATCAGTGGTTGCTGGTACACTGGCCGACGGATCAAAAATCACCCTGAATCAAAACTCTACCCTTGTTTACCCCAAAAAGTTTGATGATGACCAAAGAAAAGTTAAACTTAATGGAGATGCCTTTTTTGAAGTTGCCAAAAACCCCGAAAAACCTTTTATTATTGAAGCCGGTGAAACACAAATCAAAGTTCTTGGAACTTCATTTTACGTGGATGCCCGCCCTGGTCAAAATCAGGTGGAAGTAACTGTTAAATCGGGAAGAGTGGCTTTAATTGCACCTGACCAATCGCAGGTAATTTTAACAGCGGGACAAAAAGGTATATTCATCAAAAACGAAAAAGATCTTTACAAAGAAGAGAACCCCGACGAAAACTACCTGGCCTGGAAAACCGGTCTGATCCGGTTTGAGAATACCGAACTGGGCCAGGTGGCAAAAGTTCTGAACAGAACCTACGGCGTTCACATTACCTTGCAAAACAGGGCGCTTGAAAACTGCAGGATAACCGCCAATTTTGACAATCAAACGCTGGCAGACATATTACTAATTGTTAGTGAAACACTCGATATCAGCGTGAACCGTACTGCAAATTCCATAATACTTTCCGGGAAAGGCTGTGATTAGGATGGTTAAACATATCCTGGCTTTTTGCTTGTTGCTGAACTTCGCATTGGCTTATGGGCAGAATGACTTACTCAATCATAAAGTAACCCTCCATATAAAAAATGCAACCCTCAATTCGGTTCTTGAAATGATTACGCAGCAAACGGGGGTGAATTTTTCATACAGCAATCAAAGTATTCAATCGGAAAGAACAATTTCAATTATTGCGGAAGACAAGCCCCTGACTGAAGTTTTAAACGAAATTTCCGAAAAACTTCATCTTCAATTTAAAGTAGTTAAAGATCAGGTGGTGATAAAAGCCGCAAAGGAAAAACCGGCCGAAGAGGAAAAGTTCACCATCAGCGGGCATGTTCGGGATGCAGAAACCGGAGAATCGCTGCCCGGAGCAACCATATGGGACCCAACATCACAATCCGGGACCATTAGCAACAATTATGGCTTTTATTCGCTCACATTGCCCCGCGGTTCGTACGGTTTACAATATAGTTATGTCGGGTTTGAGCAGCAATTACTTCAAATTGATTTGCAGGAAAATATGCGTAAAGATGTGGGCATGACACTCAATGCAGCGTTGCTTGGAGAAGTGACCATCACCACAGATGAAAAGCTGGAAACCATCGAAAAAAGCCAGATGAGTAAAATCAGGGTAAATCCTGCTACCCTGAATACCCTGCCCGAGTTTGCCGGCGAAGTGGGCCTGATTAAAAGCCTGCAAACCTTCCCGGGAATTAAAACCCACAGCGACGGGTCAGCATTCTTTTTTGTGAGAGGGGGAAACAAGGATCAAAACCTCATCCTCATTGATGAAGCGCCGGTGTATAACCCGGCCCACCTTTTTGGTTATTATTCGGTTATCATTCCCGATGTGGCCAAAGAGATCAACATTTATAAAGCCGACATGCCCATCGAAAAAGGCGACCGCTTGTCGTCGGTAATTGATGTGCAAACCAAAGACGGGAATCTCCATAACTTTGGGATGACCGGCGTTCTCAATCCACTCATCCACCGTTTTGCTGTTGAAGCCCCGATCGTAAAAGAAAAATCCTCGGTTTTTGCCTCTTACCGTCATTCCAATTTCAGGTGGCTTTACAGGCTGGCTAACGCTGATGCTGCACTATACCTGTTTGACCTTAATTTTAAGCTGAATTGGAAAATCAGTAAAAATGACCGGCTTTATTATTCGTTCTTTTACGGCAAGGATAATTTCACCAATCAAAGGATAAATGAAACAGGCGGCATCCGCTGGTACAATTTCACCTCAACCCTTCGCTGGAACCATATTTACAACAGTCGCCTGTTTTCAAACCTGACGCTTTACACCAGTACTTATAATTACAATTTGCTGGCGGACGCCACCATCTGGGAATCGGAGATCAACAATGTGACGATCAATTACGATTTCAGCTATTTTATCAATCCTGAAACTTCGCTCAGGTTTGGGATCAATCAAACCTTTCACGATTTTAATCCCGGAAACTTAACGGCGGATGAAAACAATCCATACATCCCGAAGGTATCGGGCAGCAAAGCCGCAAAAACCGTTTTTTATGTGAACCGTGAGCACAACATCAATGAAAACTGGTCGTGGAAAATCGGGGCGCGAATGCCCATCTGGACCATGCAGGGACCGGCCGTAATTTACCAGTTCGACAGCAGTTACAATGTAACCGACACACTTACTTTCCAAGAAAAAGATGCCATTAAAACCTTTGTGAATCTTGATCCGCGACTGAGTTTAAAATACAGGATTTCGAAAAATGCTTCCTTCAAATTAAGCTGGGGTATTTACCATCAATACCTCAACCTCATCTCCAATTCCATCAGTCCGTTTACCTCTTTTGAGATTTGGATGCCCAGTGGAACCAACATCAAACCCCAACGCGCCAATCAGTTTGCCGTTGGGATCAATAAATTCCTCGAAAAGCAAAAAGTGGAGTTTGTAGCTGAAGCATATTATAAAAAAATGTTTAACCAGGTCGATTACGAACCCCATGCGAATATTTTGCTAAACCCGCTTTTTGAAGGCGAACTGCGTTTCGGAACTGCCCGGGCTTATGGTTTGGAATTATCGCTTAGAAGAACCGAAGGCCGATTAACGGGATGGATCAGTTATACATATTCGCGAGTTTTCAAAAAAATCGACGGACTGAATGACGGCAATGAATTCCCGGCCTATTACGACCGCCCGAATGATTTTTCCATCTTCCTCTCCTACCACCTCTCCAAACGGGTAAATATTTCAGCCAACTGGACATATTACACCGGTTCAGCCATCACCACACCCATTGGTTTTTACAGCTACAACGGAAGCACCATACCGCTTTACGGCGAAAAAAATAACGACCGACTGCCGGATTATCATAGGTTGGATGTTGCTTTGGCCTGGATGCTCAACAAACCCGGCAATAACTTCCAGCACTCACTCAGTTTTGCGATTTACAATTTTTACAACCGGCATAACCCGGTTTCGGTCAACTTTAATAAGGTAGAAACCAAAGAAGGAAAATTTGTGGTGCCGGCTAATTTATATGGAACCCAGGATGTCATGGTCACACAAAAATATTTACTGGGCATCATGCCATCGATAACCTATAAATTTAAGATTTGATGAGCCGTATTAAAGTGACGTATAAAAACTTTGGGCAGGTCATCGCAATGACGGTGGTAATTGTTAGTCTGCTCACTGTAAGCTGCGAAGAAAAAAGTGACCATCCCCTTCCCAACCAGCAAATCAATACCATTGTGGTGGATGGCATGCTCACCAATGAACTCAAAAGGCAGGAGATCCGATTGAGTAAACCCTTCAGCGATCCCAACCAAAATCGGGAACCCGTTACAGGGGCGGTGGTAACTGTTATCGTTGACGGGCTAACGGTTCCGTTTATCGAATCAACCGAAGAACCCGGCTTATACCAAACCAGTCAGCCTGCTGCCGCTACCATTGATAAAACCTACCATTTGCAGATCGAGTCAGCCGGAGAAACCTACACTGCCTCAACCTACATGATTCCAATTGCTGCACCCAACCAGCCCACATTCCAGTATGTACCCGACACCGGGCTGTACCAAATTCAATGGAATAACCCGGAATACAGTCCTTTCGAAACTGCCATGTACGAAGCGGATATTTCATGGGGGCATTTGCCGGCTTATACCAATGATTCGCTAACCAAAGCACGACTTACCTTTTACACCCTCAACACCATTGATGTGAGCTACATCATCTTCCCGCAGGATAAAGAAGAGGTTTATTTCCCGTATGGCAGCATAGCGATCCTGAAAAAATACTCCCTCACCGATGAATATGCAGCTTACCTCCGCGCCCTCCTTGCCGAAACCGAATGGCAGGGCAGCATTTTTGAAGATGCCCGTGGTAATTTGCCCAGCAATATCTCAAATGGCGGGCTTGGGTATTTCAGTGCTTGTTCGGTGATTGCAGATACGGTGGTGGTGGAATGATTATATTGTAAAAAAATATACAACCCAATAAGGGTATTCCCATTTCAGTGTGTATTACTACCAAAATTATAACTCTTGTCTCGTCCTCGTTTTAGCAAAGGCAATTGTGCGCCCAACGAGGATGATTTATTTGGGCATTTGTAATGCCTTGAATATATATTAGCCCCAAATATAATGACCATTCTGAAGCGAATATTTCAATAGTCAACACTAAATTATTTGTTTTCCATCACCATTTTATAAAATTTCTTCATCAAAATACATTATTCTTCTATTTTTACATAAAATTCCTGATTATGAAAAACAATTGTTTTTACTTATTTTTTTTCTACCTGTTTTTATTTCCAATTTTTTCATACACACAAACTGTAATTCCTGAAGGAGAAATTTCAGGCATCTGGACTCTCGAAGATTCTCCTTATCAAATTGCTGGCTACGTGATAGTACCACCTGATTCAACTTTGTTAATTGAACCAGGTGTTACCATAGAATTTCAGGATCATTATATGTTTCAGGTATATGGAAAGATTTATGCTATTGGAACAAAAACCGATAGTATAAAAGTAACTATTATTCCAGAATTACAAGATGTAGGATGGAATAGAATCGATATTATCGATGAAAATCCAATACCTATAGATAGCTCTGTATTTAAGTATTGTGTGTTTGAGTATGGCTTCGCTAATAATTTTAATGAAAAAAATAACGGTGGAGCCCTTTCGATCTACGATACCAAGGTGTTTATATCAAATTGCACATTTAGGTATAATAAGGCTATTTTTTCGGGTGGAGCAATATATTCAATTGATTCTGATGTTACAATAGATAGTTGTAGTTTTTTAAATAATATGGCTGTTGATACATATCCCAGCGGCGCAATTCATTCGCAAAGCAGTAAATTTCAACTTACAAATAGTTTGTTTGCTGGGAATTCCTCAATTATCGGCAATAATACACTTTCTGTTTACGGAGGAGATGCAATTGTTGATAATTGCATTTTTGTAAATAACTATGGGGGATCTAGTACTATTACAATAGCTGATAGTTATGAGACGGTTTACCAATTAGGTTTTACAAATAATATCATTGCAAATAATATTGCAGGATTAACAGGAGGAGTCTGGTTTCTGGGTAACGATGATTTTTATAGTTTTCCTGTAATTCAAAATAACCTTATAGTCAATAATATTGCTACTGATCCTGATGCAAGAGCTGGAGGTGCAATCATACTTTATTGTGACCCGGTATTTACAAATAATACATTTGCATATAACTCAAGTGCAAATGGAGGTGGTGGTATATGGGTGGGTGAAATGACCAGTCCAAATATTTATAATTCCATCATTTACGGTAATACTTTAAATGGATTGCCAAATCAAATTTATTTAGCAACGGATGATGCTGATCCTAATTTTTCTAATTGTTGTATTGAAGATGGATTAAATGGTATTACAACGGAACCCGGATATACTTATTCAGGAAATTACATAAATAATATTTCTACTAACCCAATGTTTATTGATACTTCAATGCTTAATTATCTTCCTGCATGCAATTCAGATTGTATAAATGGCGGTACAATAGACACTACGGGATTAAATTTACCAATCTATGATATTAGAAAGCTTCAACGTATTTCTGGTGATACAATTGATATTGGAGCATATGAGTTTCAGGCTTTGACCATACTAGAACAATCAACAGATACTGCAGCTTGTGTGGGAAATGATTTGTTATTATTCTGTTATGCTATTGGAGATGATATAACGTATCAATGGCAAAAGGATAATTCTAATATTGAAGGTGCAAATGAATCCGAGTTTATAATTACAAATTCCAGTCTATCCGATCAAGGAGTATATAAGTGTATAGTTTCAAATGGATGTAAAGTTGAACAAAGTGAAGAAATTCTGCTCAACATTTTTGATCTGCCAAGTGCTGATTTAGGTGTTGATACAACACTTTGTTTTGGGGAAAGTATTATTTTATCTCCTGGAAGTTTTGATACTTATGAATGGCAAAATGGATCAACGGATTCAACGTTTATAGTAAATTCCCAAGGTGTTTACTGGGTGGAAGTTTCAAATGGTTATTGTAGTTCAATAGATAGTATATATGTTTCATATTATGATAAATTAGAAGTAGGTCTGATTGATGACACGCTAATTTGTTTAAATGAATCAATTGTCCTAGAACCCAGTTCTTTATTTGTTGCATATGAATGGAGTAGCGGATCTGAGCTCTCATATTTCAATTTTATTGGTTCCGAATTTGGTGTTGGAGATCATATAATTAGTCTGATTGCAACAGACATAAATGGATGTTCTGAATATGATTCAACGATTATTGCAGTAAAGCCCCTTCCTTTAATAGAACTTCCCAATGATACTATTATTGGATTAACAGACACATTGATTTTAGATGCTGGTGATAATTTCGAGACATATCTTTGGCAGGATGGAGAAAATGATCAACTATATACAATATTAGGTCAGGGTTACGAACCCGGCCTCTATCAATTTTACGTGGAAGTAATGGATGTGAACGGTTGTACAAATGCTGATACCATTATTGTCACCATAATTGATGATTCTGGGATCGATGAGCTTTTAACAACAAATCATTTTAATATAATTCCAAATCCCAGCCAGGGAGCGTTCACCTTATCATTTCACGAATCAATCAATGAATCATTTGAGATAAAAATCTATTCATCAGAAAAGCGGCTGGTTTATTACGAAAGATTTGAGTTATTTGAGCCAGTTTTAGAATTGAAATTAGAATTAGGTAAAAATCCTGTGCCAGGAATTTATCTTATTAATATTTCAAATAACTCCTTTTCTGAAATTTCGAAAGTGATTATCAAATAAAGGTTTTCCGTTTTTTTCATTCTTAAATTTTAAATCTGATTAATTCATATTATCAGAAAAATATACAACCCAATAAGGGTAAACCCATTTCAGTGTGTATTACTACCAAAATCATAACTCTAAATTTAAAATTTATCAAAATGAAAACACTGAAAGCGATTTTAATCTTAGCCACATTAACCACCAGCCTTATATTCACATCCTGCCAGAAAAACGAACTGACCGATACTCAGCAGCCTGAGAATATCATGCCCGAACGATTTAAAGTGGATATTCCATCCTCCATCAGTTCGGCATACAGTTACAAAGATGCCAAAGTGGATACTTTGCAGGGAAATGATATTTATCAGCACCTTCGTACATTCATTCATGTTGGACAGCATGCGGCAGATATAACAGGTGATATCATTCTCACCATTGCACTCCACAACCTCAGTCAGCCCATGGAATTTACTTTTACCAGCGATGATGATGGCCGGTTGAAACATGTTGTAATTATTGCCAACGCCTTTTTTGAAGGAGCCGACTGGCAATACAAAATGACCATTACCGACGAAGGTCCGGCAGGCAATGAGGTGAGTGAAAACACGGCAATTCAGATTTTCTGGAACAAAGCGCCCATTAAAGGGATCGCCATCCTCAATCCTTGCAATATTGACCGCAATACTGATCCCAAATTTGCCGATGCCATGTACCGCATCGATTACAGTGAAGCCGGTGAAATGGGTTACGAACATCACATGGTCGTTACCATTGATGGACTGCCGCTTGAGGATCCGTTGACGAATCCGTACAGTGTATCCACCCTTAAAATGTTTGTTGGTAAAAACGGCGATGTGGTAAGTGTGTATGGCAATACCGAACATCCCAATGCTACTTTTTTCAGCGGTGAAGCGGGTTTCGACTGGGCATTTGTAGCTGCCGGCAAAAACTCAACCGATATTGCAGTGGCTGAAGTAGGGCTTCCTTCAAACACCCTCAATTCTGATGACCGTTACACCCTGCTTGTTGAAAATTCCATCGAAAATGTTTTTGAAACCCAGATATACAGCATCTGGCCCTGGATTGACCCTGAAACTGTTCAATCGTACCTTTATAATACGCAAGCACCGGGTTTCTTTGATCATTACGGTTTTGTACAAGGCGGAACTGCTCCATCACCTGCATATAACAGCCTGCTAAACATCATTGCCGGTTTAACGCCATACAATCCGCTGGATGTTCATGATCTTCAAATTGAATTTGATAATTAATTAAATCTTTAATCCCAAACGAAAGGCGCTCTGAAAGGAGTGCCTTTTTTATTTTTCACTGTGAACCATAGTGTTAAATATTTGTTAATGGAACCAGTGGTAAAACAGTTAATTTAGAATACTTCTAAATTTGCAAACCTTTTAAAAAATGACATTTCCAACGTACAAAAAACAAGAATCAGCGAGGTTATCAGGATTGATAGGTTCAATTCTAATAATTTTTTTAGCATCGGTTTCGACCGTTGCTGAAGAATTTCAGCCTGCCCCCGAATTAGGAATTTATGAGCATCTCGACGAATATATTCCTGATGACATCATCCTTGCAGATGAGAATTACAATGAAATCAATCTTAAAGAATCCATCGACAAACCAACTGTGATTGCACTGGTTTATTATGAGTGCCCTGGCATTTGCAGTCCACTGCTCGAAGGTGTTGCGGATGTGATCACAAAAGCGAAGATTGATCTGGGAAAAGATTATGATGTTTATACTGTGAGTTTTAATCCGGCTGAAAAGCCAAAACTGGCCAAAGACAAAAAAAGAAATTATGCAAAATTGGTGAAAGGTCAGGATGTGCAAAACGGATGGACCTGGTTTACCGGCGACAGTACCAATATAAACAATTTACTGAACGCATTAGGATATAAAGTAAAAAAGGAAGGTGCCGAATACATTCATCCAGCTGCTCTGATTGTACTCAGCCCCGATGGCAAGATTACCCGATATCTCCACGGCACCTATTTTTTACCTTTTGATTTAAAAATGGCGGTGGTAGAAGCCTCCAAAGGCAAAAGCGGCCCTACCATCAATAAGGTTTTACAATATTGTTTCAGTTACGATCCGGAAGGGAAAAAATATGTTTTTAATGTTACGAAAATTTCAGGCACCCTGATCCTTTTTGTAGCCTTATCCATGTTTATCGGACTGATGTTTAAACGAAAAAACAAGAATACTCAATCTTTTAAAGAGAATCAATAATATGGCAGAAGCTTTATCACAGCCTGTATCGTTTTACCAGGCCAAAACAGGATTATTTAGCTGGATATTTTCCACCGATCACAAGCGGATCGGGTTGCTTTATTTTTACGCCATCATCTCCTTTTTCCTGGTGGCGATGTCGCTGGGTTTCCTGATGCGGCTTGAGCTGATCGCCCCGGGTGAAACCATCATGGATGCAAAAACTTACAACCAGGTTTTTACACTTCACGGTGTGATCATGATTTTTTTATTCCTCATTCCCAGTGTGCCGGCATTTTTTGGCAATTTTCTATTGCCGCTGATGATCGGAACGGATGATGTGGCATTTCCCAAACTGAACCTGTTTTCATGGTGGTTATATGTTTTGGGTGGAATTTTTGCGCTGCTAACACTCGTTGTTGGAAATGGTCCTGCTGATACCGGCTGGACGTTTTATGCTCCCTATAGTGTAAAAACAGGAACCAACGTTACGATGGCGGTACTTGCAGCCTTCATCCTCGGTTTTTCAAGTATCCTCACCGGGTTGAACTTCATTGTAACGATCCATCGTTTGCGCGCACCCAAAATGAAGTGGTTTCAAATGCCGCTTTTTGCCTGGGCGCTTTATGCCACTGCATGGATTCAGTTGCTGGCAACACCGGTTATTGGTATCACGCTGCTGATGATCATCGCAGAAAGAGTATTTGGAGTTGGCTTATTTGATCCGGCACTGGGTGGCGATCCGATCCTTTATCAGCACTTATTCTGGATATATTCACATCCGGCAGTTTATATTATGGTATTGCCCGCCATGGGATTGATCTCCGAAATGATACCAACTTTTGCCAAAAGAACCATATTCGGCTATAAGGCCATTGCCTATTCCAGTTTAGCGATTGCTTTTATAGGATACTTTGTATGGGGTCACCATATGTTTACCTCAGGTATGAGCGGACCGGCAAGGGTGATATTCTCCGTACTAACCTTTCTTGTGGCGGTACCTTCAGCCATTAAGGTTTTTAACTGGGTAGCCACTTTATACAAAGGTTCGATTAATGTTAAAACGCCGCTTTTGTTTTCGC
>ERZ795053.64-NODE-64-length-115180-cov-6.450823_pt1 | contig 115180 bp, 113 predicted proteins | sample MGYA00375137_ERZ795053 | MGnify/ENA primary metagenome ERZ795053 (study PRJEB30182, sample SAMN05720284) | activated sludge metagenome | isolation source: Anaerobic digester | place: Hong Kong | collected 2014-12-17 ... | reverse complement strand
CTTCACACTTCAAACTTCAAATATCGAACTTCAAACATCGAACACTAAGCTTTGAATTTTAAACTTACCGCCGAATTTAAACCTACCGGTGATCAGCCGGAAGCAATCCGCCAACTGGTGGACGGGCTGAACCGTGGGGACGATTTCCAGGTGCTATTAGGCGTTACTGGATCGGGTAAAACATTTACGGTTGCCAATGTTATTCAGCAGGTGAACCGCCCTACCCTGGTCTTGAGTCATAACAAAACACTGGCGGCCCAGCTTTATGGTGAGTTCAAGCAGTTTTTCCCGGATAACCGCGTGGAGTATTTTGTTTCGTATTATGATTATTACCAGCCCGAAGCTTACCTGCCAACCACCAACACCTACATTGAAAAAGACCTTTCGATCAATGATGAGATTGAGAAACTGCGATTGAGTGCAACCTCTGCCCTGCTTTCGGGCCGGCGTGATGTGATTGTGGTTTCTTCGGTGTCATGTATTTACGGCATTGGAAACCCAGATGATTTCACCAATAATGTTATCCGCATCAAAATCGGTGAAGTGGTCAGCCGTAATAAGTTTTTGCAATCGTTGGTGGCCGGTTTGTACTCACGCAATGAAATAGAATTTACCAGGGGTAATTTCAGGGTGAAGGGCGATACAGTGGATATTTTCCCTGCTTATGCTGACATTGCTTACCGGGTTATTTTTTGGGGAGACGAAATTGAATCGATCGAGACCTTTGATCCGATCAATGGTCACATTGTAGAAAAACTCGACAATCTTAATATTTATCCGGCCAATGTTTTTGTTACCTCGCACGAAAAGATGAAAAGTGCTGTTCATGAAATCCAGCAGGACATGTTCAAGCAGGTGGATTATTTTAAAGAAATTGGCAAACACCTGGAAGCTAAAAGGCTCTCCGACAGGGTTACTTATGATGTAGAAATGATGCGTGAGTTGGGGTATTGTTCCGGAATAGAGAATTATTCAAGATATTTTGATGGTCGTCCTCCCGGAACACGTCCATTCTGTTTGATCGATTATTTCCCGGATGATTACCTCATGGTGATTGACGAAAGTCACGTAACAGTGCCACAGATCAGGGCCATGTACGGCGGTGACCGTTCGCGCAAGCAAAATTTGGTTGAATACGGTTTCCGTCTGCCAGCTGCGATGGACAACCGGCCTTTAAAATTTCCTGAGTTTGAAGCGCTGCAAAACCAGGTGATCTATGTGAGTGCAACACCCTCGGAATATGAGTTACAAAGATCGGAAGGGGTTGTTGTTGAACAACTGATCCGGCCTACCGGCTTGCTCGATCCGCTAATTGAAGTGAGGCCGAGTATGAACCAGATTGATGATCTGCTGGATGAAATAGATCAGCGGATCAATAAAAGCGAAAGGGTGCTTGTTACCACCCTCACTAAACGAATGGCTGAAGAACTGACCAAATACATGCTTAACCTCGACATTAAATGCCGGTATATTCACTCCGAGGTGGATACCCTCGACCGGGTGGAGATCATGCGCGGACTGCGATTGGGTGATTTTGATGTACTGGTGGGTGTAAACTTGTTGCGTGAGGGTCTTGATTTGCCGGAGGTTTCGTTAGTGGCGATTTTGGATGCGGATAAGGAAGGATTCCTCCGGTCGGAAAAATCCCTGACACAAACAGCAGGTCGCGCTGCGAGAAACCTGAATGCGAGGGTGATCTTTTATGCCGACAGCATCACCGATTCCATGCAGAAGACCATGGATGAGACCGAACGCCGGCGTGAAAAGCAATTGAAATATAATGAAGAGCATGGAATCATCCCAACTCAGATCACCAAGTCGATGACCTCTATTATTGGTCAAACTGCGGTTGCTGATTCCAAAGGTGAGCCTAAGGCCTATATTGAAAAAGAAGGCATCGATATCGCGGCAGACCCGCTGGTTCAGTATATGAACAAAGAGCAAATTGAAAAGGCAATATCCAAGCTGGAACGACAAATGAAAGCAGCCGTAAAGGAACTCGACTTTATTGAAGCTGCCCGCTTCAGGGATGAGATATTTGCGCTTCGGGAAAAGTTTGGAGAGAAGAAATAATATCAAATATCATCTAAATTCCCGGGATTAAAAAAAGCCAATACCGCGCGAAGTATTGGCTTTTAACGCTTTAAAATTTCTTAAACGATCTCTACCACCTTCACATCGAAGATCAGATCTTTACCGGCCAGTTTATGATTGGCATCAATGGTAATGGCATCGTCTTTAACCGCTGTCACCGTTACGATCAGTTGTTGTCCGTTGGGCTGTTGCGACACAAGCTCCATTCCCACTTCCGGGTTTATTTCTGCCGGCAATTGTGCTTTAGGAACATCAATGATCAAATCTTTACGCACATCGCCATAAGCTTCTTCAGCTTTTATATTTATTGTTTTTTGCTCCTCGAGGTTCATCCCTACAACTCCATCATCAAAACCTTTGATCATCATTCCTGCCCCTACTTCAAACTCAAGTGGGTCGCGACCTTCGGAAGAATCAAATACAGATCCGTCTTCGAGTTTTCCTGTGTAATGAACTTTGATGGTGTTTCCTTTTTTTACTTGTGTCATGATAATTTCTTTTAATAATTAATTATTCCCGTAAAGTTTGAAACGTTTACGGATTGTATTCAACAGAAATGACCCATGAAAAAACATTGAGGAAGGCACTTAAAAGACCTAACAACACATTCCAATAAAATCATATCCAATTGCTCGGGCAAAGTTAACCCAATTAAAATGAACATCCTAACTGATGACGTGCAAATTAGAAAAATGCAAATCTTAGTCTTCCGGTAAGGGCTGCCCTTCAATCCATGGAGCGCCTGCTTGTATTAACATTTTCTCAATTACCGGAATTTTTTCACTTCGTATGGTTTCAAGCTCCAATCTGAATTTTTCAAACTCCGTTTTGGCATACTCCAGGTTTTGACGTTGCATGGGAGTTGGACCGTACGTTCCGAAAAGTCCACCCAATGCAACCCTCAACCAATGCTGAACGGTTGGATTGATCTTTTCTCCGATCTCACGTTTGCTTTTACTACCGTTAAAATTCAATTCCAATTTGTCTAAATCTACTTTAAGCAGGTAAATCATGGAGTCAATTTGTGCCGGGGGATTCTGCGTTCTCGAAAGGGCATTATCCATGGCTTTGATCCTGTTTAAGGCATTATCCAGAGCGATATCGGCCGCCGTGAATGCATGACTCAGTTTTTCAACCTGCTGCCTGTAGTCCTCAATTTCAGCAAATGGCGCCCGTTGCAGGGCTGGATTTTCATACAAGGGTACTACTTTAAAGGGCACCGGGTCAGCAATGATTTCTGTTTTTCCATCCACCCGTTTGACGAGGGTAGCATAATAATTTCCGGGTGTAACCATAAATCCGCGGGGATTGCTATCGGGTGAGCTAAGCTTAATGGCATTCACTGATGCATATCTCAAATCCCAGGTGGTTCGGTGCATTCCCTTACTTGCAGATGCCTGCACCTCCCTGATGAGGTTGCCTTCAGCATCTTTTATCAAAATTAAAACCTCGGGTGCCATTTCCGTTCTTTCAGTTTCCAATGCTTCCCAACCGGGAAATTTCAGCGGTTTCTTCTCTTTTAAAAGTTTAGCTTCCTCAGCTTTCCTTTTTGCTTGTTTGGTTTCCAGGGACTCCTTGAGGTAATAGGTGAAGGTTACACCAAATTCAGGATTTGGAGCAGAATAATAATCAGCACCTCTCGACCAGCCTGCCCTATAACGTTCCGAATACCAGTATGCATCGCGGGGTGCAAACAAATGAGCATCGCCGTCGAGTAATTCCTGATCGATTTCGCGCAGTGCGCTGTAATCATCCAAAACATAGAAACTACGACCAAAGGAGGCTCCTACCAAATCGTTTTCCCTTTTTTGAATGCCCAGATCGCGGAATGGAATTGTTGGTAAACCTGACTTCATCTGAATCCACTTTTTACCCCCATCTACCGTAAAATATATACCAAATTCGGTTCCCAGGAAAAACAAATCGGAATCAATATAATCCTGAACAACTCTCCACAACAAGGTTTTTGCAGGAAGATTCGATTTCATGGAAACCCAGGTTATTCCCTTGTCTGAACTCTTATAAATGTAAGGTTCAAGATCACCAAATTTATGATTATCCAAAACGACATAAACCTTACCTGCATCAAACAGGTCGGCTTTGATATCATTCACAAAAGCCGTTTCCGGACAACCGGGCAAACTTGAAACAGCAATCTTGCGCCAGTTATCACCGCCATCTTCAGTTACCTGGATCAAACCATCATCTGTTCCGGCATAAATGAGTCCTTCCTGCTTTGGTGATTCGGCCAGTGAGGTAATGGTATTATAATTCGACATGGCTTCAAAATCCCACTGCGCATCCCAGCTCCAGGTTTGATCCATAATGGGTAATTCGAGCCGCTCCTGATTCTTTGTCAAGTCTCCGCTGATTGCTTTCCAGCTGTCACCCCTGTCATCCGACCGCCACACCCGCTGCGAAGCAAAATACAGCCGTGAGGGTGAATGTGGGCTCACTAAAATTGGTGAATCCCAGTTATTCCGTTCATAGGGCTCACCCACGGCCGGCTGGGGTTTTATGTAAACGGCCTCTCCTGTAATAATGTCCACTCTGTGTAATTCGCCTTCCTGCGACTGGGCATAAACAATATTTGGATTTCCCGGCTCGGTGGCTGGCTGATGCCCGTCTCCTCCAAGCACAATATACCAATCGGAATTAGAAATTCCTTTCCTGTCATCGGTTCTCGAAGGCCCACCCTGAGTACTGTTATCCTGGGTTCCTCCATAAATATTATAAAACGGTTCGGCATCGTCAATGGCCAGTTTATAAAATTGGGTAACAGGCAGATTACCAACAAAGCGCCAGTTTTCGGCCAGGTCAAAACTCTCATAAATGCCGCCATCAGTCCCGATAAGTAAATAGTCAGGATCATTTTTGCGGAAAGCGATGGTGTGGTTATCTGAATGTTTGTTGCGTTCGGAAAGCCGGGTAAAGGTTTTTCCTCCGTCATTTGAAACCTGGATTCTTACATCCATCAGGTAAATTCTGTCGAACTGATGGGGCGACGCATAAAGCTCCTGATAATAATGAGGCCCGGTTGCACCAGATACTGCATCCGACATTTTTTCCCAACTGGCACCCCTGTCGTCTGACCTGTAAACGGCGCCAGAACGACGATCCAACTCTATGGCTGCATACAGCACATCCGGTTTTTGTGGCGAAATTGCCAATCCAATCTTACCCATGTTTCCGGCTGGAAGTCCGCCCTTTAGTTTCTCCCAGGAGTTACCACCATCAATTGATTTATAAATGGCCGTACCCGGGCCACCGCCCATATAAGCCGCCACATTGCGATGACGCTGCCAGGTAGCCGCATACAAGCAATCAGGATTGCGCGGATCCATAACTACCTCTGTAACGCCGGTCCAATCATTATCTCCAAGGACTTTAAACCAGTTTTTACCTCCCGTTGTCGTTTTGTACAAGCCCCTTTCACCACCTTTATTCCACAGTGGCCCCTGAACAGCTACCCAAACTATATCGGGATTACCCGGATGAACAATGATGCGCGAAATATGCTGCGATTCTTTTAGTCCCATATTTTCCCAGCTTTTGCCCCCATCTTTGCTTCGATAGATACCATCTCCGTAACCTACGTGCCGGCCGCCTACATTTTCACCGGTGCCCACCCAAATCGTATTTGGGTTGTTAGGGTCAATCGTAACACATCCTATCGAATAGGACTTTTCATTTTCAAAAACAGCCTCCCAGGTAACACCTGAATTTTCTGTTTTCCATACTCCGCCTGAACCAACAGCAACATACCAGATGTTTTCATCCTCCGGATCAATGGAAATATCGGCAATTCGACCCGACATAAAAGCAGGCCCGATACTTCGAAATGTTAAACCTGAAAATGTGGATGATGACCAAACATCCCCGGAGTCATCAGCTGGCTCAATCTCTTGTGAAAAAACTTGTGAATTAAGCAGAAGCAGAATAGCAACAGCTTTTAACAGGATTGTAATTTTATTCATTTGTTAAAATTTGATAATCATATAAACATTTGACACAGGAAAGGTTCAAATGGACCGACGGCACCCCTTGTTTTCCATTGTCTGAATGATGGATAAAGATAAGATTTATTTATGCCGGGCGTAGTTTAAATTGATTCTATTAGGCAAACTAAATCAATTTATCTACATTTACCTCCATTAAAACATTGCTTAAAAATTACAATTGATTAGAATCAAAACCATAGTATTTATTCTGTTTTTCCTGCCAGTCGTTATTCAGGCTCAGAGTATTCAGGAAGAAATGGCAACCAGGATTTGTGAATGTATTGATGAAGAGGTTTCAAATTTTGACACCTTAAATCAAATGATCGACACCTGTTCAACGCGTATTATTGTGGCTACCCTATCCGATTCAACCCTTGGTTATTATAAAAACATCAATTCGGTGGAAGATCTGCAATACATCCTGTTCAGCACCCGAATGTCCCTTTTTCAAGTCTGTCCGCAGGTACGGCACAACGTTCTCATATATCGAAGAACAAAATTTTACACACCCCCTTCATCACAAGCGGGTAATTACTATTTTGAACTGGGTGCCGTATTATACGAAATGGAAGAATACGGCCTGGCCAGCGCTTATTTTAAGCTTGCTGATAAATCAGAGAAAAAGAAGCCGGTTGTTTATGATTTTATGGGGATGTGTTACTACAGGCAAAACCAAACCGATCTGGCCATTAAATTTTTTACAAAATCGCTGAAGTATTTTGCTGACAGTGATATCGCCCTGCTGCAGCTTGCCAAAATATATTTCGACAAAGGTGATTATATGCGATCAAAAACCTATTATGAAAGGTTTCAATATCTTTACCCCGAGAGTCCGGATGCTTATTTTGGACTTGCCCGGATAGCGCTTCAATATAACCATCCTGATAATGCAGCCGAATCAGGGCTGATTGCCTACACGCTTTATAAGCAACTGAATTATGATGAGGACCTGGAAGCCTGCACCGAATTGCTTCATGACATTTACCTGGAGCTTGAAAAAATCAATAAGTCCTTTATTTTTAAAAAAATAATAAAGGACTATGAATTGGATATTCCTGATGAACCCTGGCTCAAAGCGAATAAATTCAGCAAATGATTTAAGTTTATTTCACATTTCTCCTGCTCCCTTTGGCTTATCTTTGCTCCCTCATTTTTTTTAAATTAAAGAATTATGAATTCTCTTAAAAATCAAATACTCACAATAATCGGAATATTGGTTTGCGCCAGCCTGCTTCAGGCGCAAAACCCTGCATTTTATGAACCTGTAAATATCAATAAAGCTTACCAAAGTCAAACCCGATCGCGGGATGGGAAGCCAGGGGCCAATTACTGGCAAAACAGGGGTGATTATAAAATGCATATTTCATTTGATCCTGCTGTAAATTTGCTTGATGGGGAAGCTGAAATCACCTATTATAATAACAGTCAGGATACATTGAAAGAGCTTATTTTCCAGCTTGCACCCAATTACTATAAAAAGGGCGGTGTGCGTGATTATGAAATCGAGCCGGAGGATGCCGGCCAGGGTATTAAAATTAAAAAACTGACTGTTGGCAATAAGAACGTTAACCTGGCCGAGGACGGCGAGATGTGGTATGTGGAGCAAACCCTTGGCGAACTTTACCTTGATTCACCACTGGATTATATTTTACCTGACACGTTGGTAAAAATATTTGTTTCCTGGGAATACACACTGAACGCCGGTTCACACATGCGTACCGGACAGGTGGACTCAAGCTCTTATTTTATTGCTTATTGTTATCCCCGCATTGGCGTTTACGACGATATAGATGGCTGGAATAAAACCCCTTACCAGGGGAGCACCGAATTTTACAACGACTTTGGAAATTACGATGTGGAAATTGATGTTCCTGCGCAATTTGTTGTTTGGGCAACGGGCCAGTTGCAAAACCCGGCTCAGTGTTTAACTCAAAAATATCTCGACCGCTATCTGGAAGCAGCTGAAATAAATACACTGATTCATATCATCGATCAGGAGGATATTAAATACCGTGATTTCACTTCACCGGATCCTTATGTAATATGGAATTACAAGGCGGAAAATGTAACGGATTTTGCATTTGCTATGAGCGATCACTATCTTTGGGATGCTTACCGCGTAAAAACTGGCCCCGGAGAAGATCAAACCACCATCATTAATACTGCTTATGATCAAAATTCAGCTGACTTTTTCAAGGTGATACATCTGGCAAAGAAATCGGTGGATTATATGTCATACTCTTTTCCGGCAATTCCTTTTCCTTACAGGTCGATCACGGTTTTCAACGGCCAGGACATGATGGAATATCCCATGATGGTTAATGATGTTTCGATGGATAAAATTGAGGAGTCGATGAGCTTAACGGCACATGAAATTTTTCACAGTTATATGCCATTTGTTGTGGGCTGCAATGAGCAGAAATATGCGTGGATGGATGAAGGCCTTACCAGCTATTTTGAAATGGTGATGATGCGTGAACTGGTAAATGAGGACTACCTGGACATTTATCAATTTGACACGTATATCGATGAAATCGGTCATGAGCGCGACCTTCCGTTAATCACCCCTTCGGATCGGATAAGACCACCCCATTATTTTCATAATTCCTACACCAAAGCAGTGATGTTTTATCAGCAACTGGCGCATGAAACCGGACGGGATAAGTTTGCAGAGTTCCTGCAATCGTTTTATAATACCTGGAAAGGAAAACATCCTACCGGGTACGATTTCCTTTATGCACTGGCAGATTTTACTGACAACAAGTACAACTGGCTCATCAATCCCTGGTTTTTTGAATTGGGGTTCATGGATTACGGGATTCAAAATGCTGAGATCGGCGAAAAGCAAACCATAGTCACTCTTGAAAATAACGGGAACTATCCGGCAACGCTTTACCTTACTGCCACATATTCGGAAGGTGACCCAGTGCGAAAAACCATCAAAGCCTCCGAATGGCTGGGCAATAAAACATTCGTGGCTACCTTTAAATCCGAGAACCTGCAATCGGTGGGTATCAGTTACGACATACCCCTGGACGCAAATCCGGCGAATGACCTATATTCAGTGAAAAATAATTAGCCGGGAAAACAAACCAATTCTCAACTAACTTAAAATTGTTATTAATTTAACAGTAGATTGTAGATTATTCATATTTGGATTTCTATATTTGCAGCAAATCACGACAAGATAATAATAAGAGATAGCGGATGTCGAGTAACTTATATATAGCAGCAGCAGAGGCCGAATCGGGAAAATCCCTGGTCACCATGGGGATCATGAGTATTTTATCAAGACACGTTAAACGATTGGGATTTTTCAGGCCTATTGTACGAATTGACGGACATCATGATCATGATATCGACCTGATCTCAAAAAGGCTTGCCCTGCCCTTCCACCATGATGAAATGTATGGATTGACCAATTCCGAAGCGCTCGATTATTTGCAGGAAAATAAAGTGGATGACCTGCTTACGGCAATCCTTGATAAATATAAAAAGCTCGAAGGCAAATGCGATTTTATTGTGGTGGAAGGAACTGATTTTACCGGCACATTAAAACCCTTCGAATTTGACTTCAACACCCGGCTTGCAAATACTCTTGCCGCTCCGGTAATGGCCGTTGTAAACGGGTATGGAAAAAGTGTAACAGATGTTGCCGATGCTGCCCAAATGACCAAAGCCGTGCTGGCCCGCGAAAAAGTGAATTATATCGGGATGGTGGTCAACAGGGCAAATAATAAGGACATTGATGCCATCTGGGAAGTTTTAGTGAAGTACCAGGTAAACAATGAAATTGATTTTGTAATTCCTGAACTCGAACATTTGCAAAAACTCACCATCCGGCAAATCAGAAATGCACTCAATGCCGAACGTATTTATGGTGATGAAGATGTATTTGATTATGATGTAAACAACTTCAGGGTGGGCGCCATGAGTATCGAACACCTGCTTAAATATACTGATAACGGCTGCCTGGTAATTACACCCGGAGATAGAACAGATGTTTTAATCGGGCTCTTTATGTCGTTATTATCTGACAATTTCCCTAAAATTGCAGGCATTGTTTTAACCGGTGGCTACAAACCCGATAAGGACATGATGCTGCTGATAAACGGTATTAAAAAACTGCCTGTCGCTGTTTTGAAAGTTGATACCGACACCTTCACAACAGCCATGAACATCAACAATATTAAACCGCTGCTCACACCCGACAACGAAAGAAGGATGGCCATTGCGCTGGGTCATTTTGATGCGCATGTGGAAAGCAAAAAGCTGATCGAAAAAGTGTCTCTCACGCCTTCCGGGGTGATGACACCGATCATGTTCGAATACCAGTTGTACGAAAGAGCCAAAAGAAAACGCAAACACATTGTTTTACCCGAGGGTATGGACGACCGCATTTTGCGCGCTGCCGAGATCCTGCTCAACAGGGATGCTGTGGAGCTGACACTTTTGGGCAACGAGGAGGATATTCTGAAAAAAGCCGATTCACTGCACTTGAAGCTTACAGGCATCAATATCATCGATCCTTACGACAATGACCTTATCAACGATTATTCGGCGACCTATTACAAATTACGCAAGCATAAAGGCATCACGAAAGAAACAGCGAGAGATGTAATGTATGATGTGAGTTACCTGGGAACGATGATGGTGTATAAAGGCCATGCCGATGGTATGGTTTCGGGCGCTGCCCACACCACCCAGCACACCATCCGGCCTTCGTTTGAGTTTATCAAAACCAAACCGGGATTTTCCATTGTTTCGAGTTCATTCCTGATGTGTTTTGAGGACCGGGTGCTGGTTTACGGTGACTGTGCCTTTAACCCCAATCCAAATGCGGAGGAGCTTGCCGATATCGCCATCAGTTCGGCCGATACAGCTGCCATGTTTGGCATTGAGCCGCGCATTGCCATGCTCTCCTACTCCACCGGCAGTTCAGGCAAAGGTGCCGATGTGGAAAAAGTAAGAGCCGCAACCGAAATTGCCCGTACGCGCCGTCCTGATCTATTGCTGGAAGGCCCGATTCAGTATGATGCTGCCATCGATCCTTCGGTTGCTCAAACCAAAATGCCGGACAGCAAAGTGGCCGGAAAAGCTACCGTTTTTATTTTCCCCGACCTCAATACGGGTAACAACACCTACAAAGCTGTTCAACGGTCAGCGGGAGCCATTGCCGTGGGACCGGTTTCGCAAGGATTGAATAAACCGGTTAACGATTTAAGTCGTGGATGCCTGGTGAAAGACATCGTAAATACAGTTTTGATCACGGCTATTCAGGCACAGGAGGCGTAAAAGTTAATCTATCAGCAAACTTGTCGATTATTTTCTTAAATTATTGGTTCCTATCGATATTTCTTTTAGAGGAGCTTTCATTATAATTGGCTGAAGAATCCAAAAAGCCAGGACACCTGTGTTTATCAGTAAAAACCTGAAGATGAAATCAGATAAAGATGGTGTGAAGTTCTTATGCTGCAATTGCTGAATTTTAAAGGTAATACGACTAACATAATAGTCGATATAGAACCATCCAAAAAGTAAAATTAAAATACAAACCTGCCAAACTCCTGATGAACCCACATTTGATAAAAAACTGTTTGATAATAATAAATCCACACAAAGCAAACAGAAAAATATGGTCCATATTAACAATAGGATTGTGAAAATCCAGTTCCGTTGCTTGCCTGAGATTATTTCGCCCAATCTGGCTATTCTGTAAATCCAATAATAAAAAACCGGAGGAATAAAAAGCAGAACCACCCAGAGACCATTGGGATTAATTTGCAGAATCCAGTCAAATTTGAAATTTCTATTTCCCATTTTTGTGTGCAGTCAGGAAGTGAAGATAATTAACTGAATCAGTCAAGTCAGAATCGATCCTTTCCAGTATTGTCATTTGATTATAAAATGGATCGCCGGTTTCCTCAACATCAATGACGGCATCCTCCGCAAAATAAAATTGAATTTTATGTTTGTTAATCAATTGATATGACTCTTCGATGGTCATTTCTGTTTCAATGCTATCAGCAATATGAAAAACAAAATTATATACTTCCTCGGTTTCAGTGCAACAGATTAGTTTTTGATTTTCAAGGTACCATATCCTTTGCCTCACACCATACGATAATCCAATCCATTCATGGATTTTAAAAACTGTATCATTTTTCAGATAAAATGTTAATTCTCCCCCTCCATCTGTCATTTGCTCCATAAACTCATTGTTTTGAAAAGCCATTGTTTTATAGCCACGAATCCGATCAATAGAATCAACTTTAGCAATGACTCCACCACTGGAAGTTGGTTTATTTGTCCAGTATTCACGGCCTTTTAAGAGCCGAAGTAATTCAAGTTCATTGAGCCAGTCCGTTCTTGCTACCACCCCCATGGAATACTTACCCCTGATGTAATCCAATTCATTTAAATTAGAATTAGATTGAGGCCCTGGTGGTGGTGGCAAATAGCAGTGTACACATTCCGGATTATTAATACTTCTGGATGCCAGGCAGCTCGACAGTTCTATCAGTCCGTTATTTAAAGTGGCGTAAACAATCCATTGGCATTTATCCTTTGGAAACAGAGAGCAATTGTGATCATAATGCCCACTTATGGTAATTGAATTATGAGTTCCTTTAAAAAGCTCAATAATCCTGAAATGATAGGTATCGGCAATCGAATCATAATCGAGTAATTCACCCAGAAAAACAATATCGGATTCGTTGTAGCTGATTTGTCTTAGTTTAACCAGGTATCCAAGATCTTTGCACTTACATCCAATTAGGTGGAGATTCATACTCAAAATCAAGACGGTGACAATCAGTTTAATTATTTTCATTAGTTTTTGGCCCTTAAAAAAATCTAATTAATTACCATTTCTTTCCAAAAATACGGATTTGGTTTTCACCTATTACATTCTCTTTTTATAGGTTCCTGATTTAGAACTAATATAAATTATGAGTAACCATACAATTTCAGCAACAGATTTGTTCTTTTTCACTTTCATAAAACTATATTTGTTGGCACAACAAAAACAAGCGCATGAAAAGTTGCAAGCCAAACGCCATTCATACCTTAAGATCCTTCCTTCTTTTCTTGCTTTCAGCCTTATGTATCCTCATAAGTAGTTCTGGTATCGCACAGTCACCCATTAGCGAATACCTGGATGATGGTGAATTTTACGAAAAGAAAAATATACTCAAATTCAATGCATCCTCACTGATCATTGGCAACCTGCCCATTTTGTACGAACGGGCTGTTTCTCCCTTTATCAGTGTTGAAGCCGGAGCGGGTATTATTTTACCCTGGTATGTGAATGAGTTATCGCAGCTTTTTATTCATGAGCCTATTATTACCAAACCAACAGGCGGTTATTCCTTTTCGGGTGAACTCCGTTTTTTCCCATTCACCGAGGCGCCAGAAGAGTTTTACATGGGATTATTGTACCGGCATCGTGATTATAAACAAGATGATCAGCGGATTATTTTTACTGACATCGTAATGAATACAGGCCGGCAGGTTCCTGTTCGTGAGGTTTTAATGCTTGAATATGGCTGGGGAATAGGATTCCGCTTTATTGCCGCCCCTGATATTGTTACAGAAGCGATGGATGAATTTGACTCTTTCCAATTGGTTATAAGCGCTAATTTGAAACTTGGATTTAAATTTTAAATATGCAAAAATTAATTTTACTACCCGCAATTATTATAATCAGTGCAATAACAGCTTTTAGTCAAAAGTATGCTGATTTTGTCCATATTCAATGGGGTGCGGCATTGAAAGAAAAGAAGACTAACACCCTTGACGATATTGTGGGTTATGACGACTCAGGTTTTTTTATAACCAAATCAGTAAAGCGTAAAATATTCATCGAACACTTTAACCAGGAACTAAAAAAGACAAATTCAAGGGAATTGGTAATTGAAGAAGGTGGTAAAAAACGGCTTTACCAGGGCATCAAACAAATCAATGGGGAATTGTATCTTTTCAGCTCGTTTTTAAACCAAAAACATAAAAAGCACTACCTTTTTGTACAAACACTGAATAAACAAACCCTGCTGCCCGAAAATGATGTAAAAAAAATCGCTGAAATTGAGTTGCAGGACCGGATATTCTGGAATGCAGGAATGTACGGAATTGACCTGTCACGCGACATCAGCCATGTGCTGATCTATTACGACACACCGGCTCATACCGCCGAAAATAAAACATTTGGCGTTCATGTATTTGACAAAGAAATGAACGAGGAATGGGAAAAGTTTGTGACCTTGCCCTACGAGGAAGATTTGTTTGAGGTGGAGCGATTTGAAGTTGACAATGAAGGCAATGTATATATTATGGGCATCGCGTTTAAACAAAAAAGAAAAGAAAAGCGCAATGGTCAGCCCAATTTTATTTACGAGGTGCTGGCTTATTCTGATCAGGGAGAATCGATGGTGAAATATCCTATTTCCCTGCCCGGTAAATTTATCACCGATGCCCAGCTTACCATTAACAATAAAAAACAGATCGTTTGCGGCGGATTTTATTCTGAAGAAGGCACATGGAGCATCATCGGCTCTTTCTTCCTTACCGTGAATATTGATACCAAAGAGGTAGCAACCTCCAGCACCAAGGAATTTGGAATTGATTTTATCGCCCAAAACCTCACCAAACACAAGGAGGCTAAAACCCGCAGAAAGGCTGAAAAAGGGAAAGATGTAGAACTTTACAAATATGACTTACATAAAATTGTTCCGCGAAGCGACGGAGGAGCTGTTTTGATAGGGGAACAGTATTTTATGCAGGTTTCAACTACAACTACCACTGATGCCAGTGGAAGAATGACTTATTCAACGGATTATATATTTAATTATAACGACATCATTGTGATCAATATCAATCCCGATGGGACCATTGCCTGGAATACTAAGATTGGGAAAGAGCAAACAACCAAAAATGATCTGGGATTCTACTCTTCTTTCGCTTTGGCTGTGGTTGACGACAACCTCTACTTCATTTTTAATGACAACCCCAAAAACCTGATGTATAACGGATCGGGCAAATTGTATAATTTCCGCAAAGATCCTGATGCACTAACGGTTGTGGTGAAAGTTGACAAAACAGGTGAGCAAACGCGTAAAGCATTATTTGCAGCCGGACTGAAGGATGTGCTCACACGCCCCAAAGTTTGCGAACAGGTGAGTTCACATGAAGTGATCCTTTATGGTGAACGGAAAAAGGATCAGCGCCTGGCCCGACTGGTTTTTGATGAGTAAGCTATTGCAGAATTTTAATTTTGCCACAAACGCACTAAAACACTAAATATCACTAAAACAAAAGGGCTTAGAATTAAGCCCTTTTGCTTTTTCGTAATAGAGTAGCTTTGTTAATTATATCCTAATTGCGTCGGCTTTTTATTGTTTTTAATAATTTAATGCTGCCTTCAAACCAATTTTCTAAATCAGCTTAATTAGCGAAAAAATAAGCAAATGAAAGGCTAATTACCCGGTTGCGCTGGATAAAACCCTTGGTGTAATTGGCATCCATATCATATTTGTCGGCGTCATAATTAGGAGTAACATTTCCTAATCCATATGAATAACCCAGGTTTACCTGGAACGAGTCAAACTGGTATCCGATGCCAAGATTGACTCCATAATCAAACCCACGGTAAATATCATATAAATTATTATCTTCCATAAAATCAGCGTAAGCATCATTGTCGACAGGTTTATATACTGCTTTGATCTTATATTTATCCTTGTCGAAAATATCACTGCTGTTCAAAGTTTCGCCATCGGCAGTAGCTTTAAAATCATGTGTCATTGCTCCCCCTATTCCGAAAGCAAAATAAGGCCCGGCAAAAAACTGTAATCCTTCCATTTTGAAAACAAAATTTACAGGAAGTTCTACATAATTTAATCTTACACGCATATAACCCTCATAACTTTCCAGTTCCAAACCCTGATCTGCCAGTAGATCGTCAAACATTTCTTCCATGTCAAACGAAAAGCCTTTTTGGGAAAATAACAATCCCGGCTGCATACTGAAGCCATTTCGTGTAAGGGGTACATCCAACATTAACCCAAACTGAAGCCCCGGCTTTAACTTGGTGTCCGGCTCCTCGCCGTACTCACTGTCAATATCAAAAAACATGTTGGATAAATTGGCTCCACCACGAACGCCCAGTGTTACCTGGCTAAACGATTGAACTGATAAGATCAGTCCCAATGCTAAAAGCAAAAATTGAATCCTCTTCATTTTTATTGATTTTAAAACCAATTCTGAAAGACACGAGGTTTTGATCAGGAATGTAAAATCGTTTGGAAATACTTTTGGGTCTCCCTTCATTGGCTGTTGTTTATGGATGCTAATTTAAGCAAGAAAATATTTGGAATGGATATAAATTACCTCCACTTATTGATCCTTTGGGATTGAGGTGTAATCGCTAATGTGTAGGAGGGAAAACGTATTACTAGGGCCATGGGAACCTGCAAGAAATTAGCACAACTTTAAGGTTATCGTCAATTATTGCTTTTAATAATAATCTGTCGATAAATTTCGTATTCTCCAGCATATTCAAGCACATATTGACCATCGGGAAGAAAACTTAAATCGAGGAAATCTTCATGAATACACCTCTGTGAAAAAACCAGTATTCCCCAGATATTATAAACCCTTATATCTCCATTAATTTTTGCTATTCCTTCCAAATGAATAGTGTTTTGAAACGGGTTTGGAGCTAACTTAAATTTGCTTGTATGTAAATCCGTTACAACAGATGTAATCTGGCAATTTCCTATTACCGGTAAATTATTTTCGTTAAAACACTCAAGAGAAGAATTTCCCGAACCAACCCACGAACAAAATACAATGTTACCATAATCGAAAATCAAACCATAATTAAAATCACCAACGCCTTCTACCCAAACGGGAGCAACATTATAACCCGGAAAATTATCAAATTGTATTCGTCTTCGGTAAATACCATTAAATAGCACACTATCAGATGAATTTACATTAATGGTATAGCTGTTTGGGTCTTGAGGATTATTAAACGACTTAAAGGAAAAGCTGTCGCCCGGCAATAAATTATAATCATAAATAATATTCATATCCGTAAGACTATTGCCAAAATAAACCTGAGCATCAAATGAAGCAAAATAACCAGAGAACACTGCTGAGCTTAAGCTAAAATCCTGGTTGCATGTATACAACCCCTGATAAAGCGTGTCATTAATAATTGTATCTCTCAGTACCATCTTATAGCTGTGCATATGCACTTCTTCATAATTTCCACCAGAACCCGTAACCATTATGAACATTGAATGGGAATGCCACAGGGTGGTGTCGCAAAAGGCCTTTTGCCCTATCTGACCATGGCCCCATTCCATGGCCAAACACAAGAACATGAACAGGAATAAAAACTTTTTCATAGCAGGAGTATTAAAATGCAATCGGTGCAACGATGCAATGGGCTAATTTACAAAATAATCTGGCAGGATTTTCGATGATATTGGTAAACTAAAAAATGAAATTATAATAATGGGTAAAATAACTACGGCACAAAACAAAATTAAGCGATATACAACATCGGCAAATTTCGCATTTCCATCAACAATTGGCTCCCGGCCAAATAGGTACAGAAATAGTTTTCGCAAGGGCCATTGTACAATTAAAAAGCTAACCGGACATAAGGATGTATAATTAATTACATCATGAATGGCCGGGTAAAGCGGCTCAATAAGGGCAAACCGATAAATGATTACAAGGGCGGCAATTAAAAAAAAACGGAAATAGTAGACCTTGATTCTGATCATTTGTTCTTCAGCAAAAAACCACATGGCGGTTCCAATAAACAGAAATGAAGTGGTGATTTTAAAAAATTCGGCATTTAAAGTAAGTTTGGGAATTGCCAGGTTGGCTGCAAACAACAACAGCAAAATTGTGGATATGATCCTGAACCTTTTTGCACGGGAGGTTTCCGATTCTTCCTCCTCCTCAGTTTGGCTGCTTTTTTTGTCAACGCCTATGATTTCCGGCACAGGTAAAAAGTCTAAACCAGGTATAGTATATATCCTGTTTTGGTTTACCGGGCTAATCTTTCCGCCAAAATCTACCTTGAAGTTTTGATTTTCTGAAGTGCAAACAAAAACATTATCATATTCCGAATCGTTGGCAGGGATATATACCATTAGCTGTTTGCCTTTCAGTATATTATTTTCAAGGCCCCTGGTATAACCTGTTACGTCCACCGTATAATTCATATTCTTAGGATAAATCAAATAGTTCACCAGAAAATAAAACCTTGTGTTATCCAGCTGGGGATCAACATCAATCAAATGATTTTTATCACTGATTGAATATAATTTCATGTGAAAACCAGCTTTTAAATCACGTTGATAAAGTTTAATCCAATCCTTTATCACCATTTTAACTTCTGCTTTGCTGGCCCCTTGAATTATAATAATATTCCCATTCATATTTTGAATTTAATTAATCCTTCACCACCTTCCTCCATACCCTGCTCACCCCGCTCCTTAATTCCAGCAAATACACTCCCCTTGCAAGATCGCTTGCTGGTATGCTTATAATGGCCGTTTCAGCATTTGGTGAAACGGATTTGTATTGTTGTATTAGCATGCCCTGCAGGTTATACAGCTTAATTTCTACAGGCTGATCACTTGAAAAATTGAAAGCAATTTTAATTTCCCGGTCGAAGGGATTGGGATAAACCGAAACAAGGTCTTCTGAATTGTTTGAAACAGCCGGTTCATCAAGGCCTGTAAAAATCTCATCGGTGTTGTGGATGATGGTTCCGTATTTCCCAACTGCCCAAACATGGTTATTGGCCGACCGGCAAATCGCCCTCAACTCATTTTCCACATAGGCAACCTGCTCTTCCCAGCTTGTGCCGCCGTCATCGGAGAAAAACACCTGCCCATAGTTGGATACCACCCAGCCTTTGTGTTCGTCCACAAAACAAACATCCTTTAAATCCCAGTAAGTGCCTGTGGTGCTTTGGGTCCAGGTGGAGCCGCCATCATCGGTGCGCGACACTTTGCCGTCATCGGCTACCGCCCAGCCGGTTTGGTTGTTCAGGAAATAAAAACGCCTCAGGTAATTGCCGGGCACCGAACTTACGATCTGCCACGAATACCCGCCATCGGTGGATTTGGCGATTTTATCATAACCGATCAGGATGCCGTTCAGTGGGTCAAAAAAGTGAACATCCGCAAGCCATGGAAACTGCTGCAGGAATTTGCTGCTCCAGTTCTGACCCCCATTTTCGGTGATGTAGAGGTTGTTCCAGCCCAGCACCCAACCGTGGTCTTCATCCAGGAAAAATACCCGGTAAAGATCTTCAGTGGTGCCGATATCATGAATGTTCCAGTGACTACCGGCGTCGCCGGTGCGGATCAAAATTCCGTTGTTGCCCACCACCCAACCTTCCATGGAACCGGCAAAATCAATATCGTTTAAGATCACGGTCGTCCCCGATGATTTTTCTTCCCAGGTAGCGCCGTTATCCGTCGATCTCAGAATCACACCGGCATCTCCCACTGCAACCACTTTGCCCAGATCCGGCGATGCCACCTCATTAAAGTGATTCAACGGCCCGTGCAGCTGTGATGTCCAGGTCTCACCACCGTCGAAGGTCAGCAGGATCTCCCCATCATCCCCCACCACAAAACCATGCTGGGTATCGCTGAAATTTACACCAAAAAGGGATTTTCCGGTACCGCTCTCCTGCTGCGTCCAGGTGTATCCGCCGTTGGAAGTGTGGATGATGTTCCCCAAAGCACCGATGGCCCAGCCGTTTTGCAGGTCGGTGAAAAATATATCTGAGGTATGGACGGGTGCATTTTGATAAGTCCAGCTTACGCCGCCGTTGGAGGTATACCTCACCGAATTGCCTTCATTGCCGCCGATCCAGCCGTGCAGTGAATCGACAAACTGAATATCGTAAGAAGCGCCCAGGGAACCCGTTACCAGCGTTTCCCAGGTGATGCCCCCATCCTGTGTACGCAGTATGCTCCCGAATGAACCGATGATCCAGCCCTGCTGCGTATCAATGAACGAAAAGCTCTGGGTCAACTGATTGACACCGATGCTGTGGGCCGTCCAGGTGTTGCCGCCATCCACAGTGCGAAGTATATATCCCTGCTCCCCGCTTACCCAGCCGCTGTTGTGATCTGCAAAGAAAATCTGGCCCCAGCCTCCCCCATAGCCGGTGCTGATCTCATTCCATGTTTCACCGCCATTGACGGTTTTAAGCACAAACCCATCACCGGAAGCCACCCAGCCCGTCAGGGTATCGATGAAATAAACGCCGGAGAGGTTTTGCATCAGGCCGGTTTGTTGTTGGGCCCAGGTTACGCCGCCATCGGTGGTATGGATGATCATCCCTTTGCGCCCCACCGCCCAGCCATGATCACTGCCCGCAAAACAAACATCAAAAAGCATGTTTCCCTGGGGTTGAGGATTTTGCCATTGCCATTGGCAAAACACCTGCAGTGCCGAGATGATAAATACGATTAGGATGCTTTGTTTTTTCATGTTTTTGTTTTAGGGTGTTCCGCACAAGTCGGCTGCGCTGGTGTTTGAGCTAAGAATTGTGCGTTTGGGCTTAGAAATTTATATTAATTCTAAGCTTTTGCCCGGTTGAATTATCTACAATGCGTCTATTCCACTCAAACTCTGTGAGAAAATCACCATAATTTTCAATATCACTATAATCATTTAATGAAATACTACTTTGTAAGGATGCCGTTTCGAAAAATGTACTACCAGTAATATTGGGGTATATTTCAGTAATCTCTGATGGGATATCCGGGAATTTAATCATATCAGGATTATCACTATAAAAATACCAGTTTTTAGAATTATTGTCTACCCTGTAGTACCCTGAAATAAAATCATAGGTGCCCGTGCATGTTATCTCAATATCATCTAAATCCATGCTTAAAATTGAAAGGTCAAAGTCCAATTCTGGAATCGTCTCTGGAAGATTCCCCTTCTTTTGAAAAATATATTCTTTATTGTCTCCTGCCTTTAAAAATATTCTGCTTTTATAGTATTTACCAGGACTATTTGGCGGGGCAAAGATTGAAATTATTGAGGAGTCAACGCTTATTTCGCTATATAAATTACATGGATATTCATGACATAATCCACCAATGATAACTTCTTGAATTTCACTTTGACTAAGCAAAAACATAGATTCAGGTGCAATTAAAACTTTGATATTAAAATTGGTACTCATGGTTTGGGGATCTATTTCCAAAGTATTAACTTCATTAGGAATTAAATCATAAAAATATTTGTAGTAGTACTGTTGGTCTTTTTTCAAAAATGCATAAAGAAAATTGTATTCGTAATATAAGTTAGTAGTTTCAGTTCTATCGATTAAATAATTTGGATCAAAAACGGTTGATTGGAAACTTCCATTTGGATATGAAATCAGGTAACTTTCATAGGTAGGGCCTGTAACGTGAAAACTACAATCACCTGTGGTGTCAGGATATGGCTCACAATCATAATAACTTTCAAAGAAATTTTTACTGGTGTTATAAAAACTTTCAAGAGACCTAACTTCCATATCATTCGAGATAAAGAGTCTGTGGACATTGTATTTTTCAGGAATCTTATCGCTTTGAATGTACAATGTATTTAATCCCTGAGAATTTATTTGTTTAAACGCTAACAGTTTTCCATCCAAATCGGTTACAAAATAAAAACACGCTCCGTAAGATAATTCCCAAAATTTAGGTTCTACGGTAATGAGCGTTTTGTAATTTTTTTCCGGATTTATATTTTCACGCTCGCATGAAAGCAATAAACAAATAGTAAGAAGTATTAAAATTCTTTTCATTTCTTATTAATTATTGGGTGCTGACGGTGCAAAATATAGAAACAGCAACAGGAGGCGTGAAGATACCATTTTCAAGATAAAATCTTTTAATATAAATGGAAATGTTACCCGCGCATTAGATCGCAGGAGGCCGGTTGTTTTGTTTGTTGTTTTTTTCATGTTTTTGTTTTTTATTTTGAATTGCACAAGTCGGCTGTGATGGTTGCTTTCGCTAAGACTTGCGCGATTGGGGTATACTTTGTTCTTTATATTTCTCTACAAATTCTTTTGCATCTTTCATTGATTCAGGATATTTGGCATAATTCTGATATCCAGTTATTTCTCCTTTAGAATTTTTAAAGTCTGTTTCCCAAACGTAATAGTATTTAAATCCATTCTCAACCAAAAACCGGACAACGTCCCATTTTTTTTTATCAGATTGTTTTGGTGGTTGAAATAGATGAGATAATTCTTCCATTTTATTTCCACATTCAGGACACTTTGAACTGCGAACTTTTTCAATTTCAAAAGGTCGATTGTAAGCTTTTTGACAATTCAGACAGACTTTTTTATATCCCATTTTAAAGGTTCGATATTTTCAGCTTGTTGTAACGGTCCGCCATTATGAGGCGTAGGCGTTGCATTGCAATGTTTTTGATTAGCAACATACAAAATCGCGGCTTACATTCGTGTCAACCGTGCCACAAACCAGCCTGTGACTTATATTGGCTGTTAGCGGTATACTCTTTCTAAATCTCATATCCTAAAAGTTTTAAAGCTTTGTTAGCTTTATCATTTCGAATAGGATGTTTTTTTGGATTAACCCATCCTATTATTTCCTGAGTTCCTGAGAAATTAATCTGACTAAGTTTGTAATCGGGGTTTTTACATAGGTTATGTATTCTTAAATCCAATTCATCATTTGAATACAATAAATATTTCAATGATTTTCTAATTGATTTAATACTATTCTCTTTTATAAAAGAATCATCTGCTCCAAATCTCCTTGTTCTCATTGCTCCAGAATGCATATTTGAAAAAACAGTTTTAGCTTCTTCTTTTGATAAAACATCAATATGTGAGCTAGATAATAGTTTTGAAAAAATGTTTTTCGAAGTCTTAGCCATCTCAGTCGTGTAATTATCCCCTTGTTTATCCCAATCGCAATATTCTTGGAAAAGACGAGGAATTGCGGTATGTCTATTTTTACTATTAGGTTTTGGTCTGTTTTCTTTTATCCATACAGTTTTTATCCAATGCCAAAAATGGTCAATAGTAATATAAACAGGAATTTTAGGATATTCTTTCTCTGAAATTGGTTGCACTAAATCTTTAATTTCGTCAACTATTCTCCAAAATGTATAATAATCTGTAGCTTCTTTGCTTATTCGAACCTTTTTCTTTTTTACTGTCCTTTTAGTCAATATTTTATTTTGAAGATTTCTCTGCTCTGAATCTGATTGTTCAGCTCTTTTTTGAAAATTGTCAAAAACAGTTTTATAATCATCTAAATCTGTCGGTTGCATTAAGTAAGATTGATCAATAAGAGTCTTAAACTCATTATCTATCTTTTCAAGATATTCAGTTTCTCTTATTATTACATTAGTCTCAATGTTATTTATTAATCCACCATTAGTATGATTTGAAGACCCAATAATTGAAACATATGGTTTATCATTTTTATAAAATATGTAAAACTTTGAATGAAAGTCTTCTCCTAAAAACTGGATGCTTAAACCAACTTTAGAAAATATCTTTTTGAGCGAATAATAATTTGTTGGAGGTCGAAGAGAAACTAATAAATCAACACTCTTATTTTCATTAAGCCAATCATTTATCAAATCAGTCTCAGAGAAAAAGGCTGTAGCAATGCAAATCATATCTGAATCAACACTTAGCTCAATTAGTAAGTCTCTTAGATTCCTTTTGTCGTTATTTGTTAATATCAGCTCATTCATGGTCTTCGTGAGTTACCGCTAACGGTTGGTACATGTTGTCGGGGCGGATTTCGGAGAGCGTTCCTGTCCGGAGGACACGGGACTGCGAAACGAGAATCCAGCGAACGACCCCGCACGAACCCCGCAATGCAATTTACAATTTGTTAGGGCATCGTACTTTTTCTTTATTTTACATATAGAAAGCATATCTAATTTGTGGTTTTTCTGTTGAGTCTAAGTATTTCATAATTTCTCCAACTTTTCTTGCACAACCTAATGTTATTGGAAACTTTCCATCAAATTGAGTATTGTTCCAATTCATTTTTGAAAGAGCCATAATTTCTTCACATATTATTTTGGGGGAAACATCGCTTTCGATAATTCTTATTTCCAATGGTGCAGGAATATAAAGACCGGGATAAGTTTTATAGTAATCTACCGACCCTCGTGTATATAGAATATGTCTATTATTATCTAATGTTATCATTGAACCTCTTTGAGGGGGATATATTCCGTCACGAAAGAATCTTATGTCGGTTTCCTGGATTGTAATAAAATCATGTGAGTTTATACCTGATTCTTTTACCGCTTGACTAAAACCAGCTAATTCAGCATCATTGTAATTAGATGACTTATGCATAACCAATCTTGCAGGAAGATTTTCAAGAGCAAATTTATATTCTTTGAGAGCTTCGGATAACAATAGAAATGCTTGTTCTTCATTAAGATGTGGTTGTCTGTCCTTTTTATCAATGTCAACGGGTGTTCCTCTCAAAATTATACCATTCCCTTTTTCATTGAATATTTGCGCCAAACTGGTTTGAATAGTTTTTTTGTCCCTACTACGATAAAAGCTAATTCCAACATGGCAGACAGAAGGAAGATTTATGTCCCGTTTTAATTTCCATGGAACGGTCTGTATTGCTTTGTAATATAATGCTGTACAAAAATTCCAAGCCTTTGTTGCAGGGTCTTGTGTTAATGCAGAATCTTTTAGCGAGTATTCTCTAATCAATTGAATTGGTTTTCCTAAATGCATTGATTTTGCTTTGAGAGCTCTTCTAAAATTTAATTCTAACTCCTGTTTTTTAGGTTCTTCAAGTGATTCGTCAATTTCTCGATTTTCATCTTTTACAATACTATTTTCAAATTTTTTCGGAACAATACAGACAATCACATCAACAAGCTTATTTTGTGCAATAAATTTTACGTGGTTGTAAAAAAGTTCAACTGCTTTTGATATTCTTTCATTTCTGCCATCTATTTTTAAAAGTTCTTTAATCTCAGAATTATTTATATTTCTGCTGATTTCATTGGAATAAATAATTCTTGATTTAAAGCCTGTATTTTCATTGAAACCACAAAAATGTGTAAATAATTGTGGTTGTTTTGAACCAGATTTTCCAGGTATTGGACCTTTGCATCTTTCTAACCAAAAATGAATCTTTTCAATGTCTTCACTTATCCCAACTAGCCCGATTAACAATTCAGTTTTTCGTGCCTGAAATTTTGTGTCGTAAACATCATAGTTTGCTATGCCTTGTCTTGGACAGAAATGGTCATCTTTTCCAAATTCCAAAAGTGGCTCTTCGATATAATTATATTTAAACATCAAACAATTCTATTCCGGGATTATCACTATTATTTAACAGTTTTTGTGCATAAGCACTTTCTTGGTTGAACCAAGAATTTTCTTCTAGTTTTGGATAAGAATCAACTTTCTCTAGTTTTTTAAATTTTAAAAATTCATAATTAAAAGAATCTGAAAAAAGTGAAGCCTGTTTTGTAGTTGTCAATTCATGTACGATAAATTTTAAATGATTAAAAACCTGTGCATTTCTTTCGTTTCGTTTTAAATAGCTTAATTGTTGGAATCCGTAAAATGATTCTTTATATCCGTCAAAAGAAATGAACCAATCAGGTAGAATTGATGCAAACCAAGTATCATTAATTAGGTGGAAATTTACTTTCATGGCAAAATGTTTCCCGTAAGCAATTTTATCAGGATTCTTCTTCTGTCTTTTAAGTTCAAATACTGTTCGAGTTGCATCTTTTTTACTGTGCCATGAAATCATTCTTTTATCAAAATGCTCATTGTCTGGCATGTACGCATAAATACCATTCCCTTTGGGTTTTATTCCCATATGGTGAAGTTTACGGTTTAAACAAAACCGTAGCAACTTTTTAAATACATTTTGGTAATCATTATCTATGTTGTAAAATTCATCACACGATAGGGGAGTAATTGTACCTTCGTCAATTACAGTAGTTAACGGATTATTTGAATTATTTAAATCGTGAAATGATATTAATTTATTTTCATGAAGCACCCAATCGCTTGTGGGAATCATACCTTGTTGAAAAATAGCTGAAGTGACAACTTTTTGTTGTGTAGAATTCTTTTTTAACTTAAAGTCTGTTTCCCAAGACGATTCAATAATTTGGTCTCTGTCAATATTTAAATCTGCTTGATACAATTCATTTGGAAATTGAATTTCTATTAAATTACTATAAAGGAGTTCAGTTGAATTTTGTTTTTCATAATATTTTTCTTCAACGTATTTGTTATAAGAATTTTTAATCTCTTCTTCAAGTTCAAAGGCATTCTTTACTGTTTTCCAAAATCTTTGTGAACCTGCTTTGTTTGAAAATATTTGTTGTTGCTCATCTTTCTCATAGTTTGTATTAAATACAAAGATTGGGATACCTTCTTTATAAGCAGTATCATATTCAAGCTCAGTTATTGAAACTCCATTTTCCAATTTCCATCCATATCGTCCCCCTAATATTAAAATATAGAAATCCGAATTTTTAACTTCATCAACACATGCTTGAATTGAAGGCTTGTCAACTGCATTCATTGTATATTCAGACATTATAGGAATAGCCGGGAGTTTTTCAATAGCTCTTTTTGCTGCTTCCCTTTCATTTGGCAAGTCAAATACTGTCGAACTTACAAATATTTTAGGTTTGATAGGTGTCATTTTTCGGTTTCTCTTAGTATGTGCCTAACGGTTTGAATATGGTGCGTTTGGCATTTCAACGCTCCAAATTTTCAATTTACCATAATATTTCTTAATTGCTACCATCTTCATTATTAGCACTATCTGCCAAATGCACTATATTTGTTGTTACCGGCTGGGATTCTTTCATTACAGTTTAATTAATTACAAACAAGTCTTGTGATGATCTTGGATAACGACTTTCACAATAAACATAAAATCTAACAGAATAATTCCCCCTTTTAAACTTTGAATAATCTATTGAGCTTCTATAAGTTACCGTTTCATCTGCAATATGTATATTTTCAATTCCATCATAAAAATACTTTAGTGGTAGAATTGCATATTCGTCATTAATATACAATGATTCTGTTGGTTTATAATCAAATAAGTCTGTTATATTTTCAATTTCATTTAAATCATTTTCGGTAGATGCAATTTCATTTATTGCTGAAATAATATCTTGTTTCTCAGGTGAAATAATCAATAATGCGTTATCAATTATTTTTTTTGAGGATTTTGGGTTTTTTACTTCTGTCAAAACTGATATTCCAAGGTTATCTTGCTGAACTTCTATTTTTAATTTAATATATCTCTTTCGAATATCATGAAATTTCCAAATTAGGGCTGCAATTCCCGCAAGACCACCAATCAGTTTTAGAATCTCAATAATTGGGTTTGTAAAAAACTGGTTTAATATAATTATTATCATGTTAGTCTCCATGTTAGTTGTCTTTTAATTGCCTTGCTGGTAACTATGTTATATCAAAACCTCCCCCCATCCATACCACCCCAACTATCATCCAGCCATTCAATGCTATTTCCATTTTCAGGCAGGTACACAGGGGTTTCCGTTTGCATTTTGTTAAACGTAAAATTACGGATTGGTCTTGTCGTTTTCATGGGCGTGTTGTTGCTGCTAATGTAGGTATTATTCCTTTTGGAATGAGTTTAAATTACGCACAAAAAAAGGTCCCCTGACGATACGCCTTGCGGCTGCTGTCAGGGGACAAGGATTAACAACGTGCTTCACGGTCACATTGTTTTGCCCCGCTTCAGGGCTTTCGGGTTAAACATTAAACCACTATGATCATCTCCTGTTACTAAATGTCGTTTCTGCATGGGCCGGCACACCTCCCCCGGAAATTCCTTCCAGGGTGATCCTGAACTCGGTTTCTGCTTCGGAAGTGGTAAATTCCACGCTGGCATTTCCGTTTTCATCGGTGTTCAGGTTGCCCACCCACAGCAGGGTGCTGCGCAGGTCCATGCCGGTAGCGGGTTCAGCTTCTTCCGCTTCAAAAACCGGAAACTCCCTCACCTTGTGGTAAACACCGGCCAGCGGCACACTGATCACTTCCCGCTTTTTGGGTACACATACATAGTTGTTCAGCATATTGGGTCCACGGGTAGTAACTTCGATCACTCCTCCCCTGCAATCGCCGTATTCGGCCGGGATACCGCCCACAAAAACGGCCACCTCTGCAATGCCCAGCGTCGGCACATTGGCATCACCGATTACACGCACACCATCCACATAATACACCGTTTGATCATCTCTGGCACCACGTACGTTGCCCACCTCGCCATCCAGCGAAAATACGCCGGGGGTGGCGCTGGCTGCTCCGGTAACGGTTCTGAGGGGTAATTTTTCAAATTCCTCTTTTGGAATCGTCCTGCCGCTGATGTTATGATCGAAGGGAACGAGTGGTTCAGTATATACCACTTCAATCCCATCCAGGGTATAGGTGTTGGCTACTTCTTCGGTGCGGGTTTTGGTGGCGGTTTGCACGGCAACGGGCGCAACGGTATCGGGCTCACCAAAATATGCATCGAAGGCCATCAGCGGGCTTGCCAGGCGCATGTCGTCCGATTCAAGGCCCACCTGCAGGCGGCCTTCGGTTTCTTCTCCGCCACTTTCAGCGATGTTCAGCACCTCCTCAACCGCTATGTTTTTTTCCACTTCCATATCGAGTTTGATGATCTGCCGCGATTTGGTGAGCACCCCGCGAATGACGTAAGGGCTATGCCCCACTGAGCTGGTGAGCACATCAATCTTTCCGGGTGGCAAGGGCTTCAGGGTATAATATCCCTCCTCGTCGGCGCTGCAGCCATTGATCATGCGTCCGTTCATTTCGGCCTGAACACTGGCAAAGGGAATGGGCTCACCGGTTTCGGCATCCACGATCCGCCCCATAATGGAGGCTGTTCCGGAGGCCATGAACTGTGAATCTTCTTCGGTTTTAAAGATGCTCTCTTCACCCTTTTTAAACTCGTAGTTGGTCGCGATGTCGATCGCCAGTTTTTTATTGTATTCGGTGACCAGGTATTCCGACCACTGCCCGTTAACATCTTTATAAGCAATGGTCACCGGGTCGCTGAGGTCAAGGTTTTCCAGCCGGAAATAACCGTTCTCATCGGTTTTCACCTTGTAAGCGCCATCGGCCACCCTGATCTTCAAATCTTCCACCCGGTTAACAACGGTATCCTGATAAAAAAAACCTTCCACCACAGGCCTTTCCGCTTCATACTTCCTTACCAGGGGTTTATCATACAGCAGCTCTTCCCAGGTAAAATGGCGCCAGCCGTGGGTCATCAGCACCAGGTCGAGACCGGCGGCAGCATTGGGGTTTGAACGATCAAAATAATCGGCAGCATTTTCCACATGACCCCGGAGTTCGGGTTTGAGGAGCAGCTCCGCCAAAATGGAAGATCGTTCGATGCCGGAAGCTTTTAACAACTGATCGTCGGTTACCGCCAGCGAAAAGGAACCCTGCACCGGATTTCCCTGTGGATCGGAAATATGAAGATCCATCTGCACCTTTTCAGAAGGGGCGAATACCGCTTTGCCCACATCCATTTTCACATTCAGTTGCCTGTTGAGGTGCACAAAAGCGAGTCGCTCGGCCTGCGGAACAGCAGCGGCATCAAACAGTGTAAAACGGGCTACCCCGGCCGGGAACTGCGCCAGGTCGATTTCAAAGGTTTGCGCACCGGCCTTCACAGCGTATGCTTCTGACAGGCACAATTTATTTCCCACATTGGCAGTCAGGATAATTTCCTGCTCTTTATCAGCAAAAACTTCCACCTGAGCCTTTTCATCCGATTTAGAATCCACTCTCAGCGAGAGCCCGCTATTCAGTGCTACCGGCAGTGGGAATGTCCCCGGAATACCTGCCGGGCTGGTGATCACGGCCAGGTAGGTTTGGTTTACTTCAGGCTGAATTTCAAAACGGCCCATACCGTTTACAAAGGTTTCAAAGCTGGCCACCTCGGCCCCTTTCTCATCCATGATATAGCCGGCGGCCTCCATGGCTTTTCCGTTGACATCGCGGATCATAAAAGCGATCCTCGCGGGATGGCCGTTTACCAGGTCGCCACCTTCCGGAAAAAACCGGAGGCTTACAATTCCGGCGCTGTACGGAACGGCAGTCTCCACCTGCTCCAGCAGTTCCTGATGATCAAATGAAAAATTAAGGACTACTCCACCCTGCGGTAAAAAGGAAGGCAGGCTGGCATCTATTTCGGTTTGACCGTTTTCGTCGGTGGTAAAGGGAATGGTTGCGGTGCGCGTTCCGTCCACTTCCACGGTACATTCGCCTTTTGCATGCGGAATTGCCTGATGATGCCCGTCGTAGAGCACGGCTTCCGCTTTTAGCTGATCGCCGCCGGCATAGTTTTTTTGGTTGTATTTAACATCCACCATCACCCTGGGGCGGACCAACTGCTCCACGCGGATGTCGCGGCGGAACATATACGGACTTTTGCCGTTTTGCTGCCAGCGGGTATATGCTGTAATTTCATAATCGCCTTCCGGGATACCGGCATCGAGGATGATGTCGCCCTGCACATTTCCATTCCTGTTGAGCAACTGCATCGATTGGATGGTGCGGCCGCTTTTATCCTTCACATTCACATGAACCACTTCGCTGATCCCGGGCTCGGCCAGATCATCGGCTTCACGCAGGTAACCGGCAAACCAGATGGTTTCACCCGGCTGATACAACGTTTTGTCGAGTTGCAGATACAGCCTTTCGTTGGGCGTATTTTGCGAACCGGAAGTAAAGGAGTGGTTGATTTGATCGAGGATCATGGAGTTTTGGGTTTTTCCGTCATTGATCAGCAAAAATACCAGTGCCGAAATCAATGCCCATTGAAGGTGCTTTGAAATTTTTTTCATAAACATGGCTTTTAAAAAGTTAAAGACTAAGGTAATTGATCATTTTGGCTAAAGATACTGCCAAAGGCAGGGCTGGCGCAACTAACAATCAGTCTAGGGCAGATTATCGGAAGTTTTCGGCAGGATGAAATCAGGGAAAGGAGATTTTATTAAAGACAAAGGCAGATCGGTTTAAAGATCACTGCTGGTGAGCACCAGTTTGGCCTTGTCAGATTTTACTATTTTACTGTAAAAATCATAGAATTCGTTGTAGGTAGAAACATCGTAGCGGCCTTCCACCACCTTCAGGCAGCGGTGGTAGATCACCATCCCGTCGGCCTGTTCCACCCGTGCTGAAAACTGCCCGAAGTCTGACGAGAGCTCAACCTGTGGGGGGAGGTATTCAATACGATATCCGGCAGGCAGCTTAAATACAATAGAATCTGTGTGAATATAAGATTCCCGCAATTCTATATCAAAACGACGCTCCTCTTCCCTGGCGGGAATATCCGGGAAGGCATCCACCGGGTTAAGGGCGACAAACATCCGTTTCCCACTTTTCACACCGTAGCGGTTGATTTCAAAATTGACTTTCAATTTCGCCTGTGGTGTAAGCCCAGGTAAATTTGTTACCGCATAGTCGGTCAGCTCCGAATTGGGGATATAAAATTCATCGATCAGCCACTTTCGCTGGGTTTCAGCATCGGCATGGATAAAACCGAAAACTTCATCATATTGCAACCCGTTGTAGCAAATATCAAAATCGGCGTTGCAATTTCCATCTGCATCAACGTGAAAAGTGGCCGTTGTACAAATCAAATTTGAATCGGCTTCGTAACTTTTCGTTCTCACCAGCACCCCGCCCTTATCGGTTATGGCAAGTGCACGGCGGTTGTCGGTAAAGGTGCCGAGGTACCCGAAAGGCATATCCTGATTGGTGCACTCCAGCCACAGGGTATCATTGGCCAGCGGAACCGATAAAATCACATGGTTAAACTGCTGCGAAGGGAAATCGGTGATGATGCGGCTTGCCTCATCGCCTGCTCTCACCAGGTTATACACGGCAGGTATCTGAACTGCCTCCAGCAGCGATTTGGTGTAATTGGTCAGCGCCTTGCAATCGCCGTAGCCCACCCTATCCACCGTTTCGGCATCAAATGGCTGGAAGCCGCCAATTCCAAGCTGAATGCTTACATAGCGGGTATGTTGCTGCATGTACTGGTATATCCTGCGAACCATTTCGATGGTATCTGCACTGCCTGCAATCAGCTCCCTCATTTTTATTTGGGTTTCTTCCGGCAGGTTGTTTTTCCCTTCCAGCAACTGGTTTGCCCAAAGTCCGTAACTTTCCCAGGTTTCCATATTGCCTTTGTATCCTTCCAGGTTAAAATCAAGCGGAGCCACAAGTACCACAGGAAGCACATCTTTCATATACGGTTGCATGAATTCGGGCTTAAAAGCTGCAAGCCGGTTGATCTCCCAGGTGCAGGTAATGAACTTGCCATCGCGCCTCTCCGTTCGTTCATTCGGCATATTTTTCTCCAGCCACTTTACCTGGTTTTCTTCCGGCATCGAAAGGGTGAACACCGCCTTTTCGATTGCCATATCGGGACTACTTTGGGGCTGCCATCGCGGAAGTTGACTGTATCCATTAAGGGTATATTGATAAGAGATCACCATAGTAAACGGATACTTTCGGATACTCGGTTTGTAATATTTAACACGGGTATCCTGATACAATGAAAATCCTGGAATTGCACTATAGTCCTGCACTTCTTTGGATTTTACATCCTCGATAAGTTGGCCATTAGCATCATAAATACGGATGGAAAAGGAGCTTAATTTGGCAAGTTTATCATAAGGCGCCAGAAATTCAGCGTGATCGTCTCCTCTTGAATTTAAAATGGTAACTGCATATCTATTGGAAATATGTGCATTGTAATTGTTGCTGATATCCACGCTGAAATCATCAAACCGGATCACGACATTGGCATTTTCCTTCAATGAATCAGGAATAAGCCACACGGGATAAACAGGCTCACTAGCAAATCCCTTACCCCATATTAAAAACAGGAATAAACCGAAGAGAATTTGAGACTTCATTATATTTTTTTCAAAACAACCTGCTCGCCGTGTTTGGTGATGATGTGATCATAAAAAGCTTTGAGGAATTCGTAATCATCGGGCAAAAAGAAGTTTTTATTGATCTGTATCTTGCTCATCACCTGCAATACGTTGCCCATCTGAGTAACAGAATAAATAAACGAACCGGCTTTGTTGGGCAACTGAACCATCGCATTTTGAGGAACCTCGTCAATGGTATACCCTTCAGGAATGGTAATGGAGGCCATATAGCCCATATCCATAGCATAGGGATATTCAACAGGGTATTTCCTTTCTTCTAATTTGAAAGGATTTTCATCAATGGCCGAGGTGAACATGGGTGTAAAATAGAGGATATCACCAGCATCCACAATTTGGTCGGAAAGGGTAACCTGGAACTTCTCCTTGTAGGGTTCGTTGTAGTCTGTTCGGTTGATCAGTTCGTATTCGGTCACCTGCAGGCCAGGGTGTTTATCCTTGATGGATTGAATATAATCATCCTCCGAAGTATAACTATTTACCTTTTTGCGAGCAGCAAGCGCAGCATAATCATTACAACCGGTTTGCATACCCCCGGTCAAAACCAAATCATCATTAATGGTAAAGGATGACATGGTAAAATCTTTAAAAGGCCTGTCAATCATCAGATTTACCCATCCGGGGCGTTTTTTGGAGATGATCCGGCCCTGATCATTTAAATCGCGTTTGGGAAGTAATCCGAAAGGGACCATGGGATCGGTGGCATCCATGAGGTACACGGCATCGCCAATATATGCGGCAGCTATAACATAATTGAATTTTGATAAAGTTGGCTGGATTGGTGATACAATGCCATGTGCCCGCGTACTCAATACCACCGGATCGGAATCAATTTCCAGTTTATCCAGCAATAAAACCAGCAATAAATTGATATCGGCGCTATTGCCTTTGCCGTCATTAAAAGCACCACGCAAACTTTGGCTGGTGCTCACCGAATTTATTTCCGTCCATTTCATATGGTTTTTGATGGTGTTGTAGGCTATTACCATTCGTTCCTCAGGTGTAGCTGCTGCTGCGGCAATTTCTTCCGCCATATCTTTGATAAAGCCACCCCCGTTGAGCTGCATTCCAAAATCACCATCAGAAAGCAAAAGTTCATTGATATCCTCCCAGGTTTTGGTGTAATGCTCATGCTGTCCGTATCTTGGTTCGTAGGAGGCCAGTTCAAAATCCATTTTGCTAATGTAATTTTCCACAGAAGTCAAAGGTTCTTCTTTAATGAAGGCCGGTACATCTTTGGCTACCCAGTGTTTAATATTTACCACATAGTCATACACACCGGTCTCAAAAGCGCTCGAACGCACATACTTGTCGCCTGTACTGACCTTTTCGGTGAGCATTACTGATCTGCTTTCTGATCCAGATTCGTTAAAATACAAGGGTATGTAACCACGCATATCCATTTTATAAATCAGGAATTCAGGAATATCAATGGTATATTCGCTCCAGGCGATTGGGATATCCTTTTGAAAATACCAGGAGTTCAGGTTGAAGAAAAATTCGGAAATAATAGAATATTCAATTTCAATAACAGAGCCTTCGCGCACCTGGGGCATAGAGAATTTTGCATATTCACGATTTTTAGTGCGTTCTTCGTAATACACATCAGAACTTTTCAATTTCTCCTTTACAATTTTGCCGTCTTCCAGGTTATAGGTAAAGCATTTCAGCTTGCCGAGCTTTTCCTTGCTCGAAGGGGTTTTATAAAGTTCAATTTCGTGATCGGCCCAGTCGTATCCTTCGTTGGTAAAGATTTTCACCCTTAACAGACGGTCGAAATGAAGGGTCCATCCTGTGTTGCTATTATAATCGAAATACGATTTACCTTCATCACAAAGCACCATGGCGCGGGCGTTGGTATCTATTTCACAGCGCTGCATTTGCAACTCTTCCATGCTCACTTTTCCGGCTTTGATGGGCGTTTCCTGACTAAAAACAAAAATGCCGGTTAACAAAATACCGGCCAACATTAAGGAGATTCTTTTCATCATGACATTTAATTTGGTTACCTGTTTAAGGACCAAAAATAAGTGATCAAATAATATTAAACATCATTTGAGGCTAATTTGAAAAGATTCTAAATTCCGAAAAAAAGAAAAGAGAAAGAAAAGCAGGCTGGGACATTATAAAAATGCCACTAAAACACAAACCTGTCAGCCTGCTGACAGGTTCATGAAAAAAGACAAAAGCTTCAGCTATCAGCTTTATTATTTAGTGAATTTTAGAGCCTTCGTGATTTTGTAGCAAAAACTAAATTTAGCAATCAGACTATCGTCTATCAAATTAATCTGTTACTTAACTGGCCAGTACAAAGTTGTCTGCCATTTGCTTTGGTCCGGTTCGGTCATCGGATCGGTAATATATACTTCCATCGGATCACCGTTAAGTTCTAAACCGTTATCTTTTATATAGTTTTCCAATACTCCCCATGAATACTGGGTGGTTTCGTAGCTACCAAAATGATCCACCATGGCGGCTTTTCCACCATAGGTTGTGATCACTTTAATTGGATCGGTTACGCTGGTTACTTTGGCCACCGGAATACAATTATCAAATGAGAATTTATCGGTATCCCAGGCATACCAGATTGCAAATGGCGCTCCGGCCATCTCCATGCCTCCGGTCTGAACAGCCTGCATGATCTGCCCGAACGCTGCTCCCATGGCATCGCCAATTTCGGCCATACCCACTTCTGAATGAATGGAGAGTGCTTGCATGGGATCAAGGTCAATGAGTGATACATCGCCTGCTGTATTGCGAAAGGGGCTTCATATCTTTCGTAAGGTTATCCAAATTCTCCAGGCCTTTTTCGTAAGCCATATCCACTCCCGGTTTAACCATTAATGTGCTGATCCATCGGCCTACAGGGTAAGGAGAGGCGGAACGGATATTCCAGGTAATTTTAGTTCCTTCGTCCGTTTTTTCGAGCATAAACTCTGCATCTGCTGTTCCCATTTCGCCAAAATCAAGGAAGGTCTTGATGTATTCAAAGGGTTTGGCTTCCACGATCTCCTGGCTTCCGCCGGCATCCATAGTTTTATACTTCCAAATATTTTTTGCTCCAATTCCGCAAGCCGGACCTTCATAATGACCTACTATATTGGTATCCTGATGCCAGAAATCCCATTGCTCCCATTTTTCGAGACAAATAACCTGATCCCAGATTACCTCAGGCTGAGCCTGCATGGTACGGGTTTTTTCAACATACATTTCAGATGGCATGAATAAAGGTGGAATTAAAAATATGCCCAGTAAAACAAAAAGGATAATAATGATAATTTTAAGCGCTTTCATTGTGATAAGATTAAGTGGTTAGAAATGCAAATTTAATGAATTTAACATTTCAGATAACCCAAATCTTTTGATCATAAAATAAAGCGATTGATCAGGGGTTGTAAAGAGTGCTGATGGATTTTACCAGAAACAATGCTTAATTGATCTATTAACTTCCGAAACCACTGTTTGATCTGCCTGGGTTTTTCCATGGATTCACTTTCTGAATTAGCTGGCTTATTGATAAGTGCTTTTTCAACAACCCGCATATCGTTGGTTGCCTCATCCAGTTCGAGGCTGATCAGGATTTGAGACCACCATCGATTTAGTTTTGCAGCAATGGCATTATCTGTTTTTCCTGTTGACCTATGATCTTTTTCAGAAAAGGTATCCGGGCTTTTACGCTGCTCGCCTTTTTCATCCTCAACAAAAAGCACCACCACCCGATTGTAAAATTTCTCCTGGATATTCTCAGCCTTCTCATCCAAATGCTCCTGAATGCTCTGTATGTTTTTATTGAAATATTTTCCAAAACTGAGGAGAGCTGTACCTATCCGTTTGGTTATTTTTCCAATTCCAATTAAAACCCATTTTGCTATTTTCCCAGAATTAATTCTAATTCCTGAGGTGTCAGGAAAATGAATTTGCAGTGGCCTGGGAAACCTGAATTCAGGCAGGTTGATTTTAACTGAAGTTGTGTTTTCAGTTTGACTCGTTTCCGCAAAAACATGGTTACCGTATTCCTGGTAATAGCTTTCACGGTTCTTTTTGATCTGGTTAAAAAAATCGCTTCTCATCTGAATTTTTTACTTAATTATTGCTTTAACTATTAACTTGCGAATTGCTTTATACTGTAGTAGAAGGCACAAAACTAATTCCGACTTTCAGCGTAAAACAACACTTTTAAGTTATATTTAATTGATTAAGTGAACAATTAAGCAGACTTAACTTTCGTTTTAAGCTCCAAATTAAGCTTAAATTCTTACTTAACTTTTTTCTTAATAACACTTGACTATTCTTAAGTATTTTTATAATTTTGCTTAAATTTTTTTCCAGTGAAAACCTTTTCATTCATAACACATCCCATTGCGCAACTGCATGATTTTATTCCTGGCATCATGCCCGGAATTGAAAAAATTGTGACTGTGTATTATAATGAAAACCAAAACATGGTGATTGGTTCACTCACTGAAAAAATTCAAAAAATCTATTCCACCAAACCATTAAAAATTGATGAGATACTGCCTTCACTGGTGAGGCTGATGGATGACAAAAGTCCGTACAGTTGGTACAGCCGTCAAAACCTTCCTTTTGAGGTTGAAAGCCGGGGAATGAACCCTACCATAACTATCTTTTCCGAACTGCAAAATATTGTTTTGCTTATCCGGGTTCCCGATAGTAAAAACGAGATGAACGATCTGATCTTTCTTTACCTGAATGAAAATCCCAGTAATTTTGGTGTTACCAACTCCATTAATCCCCTCACAACTGACAACAAAAGTATCATTGCATTTTTGCTGAACAATACCATTCGTGCATTCCTGAATATCCAACGTAACGATAAATCTGCGCTGAAGCAGATTAACCGGCGAACACGAAGTATCATTCAGCAAGCGGAAACGCTGAAAGAACAAATTGATAAAACGGCTGAGAATTATGGGGTGAGCCTGGTAAAACTTTGCCAGCACATTGTGGATGAACACCAAAATAAGAGTGGTCGACAAATTCGGCTGAGCAGCTCGGCATTGCAAAAAATCAAGGCTTACAATGGGGATATCCGGGAACTTGAAACAGTGATCCGGAATGCAATTGGTTATGCCGAGAGCCTGGCCATTGACGAATCGGAGAGCATTGAGATCAATGAATGGCACTTGTTCTCAGAACCGGTATTAAACGTGAGCGATGCCCCACAGGAGGAAAAACTACCCCAGGAAGACAAATATTCAAGAACTGTTCAACTACTTGACAAACTGGAAAGTGCAGCGCTTATTGTTAAACAAAAACGGCTTAAGATGACGGGTACCAATGTAGGATCCTCATGCGAGGCCCCGATATCTGCACCCGCTATTTCAGATGCACTGTATAACCACAAATCAAAAATTCAATCGCTGGTGACCATGCACCCGCATAAATGGTCGGTGCTGAAGGAAGAATTCCGGCCCTTTCAAAATATTCTGAATAGGTAAATCAGGGATAGATCTGATCGATATTTTTCATCATCTCCTCAAACAAGGGCTTAGCCTCCTCCCAATCTTTTCCGGCAATGACTATAAAAAACTGCCTGTACGGTTTAAATGAAAAGGATTTTCCGGTTTTATCCTTCACAGTAAATCCGTCTTCCATTGCCACAAAATCTTCAAACTTACGGGATGAGTACATTTTCCCCTTGGCACTGGCGAACCACTCCCGGCGTTTGTGATCATCCTGGTAACCAAAAACGTAAAATGACAAATCCCCCGACCTTGCAGTTACACCCTGATCAAAGGCTGCAATACTCCCCTGTCCGAAATTAAATATATTTCCAAGTGCTATTTGTCCACGGATGTATTTCAGGTTTTTAAGCGGATGGTTTTCCAATTGAATAATTCCGTTGATCAGGGGCTCTTTGCCCTCCCCTATAATATTTTCCAGCACGTCAGAAGCAAAAAGCTTCAGGGTATCAAGTGCTCCGGCTTCTTTGCGGGAGATAGTACAACGGATGAAATAGCTGGTTTTCCAGACATCAAGATAATAATCGTATTGATAAGACAGATCACCTAAATCCAGCGGATGGCCTAATCCGGTACTGTTGAGCGAAAAAATGCCATATGCCGCATCCGGATCTTTCATCTGGTAAATTTCAATGTGCATCCGGTTCGCCGATGGATTTTGATATTTACAGGAGGCAACTTTTTTAAAACCATACTCAAGGTAAACATCCGCTCCACCATCAATATAAAGGTATAGGTCCTCATCGGCATAGGTTTGCACCGAATCTTTTACAGCCCAGTTTCCGCGTTGCTCATCTGTCGGCAAATACAGTTCGGGGTTACCCTGAGCCGTTAACTTCTCCATTTGAATGAATCCAACTACAAACAGCACCAACATTAATATTCTGTACATCTGACTAAACATTTACTTCAACAATTTTCAACTTTTGATAATCCATATCTCCAATCCCTGATTCATGGGCTTTTACCGTTGTATACACATCCTCAGGATATAAATCAAGGAATTCGGAAGTCATCGCATCCAGCGCAACCACATCGGTTCCGGCAATCACCTTGTTTAATGTTTTGATGGTACCCGGTCCGGATGGGCCGTTATCGGTTATAAAATTTGTGCTGTCAATGATACATAGATCCGTTTTTTTCATCATATACTGATCCACGATACATTGCGCGAGGTAATCAGGATTATTGCGTTCACCCGACCCCAAATGGAAGGTAACATTGGCCTGGCGGGTGGAAACTCCCATGATATTTTTCAGGGCACAGGTTAGCTGGGTAGTAGCATGATGTTTTGAAACAGGGATATTGACAAACACATCGCATTCCAGCCAGCTTCTTACCACTTCGGTTTCTTTGAGTGATTTCCAGGCCGGTACATTTTTAAGTTTTATAAAATCAGTTTCGTTATATTCCGACGGAAAAGTATTGGACTCAACCTGGTCCAATTTTGAGATCAAATCTTTGTATTCCTCATATAGATTGCTTCTTTGCCAGTACTCCTCCTTGACTACCTGCAGACAAGTAATTTTTGTCGCTCCGGCGTCCCATAACATTTTAATGGCTGCTATTGAAATATCCGGATCTACATAAGCGCCTTCCACATCAAAATCGCTGTTGATCAGCAAGCCCACATGGGCACCTTCATTTACAAACTTACCCATGCCCCCCAAAAGGTCAATTGCTTTGAGGGTGCTTTTAAAATAATCCGAACCATTTACCACTGCGATGTCGGCTTCCGGATCTAAAATGGAAGGAAAAGTCATCCCCTGCAATGCCACGGTGCCTGCGACAGCTGCTGTAGCCTTTCCGGTATCGGCGATGAACTTTCGGCGGGTAATTTTTTTACTCATAACCACTTGATTGATAAGCGTCAAATTTAAGGAATATACCGAAAGGTCAGGAAGTTTTTTTAGGATATGGAGGATAATCAATGTATCCTTTTTCACCACCATGGTAAAAGGTGGATTTATCCCAGTCGGCAAGTGGCCATTTATTTTTAAACCGCTCTACCAAATCAGGATTTGAAATAAACAGTTTCCCAAAGGCAACCATATCGGCATGCCCACGCTGAATGATCTGATTTCCTGTTTCATAATTAAATTCAACATTGGTGATAACCGGTCCCTCAAAAAACGGCCGAAAATACGGTGTTACGGGAACCATAAAATGTTTGTAACGCTCGGGTGGCTCCAGGGCAGCATAGGGCTCCATCAGGTGCAGATAAGCCATATTAAACCGGTTCAGGTTTTTGATCAGGAATTCGTAAAGTGCCACCGGGTTGCTATCGTACATACCTTTTACGATGCCACTTGGCGATAGCCTGATACCCACTTTATCAGAACCAATGGCCTCACAACATGCTTGCGTAACTTCCAGAACAAAACGGCACCTGTTTTCAATGCTTCCCCCATAATTATCAGTACGTTGATTGCTGCCGTCATGTAAAAACTGATCCGGCAAATATCCATTGGCACCGTGGATCTCAACACCATCAAAGCCAGCTTCAATAGCATTTAACGAAGCTTTTCGATAGTCTTCAACAATTCCGGCAATCTCCTCCAATTCAAGTGCGCGGGGAGTAACATGCTTTTTATGTCCTTCAGGTGTTAAGATTATATCGTCAAGATCAATGGCGGAAGCTGAAACGGGAAGCTGCCCACCGGGTTGAACCAGTGGATGCGAAACCCGGCCTACATGCCACAATTGTAAAAAGATAATTCCGCCTTTGTCATGAACAGCTTTGGTGACCGGTTTCCAGGCATCTATTTGTTGTTGATTATAAATTCCCGGACTGTTCATATATCCAACTGCTTGTTGCGAAATGTTGGTTGCTTCAGCAATGATAAGCCCTGCCGACGCACGCTGCTGGTAATATGTTTGCATGATTGGGGTGGGAACATGCTCATCGGTGGCACGTCTTCGCGTTAACGGTGCCATGATCACCCTGTTATTTAATTCAAAATTTCCAACCTTTATAGGTTTAAGTAACGGAACTGTTTTATTCATTTCCCTGTAGGCTTGATGTCCAAAATTACAAATCGTCAAAACTCTTTATTTACGGCACAAAGAAATAAAATATTGTTCTATCTTTGCTCAGTATCCGGAATGAATCTAAATAGATATTTTAAAAAATTTAAGAATCCGGTATGAACAAATGCCTGCTCTTAAACTTGTATAGGTAGAAATTAAAATTTAAAGAAAATGCCGCATTATCATCAGCTTGGTAAAATCCCTTCAAAAAGACATATTCAGTTCAGAAAACCCGATGGTGGGCTCTATTCTGAGCAACTTGTTTCAACGGAGGGCTTCTCTGACTTGTATTCATTGGTTTATCATACACACCCACCTACGCTGGTCACCGAAATTGACGAAGCCTATTCGGTGGAGCCGGAGATCGCCATCCGAAAAAATATGCAGCACAGGAGCTTCCAGGGATTTAAGGTACAGCCGAAGGATGATTACCTGGAAAGCCGGATTCCAGTTCTTGTAAATAATGACCTGCATATCAGCCTGGCTGCCCCGCGCCAATCGATGAAAGATTATTATTTTAAAAATTCGGGTACTGATGAAATGATCTTCGTACATAAAGGTTCGGGTAAACTCAGAACCATGTATGGAAACCTCGATTTTGAATTTGGGGATCATTTGATCATACCACGCGGCGTAATTTATCAAATGGAGTTTGATTCGACTGATAATCGTCTTTTTATTGTAGAATCATTTACCCCCATACAGTTTCCTAAAAGGTATGTAAACCGCGCAGGACAGCTGCTTGAGCATGCTCCGTTTTATGAGCGCGATATCAGAAAACCTGTTGAACTGGAAACCCATGATGAACATGGAGATTTTAAGGTACTGATCAAAAGGGATGATATGATTTTTCCTTATCACTTTGCAACACATCCTTTTGATTTGATTGGCTGGGATGGATATCATTATCCTTATGCCCTTTCGATCCATGAATTTGAGCCCATCACAGGACGCGTGCATCAGCCACCACCAGTCCATCAAACCTTTGAGGCTCACAATTTTGTTACCTGTGCTTTTGTTCCTCGTTTATACGATTATCATCCTGAAGCCATACCGGCACCTTATAACCACAGCAATGTGGATTCGGATGAGGTGTTGTATTATGTGGATGGTGAATTTATGAGCCGTAAGCATGTTGAACAGGGAATGATTACCCTTCATCCCATTGGTATTCCGCATGGTCCTCATCCTGGTGCTGTTGAAAAAAGCATCGGCCAGAAAGAGACCCGTGAATTAGCTGTAATGGTTGATACATTCAAACCTTTGTTTATCACCAAGCAGGCCCTCGAAATTGAAGACAAAAACTATTATAAATCCTGGATAGATTAAACAGTTAACTTTTAAATTACAATCAACAAATCATGAAGCAAGATTTTCTTCCAATCAATGGTACTGATTTCGTAGAATTTTATGTTGGCAATGCCAAACAGGCTGCCCATTATTATCAATCGGCTTTTGGCTTTCAGCCGCTGGCATATCGCGGGCTGGAAACCGGCGATAAAGAAAAAACATCCTATGTATTGCAACAGGGAAAAGTGAGGTTTATGCTTACCACAGCTCTCACTCCTGATTCACCCATTGGCGAACATTGCAAAAAACACGGTGATGGTGTTAAAAATGTTGCTCTTTGGGTTGATGATGCCACCAAATCATTTGAAGAAACGGTAAAAAGAGGAGCCAAACCATCCATGGAACCCACCACCCTCAAGGATCAGCATGGTGAGGTGGTAATGTCGGGCATTCATACCTACGGCGAAACCATTCATTTATTTGTTGAACGAAAAAATTATAATGGTCCTTTCCTTCCGGGATTTGTAGAATGGAACCCGGAATTCAGAGCCGAAGAAGTAGGATTTCAATACATTGATCATATGGTGGGTAATGTTGACTGGGGCCAAATGAATACCTGGGCTGAATTTTACGCCAGGGTGATGGGCTTTGACCAACTGATCTCTTTCGACGATAAAGACATTTCTACCGAATACTCAGCACTGATGAGCAAGGTGATGGCCAATGATAACATGCGCATCAAGTTCCCGATCAATGAACCTGCCAAAGGGAAGAAAAAGTCGCAGATTGAAGAATATATCGACTTCTACGGAGGTTCAGGGGTGCAACATGTGGCCCTTGCAACCAATGATATCATTCATACCGTAAGTGATCTTCGCAGGCGGGGTGTTGAATTCCTTTATGTACCGGACACCTATTATGAAACGGTAATGGATAGAGTAGGAACCATTGATGAAGATTTGATGGAACTGAAAAAATTAAATATCCTGATCGATCGTGATGATGAAGGATATCTTTTGCAAATCTTTACCAAGCCGGTTGAAGACAGGCCCACTGTTTTTTATGAGATCATTCAGCGGATGGGTGCAAAATCATTTGGAAAAGGCAATTTTAAAGCCCTGTTTGAATCCATCGAACGCGAACAAGAAAGAAGAGGAACCCTTTAAAAACCCTACAAGTATGATCAAAGCGAATAACCCGGACCTCGAATCATGGATTGAGGTATCGGTTGATAGTGATTTCCCGATCCAAAATATTCCTTTTGGTGTAGCTACATTTAAAAATGGCAAAACACATTGTGCCACCCGTATCGGAGACGTTGTAATCGATCTTTATGAATTGGCCGGACTGGGATACCTTGACAATATTGGGATCGACGACCTTCGTGTTTTCAAGCAGCCTCTGCTCAATGATTTTATTGCCTGCGGAAAAGCCGCATGGAGTGCCACCCGCGAGCGGATTTCGGAACTATTTCAAAAAGACAATCTCACCCTGAATGAGGCTGATATTGATCAATCGGTGTTTATGCATGCTACTTCGGAAGTTACGATGCAAATGCCCGTAAAGATTGGTGATTATACTGATTTTTATTCCAGCATCGAACATGCAACGAATGTTGGAACCATGTTTCGGGACCCGGATAATGCCCTGTTCCCAAACTGGAAGCATTTGCCGGTGGGATATCACGGTAGAAGTTCTTCTATCGTAATCTCAGGGACCAATATTCACCGACCGATGGGCCAAACCAAACCCAACGATGCCGATGTACCGGTTTACGGGCCAACACGGTTGTTTGATTTTGAACTGGAGATGGCTTTTATCGTAGGTAAATCTACAATGCTCGGGGATCAAATTTCAACGGAAGATGCAGAGGATAGCATTTTCGGAATGGTGGTGTTCAATGATTTATCTGCCCGAGATATTCAGCGATGGGAGTATGTTCCGTTGGGTCCTTTTCTTGCTAAAAACTTTGGATCGATCATCAGTCCGTGGATCGTTACCCTCGAAGCACTCGACCCTTTCAGGGTGGATACGCCTACTCAAGACCCGGAGGTGCTACCCTACTTAAAATACACAGGTAAAAAGAGTTACGACATTCATCTTGAAGTATTGATCCAACCTGAAAACGGATCAGAAAACAAGGTCTGCCATTCCAATTTTAAGTATATGTACTGGAATATGGCGCAGCAACTGGCCCATCATACCGTTAATGGTTGCAACGTAAATGTGGGTGATATGATGGCCAGCGGAACCATCAGCGGCCCTACCCCCGAGTCATACGGATCGATGCTGGAACTGAGCTGGAAAGGCACCAAACCGCTTAAATTATCTGATGGATCCGAACGGAAGTTCATACTTGACAACGACACGATAATTATGCGTGGTTATTGTAAAAATAATGTTGTTCGGATTGGTTTTGGCGATTGTATCACCAAAGTTTTACCGGCAAAATAATTATGAAGAGAATTGATCCTTATAATATTCCAAACCCTGCTGTTCACCAATATTTGCTTGGTGCTATCGGACCCAGGCCCATCGCTTTTGCGAGTACCGTTGACAAAGACGGTAACCCCAACTTATCTCCTTTCAGTTTTTTTAATGCCTTTGGGGTAAACCCAACAACACTGATATTTTCACCTTCACGTCGAGGGAGGGATAACACCACCAAACATACTTACGAAAACTTAAAGGAGGTTCCTGAAGTGGTGATCAATGTAGTAACATTCGCAATGGTGGAGCAAACAAGTTTGTCAAGCACCGAATATCCCAGGGGGGTGAACGAGTTTGTTAAAGCCGGATTTACTCCTCTGCCTTCTGAAACCATAAAGCCGTTCAGGGTAAAAGAGTCGCCGGTACAGTTCGAATGCAAGGTGAGAGACATCATTGAAACCGGAACCGGCGGTGGAGCTGCAAACCTTGTAGTTTGCGAGGTGAGTTTGATACATATTGATGAATCTGTTCTGGATGAAGATGGTAAAATTGATCAGCACAAAATCGACCTTGTAGGCCGCATGGGAGGGAATTTTTACTCACGCAGTTCACTTGGATTGTTTGAAGTTGAAAAACCATTGCAAAAACTCGGCATCGGCATTGACAACCTGCCCGAAAAAATCCGGTTTTCGGACCAACTTACTGGAAACGAACTTGGAAAACTTGGAAATATTGAATCCCTTCCATCAGTTGAAGAAGCAGAAGCATATGCTACAACAAATACCGCTGTAGCCGGCCTTATCGGCACAACAAATGTTTTAAATACGGCAAAGGAATTACTTTCAGCAGGAAAAACAAAGGAAGCCCTTATGCTACTGATGGCTCGATTCTAACATTTACAACATCATCAATCATATCAAAACCGTTTGTGATCAAAGTTTTGAGAGCAGGCCTTGCTTTTCTTAACTTTTCGAGGTGCTTACGCAGATCATCTCTGAATTTGTCCGTTCCAAACTTACTGGCTAGTTCAAGCAATTCCATCATGATCAGCCATTCATTTGGATATGCTTTGTTAACTTGTTCATAAATTTTAAGCAGCGGTGCTTCTGTATAATTGCCTTGTCGAAGCTCCCTCACCTCTTTATAAAGGTCATGGAGCTTTTTCGCATCTTCAGAATGATTGATTTTATGTGTTTTTTCAGCCGGAGCCTCATAAGTCAACCCAAAAGCATCCGCATCTGCCGGCCCCTGGAATGCAGATACGATCTGGTTACCAACAGCCATGTCGTATGTACCCCATGATGGTTCAAACAATGTTTTATCCTGATAGGTAACAGTGCAATTATTGAAAGTCATTAATATGATTTTACCTTTTCGACGAACCACCTGCTCAAGTCTTCCTTTCAACAAAATGCCTGATTCAAATACAAGTTCAACATCCCGGCCCTCCTCGATTCCATTGCGCCGAAGATCATTATCTTTGAACATCTCAAGCGGCGTGTAAAGGTTTTTAAGTCCACCAATCGGTGAAGAAAATCCATCTTTATGATATTTTTTTCCATGCCCCTCCAACTGCTCATCATAATAACTCAGGGCACTTGCACTGCCCATCCGAAACCAAATAGGTTCGCCATTATCAGCCAGATATTCAGCAAGAGTTCCACTAACCTGCAAGCCCGAAGAATAAACGACAGTTGCCGTGGTTTTACTTTCCAGCGCTTTTTGCAATCCATAAATACCGCCTTTGCGTAAAGCCATCCTGTCGGCGAATTCATTTAAAACCGCTGTTAAATTTTCAAAATCAGGGGTTACAAATAATTGGGGCTGACGGGTAGTAATATCAAAATTATAATTTACAGCATCAATGGTATAAGGTATCTTAACAACATCCGCTTGCAGGGATGAAAAACTTTCTCCAATGCTGGATAACAAACCGGCACCGTATATTTTAGGCTTACGCAAATCACCGATCAAACCGTACTCAACGGTCCACCAATGAAGGTTGCGGATCAATGACATCTCGGACATGGTTATCAGGCCACCCTGCAATTCGGCCAGTTTTTTCTCGGCTTTTGAAATATCTTTCTTATTGGTATATGGATCTGCTTTTAATATGGATAAATGACGTATTGCACTGTAAATCTCATAATCTTTGGCAGATGAAAAAGCCCTGGCTCCAATTTTACCGAATAGTTGCAAATATTCGGCATACTGCGGGTCAGCAATGATGGGAGCATGCCCAGCAGCTTCATGAATAATATCCGGTGCCGGCGTATATTCAATTTGATCCATTGGCCTGATATCCGCTGCAATTACCAGTACGTTGTAAGCCTGAAACTCCATAAAAGCAGAAGGAGGAATAAACCCGTCCACAGCTACAGCCGCCCACCCGATCTCCTTCAAAATCCTGTTCATCCCATACATGTGTGGGATTTCATTGATACTAACACCGGTTTTTTCTAAACCTTCGGTATATGAGTGGTGGGCAACTTTGCTTAGGTACCGCACATTTTGTTTCATCACATAGCGCCACAACGCATGATCCTGCGGTGTATAATCGTTGTAGGGCTGATCGATGACCAGGTTTAACAAGTGTTTGGGCAACTTCTCAAGAACTTCATTCATTTCCATAGTAGAACCGGTGTTTTAAGTTAACACACAAATATATCAATCTTTTTCAATGTGGGAATTGCTTGCTGTGAATTAATATTATTCGTTACTATACCTATTATTTAACAGTGCATTTTGTACTTTTGTTTACCCTAACTCATCAACTATGCCCTCAAAAAAGTTAAAGCTTGTTAAGGATGACCCCTGGTTGCAACCGGTAGAAGGTCAGGTTTTGGACAGATATAACCGTTATCATCAGAAGCTTCATGAAATTAGTGACAACTTTGGTAGCATTGAGCAATTCGCCGATGGTTACAAGTACTTCGGGATTAATTACGATGCAAAGCAAAAAGCATATGTCTACAGGGAATGGGCTCCGGAAGCTTTCAACCTTTATTTGACAGGCGATTTTAACCAGTGGCAAAAACACTCGCATCCACTTAAAAAGGACAAGTATGGAGTTTGGGAAATCATTCTTCCTGAAAATGATTACAAAGAGGCTTTTACCCACGGATCAAAAGTTAAAGTGCTCGTAAATTCGCGAAAAGGAGAACAGTTCAGGATACCGGCCTACATTAAGAGGGCTGTTCAGGATGAGGATACAAAAAACTTCACCGGTCAGGTTTGGTTACCCAAACAATTTAACTGGCCAAAGCTGCAAAAGACCGATAACAAAGTTGGCGACCTGTTTATTTATGAATGCCATGTGGGAATGGCCCAGGAAAAGGAAGGAGTGGGCACCTACACCGAGTTTAAGGATAATATTTTGCCCCGCGTGAAGAAGCTTGGTTACAATGCCATTCAAATGATGGCAATTCAGGAACATCCCTATTATGGTTCGTTTGGTTATCATGTATCAAACTTTTTTGCTCCCTCCTCCCGCTTCGGAACGCCCGAAGAATTAAAAGAACTGATTAAAGAAGCCCACAAACTGGGGATACTGGTCATTTTGGATATTGTCCATTCGCATACAGTGAAAAATACGGTGGAGGGCATCAATGAGTTTGATGGTTCGGATGCACAATATTTTCACCCTGGCAATCGTGGAGATCACCCGCAATGGGATTCCAAGCTTTTTGATTACGGTAAAACAGAAGTGCTCCGATTTTTACTTTCCAATCTGAAATACTGGCTTAATGAATTTCATTTTGATGGATTCAGGTTTGATGGCGTCGGTTCGATGATGTACCACCACCATGGGAATGAATCCATCGACAGCCAGGAAAAATATTTCACACAGGGCGTTGAGTGGGATGCTATTACTTATCTTCAGCTCGCCAATAAGCTCATCCATGATCTCAATCCAAATGCAATTACGATTGCTGAAGATGTAACCGGAATGCCCGGACTTACAGCTCCCCTTGAGGATGGCGGACTGGGCTTCAACTTTCGATTGGGAATGGGTATCCCTGATTTCTGGATTAAAATACTGAAAGAAAGAAAAGACGAAGACTGGAATATCTATGAGCTGTGGAATACACTTAATGACCGTATACCCTTTGTAAAAACGGTTGCTTATGCTGAATCGCATGACCAAGCCCTGGTAGGTGATAAAACGCTTGCTTTCTGGCTGATGGATAAAGAAATGTACTGGCACATGGCCAAAGATGACCCGGATCTTACCATTGAAAGAGGAATTGCGTTGCATAAAATGATCCGCTTATTTACACTTGCCCTTGGCGGAGATGCTTACATGACTTTCATGGGCAATGAATTCGGGCATCCTGAGTGGATCGACTTCCCGCGTGAGGGCAATGGCTGGAGTTATAAGTACGCCCGTCGTCAATGGTCGCTGGTGGATAGCCCCGACTTAAAATACCAGTTTCTTTCAGCATTTGATGCTGCAATGATCAACATAATCAAAGAAAACAAGATCATGTCGGCCATGTACGGACAGCAACTTAACATGGATGAGTGGAATAAAACCATCGTTTTTGAGCGGAACAACCTGATCTTTATTTTCAACTGGCACATCAATCATTCAGTTCCTGATTATGAGTTTAGGGTTCCAAATGCCGGGACTTATCGAATAATCCTGAATAGCGATAATGCACAATTCGGCGGACACGGCAGAATTGACGACAACCAGGAATATCATACGTTTCAAAAGGATCATGATCCTGCATTTTATTTGAGAATATACAACACTAACCGAACTGCAATCGTATTAAAAAAGATTTAGAAAAAAGTAATGAGTGCAGCAATAGTTGGTGACAAAACGGGATTTTTCCTGAGAAACTTCGGCAAGGGACTGCTGTGGCTGGTAATACTGATTGTAGCATTCGTTTTAATAAGGCAAAATGTGGATATCAGCTTCAAAGAAAAGCTGGAACCTTTTTTTGAAAACACCTCCCTGATTTTATTAATCTATTCCCTTTCCGAAATTCTATTCGGCATTTTTCCTCCCGAGTTATTTATGCTTTGGGCTTTACGAACCGGAAACATAGTTGATTACAGTCTTTATATTTTGCTTTTTGCAACCATATCCTACATAGCCGGGTTTATTGGATACCTGTTTGGCGCTTACCTGCAAACAACCATCTATTTCCGGTATGCCCGTAAACGTTTCCTAGGGAAATATCACAGTTTATTGCAGAAATACGGAGTTTTTCTGATCCTGGTGGCAGCACTCACGCCCCTGCCCTTTTCGGCTATCAGCATGCTGGTGGGTTCATTGCATTATCCCATGCGCAGATACCTGCTTTGGGCGTTATCACGTTTTTTAAGATATGCGGTTTATGCAATCATTATTTGGGAAGTGGGACTGTTTTAGTCTATTTTAGTAGTTTTCCGGGTCAATAGCAGCAGGCGACCAATGTTTTAAAAAATCCAGTACTTTTTTCTCATCATAACCCTCTCCCTTTTCAACATAGGCGCTGTTTTGGGTGTGTATCCGGTTTCCATCGGCATCCAGAATCACAAAAACAGGAAATCCAAATCGTTGCGGGTAATCCAGGTCGGCCAAAATATCGAGGTTTTTATTTTCGCGGCTGTAATTCAGTAAAACAAAAACATAATCAGCATGAAGAGTTGAATCGATTGCTGCATTTTCGTGTATGAATTTATGAAAACTCATGCACCATTTGCACCAATTTCCACCAATCATCAAAAAAACATGTTTATCCTTTGCTTTGGCTTTGGCAACGGCATCGTTTATTTGTTTATGACCGTCGAGGGCCGGATCATAAGGCTGCTCCGATTGGGCAAACAGCCTCCCAGAAACTATCGACAGAGTAAGGGCTATCATTAACAGATTTACTTTTAACTTCATTTTATTCAGTTTGATTTACTTTACTTTCATATTCGAAACGCGATAATTTTTTACCTTGTTTACATATGGGGCACATTTCACCAAATTCAGTTTTAATGGGCACCACCGGAATAAAAAACAGGGAAAACCAGGTAGTAACTTTACTTAATATCCAGCGGGAGCTGTTATGACAATGAAAACAATAGCCTGCATTCGAAAATGAGCGATTATTATATGATTTATGTCCTACTCCAAAAATGATCAGCATTGAGATGTGTAAATTTATTGAACTAATCATTAAAACAGCATTTGCAGGATTTAGTTTGAAACAATCTTTTATAAAAATCGCTGTTATTATTATTTGATCAAAATTTAAAACTTGCCCATGAAGAAAACTATTCTTTTTATTTTCATGACGCTTTCCATATTATCTTGCAAATCGCAGCAATTTAAAAATTACAACAAACCCCTTGCTGAGCTATTATCAGATAGTCTTTTTTTAAATAAACCAGTAATAGTATGTGTTGAGAAATCAAAATACAAATTATCGATTATGATTGATTCAATCACTGTTAAGGCTTATCCTGTAGTATTTGGTGGCAATCCGATTGATGACAAATTGAAGCAGGGAGATAAATGCACACCGGAAGGCAAATTTAAAATTAGAACCAAATATCCTCACCAATCCTGGTCGAAATTTATCTGGATTGATTATCCAAATGAGGATTCGTGGGCAAAGCACAAACAGGCAAAAGCAGTCAACAAAATCCCGGAAAATGCAAATATTGGCGGAGAAATTGGTATTCATGGAGTTCCGGAAGGGATGGATTATTTAATTGACAATCGGATAAACTGGACCCTGGGTTGCATTTCAATGAAGAATATTGATGTGGAGGAAATTTATCCATATTTGAACGAAAATACGGAAGTAAAAATAGTTCACTAATTTTAGCTCAAATTTCCGCTGAAAACATGCCTGTAAATAAAAACCTACCCAATATTATTTCCTCCTATCGTTTGGTGGCATTTCCATTTTTGATCTTTTTTGCAATTCAAAGGATGGAAGTAATATTTGCATGGCTTCTTATAATCAACCTGTTGTCTGATATTCTGGATGGATATATAGCCAGGAAATTTAAATTAACAACTCAGCTAGGTGCCCGACTTGACTCAATTGCTGATATCGGTACATATATCGCGGCTTTTTGTGGTGTTTTCGTATTTAAACTGGATGTATTCAGTGACCATTTATTAAGCTTTGGAATATTTATAACATTATTTATTTTATCAAATATTTTATCATTTGTAAAATTTGGCAGATTGCCCAGTCTGCATCTGTATTCCTGGAAAATCGGGGGATATATTCAGGGTGCATTTTTTATATGGCTTTTTGCCGTAGGTTTTAACTTGCCATTTTATTTCTTTATGATTTCATGGGGTATACTTGCTTTTACAGAGCACATAATTATTCAATTAATAATTGACGAAATGAAATCAAATGCAAAAGGACTGTATTGGATTTTAAAAGATAAAAAGCATTGATATTACAATTGTACATATTGGTGGCGCTTTACTTTTTAGCAGGTGCAATTGCTATTATAAAATTAAATGGAGGAAAATCTGGTGATTTAAAAAAGTCGGCCTGGTTAAAATACCTGGTTTATCTGATAATAGTGGTATCTGTACTTTCGCTAATTATTTTCACAGTGTGGGGATTTTTCCTTCTTGCACTTTTTATTATAATTGGTGGTTCGGTTGAGATTATTTCAATGTTCGGCAAAATAAAAACACCACTGACTTTCATAATGATTTTTATGTTTTATCTGTTAATCAGTTTTTGTTTTTTACTTTTTACAAAAATTGATTACCAATACAGCGTGCTGGTTTATTTGGTAGTTGCGATTTTTGATGGCATGAGTCAAATTGGTGGACAAATGTTTGGTAATCGAAAATTGGTTCCTTCAATTAGCCCTCAAAAAACTGTTTCCGGATTAATAAGCGGAATAATATTTAGCGGGATTACGATTATAATTCTAGCAAAAATCCTCCATTTAAATTTTGGGCTATTGCCATTCTTTTATTTAATCATAATCGGCCCTGCTTTTATCGGCGATTTGTTGGCCTCTTTGCTGAAAAGAAAAACTAATATTAAAGATTTCAGTTCAGTTATTCCTGGTCATGGAGGAATACTCGACAGGTTTGATAGTTTACTAATGAGTGGAGCATTATTTTATGTGGCTTTCAAATTAATGGAAATATGAAAATAGAAATATTATATGTGATCATTTATGTTTTCTTCTTTTGTGGATTACTTCTTATCACTGAATATTTGCATAAAAAATGGATTAAAAATCCTGAAATAACAAGAAAGCTGGCTCATGTAACCTCAACCTTAAGCTGCATTTTATTCCCGCTTCTTTTTAAACAACATTGGTGGGTGCTGATTTTAGGAATAATTTTCACATTGTTGCTTTATATTGCGAAAAAAAGAAAATTATTTTCCTCCATCGAAAATGTTGGGAGGATAACAATTGGCTCCGTTCTCCTGCCTGTATCAATCTATCTTATTTTTTTAATCTCTGTGCAATTAAGGGATTTTTTACTTTTTATTATTCCTTTGCTAATTTTGGGCATTAGCGACCCACTTGCTGGTTTAGCTGCAATATTACCCGGCACAAGCCGAAAAAAAGTCAGGCTGGGAAATTTGGAATTGAACAAAACATATCTTGGATCAATCCTGTTTTTTTCATCATCGTTTGCTATTGGGCTTTTGGTATTTCTGGTAAATGATTTCCGATTTCAATATGCATTTATTTATGCATTTGCCATCGCCGCTATCAGTTCATTAGCGGAAGTATTGAGCGGCAGAGGACTGGATAACCTGACTATTCCTGTAAGTATTGAAATCCTTCTGGTTCTTTTCATTATATGAAGCAGTTACAGTATTTAAACAATCTTATTGATTTGCCGTTATTTAAAAAAACCAACTCATTTTTTTATGTCAAAATTCAATTTGCTAATTATTGCATGGATTTCATTATCTCCGTTGTTTCCATTTAAAGCAAATGTTTCGCCACAACCGACAATGCAGCTCTCGCAAGAAGCAGCGCCCGGGCTTGGAATGTTCAAACCCGATTTTTTTAATAACCGTAATCTGGGATTTTACGGAAAACCAAATTTTGAAAAGGCACCGGATGAGCATTTGCCATATGACAGCTTACTTTTCGAAAAGACCGAAACAGGCCTTAATATTGCTTATGCCCCACCCTATTTTGTGCCTGCAATTATGAAGCTGGATTACGAAGTATTGTACCTCCGTGTCGTTTCTGTGAAAAGAGATTTTTACGAAGTGGTTGTAAACGAAATAACCGGACAAACCTCATATATTGATAAATACAGCGGGGAAATATTTTATTGGCCTGATTTTCTGCTACAGGTGAACAGTGTGAAACAAATATTTCCTGAAAATAACCCGGTAAGGACCAAAGGACTTGCCGCTGCTTCAGAAGTAAATACAAACTACTCTTTTCTACATCCCATTAGTATTAAAAACGATTGGATGGAAGTGGAGCTACTGGATGACAGTTTTCAAAGATTGGAAACTGGTTGGATTCGTTGGCAGGAATGCGGTGAATTATTAATAACATTCAGTTTATTTAGCTAGCAAAAAAAATCCCGGTAATTTTCATCACCGGGATATTCTTATACCCAAAGAATTTTTTATCTCATATATTTAAAGTTCTTTCCGATGTATTGCGCCTGATTCCCGAGTTGCTCCTCAATTCGGAGCAGTTGGTTGTACTTGGCAATACGATCTGAACGACTGGCTGATCCTGTTTTGATCAATCCGGTATTCAGGGCTACCGCCAAATCAGCAATGGTAGTATCTTCGGTTTCGCCTGAACGGTGGCTCATTACTGAAGTGTAGGCATTGCGGGTAGCCATATTCACAGCGTTGATCGTTTCGGTGAGTGTTCCTATTTGGTTCACTTTGATCAGGATTGAATTAGCAACACCTAATTCAATGCCTTTTGATAAACGCTCGGTATTTGTAACAAACAAATCGTCGCCTACCAACTGAATTTTACTTCCCATTTTTTCAGTCATCAGCTTCCAGCCGTCCCAGTCGTCTTCAGCCATGCCATCCTCAATTGAAACAATGGGGTATTTTTTCACCCAGTCGTTCCAGAAACCAACCATTTGGGCAGGTGTTAATTTATCGCCTGTCGACCATTTAAGATGGTATACATTTTCATCAGCAATGTAATACTCCGAAGAAGCTGGGTCGAGGGCAATACAAATATCTTCACCAGGTTTATACCCAGCTTTTTCGATGGCTTCCAAAACCACTTTAATGGCATCTTCGTTGGAGCCCAGGTTAGGTGCAAATCCGCCTTCATCACCTACGTTTGTTGAATGTCCCTGCTTTTTCAAAACCGATTTGAGGTTATGGAAAACTTCGGCACCCATTTGCAATGCCTGACTGAAACTGCCGGCGCCAACGGGCATGATCATGAATTCCTGGAAGTCGATGCTGTTATCGGCATGCGAACCCCCATTCAGGATGTTCATCATGGGGATTGGAAGTGTATTTGCATTTACACCGCCCACATAACGGAAAAGTGCCTGATCCGTTTCCAGAGCAGCTGCTTTGGCCACTGCCAGCGAAACACCGAGGATTGCATTTGCCCCGAGCTTACCTTTATTAGGGGTGCCGTCAATTTCGAGCATGCGTGCATCAATTTCGTTTTGATCGGTTACATAATAGCCATTCAATTCATCATTCAAAACATTGTTAACGTTATGAACCGCTTTTAAAACGCCTTTTCCAAGGTAGGTATCTTTATCACCATCTCTTAATTCAACGGCTTCATGAACTCCGGTAGAAGCACCCGAAGGAACTGCTGCACGAGCAACTATTCCTGACTCGGTCATTACATCCACCTCTACTGTTGGATTTCCACGTGAATCAAGGATTTGCCGTGCATGAACATTGATTATTCTACTCATTTTTAAATATTTTTATGTTTATAAATCATTATCGTTTTCGGTAGCAACAAAAATAAAAAAAAGGATAAAGCTTAGTGCCTTATCCTTGTTAATATAACTTAAACTTAACGTTTTACTTTGTTGCTTCGTCCTTTTTGTCCTCGGCACCATCTTCCCTGGCCTCTTCGGCTTCCGCAGCAGGTTCCTCAGCTTTTGCTTCAGGCTCAGCAGGAGTTTCAACTTTGGGTTCTTCAACTTCAACCACAGCCTCAGGCTCTGCTGGAGCTTCAGCTACTTCAGCTTCTGCTACCACTTCAACCTGTTCTTCAGCAACTGCTTCCGGTTCTTCTACTTTTTCAGGAGCTGATTCTTTTTTTGTTTCAGTTGCAGCAGGTGCGGCAACTTCTTCTTTCTTAGCTCCGGCAGCACCACCCCTCCTTCTTCTGCGGCTTGCTGATTTTTGAGCACCTCCTTTGTCAGAGAGCAGGTTTTCATTATAATCTACAAGCTCCATCATACACATTTCAGCGTTGTCACCTAAACGTGCACCAATTTTAATAATACGGGTATAACCACCCGGACGATCAGCAATTTTCACAGATATTTCGCGGAATAATTCCGTAACAGCATCTTTATTTTGCAGATATCCAAAAACAATCCTTCTTGAATGCGTACTATCTTCCTTGGCTTTAGTGAGCAAAGGTTCAACATACACTTTCAAAGCTTTGGCTTTAGCTAAGGTAGTATGGATACGCTTATGCATGATCAGGGAAGTTGCCATATTTGCCAACATTGCTTTCCTGTGGGCACTCTTCCTCGATAAATGATTTATTTTTTTCCTGTGTCTCATCTCAATTATTCCTTATCTAATTTATACTTCGAGATATTCATGCCGAATTCCAGGCCCTTTGATTTAACAAGCTCTTCAAGCTCAGTTAATGATTTTTTACCAAAATTCCTGAATTTGAGCAAATCGTTTTTATTAAACTGAACCAGATCTCCCAGTGAATCCACATCAGCGGCTTTCAAACAATTAAGTGCTCTTACTGAAAGGTCGAGGTCAACCAGTTTTGTTTTCAGGAGTTGACGGGTATGCAAAGAGCTTTCGTCAAATTCTTCCGTAACGGTTTTCTCTTCTGAATCCAGCGTAATGCGTTCATCACTGAAAAGCATAAAGTGGTGAATCAGGATCTTGGCAGCTTCTTTTAATGCTTCTTTAGGATGAATTGATCCATCTGTTTCCAGATCAAGCAGAAGTTTTTCGTAGTCGGTTTTTTGTTCAACCCGAAAATCTTCAACCTTGAAAGTTACATTTTTGATTGGGGTATGGATCGAATCCATGAAAATAGTACCCACCGAAGCGTTCAAAGTTTTGTTTTCCTCAGCAGGAACATATCCCCTGCCTTTCTCAATGTTAACCTCAATGGAGAGTTTTACATTGGATTCCATGTGGCAGATTTCCACCTCTGGGTTAAGCACCTGGAATACGGATAAAAACTTATTGATATCACCAGCTTTGAAAGTTTCCTGGTCACCAATTACGATATGTACTTTTTCACTGCTTTCGCTATCGATTTGCCTTCTGAACCTGATCTTTTTTAAGTTCAGGATAATTTCAGAAACATCTTCAACAACACCTTTGATTGTAGCAAACTCCTGATCTACACCTTCGATTTTCACAGAAGTAATTGCGAAACCTTCGAGTGATGACAGAAGAATACGACGAAGTGCGTTTCCAATGGTAATCCCAAATCCTGGTTCAAGCGGACGAAATTCAAAGATACCTTTGAATTCATCGGCTTCAATCATGATAACTTTATCAGGTTTTTGAAATGCTAAAATTGCCATTTTCAGCTATTTATATTATTATTTCGATTTAAATTCGTTGTTAATTTTTATTTGGAGTACAACTCAACGATAAGTTGTTCCTTAATATTTTCAGGAATTTCTGCCCTTTCAGGATAATTCAGGAATCTGCCAGACAATTTCTCATCATTCCATTCGAGCCATGAGAAGCTGTGTGAACTACCGGCCAATGAATTGGTGATAGCTTCGAGTGATTTAGATTTTTCACGAACACCTACTACGTCGCCCGGACGAACCGAATAAGAAGGGATGTTCACAATTTCGCCGTTAACAGTAATATGGCGATGTGTTACAAACTGACGGGCAGCAGCTCTTGAAGGAGCAATTCCAAGGCGGAAAACAACATTATCCAATCGGGCTTCGATCAACTGCAGCAATACCGTACCGGTAATTCCTTTTTTGTGCGAAGCTTTGATAAAAATGTTTCTGAACTGACGTTCAAGAATTCCATAAGTATATTTTGCCTTTTGTTTCTCCATTAGCTGGATGCTGTACTCCGACTGTTTCCGTCGGCGTTTTGAAGCACCGTGTTGTCCCGGAGGATAATTTTTACGCTCGTAACTTTTATCCGGACCGTAGATCGGATCTCTAAATTTCCTGGCAATTTTTGTTTTTGGACCAATATATCTAGCCATGTCTCTCTATTTACTTTAAAACAATTATCGTTTGATTAAACCCTACGACGTTTCGGAGGCCTGCAGCCATTATGTGGCAATGGAGTTACGTCAACAATTTCCATTACTTCAATTCCGGCTGAGTGAATGGTTCTGATGGCGGACTCACGTCCTGAACCAGGCCCTTTAACAAATACTTTTACTTTACGTAATCCGAGGTCATAAGCCACTTTGGCACAATCTTCGGCAGCCATTTGAGCTGCATACGGGGTATTCTTTTTTGATCCCCGAAATCCCATTTTGCCGGCAGAAGCCCAGGATATTACCTGGCCACTATTGTTGGTCAGTGTAATAATGATATTGTTAAAAGAAGCGGAAACAAATGCTTTTCCGATTGCTTCTACTTTAACAACCCTCTTCTTTGATGTTTTTACTTTTTTAGCCATATAAAATTATTATTCTAAATGTATTACTACATCATTAACCTGTTGGTGCTTTCTTTTTATTTGCAACAGTTTTTTTACGACCTTTTCTTGTACGGGCATTGTTTTTAGTACTTTGTCCGCGCAGAGGCAGTCCGATACGATGACGGATACCACGGTAAGTTCCAATATCCTGTAAACGTTTGATGTTCATTTGAACCTGTGAACGAAGTTCACCTTCTACCTTATATTTTTCGGCAATGATGGTACGGATTGCTCCTTGTTCATCATCAGTCCAATCTTGAACACGTTTATTCAAATCAATTCCAGCTTCCGTCAGAATTTTTTGAGCAGTTGATCTGCCGATACCGAAAATATAAGTCAAGGCAATTTCGCCTCTTTTATTTTTCGGGATGTCAATTCCTGCTATACGAGCCATATTCTCTGATTATTATTATTAATGAATGATTATCCTTGACGTTGTTTGTACTTCGGATTTTTTTTGTTGATCACATACAACCGTCCTTTTCTGCGAACGATTTTACAATCCGGTGTTCTTTTTTTTACAGATGCCCTGACTTTCATATTATCAATCTTTTATTTGTATCTGAATGTAATTCGTCCTTTGGTCAAATCATAAGGCGACATTTCAAGCTTCACCTTGTCACCAGGAAGAATTTTGATGTAATGCATTCTCATTTTACCTGAAATATGAGCTGTGATCACATGCCCGTTTTCAAGTTCAACCCGAAACATTGCATTACCCAGTGATTCTATCACGGTGCCATCTTGTTCAATGGATGCTTGTTTTGCCATAAATACGAATTTCTATTCCTAATTTTTATTGTTTAATACTTCTTCAACAAAATCAAATGTCGACAAAATCTCTGCTTTCCCTTTCCTTATCACCACATCATGTTCAAAGTGCGCGGATGGTTGCCGGTCGATGGTCCTGAATGTCCATCCATCGCTCTCCTGCACCACTTTTCTTGAACCCAGGTTGATCATCGGTTCAATGGCCAGCACCATTCCTTCCAGCAACTTTGGTCCTGTGCCTCTCCTGCCAAAATTTGGAACTTCCGGTTTTTCATGGAGATTTCTTCCCAATCCATGACCTACAAGATCACGAACGACTGAATAACCAAAACTTTCCACATAAGACTGAATGGCATAACCAATATCCCCGATCCTGTTTCCGGCTCCGGCTGCTTCAATTCCTCTATACAAGGAGGCTTTGGTCCGTTCCATCAGCAACAATATATCTTCCTTCACTTCACCAACTGCAAAGGTATATGCTGAATCGCCGTAAAATCCATTTTTCACTACACCACAATCAACAGAAACAATATCACCATCTTTCAATTCCCTATCAGAGGGAAAACCGTGTACAACATTTTCATTGATTGAAATACAAAGTGTATATGGAAAACCATTATAACCTTTGAAACCCGGAATCGCTTTATGATCCCTGATAAAGGTTTCAGCCCTCTTATCAAGGTCGATGGTTTTAACACCAGGTTCAATTAATCTGGCCACTTCTGCCAGTGTTTTGCCAACAAGCAAAGAACTTTCTCTAATTAATTCAATTTCTTCTTCGGTCTTAATCAAAATCATAATCGGTTTTTTATCCGGTCATACTAAAAGATGACCGGCCTTTAATACGTCCTGATTTTGTTAAACCATCGTAATGGCGCATAAGCAGGTGGCTTTCTATTTGCTGCAATGTATCCAGAACCACACCTACTAAAATGAGCAGTGAAGTTCCGCCATAAAACTGAGCAAATTGAGTACTTACACCCAGCAACCTAACCAGTGCGGGCAAAATAGCCACGAATCCCAGGAAAATAGATCCGGGTAAAGTAATCCGCGACATTACATTATCGATAAACTCTGCTGTTTTCCGTCCCGGTTTCACTCCCGGAATAAATCCTCCGTTCTTTTTCATATCATCCGCCATTTGATTCGGATTAACCGTAATGGCTGTATAGAAATAGGTAAACAGGATGATCATGATAAAGAAAGTGAAATTATACCAGAAACCATTGATATTTGAAAATGCTGAAGCAAATCCACTCATGGCTTCTGATTGTGTAAATCCAGCAAGGGTAATAGGCAAAAACATAATTGCCTGTGCAAAAATGATTGGCATTACACCGGCAGCATTCACTTTTAAAGGAATATACTGGCGTACACCGCCATATTGTTTATTACCAACGATCCTCTTGGCATATTGTACAGGAATTCTCCTGGTCCCCTGAACCAATAATATTGACAACAGGATAACTAAGATTAAAATTGCAATCTCCAGAACAAAGTAAACAAGTCCGCCACCTTTTTCTTCCATACGGGCTACAAACTCACCAAAAAGTGCAAATGGCAAACGGGCAATAATACCGATCATAATGATCAATGATATACCATTACCAATACCTTTATCTGTAATCTTTTCACCTAACCACATAATGAACATCGATCCGGCAGTTAGAATAATGATGGATGATATTCCGAAAAATGAAAAGATGCTGTGTGAGGTCATATTTGGATCAAACGGGTAGATTCCATCAGCGGGTAACTGTCGTACCAGGTTACCAATGTAAGCAGGTGACTGGAAAATAAGAATGATTACTGTTAAATAACGTGTAATCTGATTGATTTTCCTTCTGCCGCTTTCGCCTTCTTTCTGCAGTTTTTGGAAGTATGGAATCGCCATACCCAGCAACTGAACAACAATAGAAGCGGAGATATAAGGCATAATTCCAAGCGCAAAAACACTGGCATTGGAAAATGCGCCCCCTGAAAACATATTGAGCAATCCTAACAATCCATCGCTGGCCTGACTTTGCAATGCATCAAGCTTATGTGGATCAACTCCCGGAAGAACTACGTAAGAACCCAACCTGTAAATTAAAATAATTCCAAGTGTGTAAAGGATTCTGTTGCGCAGGTCCTCAATTTTAGATATATTTCGTATTGTTTCTATTAACCTTTTCATTCAGTGTTAAATTTTTGTAGCAACACCACCTTGTGCTTCAATGGCGGCTATTGCGGATTTTGAAAATGCGTGTGCTTTAACTTCCAGTTTAGCTTTCAGCTCTCCTCTACCCAGAATTTTAACCAGGTCTTTTTTGGAGGCCAATCCATTTTCAACGAGGGTATCAACATCAATGGCAGTTAATTTCTTTTCATCTGCCAGTTTTTGCAATACATCGATATTGATTCCATGATATTCAACACGATTGATATTTTTAAATCCGAATTTAGGAACGCGACGATGCAATGGCATCTGTCCACCTTCAAATCCAGGCTTGCTGCTATAACCCGAGCGGGATTTTGCGCCTTTATGACCACGAGTTGATGTTCCACCATGTCCTGATCCCTGTCCGCGACCAATACGCTTTTTGCTCTTCGTTGAACCTTTTGCTGGTTTTAAATTACTTAAATCCATTACGTTGTTATTGAAAGGTTATTAAATTTCTTCTACTTTAAGTAAATGCTTCACTTTATCAATCATACCTTCCACTGAAGGGCTTCCTTCAATTTCGCGTGTTTGATTGAGTTTTTTCAATCCAAGTGCTTCAAGTGTTGCCTTTTGTCTTTTCGTTTGGCCAATACCACTTTTCACCTGTGTAATTTTATACTTCTTCATTGTATCTTTCATTTTTGAAATTAACCATTAAAAACCCTGTCGAGATCCATACCACGCAATTGTGCGATTGTATGGGGATCACGTAATTGTACGAGGGCATTGATGGTAGCTTTAACCACACTGTGAGGATTTGAAGAACCTTTAGATTTTGCAAGTACGTCGGTTACTCCAACGCTCTCCAGAACAGCACGCATGGCACCACCTGCAATTACACCGGTACCAGGAGCAGCTGGTTTAATAAATACGCGGGCTCCGCTATATTTACCTTCTTGCTCATGAGGAAGGGTTCCATTAAGGATAGGAACTTTGACCAGGTTTTTCTTGGCATCATCAATCCCTTTGGCAATTGCTGAGGTAACCTCTTTGGCTTTACCAAGACCGTATCCAACAACACCCTTTTCGTTTCCTACTATCACGATAGCTGAAAAGCTGAAGGTACGTCCACCTTTGGTCACTTTGGTCACACGCTGAATGCTTACCAGCCTGTCCTTGAATTCAATATCGCTTGATTTAACTCTTTTAATGTTAACGTCTGTCATGATAATTAAAATTTAAGTCCTCCTTCTCTGGCAGCTTCTGCTAAAGCTTTCACTCTGCCGTGATATAAATAACCATTTCTGTCGAAAACCACTGTTTCAATGCCGGCTGATTTTGCTTTTTCGGCAATTGCAGCACCTACTTTTTTTGCCTGTTCAATTTTATTGCCTTTGGCATCGGATTCAACAGATGAGGAAGCGGATAACATTGTGGTACCTGCATTATCGTCGATCAATTGCACATAAATTTGTTTATTACTGCGATAAACCGACATTCTTGGACGCTCATTGCTTCCAATAATGGATTTTCTGAGCCTCATTTTTATTCTGTTCCTTCTGAACTGCTTTTTATTTTTTGTAGCCATTCTTTTCTGATTTTACTTATTTCTATTTATCAGCAGAAGTTTTACCAGCTTTCTTACGAACAACTTCACCTTTATACCTGATCCCTTTTCCTTTATATGGTTCGGGTTTACGAAGTGACCTTATTTTTGCGGCCACCTGACCTATCAATTGTTTATCAATTGATTTTAGTGTTATGGTTGGGTTTTTACCCCTTTCAGTTACGGCTTCAGCTTTAACTTCTTCAGGCATTTCGAAAACCACGTTGTGTGAAAAACCAAGGGATAATTCGAGATTTTGACCTTTAACTTCAGCTTTGTAACCAACACCAACAAGCTCCTGAATAATGGTAAATCCATCAGTTACTCCGGTTACCATATTAGAAATGAGTGCCCGGTACAAACCATGTTTTGATTTTACCTCTTTGGATTCATTGTTTCTTTCCAGGATGATATTTCCATCTTCGGTTTTCACCTGAATATTTGGATCAATTGCCTGATGTAGCTCACCCAGTTTTCCTTTAACCGAAACAACATTTTCATCAGAAACGCTGATTTGAACGCCGTCAGGTAATGCTATGGGTAATTTTCCTATACGTGACATATCTTTCTAAATTCAAAAAATTAACTAACGTAACACAATACTTCACCACCAATGTTCAATTTGCGCGCCTCTTTATCGGTCATCACTCCTTGCGATGTAGAAATTATCGCAATTCCTAATCCGTTTAAAACTCGTGGTAATGATTTTGAATCAACGTATCTCCTGAGTCCGGGTGAACTAACACGCTCCAATTTACTAATTGCCGGTAATTTGTTTTCCGGATGGTATTTCAAAGCTATTTTGATAATACCGGGTTTTGATTCATCTTCAAATTTATAATTGAGAATATAACCTTTTTCGAACAAGATTTTGGTAATATCCTTTTTAATACTTGAAGCGGGTACTTCAACCAATCTGTGCTTTGCCATAACGGCATTGCGAACTCTAGTTAAATAATCTGCTATCGGATCTGTTATCATTTCTTTATCATTAAATTATTTACCAACTCGCTTTTTTAACACCGGGGATTTGACCTCTGAGTGCCATTTCCCTGAAATTGATACGCGAAATTCCGAACTGGCGCATAAATCCTTTAGGTCTTCCTGAAAGGTTGCAACGATTGTGCAAACGAACCTTGCTGGAGTTTTTCGGAAGTTTTTGCAGTGCTTCGTAATCGCCTTCTGCTTTGAGTGCAGCGCGTTTTTCAGCATAATGTTCTACCATTTTGCGACGCTTAACTTCCCGCGCTTTCATTGATTCTTTAGCCATCTTTTATGCTTTTTGATTTTTAAATGGTAATCCAAATTCTTTAAGCAATGCCAAACATTCTTTATCGGTTTTGGCCGAGGTAACAAAAGTTACATCCATCCCGTTAATGTTGGCTACTTTGTCGATATCGATTTCAGGAAAAATGATTTGCTCGGGAACTCCGAATGTATAGTTTCCTCTTCCATCGAATCCTTTATCGTTAATCCCCCTGAAATCACGGATACGGGGAATAGCAACAGAAACCAAACGATCAAGGAATTCATACATTTTTTCACCTCTCAGCGTAACACGAACACCCACAGGCATTCCTTTACGTAATTTGAAGTTCGAAATATCCTTTTTAGATTTGGTTGAAACGGCACGCTGACCGGTGATTGCTGACATTTCCTCAATGCCCTGATCAATCATTTTTTTGTCGGTTATTGCCTGGCCTAAACCCTGGTTTACGCTAATCTTGAGCAATCTTGGAATTTCCATGGTGCTTTTATAACCAAACTGTTCCTTGAGAGCTGGTGCAATTTCTGCAGCGTATTTTGTCTTTAATCTTGGTATGTAATCCATTACTTAATTACCTCCCCGCTCTTTTTTGAATAACGAACTGATTTATTTGTTTTATCGTCCATTTTGCGACCAACACGGGTAGCTTTGCCTGAACCTTCGGCAATCATCAGGTTGGAAACATGAATATAACCTTCCTTCTGAACGATACCGCCTTTTGGATTTTCAGCGTTTGGTTTTGAATGCTTCGAAACCATATTCACGCCTTCCACAATGGCCCTTTGTTTTTCAACATCAACGAACAACACCTTTCCTTTATCTCCTTTTGAGTTTCCGGAGATCACAATGACATTGTCGCCTTTTTTGATATGCAATTTATTACGCATGGTATCACTTCTTTTTAAAGCACCTCAGGTGCCAGTGAAACAATTTTCATATATTGTTTTTCACGCAGTTCCCTGGCAACCGGACCGAAAATACGGGTGCCGATCATCTCGCCTGAATTATTTAATAATACAACTGCGTTGTCGTCGAAGCGGATATAAGATCCGTCAGGACGTCTGTTTTCTTTTTTAGTTCTGACAACCACTGCTTTGGCAACGGTTCCTTTTTTGATATTGCCTGAAGGAATTGTATTTTTTACGGTAACAATAATTTTGTCACCGATCCTGGCATATCGTTTCCCTGTTCCGCCGAGCACCCTGATGCAGAGTACTTCTTTTGCGCCGCTGTTATCAGCTACTTTGAGTCTAGATTCTTGTTGTATCATTATTTAGCCCTTTCAACGATTTCAACTAACCTCCAACATTTATTTTTACTCAACGGCCGGGTTTCCATGATCCGAACCGTGTCACCCACATTGCAGTCATTTTTTTCATCATGAGCGATGAACTTGGTAGTTTTTTTAACAAACTTACCATAGATAGGGTGCTTAACTTTACGCTCAACAACTACCACGATGGATTTGTCCATCTTGTCGCTGACGACCAGTCCTGTTCTTTCCTTTCTAAGTTTCCTGGTTTCCATCATTACTGCTTTTTATTTGATTCTTCAAGCTCGCGTTTGCGCAGTTCAGTTTTAATGCGCGCGATGATCTTTCTGTAAGCTTTTAATTTATTAGGGTTTTCCAGTGGAGATACGGCATGATTAATCCGCAATTTAACCAGTTGTTTGGTTTCATCTTCCAGGCGATCCCTGAGGTCAGCTGTCGAAAGCTCTTTTATAACATTTTGATCCATTGCTCTCTATTTTTTATTCTTCAACATAATCACGACGAACAACAAACTTAGTGGTAACCGGAAGTTTTTGGGCTGCAAGACGCAATGCCTCGCGAGCGATATCCAACGGCACTCCACCAGCTTCAAATAACATTCTTCCCGGGCTTACCCTTGCAACAAACATTTCGGGTGCACCTTTACCTTTACCCATACGAACCTCTGCAGGTTTTTTGGTAATGGGTTTATCTGGGAAAATTCGAATCCAGAGTTGTCCTTCACGTTTCATATGACGGGTAACAGCCTGACGTGCAGCTTCTATTTGCCTTCCTGTTAACCAGGCTTCCTGCAGCGATTTAATTCCAAAAGATCCAAATGCCAGTTGATTTCCTCGCATGGCGTTGCCTTTCATCTTTCCTTTTTGCTGTTTCCTGTATTTTGTTTTCCTTGGCTGTAACATTATTATCTGTTATTATGATGATCCAATTCTATTATCTACGTCTTCTTGGTTTTCCGGCAGGAGCAGCTCCTCTAACAGGTTTTTTCTTATCCTGAATAAAATGAGCTGATAAATCACGTTTACCGAAAACTTCTCCTTTACAAATCCAAACCTTAACACCGATGCGGCCATAAGTGGTATGTGCTTCTACCAGTGCATAATCAATGTCGGCACGGAGTGTATGCAAAGGAATACGTCCTTCTTTATATATTTCGCCGCGGGCCATTTCAGCTCCACCCAAACGACCGGATATTAAAACTTTGATACCTTCAGCACCGATTCTCATGGTGGAAGCAATACCGGTTTTAATAGCACGACGATAGGATACACGACCTTCAATTTGTTTTGCAATGGTATTGGCTACTATCATTGCATCAAGCTCAGGACGTTTGATTTCAGAAATATTAATCTGAATCTCTTTACCTGTAAGCTTTTTTAACTCTTCCTTTAGTTTATCTACTTCCTGTCCACCTTTTCCAATAATAATACCCGGACGGGCGGTAAAGATGGTAACAGTAACGAGTTTCAGTGTCCTTTCAATCAGGATTTTTGAAATACCAGCCTTTGAAAGACGAGCATTCAAATATTTTCTGATGCGGTCGTCTTCAACGATCTTTTGATCGTATTTTTTGCCACCGTACCAGCTTGAATCCCATCCACGGATGATTCCTAATCTAAGGCCTATCGGATTTGTTTTTTGTCCCATTATAATATTCGTTAAATCTTAAACTTCAACATTTTTATCATCCACGATCAACGTCACATGATTAGAGCGCTTCCGAACCCTGTAAGCTCTCCCTTGCGGAGCTGTTTGAACACGCTTTAACATCCTGCCACTGTCAACCGAAACTTCTTTGACGTACAAATTGGCATCTTCAATCCTGACACCTTCATTTTTAGCCTGCCAGTTAGCAACTGCTGAAAGCAGTAATTTGTGCAGTCGGCCAGCGGCTTCCATGGGTGAGTGCTTTAAAATGTGCAAAGCTTTCTCAACTTCCATGCCACGTACCAATCCGGCAGCTAACCGCATTTTTCGCGGTGATGTGGGAACATTATTCAATTTGGCAAAAGCCACTTTTTTATTTTCCCTTTGTAATGCCTCGGCACTTATTCTTTTTCTGGATCCCATTTTCAGATTATTTCTAAGTTAACAATATGACGATTCTATCGCTTTCCTTTATCTTTTGAACCGGCATGTCCCCTGAATATACGGGTTGGAGCAAATTCTCCAAGCTTGTGGCCTACCATATTCTCAGTAACATACACCGGGATAAATTTATTTCCATTATGCACAGCAATCGTTTGACCAACAAAATCGGGTGAAATTAAAGAAGCCCTTGACCATGTTTTAATTACGGTCTTTTTGTTGGACTCCACGTTTTGGAGTACTTTCTTTTCCAGTTTATAGTGGATGTATGGTCCTTTTTTAAGTGATCTACTCATGACTACCGATTATTTTTTCCTTCTTTCAATGATGTATTTGCTTGACGCTTTTTTCTTTGAGCGTGTTTTGTATCCTTTAGCTGGTAAGCCTTTGCGCGAACGTGGATGTCCTCCTGATGAACGACCTTCACCACCACCCATTGGGTGATCAACAGGGTTCATAACAACACCACGGGTTCTTGGCCTGCGGCCTAACCAACGGCTTCTTCCGGCTTTACCTGAAACCTCAAGACTGTGGTCAGGATTTGATACCATTCCTACAGTAGCTTTACAAGTATTTAGAATCATCCTGGTTTCGCCTGAAGGTAATTTAATGATAGCAAATTTGCCTTCACGGGATACCAGTTGTGCATAAGATCCTGCACTGCGTGCCATCTTGGCACCTTGTCCCGGACGTAACTCAATATTGTGAATGATAGTTCCGAATGGGATTTCACTCAAATACATTGAATTTCCTACCTCAGGACTTACACCTTTACCGGCAATAACTTCCTGGTCAACTTTTAAACCATGAGGAGCAACGATATAACGTTTTTCACCGTCGGTATAAACCAGCAAGGCTATTCTTGCAGTACGATTTGGATCATACTCAATGGTTTTAACCTTGGCAGGCATACCCTCTTTATCGCGTTTAAAATCAATGATTCTATATTTTTGCTTATGACCACCACCCATATATCGCATGGTCATTTTACCTTCGTTATTCCTACCACCAGATTTCTTCATAGGAGCAAGCAAACTCTTCTCTGGTTTTGAGGTAGTCACTTCATCAAACGCACTAATTATCTTAAAGCGTTGACTGGATGTTGTCGGTTTGAATTTTTTTAAAGCCATTTATCTTAAATATTGCTGTAAAAATCAATAGTTTCTCCTTCAGCTAACGTAACGATAGCTTTTTTAACTGCGCTGGTACGACCGGCAATAACTCCGGCTTTGGTAAACCGTGACTTTTCTTTACCTGAATAATTCATGGTATTAACAGCCACTACATCTACACCGTAAAAATCCTCAACTGCATTTTTAATCTGGATCTTATTGGCTTTTTTATGCACAATAAATCCATAGCGGTTAAGTTTTTCACCAAGCGCTGTCATTTTCTCTGTAATTACCGGTTTTACTAATATTTCCATCGTATCCGTTAATTTAATTTACCGAATGTAACTTTTCAATTTCTTTGATCGAACTTTCGGCAATCAGAATGTTATTTGCATTCAAAATGTCGTAAGTGTTGATGGCATTTGCACTGATCACTTTGGTTTTTTGCAGATTTCTTGATGACAGATAAACATTTTTATCGGATTTATCCATGATCAATAATACCTTTTTACCCTGCAACTCAAAGCTGTTGATCATTTCAACAAAACTTTTGGTTTTGGGAGCATCAAAGGTGAAATCTTCAAGAACGATCATATTGTTTTCTTTCACTTTGTAAGCAAGTGCTGATAACCGTGCAAGTCGTTTCAGTTTTTTGTTCAATTTAAAACCGTAATCTCTGGGTTGGGGACCAAAAATACGTCCTCCGCCTCTGAAAACCGGGTTTTTAATATCACCAAAACGGGCTGTTCCGGTACCTTTCTGACGTTTGATCTTACGGGTACTTCCAGCTACTTCGCCGCGTTCTTTTGATTTGTGCGTGCCCTGCCTTTTATTGGCCATGTGTTGTTTAACATCCAGGTAAATAGCATGGTCATTCGGTTCAATTCCGAAAACTCCCTCATCAAGTTTTACCTTTTTTGATGTTTTCTGGCCGCTGATGTTATATACTTCTAACTCCATCTTTCAAGAATTACATATGAACCATTTGGACCTGGAACAGATCCTTTTATTAAAACAAGGTTTTTGTCAGGATAGATTTTGACAACCTGAAGATTGATCATCTTAACACGTGTTCCACCAGTACGACCAGCCATACGCATTCCTTTAAATACCCTTGATGGCCAACTGGAAGCTCCAATTGAACCGGGTGCACGCATACGATTGTGCTGTCCGTGAGTGGCATCATTTACACCTGCAAATCCATGACGTTTTACAACCCCTTGAAATCCTTTACCTTTTGAAATTCCTACCACGTCGATATACTCACCTTCTTCAAAAATGTCGGCTTTCAATATATCTCCAAACTTTTTGGTATGACCTACTTCGAAACGTGTAAATTCAGCTACTACTTTTTTAGGAGAAACACCTGCCTTTGCAAAATGTCCTTTTAATGCCTTACTAGTATGCTTATCCTTTTTATCGTCAAAAGCTATCTGAATTGCTTCGTAGCCATCGGTTTTTTTGGTTTTGACCTGGGTAACCACACATGGCCCCGCCTCTATGACCGTACAGGGAATATTTTTCCCTTCCTGATCGAAGATGCTGGTCATTCCGATTTTTTTACCAATAATTCCTGACATCGTTTATCTTTTTTAAAAATCTTAACTTTCTAAATTCAAATCAAACCTTGATTTCAACCTCTACACCACTGGGAAGCTCAAGCTTCATTAATGCATCAATGGTTTTTGTTGTAGAACTGTAAATATCAAGCAATCGTTTGTATGAGCTTAATTGGAATTGCTCACGCGACTTTTTATTTACAAAGGTCGACCTGTTAACGGTAAAAATCTTTTTGTTGGTTGGCAATGGAATTGGTCCGTTGACAACAGCACCGGTCGATTTAATCGTCTTAACGATCTTTTCAGCTGATTTATCAACCAGGTTGTGATCGTACGATTTCAATTTAATTCTAATTCTCTGACTCACTGTAATAAATTTATTAATTATCAGATTGTTACCAAATATCCTTTAATTTTATACATTACATTTTCTGTAATGTCCCTGGGAGCTAATGCATAATGCGAAAACTCCATGCTGGATTGCGCCCTGCCTGATGAAAGGGTACGTAATGAAGTTACATAACCAAACATTTCAGCAAGCGGAACTTTAGCTTTTACAATTTGACGACCTACCTTTGATTCAACATCTTCAACATGTCCTCTCCGTTTATTTAAATCACCGGTAATATCGCCTACATACTCATCGGGTGTTACTACTTCAAGGCGCATGATGGGTTCATAAAGAACGGGTCCGGCAGCTTTACAAGCTTCCTTAAACGACCTTGCTGCTGCGGCCTCAAATGCAAGTGAATCACTATCCACACTGTGATATGATCCGTCAACCAACTTCACTTTCAGATTCAGCATTGGGAAACCAAGCAAAACACCATTTGACATGGCTGATTCAAATCCCTTTTTAACAGCCGGGATAAATTCTTTTGGAATGGCATTTCCACGAATCTCGTTGATAAACTCAAGTCCTTTAACCTCATCAGAGGCCGGTCCAACTTCAACAACGATCTCAGCAAATTTCCCTTTTCCTCCAGTTTGTTTTTTGTAAACTTCCGTATGAATAACTGTTTTTTCAACTCCTTCACGATAAGCCACAGAGGGCTTTCCTTTATTGCAGAAGAGATTAAATTCCCGCTGCAACCTGTCGAGGATAATCTCCAAATGAAGTTCGCCCATTCCACTAATTACCGTTTGACCAGTTTCCTCATCAATTGCAACCGTGAAAGTGGGATCTTCTTCAGCCATTTTTTTCAATGAACCGAAAAGCTTGTCAACATCATCCTGAGTTTTTGGCTCAACGGCCATTCTGATAACCGGTTCAGGAAACTGCATGGTTTCGAGAACAACAGGATGTTTTGGATCGCAAAGCGTGTCGCCAGTTCTGATCTCTTTAAATCCTATCGCAACTGCAATATCACCGGCTTCGATGGTTTTTATGGCCTTTTGCTTATTGGCATGTACCTGCATCAACCGCATGATTCGCTCCTTTTTATCGGTACCGGAATTTAATACCTGTTGACCGGCATCCATTTTCCCGGAATAAACCCTGAAGAATGCTACTCTTCCAACAAAAGGATCAGTAGCAATTTTAAAAGCAAGCGCAGCAAATGGTTCGTTTTCATCTGCATGGCGTTCAACTTCTTTTTGAGTGTAGGGGTTAATACCTGAGATGGAAGGAATATCAGTTGGGTTTGGAAGGAAATTTACAACAGCATCCAGCAATAACTGAACACCTTTATTTTTAAAACTTGAACCACACAAAACAGGAGTAACTCGCATTTCCAGAACTGCTTTCCGGAGTGTGGCAATAATTTCTTCTTCAGAAATAGCATTGGGATCAACTAAAAATTTGGTAAAGAGCTCTTCATTTTCTTCTGCAGCACCTTCAATAAGATGTGTGCGATACTCTTCTACAATTTCTTTCATGTCCTCCGGAATGGGAATTTCATGAAATTCTTTTCCAAGGGAGGCATTATCCCATTCGTATGCTTTATTTGAAATAAGGTCAACAATTCCGGTAAAATCATCTTCAGCGCCTATGGGCAACTGAACAGGTACAGGAACCGCAACCAGTTTTTCTTTAATTTCGGTAACTACCTTGAAAAAGTCAGCACCGGCACGATCCATTTTGTTAACATAACAAATTCGTGGAACATGATACCGGTTTGCCTGATTCCAGACAGTTTCAGATTGAGGTTCAACACCACCAACAGCACAGAAAATGGCAATAGCACCATCCAATACCCGCAATGAGCGTTCTACTTCAACAGTAAAATCAACATGCCCGGGAGTATCAATGATATTGATGCGATAATCCTGCTCATTCTTTTTCCAGAAAACCGTTGTGGCAGCTGAGGTGATGGTAATTCCGCGCTCCTGCTCCTGTTGCATCCAATCCATGGTTGCAGCACCATCATGAACCTCTCCTATTCGGTAATTAACGCCGGTATAATACAAAATACGCTCGGTCGTCGTGGTTTTACCCGCGTCGATGTGCGCCATAATGCCAATGTTTCTTGTATGTTTCAGTCTGTCTGACATTGCTTGTACTATCCCTGCCCTAATAATTAAAATCTAAAGTGAGAGAAAGCTTTATTTGCATCGGCCATACGGTGAGTATCTTCCTTACGTTTAAAGGCACCACCCTCTTCTTTATAACCAGCCATGATCTCACCGGCTAGCTTTTGAGCCATTGATTTCTCATGACGTTTGCGTGCATATCCGATCAGGTTTTTCATTCCGATTGACATTTTCCTGCCGGGACGAATTTCTGAAGGGATCTGGAAGGTTGCACCACCAATACGACGACTCCTAACCTCAACGGATGGAGTAACATTGGCCAGCGCTTTTTTCCATACTTCAACACCATTTTCTTTTGTTTTTTCTTCAACAATATCCATGGCATCATAGAAGATCTTATAAGCAAGGCCCTTCTTTCCTTCTAACATAATGTTGTTCACGAACTTGGTTACAAGAACATCATTGAATTTTGGATCCGGAAGTATGATTCGCTTTTTTGGCTTCGCTTTCCTCATAATATATATGTATTAAATCTTTATAATCAGTTTCTATTTCTTAGGTCTTTTGGTTCCGTACTTCGACCTGCGCTGTGTTCTTCCTTCAACACCTGAAGTATCTAACGCACCACGAATGATGTGATAACGAACACCCGGAAGGTCTTTCACCCTGCCACCGCGAATCAGTACGATACTGTGTTCCTGCAGATTGTGACCTTCACCCGGAATGTAGGCATTCACCTCTTTCTGGTTGGTAAGCCTTACCCTGGCAACTTTACGCATTGCTGAGTTTGGTTTTTTAGGGGTAGTTGTGTAAACCCTAACGCAAACACCACGACGCTGCGGACATGAATCCAATGCCGGCGACTTACTTTTGTCTGTCAATTTTTTTCTACCTTTTCTTACTAATTGTTGTATTGTAGGCATATTAAACTAATTAAATCAACTAAATCTTTATTTACAAAGCCCTCTTTTTGGGGAGCGCAAAAGTACGATTATTTATTTATCATTTTACCGGCCAATTAAAATAAATTAATTAACAGGCAATTATTTAAACTCGTAAGAAATATGGAAATACAATTAAGGCGGGGTATCCAGACGACCAGTTGACGTTATTTGAAGAAACATATGTTTCTTTGATCAACCGTTGGAACCTTTATTTGTCTTAATTTGTCAGGTTTCCTAATTTCTTTAAATATCAATAAATTAAATACTGAACGTTCATCTAAAGCGGGTGCAAAAGTATGAATTTTTTAATAAAAACAAACTTTTTTTAATAAAAATTTAAGAGTAACGAAAGTAATTATTTGAAACTACCTGAATATCCACGGGAAAACCATGCCAAATAAATAAACGCTGAACCCGATAAGTTGATTCAGCGCTTATAAATTTTTTCCTGATTTTTTTATTTTTTCAGGAGGAAATACCCCCAGGGCTCCATGATCATCTCTTCTTTTTCATTTAATTGTGCCGGCTCACCGGTTTCTATATTAACAAGGTCGGTTTCCATAATCGGTTGAGCAAATTGAAAACTTACAGGCTCATTTGAAAGATTTGCAATAACAATGATCGCATCATTTCCTTTTACCCTTTTAAAGGCAATCACCTTTTCGTCAGCAGTTGTATGAATCCGTTCAAAAGGTGCTCCGTAACCTCCATTCCACAAAACTTTGTTATTATGCTTTAAGGCAATCATTTTTGTATAAAATGGCAACCAGGGCGAGTCAAAATTCCAATTGATCTCATCCTTTTCAAAAAACTCAAGCCTTTTATCAAGGCCCACTTCCTGACCGCTATATATCAAAGGCATTCCGGGAAGTGTATACGTGAGCATGGCAAATACTTGTGCACCTTTGCCCATACGCTCGGTTACCGTCCCGTTCCATGAATTTTCATCGTGGTTGGTGATAAAATTCATCCTATATGCATTTAAAGTATCATAGGTGGTATCCATTTTCTGGTAATAAGCATCAATATCATTGGCATTCATTTTCCCTTTGGCGATCTCATTATATATATGGTGTAATTCCCAGGCATAACTCATATCAAATGCCATTTGGTGATGATCAAGCTTTTCAGCTTCAGCCAACATAAACACAGGTTTTACTGCATCCAGTTGAACGCGTGCCGAATCCCAAAAATCGGTAGGAACTTCGGCGGCTACATCACACCGGTAGCCATCAATATCAGCTTCTTCAACCCAAAATTTCAGCGCATCGATCATGGCTGCGCGCATATCAGGATTATCATAATTCAATTTTGCAACATCAGTCCAGTCAAAAGGTGAGATCATCTGTCCGGTTGAATCAGTAGCATAATATTCAGGATGATTAATAATCCAGGGATTATCCCAGGCAGAATGGTTAGCCACCCAGTCAAGTATTACTTTAAATCCCATATTATGTGCTTTTTGCACAAAGGTTTTGAAGTCTTCCATTGACCCATACTCCGGATTAACTTTTTTATAATCCTGAACTGCATAATAACTTCCCAGGGAGCCTTTCCTGTTTTTTTCGCCAATTGGATGGATTGGCATCAGCCATAAAATATCAACACCCATTTCACGGAGCCGGGGTAAATGATCTTCAAATGCCCTTAGAGTTCCTTCGGGGGTATATTGCCTTATATTGACTTCATAAATGTTGGCATTTTTACTCCACTCGGGATGTTTGACTCCTATCTGAACTTCCTCGTCTGCTTGCTCAGAAACCTTTATTTCCTGATTGCAGGCAATCAAGCTAATGACAGCGATAACAATAAAAATATTGAAACCCAACCTGAAAGGGTTAACTTTTCTAGTGTTTATATTCATGATCAGTGAAATTTATTTTGGCGTCAAAATTAAATAAGTTTTTCCAATTGTTTTAGCCCTATTGAGCTGAAATCAGGAATTATAAGGTCAACCGGAGGAAGGGCCTTTGCTGAGTGAGTTGTTTTTAAAGCCACCACCTTCATTCCAGCATTTTTAGCCGCATTGATCCCATTAATGGAGTCTTCAAAGACGATACAATTTTGGGATGCGGTTTGCAAGGCATCCGCAGATTTGAGAAAAATTTCAGGATTTGGCTTTCCTATTGCAATATCCGAAGCGTCCAGAATGGTTGTAAAAAATTCAGCAGTACCGGTATTTCGAAGTACAAACTCAACATTTATCGGCGGAGATGATGTTGCCAGGGCAATTTTAATATTAGCATTTCTGAGTTCTAATAGGAATTCAACAAGTCCATTAACAGGCTCAATAAAGGGTTGATAAAGCTCTCTGTAGATGGCTTCCTTTTCCGACTCAAATTTTTTTATTTCGTTATCAGACAGCTCCTTTTGGAAAAATGTCTGAAGATGATCCCTGTTTGTGCCGCCAAAAATACCTGAGCGAAAGGCTTCACCAAAATCTAACTGGTGAATGGTGCAGAATTGTTGCCATGCTTTTTCATGATAGGCAAAATTATCAACAATCACTCCGTCCATATCAAAGATTACAGCAAAGGCCATCATATTAGTTATTAACAGTTGATCATGTAAAATTAATTATTATCTACTTTTGTTTTTCGATAAACTGTGAAGAAAATCCATTTAGAAATAGTCGTATTTTTTTGCGGAGCCGTAGTGATGGCCTACGAAATTGTCGGATCACGCATGCTGGGTCCTTATGTAGGGACCTCATATCCGGTATGGACCGCCATTATTGGGATCATTCTTACAAGCCTGAGTGCCGGGTATTATATTGGCGGAAAGTATGCTGATCGCAAACCCAGAATCCTGATTCTTTCGTGGATTATTTTACTTGCCGGGCTCTATATGCTCCTTGCAGTAGTGATTAAAGATATGTTACTGGCTTTTCTGCTTAACACCGTTCAAAACCTTAACTGGGTATCGATATTATCATCCATCCTGTTATTTTCAGTTCCATCATTATTACTTGGGATGGTATCACCGTTTGCAGCCAGGCTTAAAATTTCTTCTGTTCAATCAAGTGGTCGAACCGTTGGCAACCTTTATGCCTTATCCACTTTTGGAAGTATCATTGGGGTATTTTTAGCGGGTTTTTTTCTAATTCCAACCTTCAGGATAAGTATAATACTTATTATATTTTCGGTGGTATTAATTTCTATTTCATTATTTTTGAACCTTGTTTTAAGGATTCCCCTCAAGCAATCTTTCAATGAACTTAAAAAATGAGAATTAGGCTAATAATCATATTCGCAGCATCCGTTTTTTTGCTTTCATGCGAACGAAAAACAGCTATCCGGGAGCCTTTGCGAATCGCCGTGTCCAAAGCCACGCCTAATGATAACTCAAACAGTTACTTTAACTGGTTGTGGGCGTTGGATTCAACTGTTCAGGTGGAAGAAATGTATCATTACAACAATTTGGACTCTGCAATACTGATTTTACAAAATTGTGACGGCTTGTTATTAACAGGAGGAACTGATATTTATCCGGGCAAATATGGCAAAGAATCAGATACTGCACGGTGCTGGGATCCGGATTTTAAAAGAGATACGCTGGAAGCTTTACTGATTAATAAAGCAATTGAATACAACTTACCCATCCTGGGCATTTGCCGTGGGCACCAAAACCTGAATGTTTATTTTGGAGGAACATTGTATATTGATATTCCAACAGATTTTGATACTACTGTTAACCACCGTGTGGAGGATGGATATGCTTGTTATCATGAATTAATTTTGGCTGAGGGTTCACTTTTAGAATCAATTTCAGGAATTCATCAGGGTGAGGTGAACAGTGCACACCATCAAGCTGTTGAAATAGTTGCTGACGATCTTATTCCAATTGCATATGCCCCAGATGGATTAATTGAGTCAATAACATATAAAGATACTACCGGAAAACCATTTTTGCTTGGTGTTCAGTGGCACCCGGAACGATTGGATTTCAATAACCCCTTATCAGGAAACATTGGCCGGTACTTTTTAAATGAAGTTCGAAAAACTAAAAAATAGATCAATGACGGCGTTTTATCTACAGGGAGATTTGATAAAACAGCTCATAAAAACACAGTTATAAGAGGATACAAAAACAGACGACAAAATGGAAATCGCTAAAGAACTTTTCGGTAAAATCGACGGGACCGATGTTTTTTTATTCACCCTGGTGAATAAATCGGGAATGCAGTTGCAGGTCACCAATTATGGAGGAATAGTTACCTCCATTAAGGTTCCGGATAAAAACGGGAAGTTTGATGATATCGTGCTTGGGTACGACAGCCTGAAAGGTTACCTGATTGAAACACCCTATTTTGGTGCAATTGTGGGCAGGTGTGCCAACCGGATATCCTACGGAAAATTTACACTCGACGGTAAAAATTATACCCTTTCGCTTAATGAAGGCCCCCATCATTTGCATGGCGGAACCGTTGGCTTTGATAAAAAGATCTGGCAGGCCACACCTATGACCGACGACAGCTCTTCAAGCCTGAAGCTTCAGTATACATCTCCTGACGGCGAGGAAGGTTATCCAGGCAATTTGGATGTAACTGTGGTGTATACCCTAACTAACGACAACAAATTTCAAATTGAATACACTGCCAAAACCGATAAGGCCACTCCCATCAACCTGACCCATCACACCTATTATAACCTGGCAGGCACCAGCGGAAGAAATATCCTGGATCACATCATTCAGATCAATGCAGACCAATACTGCTCAACAAATCCCGACCTCACTCCTACCGGAGAAATTATAAATGTTGAAGGTACCAATATGGATTTCAGATCACCCTTACCAATTGGTGCCCGCATTGGAATGGTACGTGGTGGTTACGATCACAATTATATTCTAAATACCAAAGGTCAATTCGGCAAAGCTGCTGAACTTTATGATGAAAAATCGGGGCGCGTAATTGAAGTATTTACTACAGAACCGGGAATGCAATTTTATTCAGGCAATTTCCTTGATGGTAGCATCGTGGGTGAATACGGATTGGTCTACCAAAAACATTACGGCCTGTGCCTCGAAACGCAGCGCTTTCCCGATGCCATCAATCAACCCAATTTCCCGGACAACATCCTCCGACCGGGAGAAACCTATAAACAATTAACGATTTATAGGTTTGGGGTGAGGTAGAAGAAGTTCGGGGTTCAGGGTTCTGGGTTCAGAGTTCTGGGTTCAGAGTTCTGGGTTCAGAGTTCAGCCCGCCTCCGCCGGTTGGCGGATTCGGGCGGGGGTTCAGAGTTCTGGGTTCTATGGCTGCCATGCTTCCCTGGCCAATGTTCAATCAATAAATCTCCGGCACAAAAGTCTGCTCCGAAATAGGCGTACGGACATAGCCCGTCCGGTTTTCGCGCTCAGGCAGCTCAATTTCTTCCTGCTCAATATACTCATAAGGGATCATCGATAAAAGGTGTGAAATGCAATTTAATCTCGCCCGTTTTTTATCATCGGCATTCACCACATACCAGGGCGATTGTTTGGTATCGGTATAATTGAACATTTCGTCTTTGGCGCGACTGTAGTCGTCCCACATGGTGTAAGAGCGCAAGTCAATATCACTGAATTTCCAGCGTTTGGTCGGATCACTTATCCTTGATCGAAACCGCTTTTCCTGCTCCACATCACTTACCGAAAACCAGTACTTTAGCAGAATAACTTCAGAACGGATCAGCATTCGCTCAAAATTCGGACATGACCTCAGGAACTCCCAGTATTCCTCATCGGTACAGAATCCCATCACCCTTTCAACCACAGCACGATTATACCAGCTGCGATCAAAAAGAATCATTTCTCCGGCTGCAGGTAAATGAGAAACATAGCGCTGAAAATACCACTGGGTCCGCTCCCTTTCGGTGGGTTTGGCTAGTGCGGATATCCTGCAAATCCGGGGATTCAATTTTTCGGTGATACGCTTGATGGTTCCACCTTTACCGGCAGCATCGCGTCCTTCAAAGATCACCACCACCTTCAGTCCCTTTTCACGTATCCACTCCTGTAATTTAACAAGTTCCAGTTGCAGGCGTTCAAGCTCCGATTCATAGATTTTATCGTTCAGCTTTTCTTTCTTTTTTTCGTTTTCGTCCGACATTTTTGTGGTATTTAATTTTTACAGTTTTAACGATTATCCCATTACGCCCAAAATATTACCTCCATCCACACTGATGGTTTGCCCGGTAACATAACCCGAACGAGGCGACAGCAGCCATGCTCCTATCATCCCAAACTCCTCGGTATCACCCATGCGGCCTACAGCAATTTCATTTTCATACTGATGTTTGGCTGTTTCCAGCGATACGCCTTCCTTTTCACTCCTGTTTTTATAAAGTCTCGCAGCAGCGGGTGTATCATGAAATCCCGGCGCCAAAACATTCAACGTGATCCCCTCTTTGGCCACTTCCTGCGAAAGCGTTTTAACAAACCCAACCACCGCCATTCGAACGGAATTACTCAACACCAGGTTTTTAACAGGCTGCTTAACCGACATGCTTTCAACGTAGACCATCCGGCCATACTTTTGTTTTCTGAAAACAGGTAACAATAGTTGGGTAAGCTGCACCTTCCAGCGAAGGACATTTTGATAGGCCGTATCCCAGTTCTCCAGGCTGGTTTCCAAAAAAGAACCTGCGGGCGGTCCACCGGCATTCACGAGTAATCCAGAAAGTTCCCTGCCTTTTAATGCTTCAGGGATACCCTTTATAAACTCAGGATCAAAAGCGTCACCGGCATGAACTTCCACCTGTCCGGGAAACTCATTTTCCAATGTTTTTAATTTTTCAGGATTACGGCCAACGGCGACCACTTTAGCGCCATCTTTCAGGAGATTAACGGCAACACCTTTACCCAGGCCGCTGCTGGCGCCCATTACAATAAACAGTTTATCTTTAATTTGTAAATCCATAATCAAAAAATTTAAAGACCACGTTGCCATTCCTTTCTCAAACCTGCTTCATTTGGTTTCTGAATGGCAACTTCAAGTTCCTTCAACAATCGGTTTTTATCTCTGTTCAAAATGCCCTTAAGAGGTTTATAATTGGAAGCATGATCGCTGCGGTATATCGAATTTTGAAGATCGGTGTTTTGAATGAATAAATACTGCTCTTCCAGTAAATCCTGTGGACTCATAGGCTCATACAACCCTTTGAACCTTTTTTCATAATGCTCCTGTCCAAATGGAAAACTCAACACCAGAGTCGACAGAAAATCAGGATTGATTTCATTGACCACCTTTGCCGAATTAATGGCGTGCTGCCGGCTGTACTTATTGCCGCCCAGACCGGTAATGATCATCACCGAACTTTGAATGCCAGCCCTTTTTGCCTTGTTTAAATGATGCGACATCATGTCCGGAACTTCACCCTTATTGACAAGCTTGAGCAGCTCCGGATCGCCACTTTCAACTCCCACATAAATTAATTTAAGCCCGGCCTCCCTCAACGATTTTAATTCCTCTTCACTTTTATGCTCCAGATCGCGGGGCATGGCATAAGCCGATACACGATTCAATTGTGGAAATACAGCCTTTAATTTTTGCAAAATTTCCAGTAAACGGTGGGTGCTCAAAACCATGGCATTCCCATCTGCAAGAAAAACCTTGCGAACAGTTGGATTATAGGAAGAAACCTCTTCGATTTCCTGCAAAACCTCTTCAGAACTGCGCACCCGGAATGATTTTGTGGTGTACATTTCACAGAAAGTGCAACGATTCCATGAACAACCCAGGGTTACCTGCAATATCAATGAATACGCCTCACTGGGTGGGCGAAACAGGGGTTCATCATATTCAAAGGGGTAATAAAACATTCGATAATCCGCTGAGCTATACCTTGAATTACTATTTTAGCAACATCAATTAACAAAAGTATGAAAAATATATCCGCACTTAAAGGAACACTGTTATTTGTCGTTTTACTGATGGCACCAACCCTGTTGTTAACTGCTCAAAACAGCAGGCTGCCAAAGAACCTGTCCTTGTCGTTTAACGGAACATTTACCAATGAGCTTACCAATTTCATCGATCAGAAAGCTTCTGATAACGGGATTTACCTGGCAAAATATGATGTTGGAGCTGTAACTGACGAAAATCGTGAAATTAAAAATTTCAGGTTGTTTAAGGATAACATCCTGGTTTATTCCAAAAAACGAATTTCGGGAGCAGATTTTTATATTTCGAATGCGGGTTTTGTGGCCGTGATGGACCACGACATGCATTTTAAACAAGAACTTACCGTTCATATTCTCAATCCCTTGGGCACTGAAGTATTATCAGAAACGTATCGTTATGCCTCGGTTTTTGGTTTTTCGCCACTTGGAAAACAGTTTGTAAGCGGAACCGACAAATTCCTGGAAGTGATCAATTGCGAAACGAAACAATCCTTTAAAGCTACTCGTGCATCAGAGTTTACCTTTTCAGAAAACGAAACATTCCTTGCTGTTGCTTTTGAGAACGAATTGCATATTTATAAAAACGGTGCGAAAATTCAAACTATTAACACTGGGTTTACCTATCCCCGCGCAATTGCAATTTCGGAGAAATCCAATTTTGTAAGTATCATTGATAAAAAGAATTTACAAACCTGGTCGCTCCAGAACTACCAATTGATCGACCATTCCGTAGTATCAGGACCTCTTTCCTACCGCGACCTTCGGATCATTAACGGGAAAATTATGGCAGGAGTCCATTACAGGTTCCAAGGAGTTTCAAAAGGGCTGCTATACCAATATGCTGAAAAAGGACTTGAAAAGGCTGAAGAATTTGCCGAAAAAAAGTTTCAAACATTTGACACCAATTACAAATCCTCCAAAAACAGCTTAAACTACGAAACCATCCCCTGGCCTTTTGCCCCTTTTAACGAAGTACACAAGGTATGGAACCATTACGAGCAACACATGGGTGATGGCAGCGGTGATTGGGCGTACCTGCATCAGGGTCTCGACCTTGAAACCCCAATTGCAGAGCCCACCTATGCTGTTCAACCGGGAGTTGTGAAGCTGGTATTGACGCTGGGTGGTGATATTTACTGGCGATTGGCTGTTGCACCTGAACAATCTTCAGGATATTCGGATGGCTGGCTATATGCCCACCTGATCCCCTCCAGCATTCAGGTGGATGTTGGTGATGAAGTGGAGCTTCATGATTACCTGGGAGATATCATTGCATGGACTTCTACATGGGGCCATATTCATTTCGTAAATATTCATGATCATGGAAATGTTTGGTACTACGACGATGATGAATGGGGCATCAATTTTAATCCGCTGCTGGCTCTTGACCCCATCACGGATGCATCAGCTCCGGTAATAGATGATTTTTCGGGTTCATCCAAATTTGGGTTTATCGCCAATCAGACTACCGCAATCCTCGATCCGGCAAATCTGTCCGGCGATGTGGATATCGTTGCCCGCATCAGCGATTTTTATGGAACCTCAGAATGGGAACAACCGGCATTTGTAACTTATTACTGGCTAAATAAGCTGCCCGATAACACTACGGTTTTCCCAAAAACCCTCGGGCAAATCCTGAATCACATATACCCCATGTACAACAGCAGTTTTTATGAGAGTTATGCATCTATTTTATACTTTAAGGACAATTCACACCCATCGCCCCCCTGGATGAATTTTTCACGGGATTATTACCAGATTCTGACAAATAATAATGGTGATTCCATAATCGATTTATCGGAAGCTAACCTGGCTTTTGAAACAGCAAATTTTGAGGATGGCATGTATCGCCTTTACGTGGAAGCCTGGGATGAATTTGGCAATATGGCGATTGATAGCCAGGATATTATGTTTGACAATTTTAATACAGGGATTATTCAGAAGGAAACTTCTGAAAATGAATTGATCTGCTACCCAAATCCTGTTAAAAACAGCATGCTCATCAGCTTTCCCTATAGTATTAATCAAGAAAAGGTAAACATTTCAGTATTTAATTCCCAATATGAAAGAAAATTGGAAATGGAACTAGATTGTGAACCTTCATCAAGAACACTAAACTTGGATGTCCAAAATTTAACACCAGGCATGTATTTTATTAAAATGTCAACGAATACCGCTTATTTCACGGCGCGATTCATTAAATTGTAATTTTCAATAAATGATGGCAGATTGTTCTATTTTGGTTTACCTGAATTACCTTCTATTCGGGCTTAATATGTTGATATCAAGCTAATAATTGCATTAAATCCTTTTTCCTATTTTTGTGGTATTCAACTAAATCTTAACTATCACATGAAATACGCTTTACTGTTTTTACTCCTCTTCCCTATGGCTGGAAGTACACAGGTATTATTTCAAAAGGAACTGGCATATCCTTATCACATAAACATTGAAGATTTCGCCATTCTCCCCGACAAAGGATATCTGATATGTGGCGGCATTCAGGCCTCAACACCCGATTCGAGTTATGCAATAATTATGCGCGTAGATTCATTAATGCAAGTGCAATGGTCCAGGAAATATGTTGCACTGGCAAGGGATTATTTCAAATGTATTACTCCTTTGTATGATGGAAATTTTGCTGTTGGAGGAGCAATCAAACAAAATTTCTCAAATTTTTATGGAAGTACTTTGTATAAAATTGATGAAAATGGTGACGTATTTTGGTGTAAAAACTATGCAAAAAACTTTGACGATGTCATTTATGAGGTTGTGGAACAGTCGGATAATACCCTGTTGCTGATCATTCGTCATGGTGTTTCAGGTCAGCCATCAAAAATTTTAAAGGTGGATGGTTCAGGCGCTATACTAAGTCAATATTCGATTAGTACCACCAATACCTTACCCGGCGTTGTTTTGGATCATGCGAAAGGCAATAGTTTTGGTGATGTTTTTATTGGAGGTTTGGTTTTAAATAATGCAACTGGCAAATACATGTTTTTTTTAGCTAAACTAAATACCAGCGATGTGTTATGGTATCGAGAATATGATTTTGGAAGAGCATCTAGTTTACTAAATGATATTGTTGTTTTAGACGACGGAAATATAGCCGTAACGGGTAGTGTTAGAGATGGTAATTTAACAGATATTTCAAACGCCTATTTGATGAAAATCAGTCAGGGAAGTGGTGATATTCTTTGGGCCAGGGAGATAAAACAAGAAAATGGGTTTTACGCTGCAGGTTTTGGACTTGCTACCGCTGAAAATAATAATATTGTTTTATGTGGAATTGCTAATTCAGAAGAAGGCTACAAGGCAATTGCAACAAAACATGACGAATCCGGACAAATTATCTGGGAGAAAAATTATGGTGAAGGCGATTATGGATACCTTACTTCCGTTTTAAACATTGATAACAACGCCTTTCTTTTTAGCGGATTTATGTCGTTGTCGGGAGGGAACTATTTAATAAAATCAGACTTGAATGGATCTTCATCATGTTTGACCAATAATTTTGATTTTGTTTTAAATGATCTGAATACCAGTTATTACACTCCCGACATTATCTTAAACGACCTGGAATTTGATCTGCTGAGTCCTTCATTTTCAATTGTCCCTATAAATTTGGATGAAAACCTCATTTGCGAAGGAACCGTGAATATTAATAAAAAACCCTTTACACCTTCGCCAATTATTTATCCAAATCCGGCCAGCGATATGGTTTCAATTCAGCTTCCTGCTGAAAATTTAAATACGAAGGTATCTATCGCAGTTTTTAATTCACAATTGAAATTGATCCATTCAGATAATTTATCCATTGAAATCAATAATAAGCTGATCAAACTAAACACAGAAAACTTCAAACCCGGATTGTACATTTTTGAAGTGAAAACAGAAAAGGGCCTGTTTAGCGGAAAGTTTGTTAAGAAATAGGTGGAGTAGTTGCTACTGCCCGCCTCCGCCGGTTGGCGGATTCGGACGGGCCCACCCGGACGGTTCCGGTCGGACGGGGTTGCTGGTTTCTTGCTGCTTGACGCTGGCTGCTGGTTGCCGTTTCAACAAATTTATCTTCCCTATTAGCTTAGGGCGTTAACAATTTCACCCAATTAACTCAATCCACCCAATTAATCCACTTCAACTAATTTACCTGATTCAACCTCCCGATCCCGATAGCTATCGGGACTATCGGGATCAACCAATTCAACCTCCCGTTAGCTATCGGGATCAACCAATTTAACCAATTCAACCAATTTAACCAATTCAACCACTCCAATGTTTAAAACTAAATTTTGACAAAAACCTCAGTAGCACTAATTTTGCGCCCCAAAAATAAGTTCATGCAAGAAACCATCCTCATTCTTGATTTCGGATCACAGTATACGCAGCTGATAGCGCGCAGGGTAAGGGAACTAAATGTATATTGCGAGATCCATCCATTCAATGATTTCCCGAAGATTAATGAATATATTAAAGGAGTGATTCTTTCCGGCAGCCCGTTTTCGGTTTTGGATCAAAACGCTCCTGTTCCAGATCTGACCGACATTCGCAAAAAAGTACCCCTATTGGGAGTTTGCTACGGAGCACAGTTTCTTGCAAAACTGGATGGTGGCAAAGTTGAGCCTTCTTCAATTCGCGAATACGGCCGAGCCAATTTATCTTTTATCAACCATCACAACGAGCTCATGCGCGGCATGACCGACGATTGCCAGGTATGGATGTCGCATGGCGATACCATATTGCAAATCCCGGAGGCTTTTGAAATTATTACCAGCACCGGCGATGTGGAAGTAGGCGGTTACCAGGTTAAAGGCGAAAAAACTTATGGCATTCAGTTTCACCCTGAAGTTTATCACACGACGGAAGGAATGACCCTTTTGCGGAATTTTGTGGTTGATATTTGCGGATGCTCCCAGGAGTGGACGCCCGAGTCGTTTATTGAAGCCACTATTGAAAACCTTCGGCAAAAGCTTGGAAATGACAAGGTGGTTTTGGGATTATCAGGAGGCGTTGATTCTTCAGTATCTGCAGTTTTACTTGATAAAGCCATTGGTAAAAACCTCCATTGCATATTTGTGGATAACGGCCTGTTGCGGAAAAACGAGTTTGAAACCGTTCTGGATTCCTACCAGCATATGAGATTGAATGTTATTGGCGTAGATGCTAAGGAACGTTTCTACAATGCACTTGGAGGCGAAACCGATCCGGAAAAGAAAAGAAAGATCATCGGAGGTACTTTTATCGAAGTATTTGATGAAGAAGCCCATAAAATTCAGGATGTTAAGTGGCTGGCACAGGGAACCATCTACCCTGACGTAATCGAATCAAAATCGGTGAAAGGGCCGTCGGCAACGATCAAGTCGCATCACAATGTAGGAGGGTTACCCGATTACATGAAGCTAAAAATCGTGGAACCGCTGAACACCCTGTTTAAAGATGAGGTGCGCAGGATTGGCCGTAAGTTGAAAATGGATCCAAACCTGATCAATAGGCATCCTTTTCCGGGGCCGGGATTGGGCATCCGTATTCTCGGAGACATCACCCGCGAAAAGGTGCGTATACTGCAGGAAGCCGATCATATTTACATCGAAGGATTAAAAAATTGGAACTTGTATGATAAAGTGTGGCAAGCCGGCGTTATCTTACTTCCGATACAAAGCGTCGGTGTTATGGGCGATGAACGTACTTACGAAAATGTTGTAGCTTTGCGGGCGGTAATTTCAACCGATGGCATGACCGCCGATTGGTCGCAGTTGCCCTATGATTTTTTAGCAAAGGTATCCAACGATATAATTAATAAGGTTAAGGGGGTTAACCGGGTGGTTTATGATATCAGCTCAAAGCCGCCGGCAACTATTGAGTGGGAATAACCTTAACGTTTGACTATGAAGAATTGGAAATTTCAGGTTTTTATTGCAGCATTTTTTGCAATCATTTTAAATACTTCACTGTCGGCATCCGGCCAGCAAGTAGAGAAGTCGCAGATCAAAGAATCCATAGATGGAAAGGAGTATTATCTCCATTTTGTTAAACAGGGCGAAACGCTTTTTAATATCGCCAGGGCTTACAACATTACTGTTGATGATATTTTCAAATCCAATGAAGCCTCACGCGACGGTATCAGACCTGGGAACGTATTAAAAATCCCTGTTGACCTTAAGAACACCGGGCCCGAAAAGCAGCCGGAAAAGCCCAAAGAAGCATTTTTCTATCACATCGTAAAAAAGCAGGAAACCTTGTATGGCCTTTCCAAACAATACAATGTTAAGATTGAAGCCATTCAGAACCTGAACCCGGATATTTCCGGCGACCTGAGAGAAGGCGAAACTATAAAAATCCCCGAGGCAACTGAAGTTACTAAAGTAACATCAACACCAGTTCCTGAAAATACTGCGATCCATATAATTTTGGAGGGTGAAACGCTTTATGCCATCGCCCGCGAATACAATGTAACCACCGGAGAGATTATCAATGCCAATCCCGGAATTAATGCCCAGGATTTAGACATCGGACAAAAAATCGTGATCCCAAATCAAAACCAGGCAGTAAAGGCTGAAGAGGAAACTACAATTGACAAATTGGATCCATTTAAAACACATACCGTCGAAAAAGGAGAAACCTTGTATAGCATTGCCCGTGAGCATGCCGTTTCAGTTGATACCCTGAAGAAATACAACGATGGGCTGACCGTTAACCTCTATATTGGTCAAAAAATAAGTATACCGCAAAGCACCACCGACAAAAGCTACCTCATTTACACACCCGACCGCAAAGAAGAACTGGAAGAAATAGCCAGCAAATACAGGATCGATAGCAAGGAGGTAAGTGAGATCAATCCGGGAATTTCTAAAAAAGTGAAGAAAGGACAGGTTGTTAAAATTCCGGTAGAAATACAGGAACCGGAAAAAAATGAGCCCCTAAAGAACGAAGAAGAACAATTCACATTGGAGAACGATTTTCCATGCCCCATTCATCCTTCGGCCCGGCTCAGGACTTACAATATTGCGCTTATGATCCCCCTTTTCCTTCAGGAAGTTGATAGCCTGGAGAAATATCGTGAGCGTGGTCTTGAATCCACTTCGGATATGATCTCCTTCCGCTTTCTGAATTTTTATGCCGGCTTTAAAATGGCCGTTGACTCTATGGAAAGTGCCGGCATGAAGATCAACCTGTTTGTTTACGATGTGGATAATGACCCCGCAAAAGTAAGCCAGGTATTGCAAAAATCAGAATTAAGCAGCATGGACCTCATCGTAGGCCCTTTGTATGCAAAGAGTTTTGCCCGGTTAGCTAATTTTGCCAAAACATTTCAGATTCCCATCGTAAATCCCCTATCAACACGGGAAGAGATCATTGGCAACAACCCATATGTTTACAAAATAAAACCTGCTGAGGAAGTACAAACCGATCTAATGGTTAATTACCTCCTCGAAAACTATCCTAAAAGCAACATTGTGCTGGTAAGGCATAACAAATACAAATACCAACCTACGATTTCTTATATCAGAAATAACCTGAATGCAAAACGGCCGGGGCATGTGATGGTTCCAAATTCAAAAATTGCAGCGCTGATTAAAAAGTCGGAGCAAAACTCCATTTTTACGGAAAATAAACTTTTTGAAAAAGAACAGATCAACCACAGCCTGACGGACAGTTCATGGATTAGCAACCTGGTGAAAGAAGTTATTTATGTCGACGACAGTCTTCCGGGACTTGAAATGAATCTTTCAAAAATCAGGAATAATATCGTCGTGGCGATTAGTGATGACCTCGTATTCACAAAGGATTTAATGTCGCAGTTAAACAAATTGCACCTCGATCATCAAATTACCGTTTTCGGGTTACCCGACTGGAACAGCTTTCAGGATATGGAAACCAATCAGTTATTGAACTTGCATGTGCATACTTTTACAGCATCCATTGTCGATTATTCCGATCATAATATTGTCCGGTGGATTGAGATATACCGAAAACAATTCCACACCGAACCTACCGCAGGAAATTATGCATTCGACGGCTTTGACACAGGCTGGTATTTTTTAAATGCACTATACCGGTTTGGCACCGGATTCAGGGAATGCACCCGAAATTTCAACCCTACCCTTATTCAAAGCAAATTCCGTTTCGAATCAAAGGAGGGTAACGGATTTCAAAATGTATACTGGAATATGGGCAAGTACGAGGATTACTCCTACAAAAGGGTAACCCTGCAGCAATTTATCAGTGATAATTAATCCACCCATTTTAAGTTAATTCTATATCTTTGCAAAAATTCTTTGAAATACTATGCTAAGCAGAAGGCATTTGCGGATAAAAGTTTTACTGGCACTCTACGCGTTTTTTCAATCTCAAACCGAAAGTATTGCAGCCGGTGAAAAAGAGCTATTTAAAAGCATAAATAAGTTGTATGAGATATTCATTTATCAACTTTCATTACTCATCGAAATAGTTGAATATGCTCACAAACGACTTGAAGAAAACAAATTGAAATTTTTCCCCACCGAAGAAGATCTCAACCCCAACACCCGGTTTACTGAAAATAAGGTCATTAAATTACTGGATGCCAATAAGGATTTCAGAAAGCACTATGACTTGTATAAAATCAACTGGGTAGATGAAGAGGAAATGATCCGAAAACTTTGGGTGGAAGTTAGGGAAAGCCAGGATTTTAAAGATTATATGGCTTCAGAAACCAACACTTTCAACGACGACCGGGAAATACTTATCAGGATCGTAAAAAAACAAATCACCGCCTCGGAAATTCTCCACTTTTACTATGAAGAGAAAAACATCCATTGGAGCGATGATTTTTTTACAGCTAACATGCTGGTTATAAAAACCCTGAAAGCATTAAAACCTACCTGGGGTGAGTCGCATCCATTACCTGAGTTATTTAAAGAAACGGTGGATGATGATGCCAATGAAGATCGTGAGTTTGTGAAGGATCTTTTCAGAAAAACAGTGGTTCATAGCGACGAATATGAGGCCCTGATTGCTGAAAAGGTAAAAAACTGGGAAATGGACAGGATTGCTGTTATGGATATTTTACTGATCAAAATGGCCCTGGCTGAACTCATTGAATTCCCGTCGATCCCAATAAAAGTAACGCTTAACGAATACATCGAACTGGCCAAAATGTACAGCACTCCTAAAAGTAAAGTATTCGTAAATGGTATTTTAGACAAACTCATTATTGATCTGAAAAACTCCAAAAAGATCAAAAAAACCGGCAGAGGATTGCTGGAGAATTAATAAAAATTAACAGTCGGATGTAATAGTCAAAATAGGAATTTCCGAAATTTGCAATGAAAGCAAAAATTACACTTATGAAGGCAGGTAAGATTTTACAATTTATTCTTGTAATAACAATTATAGCTGGTTTGGTTAGCTGTGATGGCAAAAAAAGTAAAGCTAAAAAAGCGGATAAAGATAAAAACACCGAATCAACTGCAAAGCAAGCAAACAAGCAGGAACCCGAATTAGTATACGATTCAAAAGGTAATATAACCGAGCGGCACGCCTATTCGTACCGCAAGGCCGACGGATCGGTGCGTTCATTTGATAGTTATTACTACACTTACGATGATCGTGGAAATGTTGTTAAAGAGGTAAAGGAGTCATACAAACCCGACGGTACACTCAGTTATAAAAATATAAACTACTATACCTGGAACGATAAAAACCTGCAGGTTGAACTGGTATTTGAATCATACAATGCGGAAGATGAACTTCAGCGGAAAGCCCGGCATACCTACAAATATAACGAGCGTGGTCATAAAGTTGAAGACCTTGGTTACTTTGATGATGGTTCAATCAGTTCGAAAATTGTGCTTGATCCTGATGAAAAAGGTGCTTTACGATCAGAAGAATTCATTCATTACAATGAGGATGGCAGCAAAAAGGACCACAAAAAATATTACTACACCGAATATGGTCTCGATCGCACTGTTGATCTCATGGAACAAAAAGACAAATAATGTATCAACCCAAGTCAGTATATACTGATATTGCACTTAAAGCCCTGATTCATTACCTTGAATTTGGTGATACCCGAAATTTGGTTTTTGACAATATTCCTGAGGAGTTATATCAAACACAGCGGGCCTGTTTTGTAAGCCTTCATCTGGATGATGGCGAGCTGAGAGGTTGTATTGGTACCATTGATCCTCAGGAAGAAAACCTGGTTAAAGAAATCACCCGAAATGCAGTTTCAGCCGCCATTAACGATAGCCGCTTTCATGCGCTTGAACCCGAAGAACTGGAGGATATAACCATATCGGTGGATGTGCTTACCAAAGCCACCGAAATTACCGCACTTGATGAGCTTGATCCCCGGATTTTTGGGATTGTTGTTACCGACGGTAGTTTCCGGCGAGGTGTTTTATTGCCCGGCCTTGATGGCATCGACACCGCTGAAAAACAGATTGAAATTGCCAAACGCAAAGCCGGACTTAACAGGACCGAGCTTGAAGATTTAACTATTTACAGGTTTACTTCCAATCGTTATCATTAATCCCCGCTTAATTATATCAAGTATAAATTAGCCTTAATTTATGTGATTCAGGGTAAATTTTAGTTCACGGTTTCTTTTTTTTTCTTTATTTGCATTCAGCACAAATGCACCTGAAATAAAAAAGCATATGACCAAAATCATCTCCACACTAAAAATACTGCTCCCTGCATTTATATTTCTGTTTTCTGCGATGGATTCATTTGCCGGCAAAGAGGAAGATCCATGTGCAAAAACAAATAAAATAATCGAGTTTATAAATACATTCCATATCAACCCACCAGCCATTGACGAGGCATTCAATAATCAGGTAAAAAAAACGCTGCTTGAGCAACTTGATCCGGCTGGATACCTTTTAACAAAAGATGATGTAGATGCCATCTTTGCTGTTTGCCCTTCCCTTCCGGTAGCCGATTGCAAATCCCATCAAAATTTTATTGACCGGATTACCACCATTTACGCAAACCGGTTAACAGCCATCGACAGCATGGTTAAAAGTACATTTGCAACACCCCTTGATTTTACAAAATCAGACTCCCTGCATTTTGATGGTTTAAAAAATGCGAATTACAATAAATCTGAATCAGAACTATATGCGTTTTGGGAGCAATATCTGAGATTTCAGACATTACGATATTTCATCACCACTTTTAAGCAGGAAGATTCAACCTTTGAAAAAACTCGTGAAAATTTTGAAAAATACGAGTCAGAAATCAGAGAAGCGGTAAGCAAGGAAGAACAATGCGACATGGCTCATATGCTTAATATGGATGGCGATTTAAAAAACTATATATTATCCACTTACCTCAACGCGGTAACCACCTCTTTTGATCCGCATACCAATTATTTCAGCCTGCAGGAAAAAGAACATTTCGATCACATGTTATCACGAAATAAATTTTCGTTTGGAATTGATCTTGACCAAAACCGAAACGGCAATATCCTGATAGCAAGGCTGATCCCGGGCGGGCCGGCATGGCGCTCAGGGCAGCTGGATGAAGGCGATGTGCTTATCTCCATTCAATTTAAAAATAAAGAGCTGGTTGATTTAACGTGTTCAAATCTGTATGAAATTGAAAACCTCATGTATCAATCAGAGGCAGGAGATGCCAGGATCACTGTAAGGAATAAATTTGGGCAGGTAACAACGGTAGAGCTGAAAATGGAAATTCTGGAAGCAGCTGAAAATGTGGTTTACAGTTTTATCATGGATGGCGAATGTAAAGTAGGATACATCACTTTGCCTGCGTTTTACACCGACCCCGAATCAGATGATCCATTGGGATGCGCCAGCGATTTGGTAAAAGAACTTGTTAAGCTCAAAAATGACCATGTAGAAGGAATTATCCTCGATGTTCGTAACAATGGTGGTGGTTCCATTATCGAAGCCGTCGACCTTGCAGGCGTGTTCATCGATTCAGGACCTTTGTGTTTATTTACCAATAAAACCGAAAAACCGAGGCTGGTAAACGACATCAACAGGGGTGTGATTTACGATGGGCCAATGGTGCTGATGGTAAACCAAATGAGTGCCTCGGCAAGTGAAATCCTCGCCGGAATTTTGCAAGACTATCATCGTGCAGTGATTGTTGGCACAACTACTTACGGCAAAGCATCCGGACAAAATATCTTTCCGGTTGGCAACAATAACAATGGCAAATCTGAGGTATTTAAATTTGATCCCAATTCACATGATTTTGTAAAGGTTACCACAGCCCGTTATTTTAACCTGGAAGGTGGATGTCATCAACTTGTAGGCATACAACCTGATGTTCCTTTACCCGCTGTATTTTCATATGAAGGATATCTTGAATCCGGTGAGGAAACAGCCCTGCCAAATATCACCGTTGAGAAAGAGGTTAACTTTACACCATTCCCCGAATTACCCATTGACACGCTTAAACAGCTAAGCCAGCAAAGATTGCAATCAGATAAACAAATGAATAAAATTATAACAATTGGTTCAAAAGTTGAAAAACTCTACACCCAAAAATCGAGCTTTCCACTCAACTTTGAGTCATTCATTTCTTTTTATTCCGAGGGGCTAGGCGAGATACGCGAACTCGACAGCACCCTGGTACGACCAGCCAGGGCCTATACTTTATTAAATAACACCTTCGATGCCGACCTTCTGAAATATGACGATTACAAGCAGAAAGTACACAAAGAGATGATCAGCAACATCAATAAAAACATGTATACTGAAGAAGGATATAAAATCCTTTGCGATTTGATCAGGATCAGGAAATCAGAAATAAAAGAATAATATTTTAACCCGAACAAGATGAGAAAAAGAACGATTTTACTTTCCATGCTGGTTTTCAGCTTTATGCTGCTGAATAACATCACAAGGGCTCAGCGTTTCGAGAGTGCGCTGGCTTATATGGAATACATTGGTGAACAATATACCAATATCAATGAGGAGTTGTGGGATTATATCAAAGCTGCAGCCCATAAAAAAAATGCAGCCAAAATAGAATCGCGCAGGCGGGAACTTGTAAACACCACTAAGGCGGCTGCTGCGCGTATCAGCCGGTTACCCGACTACGAAGGAGATGGAAGTTACCGCGATTCGGTGGTTGCCTATTTAAATATCTCACACCTGCTTTTGGATGAAGATTATGAGAAAATTGTCGACCTTGAAAAAATTGCTGAAGAATCGTATGATTTAATGGAAGCCTACATGGAGGCTAAAAAGCAAGCCAACGAAAAAGCCACGCAGGCACATGAACGACTGCAGGTTGAGCAGCAGGCTTTTGCTGACACCTACGGGATCACGTTAATTGATACAGAAAACAAACTTTCGCAAAAGCTGGAAAAGGCCAATGAGGTTTATGACTACTATAACGAGATCTACCTGATCTTTTTCAAGTCGTATAAGCAGGAATCATACCTGCTTGATGCAATTTCGCGCTCGGATTACAGTGCACTGGAACAAAACAGGACCACGCTGGAGAATTTCGCCTCCGAAGGTATCAAGGAGCTGGCCCGCAAAGGAAGTATTGATGGCGATTACACCTTAAAACAAGCCACCCAAAGGCTCCTTACATTTTATAAAAAAGAGGCAGGACAGACCATGGAAGATTTTGCAGCATTTTTCCTCACGATGGAGAAATTACAGCAGATACAGGCCGTAATGGAAAAGAAAAGCAAATCGCAACTTACCCAAAAGGAGGTGGATGATTACAACAAGCTGGTGAAAGATTACAACACCATGGTAAAGAAATACAACGAGACCAATCAAAAACTTAACGACGAACGAAACGACTTGATCAATGAATGGAATAAAGTGGCGGATAAGTTTATAAATAAGCATGTACCGTAATAATTATAAGTCATGAAAAAGCTAATCAAACTTATTTTATCTGCATTCATTTTTTATAATCTGATCCCAATTCAGGTTACCGGGCAATCAGACCTGGAAAGACGCTTAACCAGAAATGTGATCGACTGCGAGGACATCTCTCAAAACAGCGCATCAGTTTTTGCAGAATATTTGAGTGAATCAAAATTAGATTCAGCTGAAATAGTAGTTGATTTCTGGGAAAAAAACTGCGGAATCACCGAACCGATCTACCGGGCAAAACTACTACTCCAAATGGCCAACAGTTCCTTAACCGACGACGATCTGGACACAACCGTCTATAAGCAGGTGCATAACTTTGTGAATCGCGTGCAAACTTCGCAAAATGAGGATGCAAATTCGCTGTTTGAATACAACAAGATATATTTTAGTTACGTCCCCTTAAACTCCCGTTTTGATGAGGCAACCCGGAATTTTGCTGACACTGCTTATTTTGACAATGATCTGGAGCGCCTCTTCGGCCTGCTTTATAGCGAGCGGATCGATTCTTTTTACCATGTTCTGCAAACAGATGCCTATGCCTTTTATAAAATAAGAAGGTATTATAATATCTACACAAGCTATTATAAATCGCTTCCTGAAGGACACTGGGAGTTTACCTTTGGATTATTCAGCCCAACCAATAATGCCCTTGATTATTTAGGCACCCACCCCTATTTTGGAATAGCAGGTGGGTTAAAAGTTAACAGCCTGACCATGGATGTGGGAATGGATCTGAGGTTTGGGGATACCCGGCAAAATTATGCTGTTTTGCAAACTGATACTTTGATCACCGATTATTTCTTTGGCTTTTATATTGGCCTGAATTTTTACTATGACCTCATGCGAACGAAAAACAGCGAAATGCTTCTCTCAGGGGGCATCGGAATGGATGGATTTGACACCCAATGGACAAGCGAAAATGGTGAAGATATCTTGTCAGTATTTACAGCTAATCTCAACGGGGGCCTCACCTATCGCATTTATTTTACTGACAGGCATTTCGTTGGATTTAATTATAAATACAACTGGGTGAATTATAACCACAAGAAAATAGTTGAAGGATTGGGCGGTAATGCTCATACCATTTGTATCAGTATTGGAGGTCTTGGTAATAAATTCAAAAGAGAGAAATTAGATGAATTACATTATAAGGGTGAACGCTAATGTGAAGTCTTTATCACTTGCAAAAGCCTGAAGCGAAAATATACCATTCTTAAAATTATTTCGATGATTATTAAGCACTTTAAATCCGGGATATTTTTAGTTAGTTTCATTGCATTATCGATAAGTGGTTGTAATCCGAATTACAACAACAAAAACAACAATTTAAATGAGGATCCTGATTCTGTTTTATCTCAGCCAGATAGCAGCAGCGAACTTCAATCCGCAGATATCGTCCCGAATTACGATACTTGTGTATTCAAACTGACATCCGCCATCAAAAGAAACGATACCGCTTACATTAGGAATAGTATATTGAATGGTTGTAACATAAACCAGTTTCTTTATGAGGGTGATGAGGATGTTTTACTTAGAATAGCTGTTTATTATTGTGATACAAGCATGCTCCGGTTTATGCTTGAAAATGGAGCCGATCCAAACTTTCATGGTAAATTTCGAAAATCGGCGACCCACTTTGCTGCATCAATCGACTCAGCCAAATTAAAATTGATGCTCGACTATGGTGGTGATCCCAACTCCTACTATATCATTTACAACAGAACTCCCATCATTTCGGCAATTATTGAAGATAAATTTGGCTGTGTAAAACTCCTGGTTGCACAAAATATTTCACTTAATCCCGATTCAAGCAATCATTTTACTTCAGCATTAAATGCAGCTATTACAAACGAAAACTATAAAATAATTGACTACCTTCTGGCTCATGGTGCTGATCCAAACAGCCGGTTCAGCATTTCGGAAAGCCCTGATTGCTTTATGTGTCTGGACGATGTGAATATTTTGCATGTAATTGCGGGTGCATTTTCAAATTTTAAGGAAAAGGATAAAATGATGCAATTATTGAATCGATTTGTTGAAATGGGAACTGATATAAATGCAGAGAGTTTTTACAGGCAAACACCACTTGAATTTGCAACCTTCTCACAGGATACTGCGCTTTTATCATTTTTTATTGATAATGGAGCAAAGTTGGAGGGAGCTTTCAATACTGCATCCAGATGGTCAAAATATATTTCTGTTGAATATTTACTTAAAAAAGGAGCTGACCCAAATGCAAGGAGCTTTTATGGGGGCACTCCGCTGACAAATGCCATAAAATGCTGTGGTGATGGTTTTGGAAGTGGGATAACCTATGAGGAAAGAACGAAAACGATTGACTTACTGCTGGAGTATGGTGCAGATCCAGATTTGAAAGATGAAGATGATAAGTCATTCAATGACTATCTAAAGTCAGGAGCCAATATGGTGTATCAACATTTTATCCATGATGGAAGATTAAGTTGGGATGATCTGGATTTTGAACCTAGAGGAGATGTGATCAAAAAAGTAACCGTTGATTCAACTGAAATAGCCGTTTATTCAAAGCCTTATACCCTTGCACCAATTGTAAAAACACTCAAAAAAGGAGATGTATACTTCCTGAGAAACGGCACCTGGATTATTAATGAAGAACTTACTGGATTAACAAGTAAATGGGTGGAAATTAAAGGCTATGATTTTTCCGGTTATATTTTGGAAAACTCCAAACCAACCATGCAGTAAACCTGCCTCCATTTTCTTACTTTTACAAAAACTTTTTCAATGAAACATTCCCGCAATCATTTGTGGCTTTTTTTGTTTTTGACATTGGCCATTTCTGCTTGTTATAACCCCGAGCAAAAGAAGGGGTCATCCGTAGCGCTTTTCAACGACAACTGGTCGTTTAAAATACTTCCCAATGAAAAATTCCCAGTTTCTGACACTACCTGGCAACAAGTACAATTGCCCCACACTACCCGTTTCGAACCAATGGTGGTAAACGATCAGTGGCAGGGCATCTGCCGATATCGTAAATCGTTTCATGTTCCCAATGCAATTAAAGGAAAGCAGATCTTCATCAAATTTGAAGGTGCCATGAATGTTGCCGAAGTTTACCTGAACGACCGTAAAATCACAACCCATTTGGGGGGATTTTTACCCTTCGTTGTTGATCTTACCGATCACCTTCAATACGGATCAGTAAATTCAATTGAGCTAAAACTGGATAATACCGATAATCCGGAAACCGGGCCAAAACCCTTGAACAAGCTCGACTTTAATACTTATGGCGGACTTTACCGGGATGTTTACCTCATCGTTAAAAATTCACTGTTTATCAGTGATCCCATGGAAGCCGATGAACCGGCCGGTGGCGGAATATTTGTTACTTTTCCGGGCGTTAACAATCAACTGGCAACCATAAGTATTCAAACACATATTATAAATAATGGTGCAAAAACCAGAAACTTCACCATCAAACAAACGCTTTTCAGGGATACGGTTGAAGTGGTCTCGAACAGCAGCGAGGAGTATTTGATTGAGCCGGATACGGCCATTCATTATCCTTTGATTTTGCAAGTAGAGCAGCCCGATTTATGGTCACCAACAGAACCCAACTTGTACACCCTTCAAACCGAAATATTAACAGCTGATGGCATTGAGGATCTGGTAAAAACAAAGATCGGCATCCGGCGAATTGAGATCACTCCGGAAGCCTTTAAAATCAACGGTGAAAAGATGTTCCTCAGGGGAGTGAACAGGCACCAGGAGTATCCGTATATCGGTTATGCACTCAGCAACAGTGCGCAATACCGCGATGCTGTAAAAATCAAAGAGGCCGGTTTTGATTACGTTCGTCTCTCCCACTACCCCATGTCGCCGGCATTTATGGATGCCTGTGATGAACTCGGCTTGCTGGTTTTGGATGCAATCCCTGGTTGGCAATATTTCAGTGAGGATTCCTTGTTTCAATCCTATAGCTGGTCAACCTGCCGCGATATGATTCGCAGGGACCGCAACCACCCTTGTATTTTAGCCTGGGAAGTATCGCTCAACGAATCGTGGATGACAGAGGCGTTTATCGACAGCGCGGTAGCAATCGCACATGCGGAATATCCGGGAGATCAATGCTACACAGTAGGCTGGCAAAAACATGGTTACGACATTTATTTGCAGGCGAGGCAACACCGGATTGAACACTACGAAAAACCCGAAAAACCCTATATCGTCTCGGAATATGGCGATTGGGAATATTATGCCCTTAATGCAGGTTTAAACCAGGATGCCTGGGGCGATTTGCAGGAAGAAGAGCGAACAAGCCGTCAATTGCTGGGAAATGGCGAAAAGAGGCTGCTGCAACAAGCTTTGAATATTCAGGAAGCCCATAACGACAACTTTAACACACCCGCCTTTGCCGATGGCTACTGGGTGATGTACGATTATAACCGGGGTTATACGGATGACCTTGAGGCCTCAGGGATCATGTCGATCAACCGCCTGCCGAAATTCAGTTATTATTTTTTCAGGAGTCAGCGCGATGCCAACATTAGTTCAGACCTGTACCATGCAGGCCCCATGGTGTTCATTGCAAGCTACTGGAAACCTGATTCGGATAAAAATGTGCGCATATTCAGCAATTGCGATGAGGTGGAACTTTATTTAAATGGCGAATTGATAAAACGCCAAAAACCGGATAAGGGCAAATATTGTGAAAACCTGGCTCATCCGCCATTCACTTTTCAAATTCCGGAATTTAAAGCCGGAACCCTGGAAGCAAAGGGATTAATTGGTGGTAAAGTGGTAGCCATGCATAAAGTGAGCACGCCCGGTGAACCTGCCCGATTACTGCTGGAAGTGGATGTTAGTAAAAATGTTCCGGTTGCCGGGCGAAATGATGCCCTTTTCGTGTATGCCACGCTTTTGGATGAAAACGGAACCCGCTGCCCTTTAAATGATATTCCCGTTGATTTTACAATTTCAGGAAATGCAAAAATCATAACCGAAGGACCTGTCCCGACCGAAGCGGGAATAGCCACAGCTCTAATTCAGATTGGTTATAGCACTGGTAAAATCACCATTCATGCATCCTCACAAGGACTCACAGCGGCTAAGCTTTCCTTTGAATCGGTAAGACCTGAGAGGGATAAATGAAAATTGATCACAAATACAAACCTGCAGTTAACAAAACCTGGCTCTACTTTTTAGCCGGGTCATTGTGGATTTTAGTCGGCCTGCTATTGATGTCGATGGCGGTTCACTGGATCAGGGATGAAAAGTTGCACCACGCCGGTTTGCTATTGATTATTGGTACATTTGCCGGGATGATCATCCATCATTTTGGGTTTTTAAAAGTAGTGGATAAAAACCTGTCCCGCCTCTCCGAAATGGCCGAGAGGCCCTGTGTATTTTCATTTATGAGTTGGAAAAGTTATCTGCTTGTTGCCGTAATGATGAGCATGGGATTTACCTTACGCCACTCAGGAATTCCGCATCTATACCTCGTTTCATTTTATTTTGCTTTGGGTCTGGCGCTGTTTTTATCCAGCATCCGCTATTTTCGTTATCTCATTTCCATCATCCGACATTAACATTTTAAAACTGCACATTCAACAATTTTCATTTACTGTGGTTATTAAAATTAAACTAGCAATAACCAACTGCTGCATGCCCCGATTTCTGACCATTATACTAATCACTATTATTGGCAGTGCTGCGCAATTATATTCGCAGCAGCATATGGTTTCGTTTAAACACCTTACCATCGACGACGGTTTATCACAAAACTCTGTGAATTGTATTTACCAGGACAAAAACGGATTTATGTGGTTTGGAACACATGATGGATTGAATAAATTTAATGGATACGAATTTGAGTATTACAGAAACGACCGCAGCAATGAAAACAGCCTGAGCAGCAACTACATTTATGATGTTTATGAAGATAATGAAGGTGTATTATGGGTTGCCACATTTGGTGGAGGATTAAACAGCATTCATCCCGAAACAGGTGAGATAAAAGCACATGAAATGATCCCCGAAGATGAGAATATCATCCCGGATGAAAGGATTTTTTCTATTTCTGAATATCCCGAAGGAATTTTGTGGATAGGATGCAACGGGGGTTTAATCAGGTACAACAAAAGAACATCAAAAGCTCGCTTGTTTACAGGCAATAAAAAATCGGAAGACATTTATTTTAACAATTATGTTGGGATTGTTTGCCCGGATGAACTTGGGAACATTTGGTTTCAAACGGATTCAGGTCTCACAAAAATTGACACATCAAATCTTAACATTGAATATTTCAAGAAAAGTCCCTACTCCAACAAATATAAAATGGGGTTTATTCAGGACATAAAATCAATCCCAAACGGGGTGCTCGTAGCCTGTGATGACGGACTTTTATTAATAGATGAAAAACATAAAAGGGATGAGCTTTTATTGAGCACCGAGCAATTTAATTCAGGCGGAAGGGAAACCAGTTTTCTTGAATTTGATATACTAAAGCCCGATCACTATCTCATTGGGTCCAACCAGGGATTGATTATTTACGACCACAAAACAGGGCGAATAAGCCGCTATCAAGCCAATGCCTACGATCCTAAAAGTTTGACTCACAACAGTATTTTATCGATTTGCAAATCCCGCGACGGTGTTTTATGGCTGGGAACACGAAACGGAATCAACATCATTGAGTCGCTGGAACCTGATTTTAAACATATCAGAAGTATTCCGGGCGAATCAGGAATGAGCTCCAACAATGTAACTTCATTTATGGAAATGAATGATTCATTGTTTTGGATTGGAACCACTAACGGACTCAATTTATACAACAAAAACACCTATGAATTTAAAGTTTACAATGCCGAGCAAGGCAATTCGGGAATGCTGCTTTCAGGCTATATATTGAGTCTTTACAAGGATAGCAAAAACCGGCAGTGGGTAGGAACACGCGGAGGAGGATTTTACAAAATTATTCCTCACGGAGACAGGATCAATTTTAAACAAATACAACCTTTAAATGATACGCTCTTTAATATAAATACTCACTATTTCCGCGAAAGGGAAAATGGCAACCTGTGGGTAGGTACCGGCGGTCAGGGCCTGTGGGAATATGATCCCGATAGAAATTTAATCAAACGCTATGAATCCACCCTGGATGCAGGCGGACTAAATCATTCATTTGTATTTTGTTTTCATGAGGATACATTTAACAATTTGTGGACAGGAACACCCTCAGGAGGTTTAAACATGTTAAACACCCAAAGCGGCAGGTTCTTATTTTTTTTAAATAATCCGGAAAATCTGCATAGCATCAATAATGACATTATTCTGTCGATTTACGAAGATTCAAATAACAAGCTGTGGGTAGGAACCAATGATGGACTGGCAAAGTTTATCCCAACGCTTGATAGCGACGTGTTCCCGTTAATCAATCAAAGTAGACAGTTAAACCAGGATACATTGTTCATCAATTTTGGGCTGGCTGAAGGTTTTCCAAATACGGTAATTTATGGCATGCTGGAAGATGAACATGATCAGCTCTGGATTTCCACCAACAGCGGACTGGTTGTTTTTGATACCAAAAACGAAACCGTAATTAAAACCTTTGATGTGAGTGACGGTTTGCAAAGCAATGAATTTAATCAAAATGCCTTTTATACGGATGCTCACGGACAATTCTATTTTGGGGGTGTGAACGGGTTTAATATTTTCAATCCGGATGAAGTTACAGGAAATAATTTTAAGCCCCAAATGCTAATTACCGGTCTTTCTATTTTCAACAAACCTCTTCAGATAAATAAACCCAATGAAGACGGCCTTTATCTTGATAAGTCGATAAGTAATACAGAAAAAATAAACCTGTCATGGAAAGACAGGGTTATTACCTTTCATTTTGCAGGCTTAAGTTACAAAAGCCCCGAAAAAAATCAATACAGTTATAAGCTGGAGGGGTTCAACAATGATTGGGTGATGGCCGGAAATAACCGAAGTGCGACCTACACACAACTGGATCCGGGGACTTACACATTTCGTGTAAAAGCCGCCAATAATAGCGGAATTTGGGATGAAGCAGGCAGTTCACTAATCATACATATAAGTACACCTCCCTGGTTAGCTTGGTACGCCTATACCCTTTATATTCTAATTATTGTCGGGATAGCTTATTTATTTATCAGGTATCGGATCCGGCGTGCAACACGAAAGATCAGGCTTCAGGCAACAATCGACAGGGCACGCGAAGAAGAAAGAGAAGTTTTCAGGAAACAAAGTGCCGCCGATTTTCATGATGAGGCCGGAAATAAAATCACCAAACTGACACTGTTTACTGAAATGGCCAGGTCAGAGCTTGAAAACAAAACACAGCTTGAAAATTACCTGGGCAAAATCCAACAAAATATAACTGAACTTTCAAGTGGCATGCGCGACTTTTTATGGGTAATGGATCCTCAGCACGACAGCTTGTTTGAAACCATAGCCCGGCTTAAAGATTTTGGTGAATCGCTCCTTACTGAAACGGGTGTAAATTTTATTGTTAAAGGGATTCAGTTGGATTTGCAGGAAATAAATTTGAGTATGAATGCCCGGCGCGACATACTTCAGATTTTTAAGGAAGCCATGAATAATGCAGCAAAATATGCCAAAGCAAATAATATAACCCTGGAAGTAATCAAAGAAAATAATCAGTTTAAAATCAAACTCGAAGACGATGGCAGGGGATTTAATTTGCAAAACCTGGATAACAAAAGATATGGTCTGAGGATCATGAAAGAGAGAACTCAAAAAATTGGTGGTGAACTCATTATTAACTCCGGTGAAAACAGTGGAACCAGCATATCACTTAAATGCAATATACCCCATTTGGGTAATAGTAATTAACCAACTCATACTTTAATTTTGCCAATTATGAATGAAAAAGACATAATTGTAGCCATTGTTGAAGACGAAGACGAAATCAGGGAATTGCTTGAAGCGATCATCGACCGGTCGCCCGGATTTACCTGCAAACATGTATTTAAAGATTGTGAAAGTGCATTGAACCCTCTGAAATCCATCAAACCGGATGTAGTTTTGATGGATATCCAATTGCCCGGTATCTCAGGAATAGAAGGAATAAAACTGTTGAAACCCGAATTGAATGATACTGACTTCATCATGCTCACCATTCGTGATGAAGACGAAATGGTATTTGAATCGCTCTGTGCCGGAGCCACAGGGTACCTGCTTAAGGATACCCCACCTGTCAGGCTGCTCAACGCCATCAAAGAAGTTCGCGAAGGTGGCTCACCGATGAGCCCCGGTATTGCCCGAAAAATTGTGATCTCGTTTCAGCCATCACGCAGCAACCCTTTAACCGAAAGGGAACAGGAAGTCCTAGAAAACCTTGCCAAAGGCGAGAATTACACCACTATTTCCGAAAAACTATTTATCAGTGGTAACACAGTAAGGGCGCATATAAAAAATATTTACCGCAAGCTGGAGGTTAATTCGAGGGCCGCTGCCGTAAATACCGCCATAAAACAAAAACTAATCTGATGCATCAAAAAGCCGCAATTACAAAATGCCCCAGATGGGTAATTGACTGATACCCAAATCCCGACTTAATTTTGCCAGACTTAAGAATAACCTTCATAAAATTCTGGCAAAATGAAAACAACAATTACTTTACTAATGATTATTATTTCGGCGGTGGTTTTGGCCCAGCCCGAAATCACCGAGGCGAATCTGCCTCATGTGGGCGATCATGTAGTTATCGCCATTTGTTCCAACCCTGTTGATGCAGGCGAATCAGGAGCAAATATTACCTGGGATATGAGCGGCCTCAGCGAACAGGAAGAACAGTTTTTTGATTACATTGCAATGACCGAAGCCCCACGGGCCGATTCATTTCCAAATGCCAATATTTGCGGCGTAAGCTGGCTGGATGATTTCAGCAACTACAAACACAGCTCCGAAGGACTTACCGCTGAAGGGTACGTTGTAACATCCGATGCAATTGATACTACGTTAATGGTATTTAGTAATTCTGAAAAAATCATCGAGCTCCCCTTTTCATACGGCGATAGTTTTATGGATGAATTTGATGGCAACAGCTATGTGCCGGGCATCGGGGTTTTTCCATTTGACGGCAGTATCAGTTTTGAAGCAGATGGTTATGGCACTTTAATATTGCCAACCGGCACCTATAACAATGTAGTAAGATACCATTTTACCCGCGAGCAAACCAATTATTTAAACGGGATTCCGGCCAATACCCAAACCAAAGAACAATGGGGATGGGTTTCAGAAGATTTTCGGTTTTGGTTATTACTCATGGAAACCAATTTTGATGGATTTTCCACCTCCTCGCTGATCTGGTATGATAAAAATCCTTTCCCGGCTTCCACCGGTATTGCTTCTACCAATTTTAATGCTGAGCATATCTACCCGAACCCACTTAAACAGGATCAACTCCTGAACATTAAATGGGATAAAGCGGAAAATACAACCATTTCAATTTTGAGTTTGGATGGAAGGCTCGTTTACCAAGAGCAAATGCATCTTCAAAACGGTGTAAATGCCCTTCCTTTTAACATTAATAATGAAGGACTATACTTGCTAAGCATCCGGGGAGAAAATAGCTTAAAATCTGCTAAAATTATGATTCAGAAATAATAATAATAATAATAACTTCAAAAAATTACTAAGAAATGAAAAGAACAAGTTTGTTAATGATATTGATCGCACTCGGAATGGTGCTGGTTATATCCTGCAAAAAAGACGATAACAACAATGACGATGATAACTCAGGAAGCACATTGCCTGATGCGGTATTCAGCATGGAGGTTACAGGAGCCGAAACTCATACCATTAATTTTACCCTACCCAAGAATGTGGCCTCAGATTATGGCATAAACGGTGCGCATTTATCTTCGCAGCAAATGTTAACCATTAACAGTACCGACCTTCCCTCCACCTGGATGTATGGCATAGTAGCTCAAGTAGCGAGCATAAAAACAGGTACCTACGATATCAATGCAGGAATGAGTTCATTTACAACCTCGGCAGGTTCGGGTTATTTATCAGTTTCAGGAACAATTAAAATTACCAAAGCCGACCTTTACCAGGCCGTGGGATCAGTGGATGACTGGTTTATAGATGGGGAATTTTCAGGAACCTACCAGGATACCAACACACCACCTAACACCATTAATATAACAGGTACATTTAAAGGGGTAAATATAAAGGCACAATAGCCAGAATCCTTACTAATTAAGGGCTACCGGTTGGTCAATTACAATTGATCGAATCGGTAGCATTTATTATTTATAAAATTAAACATATGAAAAAGTACTTAAAACCTTCCAGTTTGCTCTTTTATCTATTTGTGATCATTCTATTCTTTATAATAGGAACTGCTGTTGCCTCATGGAGCGGCGTGGCCGATAACCAGGGATTGGCCGCTGCCGCCATTATACTTGGATATGGCTTAATTACTGCACTTATCGCCATGATGCCAGCTATAATTGTCATCCGATTAGTAAAACCCGAAGTGATTCGAAAAGTAAATATTACATTCGGAATTATTGTGCTTTTAACCATTGGGATTTTGGCCGTTAGATTTTATTCCTTGCAAGGGAAAAGAGCTGATCAGCAAAACACGATGCAGGAAGTAAAGAAGCCAACACATACAGCCCCGGTTGCGGATTGATCTTGATCTTAAAATTTAATTATTTTTCTTAGAACCGGAGTTTGTTTTGAATTGCCGATTCTTACAAAATAAAGACCGGATGGGAGGTTTTCGATATCAAGAGATTCATTGAGATTTTGTGATGTTTCCAAAACAGACTTGCCGGTTTGATCAAAGATAGAAATCTTCGCATTTGGATAAATCAAATCTGTTTGAAAATTAATTGAATTATTTGCCGGATTAGGTACAATTTGAAAATGTGCATATTCATCTAAATCAGATACGCCGGTGGTGGTTCCACCTGCGTTAATTTTAGTCAAAAAAGGAAACGTGCCATCGGTAGTGATATTGATCTCGCCGAGCGACATGGGATAAATGGATGAACCCGCAACATACCAATCGCCATTTTCCCCGGTTGAAATTGAAAAAGCTTCCTGAAATCCCTCCCCCATTGATACTTTGCCCGAAGTAATTGCTCCCTCAGGATTAAATCTTAAGGTAAGCATATGATTTCCAAAATCATTGGCTCCTATTACTACGCCATTTCCCCAATCGATTGTACCACGAATAAAACCACCCCAGTAGAAGTTATCGTTTTCGTCCACAGCACAAAAATTATGTTTTCCAATAAAAGCATCACCCTGGATAGTATTGGCTTCAGGGACCTCATGTACCCATTGATATTCGCCGTTGCTATTCAGTTGCGCAACAAAAAAGTCATATACCCATTGCGGTCCGTTTACAGTGAGGTTTCCAAAAACTGTTTCCATGAACAAACCACCTGAAAAATAGATATAATCAGGATCCTGACATTTTACTTCAGGAAATTGGCAGGTAACATCTTCAAGGTAATTCACCCATTGAATTTCGAACTGAGCATTGTATTTTCCAACAAAATAGTTGTATAAAGTTGCAGGCTCGATAAGCACCCCACCATAGCTTGCTCCGGCATCAGCGCAGCTTCCGGCAAATAATATATTTCCTTCCGAGTCAATATCTATAGAAGAAATCAGGGGCACATCCGTTTGATCAACTGCCATCAGTTCATTGCCGTTGGGGTCATATTTTATAATGCGTGAACCGAAATCAACATTCTGTCCTGCATAAACATTGCCTGCATCGTCGGTTGCAAGTGCAGGTGAATTGCCATAAGCAAAAGGCGAGCTAAGATCAACAGCCCATAATAATTCCAGACCTGCCGATACTTTAACCAGCGAAATTTCAATTCCATCACCATTGTAAGGAAGTGTTTCCCCATCACTAAAAACGATCTCACCCCTGGTGTAAAGTAACATATAAACTTCTCCGGCTCCGGCGTCCAAAAAGCGCTGAACATGTACTTTCCCGGTGATTTGCTGGCTGCTTTCCAAAACTCCTTCAGGGCTGTATACATCTAAATTGGTGCTTCCATAAAATGCCTGCCCATAGTTTTCCATTGCATCTGACAGGTAAACCCAATAAACCTGATCATTTTGTGTGTAACAAACCTGTGAATTTAAAAGCTCATAACTCCATATAAAATCCGTGGGTACTGCTTTGGCCCATTGGTATGATTGAGCACTTAAAAAAGAAGGGATTATACATAAATAGAAAATTACCCAGCGGGTAAAATTGTTAGAACGCCAACGGTTTAAAATGGATTTCCAAAAAGGCAAAAAAAGTAATTGTAGTTTGATCATGAAGGGAAAATTGCAGAGTTCGAAAAAATTTAATACTCAAACATCTAAACTTAATCCTTTGTTCATCCGGTTAAAGCTGCAGCTACTGGGCAGGAGCACCCACGGGTTTATCAATCTTTGTAGAATTAAAGAGATTAAGATCGTTTACGGCATCATAAAAATTCATTCTGAATTTATTCCCCTTTTTCACAGCTTGCGTAATGCTTACTGTTTTCAAAATGTGCTTACCGGTATCATTTTTCGGTATCTCCGGCAATTCATATTTATTGGCTAAATGATAATTTAAAACTTCATTTTCGTTAAGGTGCTTATGTTTATAATACCAACGATAAAAATGCAAGCTGCGTTCATTGATCGAATCTTCGGGATAAAGCTGGTATGAAAGCCTGAACAATGGTTTACCCGGGTCATGCTCTTTTAACTGAATTGAATCTTCTGTTTTTATTATTTCAAAAAGCCGGTCCTTGTCGATTAATAGCATGGTGAATGGCTCCAGATCGGAGAAATCGTAATTCCGGTAGAAAAATTCAAAATCAAAAGATGTTAAAAAAGCTGGAATGATCAACCCCCTGCTATGCCGGTATGGCGGGTGGTGTTTGTGCGGTTGCAATCCGCCGTTGATAAGAGCAGCAGCATGTCCGGCTGAAGATACCCCAAGCCAAGTCCCCCACCCTTGCGGGTCAACAGGATAAACCACCGATACCCCTCCTACCTGCTTTTTTATAGGGGGCGTTGAATTGGGTCGCATAATGCTTTCATCCCTGTTTTGTGTCAGGATGTATTGCCCGTTTTCAAGTGGTATATAGGATAACATGCACATAATGATCAGTCTGCTTTTTGCTTATAGTTTAATTTTTTATTATCACTTTGTCCTCAGATCGAAATTTGACAATTTTCTTACAAAATTATTTCAACCTGTAAGGTTAACTGTTAACTCAATAACCATTCACCGATTGATTTTGTTCGATGTGTTTAACACAAATTAGGATTTTTATCATGGATTGATCCTTTGCTTTTAATGACTTTGAATAACTTCAAAAGTTGTCTGCATTTGCTGGAAATAATTTCAGTTTGCTAAAAAACTGCATCAATCCAATAAAAATTATCAGGAATACAGCTCAACGACCGTGATCTCAGGAAGAATACCTACTCTGCCCGGGTAACCGATTGAGCCTAATCCACGGTTAACATAAAGGTATTGTTTACCGCCGGTTTTTTGGTTTTGATGATGGTACAATCCGGCCCAGTATTTATAAATATACTGTGATGGACTCCACCGAATACCCGGAATTTCAATGCCAAACTGCGCACCATGTGTATGGCCTGCAAAGGTAAGATCAATGGTATTTTTGAAAGCATTAACTTTTAACTGCCAGTGCGAAGGATCGTGCGACATGAGTAATTTAACAGGTGCATTCTCGGCCCCGATGATGGTTTTATCAAGGTCGCCATATTTTTGAAAGCGTTTCATTGATCCCCAATTTTCAACGCCAAGCAGGGCTATATGAGAACCATCCTTGTGAAGGATCTCGTTTTGATTTCGCAGTAATTTCCAGCCAACCCTTTCATAAAGCCGGAACAATGCGTTCATATTTTCATCCTTTTCTTCCGGTGAATCCCAACGTTTATAATCCCCATAATCATGGTTTCCAAGTGTACAAAATACACCAAAAGGTGCAGATAAACGGTTGAGGATATTTTCGAAACGAAAAGCTTCATCCGTACTGTAATTAACCAGGTCGCCGGTAAAGAGGATAATATCCGGATTGAGCCCGTTAACTGTTTCAATGGCCTTTGAAAACTCATTTTCCGAAACCCAGGAACCCAAATGAATATCAGAAAGCTGAACAATCCGGAATCCTTCAAATGAATTTGGCAAATTGGGTAAATGTACCTTTTTACGGATCACATTAAAATCATAAACCCATTTGAACATGCCCAATGTGAGTGTACCGAAAACCAGCGCCCCGGTTGCCAATCCGGCTTTTTTAATAAATTCGCTCCGGGAGATCTTTTTACCACCATCTTCTGATTTCCGCTTTTGATAACGAAAAAACTTCCTGATGATGATCATTAGGTCGGAAAGCATGATAAGCACAATGGGAATTAATTTGCTGAAATAGCCGATAAATATAAAACCGGCAAAATAAGTTCTGAAGCCAAGGCCCCACTGATTATAGGGATTGAAAATGGAAACTACGGCCATACCGATGATCATTAGCAAGGGCATGGCATATATCGTACTCAGCAGGAATCCACGCAATTTCGACTTCGACCAGATACTTTTATGATATACCCAATAAAGGTAAAGATCGAGGGCATAAAGCACGGCAAGACCGTAGATCATGCCCATATTTTTGGGATAAAACCTCCACAAAAAGAGGTAGGAAATGGCCAGCAATATGACTCCGGCGATTATAAAACTTATTTTCCTCATTCGGGGCGCAAAAGTATAACTTTAGTATAAAAGCTATGTTAACTTTATTTTAAGTTATTTATTTCAAGAGGATTGCGTTAACTCATTCACAATTCCATACGAGAGAATTAACCACCGTGGCTTAAAATCTCAAAAACATTTCAATTTTTGGGATAAAAAAACCCCTTCTGCGAAAGAAGGGGTGTTGACAGCATAATTTATTATCAAGCATACGCTTTGATACGTAACTAACCTTTTTGATGAAAAAATGTTCATTAAAAAAATTCCTCTCTAAAAATTAAGCTCAATATTTCACACATTGGCACCGAAACTAACAGGTAATATTTATTGGGATGCAACGATAAAAACCATCATTATTGCTGTTCTTTCCACAAAATGCATCCTTGTTAAATTTGCGCTCCCAAAATGAAAGTGGATTATTTTGAAGTCAATTGCCCTGCAATTTGTAAATTTGGCCCTCTAAAACTAAATCAGATGAATATCGACGGTTTAAATGAAGAAGAACGGATCCGGGAAGCGATCAAAGAAAAGAACTGGAATGAGCAGATGACGAACGACTCATGGGGTGTTTTTAAAGTAATGTCGGAACTGGTGGATGGCTATGAATCCCTTTCACGCATCGGGCCATGTGTTTCCATCTTTGGCTCGGCCAGGGATAAAATGGATTCGCCCTATTACCAGCTTGCAGAGGAAATTGCTTACCTGCTAGCCAAAAAAGGATATGGCGTGATCACGGGTGGCGGACCAGGAATTATGGAGGCCGGAAATAAAGGCGCTCATTTTGCAGGTGGGAAATCGGTGGGATTGAATATTGACTTACCCCATGAGCAAAGACCAAATCCATTTATTGATCAGGACAAACTCGTTAATTTCAACTATTTCTTCGTACGCAAGGTGATGTTTATGAAATATTCACAAGGGTATATTGTTTTACCCGGTGGATTTGGCACACTTGATGAATTGTTTGAAGCGATCACACTCATCCAAACACACAAACTGGTGCGCTTTCCCATTGTGCTTGTTTCGAAAAGCTACTGGAGCGGATTGATTGATTGGATCAAAGACAAACAACTTGCTGAAGGAAAGATCAGTGAAGCAGATATGGATATTTTCAAAGTGGTGGATACACCGCAGGAAGCCGTCACCATTATTGATGAGTTTTATCAGAAATACGCTTTCCGCCCCAATTTCTGATCATCCACACAACAGGCTGATTTTATTGCGCTAGGTCGCACTGCTGCGTAACTTTTCCTGATCTTTATTTTCCACAACATACACTGAAGTATGCCTGATAATTTTGGGCAGGAAAATAAACTTATATAATCGGGGTTCGCCAGAGCCGTGGGTAATTTTTTCAATTTTAAATCCATACCTGTCCAACATTGATTTGATGGTTCCGTTGCAATACCACACTACATGATCGTCGGCAATGTTGCCATCCCCTTTAAAAACAGCACGCAACGTGCGCATGAAAAAAAACGGATTTGGGAAACTCAGCAGCAATCGGCCATCGTCTTTGAGTAATTTCTGAACATTCAGAAAAAACGATTTTGGGTCTTCGATGTGCTCCAACACGTCAAAAGCGCAAACGACTTCAAACTGCCGGTCGAGTTCGATCCCCTGTGCTTTCACCGCTACCACATTGTATCCCATCTCTCTGATGGCATTCACCTTGCGCTCGTTATGGTCAATCCCTACACAATAACCGGCAGCTTCTGCAATGTATTTGTGAATCCAGTTGTCAGTTTCCCAGGGCTTATCACCTTCGCCGGCACAACCGATATCCAAAACCACTTTTCCCTGAATGTAAGGTAAAAAATACTCCCTTTTTTTCCGCCAACTCTTACCAAAAAGAAATCCTGTAACCGACATAGCAAACCTCCTGATAGTTTATATTTAAAACTTAATTGAAGAAAATTATAACCGGGGCAGCACTGAAAATCAAATATAAAGGTAAGCATTTTTTACACATGCAACTTTATGCAATATGAGTGTTATTTAGGATGTAAACTTCCCGTCGCCATGGATAGCTATCGTTTGTTTTTTCAGGATGCTCTTGGATTTGTATTTTAATTCCTTTCAGCCTGGTTTGATTGCAATTCTGCTCTCTTGAACTTTATGCACCATAACTATTTGGGTTTATTAAATACAGCGGATTTTACATTATTAATCAGATCGTTATAACCTCTATGTTTTCTAAACTCCCTCCTATTTTATCACTTGAACCGCTATTTATTTAAACGTTGCCGACAGAAGTTGATTTATTCATTTTTTTAATCCAAAATGTAATTACAAAGCCACCAACAATTCCGGGAATGAACCAGCCATAAAATTCGGGGAAAGCTTCATTTACTACAACAAAGGCAGTGGTCGCAGAAATATATCCACCGATCATTTTACCCAAATGTAGTTTCAGCCATCCTTTTTTTAATTGTTGCGGATTATTAAATAATATCAAATCTCTCACAGAAAAAACGATTCCGACTATTGCAAAAACGGCAAGAATAATATTAATGCTTTTTGTAAATATAACAGGCAATAAAATCATCATAAATCCGGCAATAATCATAGTTATTGAAATTATTCTGTCTAATGTAAGGTTAGGGTTTTTGTTTTTAAGATTCAAAGCTCTTTTTCCAGATAACACAAAATATAAACTGAATATTCCGACTGCGAATAAAAAGGGGCTTTCATGATTTGGCAATACAGCAATCGTCATTGCAGATATACCACATAAAACCATTGAATAGAAAAAAATGAGTCCAGATTTTTTATGTACGCTATTACCCTTTTTTGAAATAATGGGTATTAAACCTGAAATCAATGCTATTCCGCCAAAACATGCATGAATAATTATTAGAAATTGTACCGTTTTTTCCATTGGTGATGTTTATTTCGATTCAAAAATCAAAATAATAAATTCATTCCAATTAATTGTCTTGCTCAAATGTCGTATTCCGATGATGAATTGATTATGGGTTACTTCCTTCGAAGCAGGTTCCTGTTTGCCCTTGATTGCTGGTAACCTTTGACAATATAGCCAGTAAGGGATTGCGGGTTATTTCTTATCAAGGTACACGAAACTTTAAAGCGGGCTACAACCCTTCGCATACCACTGAAACCCTTATTGGCTATATTGTGTGTTGTGCTTAGTTATTTTCTTTCTTTTCATTAAATAAAATATCATCCAAATTATAATCAAATCAGCGAAAATGAAAATAATCAATCCCTTTTTGTCTGTCTGTTTTGATT